>Ga0207678_10004620_pt1 | contig 12372 bp, 9 predicted proteins | sample KBSC63metaG_FD_184319 | JGI IMG/M metagenome (GOLD analysis project Ga0207678, IMG submission 184319) | Corn rhizosphere microbial communities from Kellogg Biological Station, Michigan, USA - KBS C6-3 metaG (SPAdes) (version 2) | ecosystem: Host-associated > Plants > Roots > Rhizosphere > Soil ... | reverse complement strand
CAACGCGGCCATCGAGGCCGCGCGTGCCGGCGAGCACGGCCGCGGCTTCGCGGTGGTGGCGACGGAAGTGCGGAAGCTCGCGGAGCGGAGCCAGTCCGCGGCCCGCGAGATCAGCGGCCTGGCCGCCTCCAGCGTCGGAGTGGCCGAGCGGTCGGGCCAGCTCCTCGACGAGCTGGTGCCGCGCATCCGCAAGACGGCGGACCTCGTGCAGGAAGTCTCCGCGGCGTCGGCCGAGCAGTCCTCGGGAGTGGCCCAGATCAACCGTGCGATGAGCCAGGTGGACCAGGTGACGCAGCGCAACGCCTCCGCGGCGGAGGAGCTCGCGTCCACGGCGGAGGAGATGGCGGCCCAGGCCGAGGCCCTGCAGCAGCTCGTCACCCACTTCCGCCTGACCGCGCACGAAGGGGTCGGGCGGCCGGTCCACGCCTCCGTGGCCGACGCCGCCCCCGCGGCGGCGGTGCGGACCAACGGCTCCGGCCGGGGCGCCACCTCGGTGGCCGCCCTCGCCTTCCACCCCGCGGGTCCGCACGACCGCGACTTCAAGGCGTTCTAGGAGGCGACGATGGCCACTCAGTCGGCCCCCAGCGAGCAATCGCAGTACCTCGGGTTCCACATCGGCGGGGAGGAGTACGCGATCGGCATCCTTCGCGTGCGGGAAATCCTCGAGTACGACACCGTCACCAGGGTCCCCACCACGCCTCCAAGCATCCGCGGCGTGATCAACCTCCGGGGCAGCGTGGTGCCCGTGGTGGACCTCGCGGTCAAGCTCGGCCTGCCCGAGAGCGTCGTGACCAAGCGGAGCTGCGTGGTGGTGGTGGAGATCGTGCTCGACGGCGAGCGGACGGTGATGGGCCTGCTCGCGGACTCGGTCAGCCAGGTCCTCGACCTGCCCGCCACCGAGATCGAGCCCCCGCCGCCGTTCGGGACGCGCATCCGAGTGGAATGCCTGCTCGGGATGGGGCGGGCGGGGAAGAGGTTCGTCCTGCTGCTGGACATCGACCGCCTGCTCTCGACCGATGACCTGGTGGCCGCTGCGGGCGCGGTGGAGCGCTCGCCCGAGACCACGGCCCCGGCCCCGGCCCCGGCGTCGTGAGCAGCGCGATCCTCGCGGCCGGACACTTGCCGGGCGCGCGCTCCTCGCCGAGCGCCGCACGCGTCCTGACCGCGCGAGAGTTCCGGCTCTTCCAGGCCCTGATCCACCGCGAGGCGGGAATCCACCTCTCCGAAGCCAAGAAGGTCCTGGTGGAAGGCCGCCTGGCCCGGCGCCTGCGCGACCTCGGCCTGGACTTCGCCGACTACTACCGCCTCGTGGAGAGCGATCCCCTCGAGCGCGTGCACATGCTGGACTGCATCTGCACGAACGAAACCCACTTCTTCCGCGAGCCGCGGCAGTTCGAGTTCCTGGAGAGCGAGGTCTTCCCCGAGTGGCGGGAGCGCGCGGAGTCCGGCCGCATGAGCCGCCGCGCGCGCGTGTGGAGCGCGGGGTGCTCGACGGGCGAGGAGCCGTATTCGGTGGCCATGGCCTTCCTGGCCGCCTTCCCGCCCGCGTCGGGCTGGCAGATCGACATCGTGGCCACGGACCTCTCGACGCGGGTGCTCGACCGCGCCCAGGCCGCGGTGTGGCCCATCGACAAGGCGAAGGAAATCCCGGACCCCTACCTGAAGGCGTTCATGCTGCGCGGGACGGGGCCGGAGGACGGACGCATGAAGGCGGGACCGCTCCTCCGCTCGCGCGTGCGCTTCCAGCGCGTGAACCTCAACGCGGAGCCGTTCACGTTCGCGGGGCGCTTCGACCTCGTCTTGTGCCGCAACGTGCTGATCTATTTCGACGCCCCCTCCAAGGCGCGCGTGCTGAGCCGCCTGCTCGAACGGCTCGACCCGCACGGATATCTCTTCCTCGGCCACGCGGAGACGGTGACCGGGCTCAACGTCCCCACGCGCAGCGTGGGACCCACCGTCTACGCGCACGCGGAGCCGCGGCTGGCGTGAGCGCCCTCGCCACCGGTCGCATTTCCTTCGTGGAGGTACCGACCGCGACCTTCGCTCTCGCGCGGGCCGCGGCCCGCAAGGCGGGGCTGGACGCGGCGTCGCTGCAGGCCGTGCTGGCGGCGGCGCGACAGGACATCGAAGAGGCGAGCCGGGATCTCGCCCAGGCGATCGAGCGCCGCGCGGGGGCGCCTCTCGGAGGCCGCGCCCGCCGCCGCGAGCGGCGCCGCATCCGCCGCGCGAGCGCGGACAGCGGCGATGAGTGAGTCCTCGCACATCCACGTCCTCGTCGTCGACGACTCCGCGGTGGTGCGCCAGGTCCTGACCGTCATCCTGGCCCGCGAGCGGTCGATCACGGTGACGGTCGCCGCCGACCCCTTGATCGCCCTGGACAAGATGCAGTCCTTCCGCCCCGACGTCATCGTCCTCGACCTCGAGATGCCGGGCATGGACGGGCTGTCCTTCCTGCAGACGGTGATGGCACGCGACCCCATCCCCGTGGTCGTGTGCTCGGGGCTGGCCGCGCGGGGGACGGAGGCCGCGCTGCGCGCCATCGAATCCGGAGCGGTGGCCGTCATCGAGAAGCCGCGCCTCGGGGTGAAGGGGTTCCTGCAGGACTCCGCGATCCTGCTCCGCGACACCGTGGTCGCGGCCTCGAAGGCCCGAGTCCGGCGTCCCGCCCGCCGGCTTCCCGCCGGCGGAGAGCCGCCCCCGGCGCGCCTGCGTCCGCGGCCTCCCCTGGCCACGACCACGGACAAGGTGATCGCCCTCGGCGCGTCCACAGGGGGCACGGAAGCCTTGCGCACGATCCTGGAAGCGATGCCGGCGGATGCGCCGGGCCTGCTCGTCGTGCAGCACATGCCGGAAGGGTTCACGCGTGCGTTCGCGGACCGGCTCGACCGCACGTGCCGCATCGAAGTGAAGGAAGCGGCGGACGGGGACCGCGTCCTCGACGGCCGCGCGCTCATCGCCCCCGGCCAGCGGCACATGATGCTGCGGCGGAGCGGCGCGCACTACGTCGTGGAACTCAGCGACGGGCCGCTCGTCTCGCGCCACCGCCCGAGCGTCGACGTGCTCCTGCGCTCGGTGGCGGAGGCCGCCGGCCGCAACGCGGTAGGTGCCGTCCTGACCGGCATGGGCGACGACGGAGCGGCTGGCCTGCTCGAGATGAAGCGGGCGGGTGCGGTGACTCTCGCCCAGGACGAGGACTCCTGCGTCGTGTTCGGCATGCCGCGCGCCGCCATCGAGCGCGGGGCCGCCGACCACGTCGTGCCGCTGGATCACATGGCGGCGCGCGTGCTTCGCCATGCGGAAGCCCTTTCCCGGCCGCGCCCCCAGCCCTTCCAGGGATCCGGACTCCGTTCCTGATCCCCGGACGCCACCGTGCGGACGCCGCTATCGCAAGTCGTTGAGGCCGCGGGCACGTGCCCCCGGCGCGAAGGCGGCACCGCTCTTGCCTCCCCGTCACCCCGTGCGGGCGGACCGCCTGCCAAGGAGAGTGCCGCGATGAAGGCGACCGTGCGGGCCAGGCTGACCATCGGGTTCCTCGCCCTCGTGACCATCGGATCGGTGGCGTCCGTCGCGATCCTCACCATCCTTTCCGGCACCATCGACGAGCTCAAGCGCGTCGTCACCGTGTCGGACACCGTCGAGCACAAGGCGCTGGAGATGCGCTTCGACATGCTCGCCATGAGCGACGCCATGCGCGGCTTCCTCATCAACCCCGCGAGCACGGCGGAGCGGACGCGCAAGAAGCAGGCGGACGAGCACTTCGAGGCGGTGGTGGAGGAGATCCGGAAGCTGGCCCCCCAGGGCGAGATCCTCGGCCTCCTCCAGACGGCGGCCGACATGGACTCCCGGACCTTGAACCGCATCGAAGACGATCTCCTGGCCCAGATCGCCGCGGGTCACGCGGAAGAAGCGAAGGCCCGCTACACCGCCGAGTACCTGCCCCTCCGTCAGAAACAGGAAGGCATCATCGGCGACATCGAGAAGGAGACGATCCGCCTCAAGGAGGCCGCGCTTTCGTCGGCCGAGAACTCCTATGCCGTCGCGCGCGCGACGACATGGGTGCTCGTGGTCGGGGTGACGACGCTCGGGCTCGCCTTGTCGTTCTTCCTCGCGCGCTCGCTGGCGCGGCCGATCGTGCGCATGGCCGCTTCCATGACGCGGGCGGCCCGGGGCGACCTCTCGGACGTGCTCGAGTTCGACGACCGTACGGACGAGCTGGGCGATCTGAGCCGGTCCATCAACGGGACCTACCGGTACCTCCAGGAGATGTCGTCAGTGGCCACGAGCCTGGCCGCGGGCGACCTGCGGGTGCGCGTGACGCCCCGCTCGGACGGTGACGGCTTCGGCCAGGCCTTCGTATCCATGCTGGCGAGGCTGGCCCAGGTGATCGGAGAGGTGCGCGCGGGCGCGAACGCGCTCAGCGGCGCCTCCAACCAGGTCTCGGCCTCGTCGCAGACCCTCTCGCAGGGCACGAGCGAGCAGGCCGCGTCCGTGCAGGAGACGACGGCGAGCCTCGAGCAGATGAGCGCGTCCATCACCCAGAGCGCCGCCAGCAGCAAGCAGACCGAGCAGATGGCGGTGCAGGGCGCGCGCGACGCCGCCGAAGGCGGCCAGGCCGTGGCCGAGACCATCGACGCCATGCGGGCCATCGCCGAGAAGATCTCGATCATCGAGGAGATCGCCTACCAGACGAACCTCCTCGCCCTCAACGCCGCCATCGAGGCCGCGCGCGCGGGCGAGCACGGCCGCGGTTTCGCCGTGGTGGCCACGGAAGTGCGCAAGCTGGCGGAGAAGAGCCAGGCCGCGGCCAAGGACATCGGCTCGCTGGCCTCGTCGAGCATGTCGCTGGGCGAGCGGTCCGGCCAGCTGCTGGGCGCCCTGGTGCCTTCGATCCGCAAGACCGCGGACCTCGTGCAGGAGGTGGCGGCCGCCTCCGCCGAGCAGTCCTCCGGAGTGAGCCAGGTCAACAAGGCGATGGCGAAGGTCGACGAGGTCACCCAGCGCAACGCGTCGGCGGCGGAGGAGCTCGCGTCCACGGCGGAGGAGATGGCGGCGCAGGCGCAGGCTCTCGACCATCTCGTCGCCTTCTTCCAGGTCGACGGCCCGGGCGTGTCGAAGAGCCGGACGCCGCGGCCGGTGGCGGCGGCAGGAGAAGAGGACCCGCGCGTCTCTCTCTACCTGCCCGATCTCGCGCGCCGGCGGCCGGCGAACGGTTCGGCCACCACGGCGCTACTGACCCTCGCCCTCCTGGCCGGGGCGGCGACCGCGCGCGCGCAGGCGCCCATCCAGGACAACAGCTTCCTCGTCGAAGAGGCCTACAACCAGGAGCGCGGGGTGGTGCAGCACATCAGCACTTTCTCGCGCGCCCAGGGCAGCGGTGACTGGGCCTATACGTTCACCCAGGAGTGGCCGGTCCCGGACGAGCGCCACCAGCTGAGCTTCACGCTTCCCGTCCAGGAGCTCCACGCCCAGGCGGCCGCGCGCACGGGCCTCGGCGACGTCGCGCTGAACTACCGCTACCAGGCCGTCGGCAATGGCCAGACGGGCCTGGCCGTCTCGCCACGGCTGAGCCTGCTGGTGCCGACCGGACGTGTGGCCGACAACCTCGGGTCGGGCGGCGTGGCCGTTCAGCTCGGCCTTCCGGTGAGCCGGACGGTGGGCTCGCACCTGGTCACGCATTGGAACGTTCTCATGACGCACACGTTCGCGGCGCGCGACGTGGCCGGCGATCGTGCGGCCACGAACGCGTTCGGCATCGGGCAGAGCCTCGTCTGGCTGGCACGCCCGCGCTTCAACGTGCTCGTCGAAGCGCTGTGGACAAGGACGGGGTCGGTGACGGGAGAAGGACGGACGGTCTCGAGCGACGGCTTCGTGGTGAGCCCGGGGATCCGCTGGGCCCACGACTTCCGGAGCGGCCTGCAGGTCGTGCCCGGAGCGGCGTTCGCCCTCGGCGTCGGCCCCAGCCGGGGCCGTGACGCCATCTTCTTCTATCTGAGCCTCGAGCATCCCTTTCGGACGGCAGCGCGTTAACAGGCCGAGGGGGCGGTCCGGACCTTCGGGTGACGGGCGCGATCCTCAGGGCCGATCGGATAACCGGCGGCAAGTCGCTGCCAAACGGTCCCGCGCCCGAGCGCGTCGCGGCCGGAGAGTTGGAGTTGCCAGCGGTGTGGACGGAAGTCGTACGAGTGTGCCATGGGTGAACGTTTCCTAATCGACCGGATCCTGGAGCGCGGCAGCCTCTCCGTGCACTTCCAGCCGGTGCTCGACATGCTGGGGGCGTCGCCATTCCAGCCCCACTACCTGGAGGCGCTGATCCGCGGGCCGCGCGGCACCATCGCGGAGACGCCGACGATCCTGTTCGAATACGCGCGCAAGAAGAACAAGGAGGCCCTCGTGGATCGCACGTGCGTGGAAGCGATCCTCGATGCGTCCCTCAGGGTGCCCGCCGGCGTGAGGATCGGGATCAACGTCCACGCGTCCAGCCTGGCCATGGACGCGGGCTTCATCGATTTCCTCGGGTCCTCGCTGGAGGCGCGCGGCATCTCGCCGCTGCGCCTGGTCGTGGAGATCGTCGAGCACGCCCCCCCGTGGGACGTGGTGAGCTTCCGCGCGGCCCTGGCCGGCCTGCGCCGGCTCGGGGCGCGCATCGCGCTCGACGACGTCGGCCTCGGCCACTCGAACTACATGATGATCTGCGAATGCCGGCCCGACTACCTGAAGGTGGACCGGTATTTCGTGGCCGGCTGCCATCGGGACTTCCATCGCCGCGCGGTCCTGGCCTCCATCGAGCAGCTGGCGGGACCGTTCGGCGCGCGCGTGGTGGCGGAAGGCGTCGAAGATCCCGCGGACATGGACACGCTGAAGCGGATCGGCATCAGCCTCGTCCAGGGATACCTGTTCGGCGAGCCCGCGCCCGTGGAGGAGACCCTCGCGCGCGTTCATGCACCGGGGGCTTGACGGCTGGCGTAGTGACTGTACAATGCAGTCATGAACGACCTCGGGCCCGGCGTGCTGGCCACGGAGGTGACGGTCACCCTTCACGTGATTGAAGGGCGCCTGGAGGCCGCGCTCGAACCGCTCGGACTCTCGCTCGCGAAGTATGGCGTCCTCTCCAAGCTGATCGCGGCGAGGGAGCCGCTGCCGCTGCGGCTCCTCGCGGAGCAGTGCGCGTGCGTGCGGTCGAACATCACGCAGCTCGTGGACCGGCTGGAGGCGGAAAAGCTCGTGCGCCGCGCCGACGACCCCAAGGATCGCCGCTCGATCCTCGCCGAGCTGACGGCCGAGGGCCGCGCGCGTCACGCCGCCGCCCAGGGGGCACTGGAAGCCGCGGAAAAGGAGCTGTTCGCGCCGCTTCCGGACCGCCAGCGCAAGACGCTCGTCGAGCTGCTGCGGTCCCTGCGCGACTGTGGTTGACGTTTTTTTGCGGATCATAGTTCAGGGCTGAATCGTCTATGCCGGTACCAATGCGTTGCCGAACCTTCTTCCCGACATACGGCCGGCAAGCGCCGTCGCGCTGCCTGACCGCCTGCCAAAGCCAGGGAGCTTTATGACCAAGCGAATGATCATCATGTTGTTGGCGGTAGCCGTCTTCCTGGGCGGCATCGGAACCGTCAAGTTCCGGCAGATCCAGGCCGGCATGGCGATGGCCGCCTCCTTCCAGCCGCCACCGGAGGCCGTGACCACCACCGTCGCCGCGCAGGACGAGTGGCCGGCCAGCCTCAGCGCGATCGGCAGCGTCGCGGCCGTGCGCGGGGTGACGGTCAGCGCGGACCTCGCCGGTATCGTCGAATCGATCACCTTCGACTCCGGTCGTCCGGTCGCCGCGGGGACGGTGCTCGTACGCCTCGACACGAAGCAGGAGGAGGCGCAGCTCGCCGCCGCCATCGCCCAGCGCGACCTCACGAAGCTGAACTGGGACCGTGCGCGCGACCTCGCGGCCCAGGGGGTGATCGCGCAGTCCGAGCTCGACCGCACGAGCGCGGAGCACAAGCAGGCGGAAGCGAAGGTGGGGGAGATCCGCGCCACCATCGAGCGGAAGCAGATCCGCGCGCCGTTCTCGGGCGTGCTCGGCATCCGGCAGGTCAACCTGGGCCAGTTCCTGAACGGCGGCGATCCGGTGGTCGCGCTGCAGGCCATCGATCCCGTCTACGTGAACTTCTCCGTGCCGCAGCAGGACCTCGCGAAGCTGCACGTGGGCGCCGAGGTGCGCGTCGCGTCGGAGGGGCAGGCGGAGGCGATGGGCCGGATCACCGCGATCGACTCCGTCGTGAGCGAGGCCACGCGCAACGTCGAGGTCCAGGCGACGCTCTCCAACCCCGGCGGCCGCCTGCGACCAGGCACGTTCGTGAAGACGGAAGTCGCGGTGGGCACCAGCCAGACGGTGGTCGCGCTGCCCGCGTCCGCGATCAGCTACGCGCCCTACGGAGACTCCGTGTTCGTCGTGGGCGACCTCGACGGTCCCGGGGGCAAGGACTACAAGGGCGTGAAGCAGCAGTTCGTGAAGCTGGGAGGCGCGCGCGGCGACCAGGTCGCCGTCCTCTCCGGGCTCAAGGTCGGCGACGAGGTGGTGACTTCGGGCGCGTTCAAGCTGCGCACGGGCGCCGCCGTGCTCGTGCGGAACGAGACGCAGCCGGGGAACGAGACCGCCCCCAAGCCGGAAGACAACTGAGGCGAGTCCCTTGAAATTCACGGATCTCTTCGTCAAACGTCCCGTCCTGGCCCTGGTCGTCAACCTCGTGATCCTGATCGCGGGGCTGCAGGCCATCCGCTCGCTCAGCGTGCGCCAGTACCCCAAGAGCGACATCGCGGTCATCCGCGTCGGCACCGCCTACGTCGGGGCCAGCGCCGACCTCGTGCGCGGGTTCATCACCACGCCCCTCGAGCGCGTGATCGCCAGCGCCGATGGCATCGACTACATGGAGTCGTCCAGCGCCCAGGGGCTCAGCACGATCACCGTGCACCTCCGGCTCAACTACGACACCAATGCCGCCCTCACCCAGATCCAGGCCAAGGTCGCGCAGGTGCGCAACCAGCTCCCGCCGGAGGCGGAGGCGCCCGTCATCGAGCTCGAGACCGCGGACACGCAGTTCGCGGCCATGTACCTCGGCTTCTCCTCCGATGAGCTGGACCAGAACCAGATCACGGACTACCTGACCCGCGTGGTCCAGCCGCGCCTGAGCGCCATCAACGGCGTCCAGCGCGCGGACATCCTGGGCGACCGGACCTTCGCCATGCGCGTGTGGCTCAAGCCGGACAAGATGGCGGCCCTCGGCATCTCGCCCTCCCAGGTCCACGACGCGCTGGCCCAGAACAACTACCTCTCCGCCCTCGGCCGCACCAAGGGCTCGATGGTGTCGGTGAACCTCATCGCCAACACCAACCTGCGCACGGCGGACGAGTTCCGGCAGCTCGTCATCAAGGAAGACAAGGGAGTGGTCGTCCGCATCGGTGACGTGGCCGACGTCGTGCTCGGCGCGGAGAACTCCGACTCCGATGTCCGCTTCAACGGGCAGGCGGCGACGTTCATGGGCGTCTGGGTGCTGCCGACGGCGAACTCGCTCGAAGTGATCAAGCAGGTCCGCGAGGTGATGCCGGACATCCAGGCCCAGCTTCCGGCGGGCATGAAGGCGGGGATCCCCTACGACTCGACGGCCTACATCCAGGACGCGATCGACGAGGTCCTCAAGACCCTGACCGAGACCCTCATCATCGTCGTGCTGGTCATCTTCCTGTTCCTGGGCTCGGTGCGCTCCGTGATCATCCCGGTGGTGGCCATTCCCATCTCGCTCATCGGGGCCGTCTTCCTGATGCTGGCGGCCGGGTTCACCATCAACCTGCTCACCTTGCTGGCCATCGTGCTCTCCGTCGGTCTCGTCGTGGACGACGCCATCGTCATGGTGGAGAACGTCGAGCGGCATCTCCAGCTCGGGAAGAAGCCGTTCGACGCCGCGCTCCACGCCGCCCGCGAGCTGGTCGGCCCCATCGTGGCCATGACCATCACGCTGGCCGCCGTGTACACGCCCGTCGCCATCCAGGGCGGCCTCACCGGCGCGCTCTTCCGCGAGTTCGCGTTCACGCTGGCCGGGGCCGTGATCGTGTCCGGCGTCGTGGCCCTCACCCTCTCGCCCATGATGTCCTCGAAGCTGCTGCGCGCGGGCGACACGGAGAGGGGCCTGCAGGGCTGGATCAACCGGCGCTTCGACGCCGTCCGCTCCGCCTACCTGCGCGCGCTCGGCGGCACCCTGCGCTATCGGCCGGTGGTACTCGTGCTCTGGGGCATCGTGGTCGCGCTGATGGTGCCGTTCTACATGTTCTCGCAGCAGGAGCTGGCCCCGGTCGAGGACCAGGGCGTGGTGTTCGGGATCGTGCAGGCCGCGCCGAACGCCACTCTCGACCAGACGACGCTGTTCACCACGAAGGTGTACGAGGTCTACAAGTCGTTCCCGGAGGCGGGAGCCACCTTCCAGATCACGTCTCCCACCGGCGGCTTCAGCGGCATGGTCACGAAACCCTGGAGCGAGCGGACGAAGACGACCGAGCAGCTCCTGGTCGAGGCGGCGGGCAAGCTCTCCGAGATCCCCGGCATCCGGGTCATCCCGATGACGCCCGCGCCGCTTCCGGGCGGCGGCGACTTCCCGGTGGACTTCGTGGTCGCCTCCACCGCGGAGCCGAAGCAGCTCGAGGAGTTCGCGAAGCAGCTGGTGGGTAAGGCCTTCGCCAGCGGCCTCTTCATCTTCGCGGACGCCGATCTCAAGTTCGACCAGCCGCAGGCGGAGGTCGTCTTCGACCGCGACAAGGTGCGCTCGCTCGGCGTGGACCTGAGCCAGGCCGGCCGTGACCTCTCGACCATGCTGAGCGGGGACTATGTGAACCGCTTCAGCATCCAGGGCCGCAGCTACAAGGTGATCCCGCAGATCAAGCGCAGCGAGCGGCTCACCACCGACCAGCTCGAGCAGATCCACGTGACGGGCCCGGAGGGCAAGCTCGTGCCGCTGTCGACCTTCGCCACCCTGAAGATGTCGACGGAGCCGCGCGAGCTGAAGAGGTTCCAGCAGCTCAACGCGGTGCGCATCCAGGGCGTGATCCCGCCGCACATCTCGCTCGACAAGGCGCTCACCTTCCTGGAGGGGGAGGCGAAGACGATGCTGCCCAAGGGCTTCACCGTCGACTACGCGGGCGAGTCGCGCCAGCTGCGCGTCGAGGGCAGCAAGTTCCTCGGCACGTTCCTCCTCTCCGGGATCCTCATCTACCTGGTGCTGGCCGCGCAGTTCGAGAGCTTCCGCGATCCGTTCATCATCCTGGCCGGGTCGGTGCCCCTGGCTATCTCCGGCGCGCTCCTCTTCTCGTTCCTCGGGTTCACCACCCTGAACATCTACAGCCAGGTCGGCCTGATCACGCTCGTGGGGCTGGTCGCGAAGAACGGGATCCTCATCGTGGAGTTCGCGAACCACCTGCAGGAGACGGGCCTGGACAAGCTGCGGGCGATCGTGGAGGCCTCGGGCACGCGCCTTCGCCCGATCCTGATGACCACGGCGGCCACCGTCGTCGGCCACTTCCCGCTCGTGCTGGCCACGGGGCCGGGCGCGGGCGCGCGCAACAGCATCGGCATCATGCTGGTGAGCGGCATGATCATCGGGACCCTGTTCACGCTGTTCGTGGTGCCGTCGATCTACGTGCTGGTCGCGCGGACGCGCGTGGCCATCCCGGTGCCGGCGCCCACCGACGCTGAAGACACGGTGCCCGACCTGGCCGAGGCCGCGTTCTGAAGGGGCGCCTGCGGCTTCCTCAGAGGATGGGGAAGCCGCGGGCGCGCAGGGCGGCGCGGACGGCCTCGCGCATGGCCTTGCTCATGGGCAGGGTCTCACCCTCCACCGTCGGCCTCGGCATCATGGTGGTGGCGGACGTGACCTTCCAATTGCCGCTCGTCTGGCGTACGAGGCGCACGCGGCCGTACCCCCCGGCATAGGCGCTGTCCACGACACGCTGCCACTTGTCGACGTCCGCGGGGCAGTTGTCGCCCGGCACCCACTCCACGGCCACGCGCGCGGGTAGGCCTTCAGACCCCATCACGTCCTCCTGCCACGAGGACGATAGCAGGAGTACCCGCGCGTGCGCCAGGATTTCGGCGCGCGCGGCCGCCCAATCGCGGCCGGTTGTGGTTCAATCCCCTCGCGAACGACCAACCGGACGGAGTGGGAGCATTTTCCGGGCACGAGGCCATGGTGTATTCTCCGAAGTCCTGTTCGCCGACGTCGCACGAGCCGCACAGGGGAGCCTTGCATGAGAACGGACATGCCGTTCGATCAGCACCGCACCTCCACCGGGCTCGTGGACGTCCTGGACCGCGTCCTCGACAAGGGGCTCCTGATCGCGGGG
>Ga0207678_10004617_pt1 | contig 12376 bp, 12 predicted proteins | sample KBSC63metaG_FD_184319 | JGI IMG/M metagenome (GOLD analysis project Ga0207678, IMG submission 184319) | Corn rhizosphere microbial communities from Kellogg Biological Station, Michigan, USA - KBS C6-3 metaG (SPAdes) (version 2) | ecosystem: Host-associated > Plants > Roots > Rhizosphere > Soil ... | reverse complement strand
AGACTCGGTGCCGAGCGATGCATTCGTTACGGCGAACGAGATTCATGTACCGGTGGGAGTCCCGGTGGAAATTCGAGTCCAGTCGCAGGATGTGATTCACTCGTTCTGGGTTCCGGAGCTGTTTGGCAAGATGGATGTCATCCCCGGGCAGATCAACGTGACGTGGATGCGAGCCGATCGCAGCGGAACGTATCGAGGCGCCTGCGCAGAGTATTGCGGTCTGCAGCACGCACACATGGCGTTCGCGATCACAGCGGAACCGCAGAAGATGTACGACAAATGGGCGGCGGCGCAGCGCGCCACCAGCGCCAGTTCGCTGCCGCCGAATGCAGCTCTGCCGCCGAACGTGCTTCGTGGCGAGACCATCTTCGTTTCGACATGCAGCGGGTGCCACGCGGTTCGTGGGACGAACGCGCTGGGGCGTCTCGGACCGGATCTCACTCACCTTGCGAGCCGCCAGACCATTGGCGCGGGACTGATCGACAACACGCCGGCAAATCTGATGCGATGGGTATCTGATGCGCAGGCGATGAAGCCAGGCGTGCTCATGCCCAGGATGGACCTCCGCCACGACGACGTCGCCGCCGTCGTCTCTTATCTCACGACGCTTCACTGACGAGCGCAAGGAGCACAACGTGGCAGCAACGCTCGAACCGGCCGTGAACACTTCTCTCCAGGCAACCTGGGAAACACCGCCCGGAATCCGCGGGTTCCTGACGTCGGTCGATCACAAGACGATCGGCAAGCGCTACCTGGTGACCGCATTCGTCTTTCTCCTGCTCGGCGGACTCGAGGCCGCCGCGATGCGCGCGCAGCTCGCAGCCGCGAACCTGCACCTGCTGACACCTGAACAGTACAACCAACTGTTCACCGTGCACGGCGTGACGATGATCTTTCTCTACGCCGCGCCAATTCTGTCGGGGTTCAGCAACTATCTGTGGCCGCTGATGCTCGGCTCACGCGACATGGCATTCCCGCGATTGAACGCGTTGAGCTACTGGCTGTTCGTCGGTGCCGGGCTGTTCATTTATTCGAGCGTGTTCAACGGCCAGATGCCAAATGCGGGCTGGTTCGACTACGTGCCGTACGCGGAGCGCGCTTTCGATCCCGGTCGCAATATCGACTTCTACGCTCTGGGACTGTTGCTACTCGGCATATCCACGACCGTGGGATCGGCAAATTTCATCGTCACGCTGTTCAAGACGCGTGCACCGGGAATGTCTCTCAACAGACTGCCGATCATCGTGTGGGGAACGCTCACCGCGTCGATCGTCAATCTGTTCGCGTTGCCGTCGCTATCGGTGGCTCTGATCTTCCTGTATCTCGACCGACGCTACGGCACACACTTCTTCGATCCCACGTCGGGTGGCAAGCCGTTGCTCTGGCAGCATCTGTTCTGGATTTTCGGACATCCCTGGGTGTACGTGATCGTATTGCCGGCGATGGGAATCGTATCGGATGCGCTCCCAACGTTCTGCCGGCGGCCACTGGTGGGCTACACTTTTGTCGCGCTCGCCACCATGGCTACGGGCGTGCTGGGATTCGGAGTGTGGCTGCACCACATGTTCGCGACCGGAATCCCGCCGCTGGGACTCGCGTTCTTCGGCGGTGCGAGCATGATCATCGCGATACCGAGCGCGGTTGGGGTGTTCGCGTGGCTCGCGACCATATGGTACGGCCGTCCCGTCCGAACGACCGCGTTCCTGTTCATGGTTGGATTCATACTGCTGTTCACCATCGGCGGTGTTTCCGGCGTGATGACAGCAGCTGTCCCGTTCGACTGGCAACTCACCGACACGTATTTCATAGTCGCGCACCTGCATTACGTGCTCGTAGGCATCAACGTGTTTCCTGTATTCGCCGGATTCTACTACTGGTTCCCGAAGATGACCGGCAGGATGCTCGATGAGCGACTGGGGCGCTGGAATTTCTGGACGATGTTCGTTGGCGTGAATGTGCTGTTCTTTCCGATGCACTGGCTCGGACTCATGGGAATGCCGCGACGCATCTACACCTATGACTCCGGGCTTGGCTGGAGTACGACGAATCTCGTTGTCACGATCGGCGCGTATCTCTTTGCAATCGGAGTACTGCTCTTCATCATCAACGCAATTCGTTCGCTGAAACATGGCGTTCTGGCCGGAAACAATCCGTGGGATGCGCCGACTCTGGAATGGTCGGTGAGCTCACCGCCACCACCGTACAACTTCGCGACGATTCCGGTGGTCGCGAGTCGGCACCCCTTGTGGGAGGATCGGCTCCCCGACGAGGGGGGCGGCCACAGCGTGCTGGGCAACGGGCCATTGCTCGACAGCGGACGCGAGACGTTCGGGATAACTCCACTGGACGCCGAGCCGGATGTGGTGATGAAGATGCCGTCCGACAGCATCTGGCCATTCATGCTTGCGATATCGCTGACGTTGACGTGCTTCGGGCTCGTGTGGCCGTCCACTGCCTGGACGGCGGCGGGTCTGCTGATCGCAACCCTTTCTGTAATAGCGTGGTTCAGTCCCCGGTCCGGAGCGAGGCAGAACGAAACCGTGGAGACACTGTTCGGAATGCTTCCGGTAGACGGCGAGGGATATCACTCCGTGGCGTGGTGGGGAATGGCGTGCGTCATCGCCACCGAAGCCGCGTTCTTCGCATATCTGCTCGCAAGCTACGCCTATCTCTCGGCGTCCTCGATCAACCCGTGGCCAGGCGCGAGTCCCGATCTTCGTCTCGCGCTGCCGAACACGATCATTCTCATCGTGAGCAGCATCGTGCTTCAGTACGGTCGTCGACAGGGCGAGAATGGACGCCCATCACGCCTGCGTGGAGCCATGCTCGTCACAGTGTTGCTCGGTATCGTATTTCTCGTGATCCAGGCGGCGGAGTTTCACAGCAGGCTCGCGACAGTGAGACCGACGACGGACGCGTATGGATCACTGTTCTATACGATCACGGGCTTCCACGGCGCGCACGTCCTGGCCGGATTGGTAATGCTCGTTACTGTCCTGGTGCGTGGATCGCGCCGCGCCGCGCACGGAGGAAACAGCGGATGGCTCGCCATCGCGAACGTGACGATGTACTGGCACTTCGTCGATGTGGTCTGGATCTGCGTCTTCGCGTCGCTTTACGTCCTACCGCACGTACGATGAGTACGCGGAACAATACAGCGCCGACGCTCGGTGGGAGCAGCGTGGATCATCCGTCGCCATCGCGCGGTACCGTGGGCCTTGCGTCGTTGTGGTTCGGGTTGGGCGGTGGCCCGATTGCGTGGAGTGTGTTCACGATCGCGATCTACGCTATCGCGGCACAGGCATGTTACCCCAGGATGGTGCCGCTGTCGACTCCAACAATGGGCTCCAGGACGTTGTATGTGTCGCTGATCGTCATCTCGTGTGCTGCCGTGATCGTCGGCGTTGCAGCGGGCCTGGTGTCCATGCGAAATTGGCGACGCACGAGCGGGGAAATCAGCGGTAATACGCACTGGGCACTCGACACCGGTGAGGGGCGCACGCGATTCATGGCGGTGTCGAGCGTGATGACGAGCGCGGTGTTCCTGCTGGCGATTCTCGTGGACGTGGCCGCGATCATGGTAGTCAAGCCATGCTGATGACGGCGCGATACGTTGGCATGCCGGGTGAGATAAATCGTATATTTTATCCATACCTGGATCCAAACGAGGAATCGATAGATGACCGTGACCGCCTCCCGTATCATCGCCGTCGCACTGCTGATCGCACCCGTTGGTGCTACAGCTCAATCGTCGCTCCCACGCGCACCCGGTGCCCGAATCGTCACCGTTACACCCACGGGCAAGACCGGAAGTGAACCCTCGATCGCCATCAATCACTACAGCCCCAACCAGATAGCCGTCACAGCCGGCAGTGGGCTGCTGGCCTATTCCACCGATTCAGCCCGCACCTTCACCACGGTGAATCCGGCCGGCGAAGGTGGTACGACTGGCGGCGATCCGTCGATGACCTTCGACGACAAGGGCAATCTCTACTTCTCATATCTCGCATTCCGTAAGCTCGGAACCGCGTCCTACTGGGCACACGGCGCCACCGAAAATGGCGTCTGGGTAGTGCGCTCACCCGACGGCGGAAAGACGTGGAAGAAGCCAGTGGGCGTGAAGACGTGGACGGGACACGAGAGCAACATCAAGTTCGAGGACATGCCGCGTATCTGGGCCGACCAGAACGAGAAGAGCCCGCATCGCGGCAATATCTACTACGCGTGGATCGAGTGGGGTCTCGAGAATTCCATAGTCCTGTACTCGCGCTCGACAGATCAGGGAGCCACCTGGTCCAAACCGGTGCGCATCAGCACGATCGCCGGTTATCCGCGCGACGATAACGGATCGGTGGTCGGAATCATCGGAACCGTCGCGCCCGACGGAACGGTGTACATCGTCTGGAATCAGGGACTCAACGTCACGCTCGCCGTGTCGAAGGACGGAGGTGCAACGTTCGCGCCGTCCAGACCGATCATCGATGTTGGACCGCCGTACTTCGGCGGAACGGGCGGTGTTCCGGGTGTCGCGAGAACGATGGGCTTTCCGCAGATAAGCCTGGACCGCAAGTCGGGCGAGCTGTACGTGACGTGGAGTGATTTCAGAAATGGCGACGTGGATGTATTCATCTCACGCTCGTCCGATCACGGTAAGACCTGGACGCCAGCGATGCGCGTGAACAACGATCCGATTCACGACGGAAACGATCAGTTCTTCCAGTGGATGGCGGTCGATCCTGTCAACGGTGACGTGTACGTGCAGTTCTACGACCGTCGCGACGATCCCAATAACAGGAACACCCGCCTCACGCTCGCGCGCTCGACCGACGGTGGAAAGACGTTCAGGAACTACGACTGGTCGGATCGCTCATTCGCCGGCGAGAACGCGAGCCTCGGCGATTACATGTGGATGGTCGCGTACGACGGACGCGTGTACGGAGTATGGGCCGAGGCTGCACCGGAAGGATATCAGGTGGATGGGAATGCGAATCGACCGTCGCCGACGGTGAGGCGCACACCGACGATCTTCAGGGTGGGGACTGCAGATTTTCACGGAGTGAAGTAAGCGGAGGCGTCGGATCGTGCATCGTGCCTGACACTCACTGCTCCGGTGTCGGCACGTTGGGCACCACGTAAGTCTTCCGAAGGGCATCGAGATACTCACCGTGGAGCGCGCGAATCGTATCGAACTCGTGCTTCACGGTCGCGCGATATTCCGGATGGGTCGCGAAGTCGAACAACAGGGCTGACATCGCCTGTGCGTCGACTACGAAACCCTTGTGGCCGACGTCGGTGAGTGCGTCGGCTTCCATCTCGTACGTGTGATTTGGCGCATTCGACGTCCGGGCCTGAAAGCCCACCCCGGGAATGGCGCTCGAAACGCTCCCGGTCTCTTCATAGCCTTGCGGCTTGCCAGGCTCGGGCATGACACCAACGGCGCCGTACTTCTTCATGTACGCGAACGCAACCTCGTTGAGTGCGCCCACGCCGATGCCGTCGCGATCTGCACCATAGTGCTCGATCTTCACCTTCGTTCCCGTGGCGAGAGCCGCGGCGCGCGCGGCATCGTCGACGATCTTCGACACCTGAGCGAGGTAGACTTCGTCCGGATAGCGAACGTAGAAATCGGCGACGGCTCTATCCGGTACGACGTTCGGTGCAGTACCACCTTCGGTGATGACGCCCTGGATCCGCGTCTCCGGACGCATGTTGCTGCGCATGGCGTCGATGTTGTTGAACAGGTGGATCGCAGCAGTTAGTGCGTTGCGCCCATTCCATGCTGTGAGCTGGTGCGCTGGTGCGCCGCTGAATATGTACTTGACGCCGTCGATGTTCATGCAGCACGTGCCGAATCCGGCGGCAGGACGAGTCGTGGCGCTGGACGAGTGGCTTCGCACGAGGATGTCCATTCCATCGAAGACTTTCGACTCATACATCACAGTCTTCGCATTAGGCGGCATCATCTCCTCTCCAGGAGTGCCGAACACAGTTACCGTGCCCGGCGTTCCGGTTTTCGAAAGAAATTCCGCGACGGCGATTGCGGCAGCCAGCCCGATCGGCCCCTGGGTGCTGTGCTGGTCGCCGTGAAATGCGCCCTTCGTTCCGCGCAGTGCGTCGTACTCGACGATCACACCCAGACTCGGTCCACCATGGCTCTTCGTGTAGCGCGCTACGAACGCGGTCGGCAGTCCGGGCGTTCCCATCTGCACCGTAAAGTCGTGTCGCTTGAGGTAGTCGGTTAGCAACTGCACTGAGCGCTTCTCCTCGAAGCCGATCTCTGGATGCCGCGTGATGTCGTCGCCGAGCGCAAGCAGATCGGTATCCATCAATTGCTTCGCCCGAGCCACGACCTGATCCCGGGCCGCGTTCGGACCCGTCAGCCGCGCAACCAGTGCAGGGAGTTTGAGCGAGCTCTCCAGCGAGTCCAGTTGCCGAACGACGTCGCGCGCCGATTCCCGCTCGGTCGGCGTTTCCTGAGCGCTGAGGGCAAATGGGACGAGCAGTGCGAGCGAGGCAAGCGGGAGGATGCGCATTGGCAGGCGGAGGAAGTGGGGAAACGTGCCCGAATGTGGCAGAGACGTGCATCGACGTCAATAGCGGCGAAAGGCGCCATCGCTAGCCGCGCGCGACGCGATAGCTGGCCCCGAACAAAACCAATTCGTGGTCCGCAGCATCCAATATGTTGACGTCGCTCCGCTGAAGCACCTCCATTACTGACGATACAGTGAAATCACCGTTGTTCATATCTCTGCGCTGGGCCAGGTCGCTGGACACCAGCTTTCTCGCTAAAGCTGTCGCACGGCCGGCGATGCTCGTCTCTCTGGTCGCCTTCGTCGCCTGCGCGCGTACCAGCGTAAACGCCGCCCCCGCGACCGAGCGCACGCCTCATGGTGTGGATGTGACGCTCGTCACCGACGAGGTCGATGCTGCGCTCAGCATAATCCGGAGCGCCGCGTCCGGTGAAATGCCGACCGCTCGACAATGGTCTGCGCTCTTTGAATCGCAGGGTTACAATCACCTCAAGGAGCGCGAAGCGTCGATGGGCAGGGCGTTCACCGATTCGTCGTTTGCACAGTTCCTTACCTCGGATTCCGTTGCAGCTCGGCTACCCGCAATAGCGCGCGTGGTACCTGAGCTCGAGCGCATCGATGTGACTTCGGCGGCGCGCATGGCGCTCGCGTACCTGCCGGTGGGAACGCCGATTCGCGCGCGGCTCTATCTCGAGATCAAGCCTCACACCAACAGCTTCGTGTTCACAGGACGGGACTCGGTGCCGTCGATCTTCATCTATGTTAAGACCGACGAAACCGCGGCCCAGCTCAATAACACACTCGCTCACGAGCTGCACCACATCGGCACGAATGCAGCATGTCGCAACGCACCGAGTGCCGATTCGACGCACACGACGCCCGCGGAGCGGATGCTGCTCGAGTACCTGACGGCGTTCGGCGAAGGCCGCGCAATGCTCGCCGCTGCTGGCGGCCCCGACGTACATCCTCATGCAACCGATGCGGATTCAATTCGTGCGCGCTGGGATCGCGATGTCGCGCATGCACCGGCAGACATTGCCGACTTATCTGGATTCATTACGGATGTGATCGCTGGCCGGATCGCGACCGCGGACTCCGTTCAACGTCGCGGCAACTCCTATTTCGGAGTACAGGGCGCGTGGTACACAGTCGGCTGGCTCATGGCATCGACCGTCGAGCGCGAGGCAGGGCGTGATGCGCTGATCGGCACGCTCTGCAATCCGGTCGGTTTTCTGTCACAGTACAATCATGCCGCGCGGCGGTTGAACTCGATGGAACACACAACGCTTCCGCTCTGGCCCGCGCCGTTGATCGATACGCTCTCGAAGATGGCGCGCCCGGCAGGGACGTAACACAAAGGAAAGACATCGGGTCTGGTCTTGCGCCGTGCGCCACAGGCAAACTCACTGCGCAAGATCCAGCCCGTACATTCACCTACACGCCAGCGCTGACCGCAACGCCTGCGATGGCGTCCATTTCGAGTGTCGTGTAGTCGGTGTAACCCGGTGCGCCACCGCCGTAGTATGTGGCGCGATTGCCGACACTCAGCGACGCTCTCCGTCGGAATCGTTCCGTGAGATCCGGGTTTGCGATGTACGGCGTGCCAAACGATACGAGATCGGCCTGCGCGGAGCGGATGGCCGTTTCGGCGCTGTCGCGATCGTAGCCGCCGTTGGCCATGTAACTCCCGCGGAACGCGGACCGAAGCCCCCGCCAGTCGAACGCACCGCTTCGCTGCTCCACCACGTGCAGATAGGCAAGATTGAATTCGCTCAACGCAGCAGCGGTGTGGTGGAACGTAGTATCTGGCGCGCTGTCGTGCATACCCAGCATCGAAAAGAGTGGTGATAGCCGCACACCAACTCGATCGGTGCCGTAAACGCCGCTCACCGCATCCACCACCTCGAGAAGAAAGCGCGCGCGATTCTCCACGGATCCGCCGTATCGGTCGGTGCGCTGGTTGCTACCGTCGCGCAGGAATTGGTCGATCAGATATCCATTGGCCGCGTGCAGTTCCACTCCATCGAAGCCGGCCTGTCGTGCATGCACAGCCGCCTGGCGAAACTGGCCCACGATCCCGGGGATCTCTCCGGTGCCCAGCGCGCGAGGCGCAACGTAGGACTTCATCCCCTCGCTCGTGTACAGCTCGCCAGAAGCGGCGAGCGCCGACGGCGCGACTGGCAGCGCGCCCTCGGGTTGCAGCAGTGGATGCGAAACCCGGCCCACATGCCAGAGCTGAGCGAAGATCCGGCCACCAGCGCCGTGCACTGCTTCCACGACTCGCCTCCATCCGGCAAGCTGCTCTCCCGTGAAGATGCCGGGCGTGTTCGGGTAACCCTTCCCCTGCGGAGCGATGACTACTCCCTCCGTTATGATCAGCCCGGCGCTCGCGCGCTGGCGGTAATAGTCTGCCATCATCGCCGTGGGGTTACCAACGGCGTCCGCCCGACTCCTCGTCATCGGAGCCATCACTATGCGATTGGGCAGCGTCACCGGTCCGAGTCGGACCGGTGAGAGAAGGGTACCAGCTGCACGCCCAGCCGCAGCAGAAATTGTATCGGGTGTATCGATGGTCATTTCAGAATCCGATCGTCAGTCCAGCCGTGAACTGCAGATCGTTGCGCGCCTTGCGGTCGGCGAGCTCAGCCTGCAGACCCTTGAAGGCAGTGACGTTGTCGCGCGCCTCTATACGTAGCCCGATCGGCCCGTTCGCCTGCGCGAGGTCCACACCAACTGCACCGAAACCCAGGAAGTTCGTCTGGGAATTCGCATCGATGTCGCGGAAGTGATAGGTACGTGCACCAGCACCGAGCGTTGCATACGGCCGGGTAGAGATGCTCGCCGTCGGCGTGAGGTTGTTGAGCCGACCCTCGATCCCGAGATCATACTGGAAGAGATCGACCTTCTCGTCATTGAGCAGCTGATCCTTGTTCGGCGACCAGCCGAAAGTGCCGGTCAACCCGAAGTTCTGCGTGAGGTTATAGGATCCCTGGATGCCGACGAGTATCGCATCCTTGAGGAGATTGCGCTGGTCTCCGGTCGGTACGAACACACCGACCGTCGGTCGGATCGCGACGGTTGTCTGCGCCCCGACTTGCGTCGTGAGCGTGGGAAGCGCGGCGAACGCGACTGTCAACGCCAGCGCTCGAGCTGCGCGCCGGAACGTCGAGCCAGGTGCGGATGGCGCGTCGAATGATTCGGTAGAAACTGCGATGTTGCGGTACATCTGAGCTGCTCCTCCGGCCCTCGGCCGGTTGTAATTGCGATTCAATAACGCAGCGCCGCGACACAATCATCTCGTCGCTCCTGTTGGCGCTGCCGGGGATGGCGAGTACAGGCCCTCGCTTTACTACCAGTTCATGACATGGACTTTACTACTACTCGATTATACATATATGTATCTTTGTGATAAATAAAACCGCCATTACTTCAGTGCTGTGAGCACCCGATCCAGCATCGCCCGCTCGCCAGGAGCGACACGCGCCGCGACCTCGTCCTGCAGCCGCGCGACTGCCTGCGTGCCCTCAGCGCGGCGGTCCATTCCGAGCGGAGTTACTACGGCCCGTACCGCGCGGCGGTCGGCGGGATCGTCGACGCGCTTCACCAATCCGTCTGCCTCGAGCCGATCGACCAGTTGTGTGATGTTGGAGCGAACGCAGTGCAAGCTACCCGCGAGCTCACTCAGCGTGAGGGGCTCGCCTGCCCTGGCCAGTGCGTCGATCGCCTGGTACTTGGCGGACGTCAGCCCGACTTCAGCCAGGACCTCCTCGAGGCGCGCCTGGATGCTCTGCGCAGCTTCGAGCAACATGACCATGTAACGTCCATGATCCTCGCCTTTGGCCTGCGAAGTAGCACCGGGGCTGGCTGATTGCTTCATGAGATAGATAATACATGTATGTCACTTTCCCGTCAATGGTCTACGGTAATTCACGGCGTAAAACCTGCGCCACAACTGCATGGAGGATCACATGAAGGAAGAGAAAGCAGCCGAGCCTTGGCGCGGTATTGTCGCTTCATCGGTCGACTGGCGCGAAGCGCACGCGACGTTCGATGATGCGGTCGCGGGTCTCACCGCCGAGCTCCGCGGTCGCCGGCCTCATCACTACCCGCACTCCGCGTGGGAGCTGGTGGAACACATTCGACTGGCGCAGGCCGATCTCATCGCGTTCATGCAGAACGCATCGTACACCGCGCCAAAGTGGCCCGACGATTACTGGCCATCCGATCCGGCGCCACCAACTGCCGCCGCGTGGAACGAAAGCGTCGCGGCTGTGCAACGCGACCGGGAGGAGCTCAAGGCCATCGCCATGCGTCCCGCACTCGATCTCAGCGCGAAGATTCCATGGGGCGATGGACAGACATACCTGCGCACCATCCTCGTCGCGATCGACCACACTGCCTATCACGTCGGTCAACTGATCGCGGTGCGCCTGATGCTCGGCGCATGGCCCGCTGAATGATCGAGTCTTTTCGGGCACGTGAATAAGCAGTGCGTTTGAGATTTGGTGCGCTCTCGTCAGTTGAACTTGACCAGGTCCTTGAAGATCAGTTGACCCCAGGTATTTCCGCGCGCCTGCACGAGCAGCCCACCTTCCGAAAGACCACCGAGTTTGATCGGCGCGAAACCGAGATTTTCTGCAAGAGCGGCAATCTCCGCCGCTGCGCCGTCATCGTCGCTCGAGAGGAATACGACTCTCCTGCCACCATGGACTGCCGGATCCTGCTCGAGGATGCCAGCGGGCAGATGGTTGAAGCCCTTGACCAGTCTTGCCCCGGTGAAGGCCTGCGCGACGAGCCTGCCGGAAGGCTGTCCTCCCAACTCCTCAGCGGGGACGCCGTAGGCGTTGGTCACATCGACGATGGTCTTTCCCTTCCAGCTTGGCAGCGCCTTCGCGACATCCCGGTGCGATCCGTAACCGACCGCCAGAAAGATGATGTCCGCCTTGATGGCTTCCGCCAGTGTCTTGGGAACGATCGTGGGTCCGATCGCGGCCGCAGCGGATGCAAAGCTTGCCGGGTCGTGCGTGGTTGCAACGGATACTTCAATTCCCTTTCGTGCGAATGCTCTGGCCAGAGCCTGGCCGACTTCGCCGAAGCCAATGATTGCGTAGCTCATGAATCTTCCTTTGGTTGACCACGCCATGCGGGCTCCATCTCGTATGGAGCAACCGGCCGGGCGTGGCGCGTCAGATTTGCGCCAGTCCGCCGTCGACGGCGAGTTCGCTGCCGGTAGCGCCACCGGTGATCACTGCGGTCTTTCCATTCAGTCTGGACATGTCGCACATATTCCCTGGAGATCTACGGAAGCGGGCAACTACTTACTTGACGGCAGTATGAACTGTTACTAACCTTAGATCAAGTATGCACCTTTTGGTAAGTATCAAGGAATGACGACGCTTTCTCAGACCTGCGGCACCGGCTTTTCCTGTGGGCTCGACGCCACGCTCCACATCATCTCGGGCAAGTGGAAACCACTGGTCCTGTTTTTCCTGCGCGACGGCCCCAAGCGCTACGGGGAGCTCAAGCGCTTGACTCAGGGCGTCAGCGACAAAGTGCTGATCCAGCAATTGAAGGATCTGGAGGCCGATCACGTGCTGGTGCGGACCGACTACCATGAGGTGCCGCCGCGCGTGGACTATGCGCTGACCCCGCTCGGTCGCAGCCTGGCCGACGCGCTCGTTCCGCTATGCACATGGGGAAACGAGAACATGGCGGTAACGGCAAGGATCGTGGCCGCGCGCGACACGGTGCCTTAGCGGGATGCTGAAGAACCGCTGAGTCGCACGACCCGCCGCGTTCGTGGAAGGCGGCGGATCGAATTGTTCCGATTGCTACTGCGCCTTCTT
>Ga0207678_10004612_pt1 | contig 12382 bp, 10 predicted proteins | sample KBSC63metaG_FD_184319 | JGI IMG/M metagenome (GOLD analysis project Ga0207678, IMG submission 184319) | Corn rhizosphere microbial communities from Kellogg Biological Station, Michigan, USA - KBS C6-3 metaG (SPAdes) (version 2) | ecosystem: Host-associated > Plants > Roots > Rhizosphere > Soil ... | reverse complement strand
GAGCGAAATGCGGCGCGGCACGCGTCACTTCCTTGAGTACGGGGATTACCGGCCGCGGATCGCCAACGTCGGCAAGCTGCACGCAAGCGTTGAGATAGCCCTTCAACGGCTGTGCGGGGAGGCGTTCGCCCTTGCCTGGCAGGCCGTCGAGCGCGCATGCCAGCACGCGTCCGGCGGTGACGGCGAGTTGCTGCTTGAGATCGGACGGTTTTCCGGAGGGCTGATTGAGATCGCTCGACCACAGAACTCCACGGTCCTTGCCGTCCAGCAAGGTAAGCGAGGCTGACGGTGTCGTGCCGTTCGCCGTGTCGGCAATCTGGAACTGTAGATCTGCCGATGGGGAGGCGGCCGGTGCGTTCATCAGGGTCATCGAGCCCGACTTCACCGACTGAAGATTGCCGAGGTTGACGAGCAGGTCCCGCGCCATCTGTTGCGACTTTGACGAGCTGTCTGCAGCAGCGACCGCAACCGTCGGCGGCCCGCCACCCTTGCCCCGGACAAGCCAATACGCCCCACCGATGGCGAGGAGCGCGAGCAGGGGGGCGATGGCAACGAGCCGACGGTCGGCCGGCATGGGCCTTGCCGAGCGCGTCTCAGCCGCTGCTCGTTTGAATTCGGGAGCGACAGCCTTTCGGCCCGCGACCTCGTCGATGTCGGCCAACAAGGCCCGCAGGCCCGGCGGATTGCCGTGGCCCTTCCAGTGCGACAGGTCGATGGTCTGGAACTGGCGAAAACCCAACGGCGCCTGGGTGCCGTCGATCGTCACTGGCACGAGCCGCGCGCTGTCGCGACCTGCGCCAGCTTCGTCGCGGACCCAGGGTGACTCGATCGAGTCCTTCGACCACAGCACGACAACGACCTCGGCGGCCATCAGCGCTTCCTCGATCACCTTGGAGAATTGCGCGCCGCCGCGAACATGCAAGTCCCACCATACGTGATGGCCAGCCTTTCCGAGCGCGCCGGCGAAATGCCGAGCACGTCCGGTATCATCGCGGTCATAGCTCAGGAACACACTAGCCATGCGTCGCCCCCTGAAGCGGCGATGCTGCCTTCAAACCGCGTTCCGGGCAAGTAAGGCAGTTGGCAACCGGGCGGGTGGGCCATAAAGGCTGGCGCGCCGTTGTCATATTGAAGGACCGCACGCCCGCATGACCCGCCCGCGCTTCAACCGCATCCTCCTCAAGCTGTCGGGCGAAGCGCTGATGGGCCAGGGGCATTTCGGCATCGATCCGGAAGCGGTCGCCGGCCTCGCGGGCGAGATCGCCGCTGCGAAGGCGCAAGGACATGAGCTCTGTCTGGTGGTGGGCGGCGGGAACATTTTCCGCGGCATGGCCGCCGCAGCCAAGGGGTTCGACCGCGCGACCGCCGACTACATGGGCATGCTCGCGACCGTGATGAACGCGCTGGCGCTCCAGAACGCGCTCGAAAAGCTCGGCGTCGACACGCGGGTTCAGTCGGCCATTCCGATGGCGAGCGTGTCCGAGCCTTACATCCGCCGCCGCGCGCTGCGGCACCTCGAAAAAGGCCGCATCGTCCTGTTCGCCGCCGGAACCGGCAATCCCTATTTCACGACCGACACCGCAGCGGCCCTTCGGGCGGCCGAGATGAGCTGCGACGCCTTGTTCAAGGGCACCAGCGTCGACGGCATCTACACTGCCGACCCCAAGAAGGTCACCGGCGCCACGCGTTACGACACCGTGAGCTTCGGTCGCGTGCTCAGCGACGACCTGAAGGTGATGGACGCGGCCGCGGTCGCGCTGTGCCGCGACAACAATATACCGATCGTTGTTTTCAACCTGCGCCAGCCCGGCAACCTTGCCGAAGTGCTCGCCGGACGCGGGGTCGCGACGGTCGTGCAGGACAGGGAGTAAGCCATGACCACGACGATGAGTACCGCCGATCTTAAGCGCCGCATGCACGGAGCGCTCGACGCGTTGAAGCACGACCTTGCCGGGCTCCGGACCGGCCGCGCCTCGACGGCACTGCTCGATCCGGTGCAGGTCGAAGTATATGGCGCGAACATGCCCCTCAATCAGGTGGCGACCGTATCCACGCCCGAAGCGCGGATGCTCTCGGTTCAGGTCTGGGACCGGTCGAACGTGCAGCCGGTCGAGAAAGCGATCCGGGCCGCCGGGCTTGGGCTCAACCCGATCACGGACGGGCAGGTCATCCGGCTGCCGATCCCGGAGCTGACCGAGGAACGGCGCAAGGAGCTCGCCAAGCTGGTCGGCCAATATGCCGAAAAGGCCCGCGTCGCCGTCCGCAATGTCCGCCGCGACGGCATGGACCAGCTCAAGGCCGACGAGAAGAAGCACGAGATCGGCGAGGACGAGCGCAAGCGGCTCGAGCATGAAGTGCAGAAGCTGACCGACGACACGATCAAGGAGATCGACGAGGCGGCGGCAACCAAGGAAAAGGAAATCCTCGGCAAGTGACCGCCGCACCCGCCCCGAACGAGGGCGCGGCCGGACTCGCGGGCGGCAGGCGCGTCCCGCGTCACGTCGCGATCATCATGGATGGCAACGGCCGTTGGGCGAAGCGGCGGGGCCTGCCGAGGGCCGCGGGCCACCGCGCGGGCGCCGAAGCCGTGCGCCGCGCATTGCAGGCCGCGGCGGATCGCGGTGTCGAAGTTCTCACCATCTACGCTTTCTCGTCGGAGAACTGGCGCCGCAGCGCGGACGAAATCTCCGATCTGACCGCGCTGATGCGCTTCTATCTCGAGCGCGAGCTCAAGACGCTCGAGAAGGAACGCGTGCGCCTGAGGCTGATCGGCGATTATTCAGCGTTCGGCGGCGAATTGGTCGAGCGGCTCGAGCGCGCCGTCGAACGGACAGCCAACAACAACCGGCTGACACTCGTCATCGCGCTCAACTATGGCTCGCGCGCGGAGATCGCGGCCGCCGCGCGAAAGCTCGCTCACAAGGCGACGAACGGCGTGTTCGATCCGGCATCGATCGACGAAGCCGCGATCGCCGCCGAGTTGCAAACCGCGGACTTGCCCGAACTCGATCTCCTCATACGGACGTCCGGCGAGGTGCGACTCTCGAATTTCCTGTTGTGGCAGGCAGCCTATGCCGAGCTGCTGTTCGTCGATACGCTGTGGCCCGACTTCGACGAGAAGCAATTCGCCGACGCGCTGGACACTTTCGCCGCCCGCGAGCGGCGCTTCGGCGGCCGATGAACGAGCTCGCGCTTCGGACCTTCACGGGCCTGGTCCTGATCGCCGCGGCGCTGCTCGCCGCGGTCCAGGGGGGCAACATCTTCGCTCTGCTCGTGGCCGCCATCGCGACTTTGATGTATTATGAATGGACCAGGCTCGTACGTGGCTGGGGTCCTTTCTGGTACGCTGGCGGCTTCATCTATGCGTTGCTGCCGGCATTGGCCCTCTTGTGGATCCGCGAGCGCGACGCGCATGGATTGGCATTGCTCATTTGGGCATTCGTGGTGACCTGGTCGACCGACATCGGCGCCTATTTCGCCGGCCGCAGCTTCGGCAGGCGCAAGCTCGCGCCGACGATCAGCCCCAACAAGACCGTAGAGGGGCTGATCGGCGGAGTTGTGGCCGCGACCGTGCTGGGAGGCGCATGGGTCTTGTCGACCGGCCTTGGCCCCGCGCTGCTGGCGCTGGCACCTCTCTTCGCCGTCGCAGCCCAGGTCGGCGATCTGTTCGAAAGCGGCATGAAGCGGAGGGCAGGGGTGAAGGATTCGGGCACATGGCTGCCGGGCCACGGCGGCGCGCTAGATCGCCTCGACGGGCTTGTTCCGGTCGCCGTGCTGACCGCGGCGGCGCAGTTGGCGGGGCTCGCGTGAAACGGCGGATCGCCGTTCTCGGCGCGACCGGATCGATCGGTAAATCAACGGTCGACCTCATCGAACGCAATCCAGGCCGGTTCGAGGTGACGGCGGTCACCGCCGCGACCAACGTCGAGGCGTTGGCTGAGGTTGTCCGCAAAACCGGGGCGAAGCTGGCCGTGATCGCCGATGAGGATCGCTACGAGAGTCTCGCGGAGTTGCTGGTAGGGACAAATTGCCGCGCGGCGGCTGGCGTGGCCGCGCTGTCGGAAGCCGCTGTCGACGGGAGCGAGTTGGTGATCGCGGCAATTGTCGGCTGTGCCGGACTGAGGCCGACCATGGCCGCGATCGAGGCTGGCCGCGCTGTCGCACTCGCCAACAAGGAAGCACTTGTCACCGCCGGCGCATTGATGACCGACGCCGCCGATGCGAGCGGCGCGACATTGCTTCCCATCGACAGCGAGCATAACGCCATTTTCCAATGCCTTGCCGGCAGCCGTCGCGAAGACGTGGCAAAAGTCGTACTGACCGCTAGCGGCGGGCCGTTCCGCACCGCATCGCCAGGCGCGATCGCCGCCGCAACCCCCGCCCAGGCCGTCGCCCACCCGAATTGGTCGATGGGTGCCAAGATCTCGGTCGATTCGGCGACCCTGATCAACAAGGGGCTCGAGCTGATCGAAGCGCATTATCTGTTCGGCCTGCCGTCGCGGCAGCTGGACGTCGTCATTCACCCGCAGTCGGTCGTCCACTCATTGGTCGAGTTCGTCGACGGGTCGGTCTTGGCACAGCTTGGCAGTCCCGACATGCGCATTCCGATTGCTTATGCGCTGGCGTGGCCCGAGCGGATTGCCACGCCGGCGCAGCGGCTCGATCTGGCGAGCATCGCGCGTCTCGACTTCGAGGCTCCTGACCTGGAGCGCTTCCCGGCCTTGCGGCTGGCGCGCGAAGCGCTCGAGGCCGGCGCCGCGGCACCCGTGGTCCTCAATGCCGCCAACGAGGTCGCGGTCGCGAGCTTCCTTGCCGGCCAAATCGGTTTTCCCGAAATTGTAGCTCTCGTTCAGGAGGCGCTAAACGGCTCCAGTTACGATGCGCCGCGTTCCATCGGCGACGTGCTGGAGATTGACCGCGTGACCCGCGAGCGTACCCGCGCCATGATGAAGGCGAGCTGTTCTTAAGCATGTTTCCCCATCCTCCTTTGTGGCTAGTCCTGATCGCGTTCGTTTGCGCATTGGGTCCGCTCGTCTTCTTTCATGAGCTCGGCCATTATCTCGTCGCGCGCCTGTTCCGGATTCCCGCCGAGACATTCTCGATCGGCTTCGGGCGCGAGATCGTCGGTTGGACGGACAAGCAGGGTACGCGGTGGAAGGTCGCCTGGATTCCGCTCGGCGGCTACGTGAAGTTCGTCGGCGACATGAGCCCGGCGAGCGAACCCGGGGACCTCGAGAATATCCCGGCGGGCCAGCGTGACCGCGCTTTCCAGGTTCGCCCGGTCTGGCAGCGCTTCCTCGTCGTGCTCGCCGGTCCCATGGCCAACTTCCTCCTCGCCATTTTGATTTTCTCCGCCTTTTTCTCGTTTGGGGGAACGCCGCGGACGAACGTGGTTGCGGAGCTGGTGCCGCATTCGGCGGCGGCGGCGGCGGGCATTGCGCCCGGCGACCGCATCCTGTCGATCGACGGCCGAGCGACGCCAACCTTTGAGGACATTTCGAGCGTCGTCCTGCTGCGTCCGGACGAGCAGGTTTCTATCAAGATTGAGCGTGGACACGCGGTGCGCCTCCTTAATGCCAAGCTGGGGTCGGCCGAGGTCCCCGATGCGACGGGTCGAAAGATGCGCGCCGGCGTGCTCGGCATTCGCTCGAGCACCGAGATCGGCGAACCGGTGCCTGTCTATCAAGCAATTCCAATGGCGACCGACCAGACGATCCGCATGACGGCGTCGATCGTGGATGGCCTTGTCCAACTGGTCAAAGGCCAGGTCTCGCCAAAGCAACTCGGCGGTCCGATCACGATCGCCCGGGTCGCCGGGCAAGGCGCGGAGCTCGGCCTGTTTCCGTTCATCGGACTGGTTGCGCTGCTCTCAATTAATCTCGGATTCATCAACCTCTTGCCAGTTCCGATGCTGGATGGAGGCCATCTCTTCTTCTATGCCGTCGAGGCAGTTCGGCGCCGTCCGCTCAGCGCCCAGGCGCTCGAATGGGCTTTCCGCGGCGGCCTTGCGGTCATCCTCACGCTCGTGGTGTTCACCACGATCAACGATCTGGGTTCAATCGGCCTCTGGGACCGGCTTCAACGCTTGATTGGCTAGGAGGGTTGGGGCAGGGCGGCACGAATCGGGGGCTTCGCGGCGAAGCGCGCCGCTCGCACCAATTGCACACAAGGCGGGGATGCGTGATTTCAAGTTCGAATCGGTTTAGCCGGCGCGCTGGCGCGCTGCTGATGGTCGGAACGGTGCTCGGCGGCACTGCCGTGCCGGTGCTCGCGCAAGACACTCCAGCTCCGCAGCCGCCGGCATCGACGCCGGCGCCCGTGCCGCAACCTGCGGCTGCCGCGCCGCTTACCCCGCAAGCCCCGGTCGAGCGGACAATCCGGTCGATCGTGGTGAAGGGCAACCAGCGGCTCGAGCCGGAGACCATCCGCGCTTATGCGAACCTCTCGCCCGGCCAGACCTATACGGCCGCGTCGCTCGATCAGGCCCTCAAGGACCTTTACGCGACGCAGCTGTTCGCGGACGTGACAATTACGGGCGCGGAAACCGGCGACCTAGTCATTTCGGTGCGCGAGAACCCGGTGATCAACCGCATCATCCTCGAGGGCAACAAGCGCCTCAAGGACGACAAGATCACCCCGGAGATCAAGCTCGCGCCGCGGCAGATTTTCACGCGCAGCGCGGTTCGCGCCGACGTCGACCGAATTCTCGAACTCTATCGGCGCCAGGGTCGCTTCGCCGCTCGGGTCGATCCCAAGATCGTTCAGCTCGACCAGAACCGTGTCGACGTGGTGTTCGAAATTTACGAGGGCGACCTGGCCAAGGTCCGGGCGATCAACATCCTCGGCAACACGCATTACTCCGACGCGCGGTTGCGCAAGGAGATGTACACGCGCCAGACGGGCGGGTTGCTCGGCTTCCTCAAGTCGAACGATACTTACGATCCGGACCGCCTAGCGGCGGACCAGCAAAAGCTTCGCTCGTTCTACCTGACGGAGGGATACGCCGATTTCCGCGTCGTTCAGGCCCTTGCCGAGCTGACTCCCGACCGGCGCGATTTCATCATCACCTACGTCGTCGACGAAGGTCCCCGGTACAAATTCGGAACCGTCGAGGCGGACAGCGCTCTTCGCGATTTCCCCAACGCCGAAATCCTCAAGCTCGCCAACATCAAGCCGGGCACCTGGTTCAATGCGAAGCAGGTCGAGGACACCGTCACCAACCTCAACGAGGCCGCAGGCAACCTCGGCTACGCATTCGCGGACATCAATCCGGCCTATAATCGCGATCCTGAGAAGAAGGTCATGAACCTTACCATCAGGGTCGCGCCGACGCCGCGTGTCTATGTCGAACGGATCGACATCACCGGCAACACGACGACGCGCGACAAAGTCATTCGCCGCGAGTTCAGGCTCAACGAAGGTGATGCCTTCAGCGCTCTCAAGGTGAAGCGGAGCCAGGACCGGATTCTGAGTCTCGGCTTCTTCCAGGACAAGTTCGAGATCAAGCAGACGGAAGGATCGGCTCCCGATCGCGTCGTGCTTGGCGCGAACGTCGAGGAAAAGCCAACCGGCCAACTCTCCTTGTCGGGCGGCTATTCGAGCCTCGAGCGCTTCGTTGTCCAGCTGGCGGTCAGCCAGGACAACTTCATGGGCAAGGGCCAGCAGCTCAACGCCTCTGTCAACTGGTCGGTCTATGGCAAGTCGATCGAGGCAGGGTTCGTCGATCCCTATTTCCTCGACAAATCGATCCTGCTTGGCGCGAACCTGTTCCGCCGCGATTACCGCAGCTTCAATTTCATTGGGACCAACCGCAACACGACCTATTCGCAGGTGAGCACGGGTGGCGCGCTCAGGATGGGTTTCCCAATCACCGAATATTGGAGCTTCGGCGGCCGTTATCAGCTGAGCAACGACAAGGTCACGCTCGACAAGGCGACCTTCTACAGTCCGAATGCGCAGGGCGTACTCGAATGCGATCCGATCAAGGCAGGGCGCTATCTTTGCGATGAACTGGGGAAGCGCCTGACGTCGCTGGTCGGTTTTTCGACCATCTACGACGACACTGACGGTATCCACCCGACCCGCGGACAGCGGCTGACCCTCTCGGAGGATTTCGCGGGATTGGGCGGTGATGTGCGTTACGTCCGCTCGCGCATCGACGCGACCAAATATCATGATCTGGGCGGCAACTGGATTCTCTCCATCCACGGAGAGGGCGGGTTCATTGCCCCGCTGCAGAAGGCGCGCAATCCCGATAGCGATGCGATCCGGCTCACCGACCGCTTCTTTGATCCAGGGCTTCGCGGGTTCGACATTCGCGGCATGGGGCCACGGATCGTGCGCGTCCCCTACGTCGACAACAACGGGACGTTGGCGCTGGCGCCGCTCGACATCAACAAACAGGTCACCGACGCGATCGGGGGTCGCGCTTATTACATGGGGCGGGTCGAACTCGAATTGCCGGTCAGTTCGGGCCTCAAGAGCATGGGCCTGAGGCCCTCTGCCTTCATCGATGTCGGCTCACTGTGGGATGTCAAGCAGCCGTCGCTGCTAGATGTTCCCTTCATCTGCTCTCCGATCGCGACGAACACGACCGGCGCATCGTTCAGCAGCTCGAAGAAAGACTGCAGCGTCAACATCACGAACCCGAAGGTTCCCGTTCCCGTTGCGAATCCGGGGGACTTCACGTCTGTGCCGGGCTTCCAGGAAGTGTTCCTCGGCAACTCGCCGAAGCCGCGCTTGTCGATCGGCATTGGCGTCAACTGGGTTTCGCCCTTCGGTCCGCTGCGCATCGACCTCGCCAAGGCGCTGCTCAAACAAAGGGGCGACGACACCAAACTCTTCAGCTTCAACGTAGGAACCCAATTCTGATGAAAAAGCTTTTCCTTACCGCTTCGCTTGCCGCTTCGATGGTGCTGCCCTCGGTGGCGCACGCCCAGGCCATTCCGGCTGCCGTCGTCGCCGTTGTCGACCTCGACAAGGTGACGAACGAGTGCAACGCCTGCAAAACGGCTGCAGCTGCCCTGCGTAGCCAGGCAACCGCCCTGCAAACTCGCCAGAAGTCGCTCGCCGCTCCGCTCGAGACCGAGCAGAAGTCGATCCAGGCCGCCATCGACGCGCTCAACGGCAAGGAGCCCGACGCGACTCTCCAGAGCCGCGTTCGCGCATTCCAGGCTAAGCAGGCCCAGGCCGAGCAGGAGCTGGTCACCCAGCAGGAGCAGTTGCAGCGCAACAGCCAGTATGTGCGCAAGCAGATCGGCGACAAGCTCGGCCCGATCTACACCCAGGTGATGCAGAAGCGCGGCGCCAACATGCTGGTCGAAATCGGCCAGACGCTCGCCAGCGGCGCGACGCTCGACGTCAGCAACGATGTGCTGACCGCGCTTAACGCGGCGCTCCCGTCGATCGCGACCACCGCTCCGGCGCCAGCTCGCCAGACGCAGCCGCAGGGCCGCTAAACCAGAATGGAAGGCAGCGCCGCCGCTAGTGAGGCGTCAGCCGGCCCGCTGGACATCCGGCGGGTCATGGCGGCGCTGCCCCATCGTTATCCCATGCTGCTCGTTGACCGGGTCGAAAGCCTCGATCCAGACAAAGGTATCGTCGCGATCAAGGCGGTGACCATCAACGAGCCCTTTTTCCAGGGGCATTTCCCCGGCCGTCCGATCATGCCGGGGGTGTTGCAAATCGAGGCCCTCGCACAAGCCGCCGGCGTGCTCGCGGTCGAAAGCCTCGGCCTCGCCGGTTCGGGCAAGCTCGTCTATTTCATGTCGATCGACGGCGTGAAGTTCAGGAAGCCGGTCGAACCGGGCGTGCTGCTCCGCCTTGAGGTCGAGTTCGTGCAGAAGCGAGCGCGGGTCTGCAAGTTCGCGGGCCGCGCATTACTCGATGGCGAAATCGCCACCCAATGCGAATTCACGGCGATGATCGCCGATCCTCCCTCCTGATCTCAGCGACTGCCGAAGCGGACGCCCGCGTAAGCGCCGCGGGGCTCGGTGCGATAGCCGTAGACGTCTTGATAATGCTGATTGAGCGCGTTGGTGACGCGAGCAAACAGCTCAATTCCCGGGCGTAGTGCATAAGCGACCCTGGCTCCGGCGAGCCAATAGGAACCGAGACTGACCCGATCGAACGGGAAGGTGTCGCGCTGGTCAAGATGGCGGCCAACGTAAGCGATCGACGCTCCGTAAGTGACCTTGCCTGACGTGCCGTCGAGCACGATCGAACCGCTGTGCTTGGGGCGACGCAGCTCATGTACCTGAGTCAGCGTCGCTTCGTCCGGCTGGGTTGCATCTAGATAGGCATAGTTTGCCGCCAGGCGCAGGCTTGCCCCGATCCGCCAGCCGAACGTCGCTTCGATTCCCGAGCGGCGGCTGATTGCGGTGCGGTTGGCCGTGCTGAACAGGAAAGTCGCAGGATCGAATACGTCGACGATCTCGTCGTGAAGCCGCTGGCGATAGCCGGTCAGCGAGCCGTCGAGCACGCCCTTGCGGTAGCGGAGGGAGAGTTCAAATCCACGCGAGCTTTCCGGCCTAAGCGACGGATTTCCGAGGAAATTGTTTGGAAAGAAGCCGTACAGATCGAAAAAGGTCGGCTGGGCAATCCCTTCGCCATAGGAGCCCGCGAGCGAGAAACCGCCGCCGAGCCGTGCCAGCAAGGAAGCGCGCACGTTGGTGGTATCCTTGAACCGGTTGAAGCTGTCGTGCCTGACGGCAAGATCGCCGGTCAGGGCTTTGGTCTGCGCTCGCCATTCGAATGTCAGCGCGTGATGATCGCGCGTGCGGTCCTGGTTCGACAGGCCGCCGTAGATGGTGTCGCGGGCATGGAATGTTTCGCGCTCGAGATCGCCGGCGGCAATCAGGCGATGCGCGATCGGCCCAGTCGTGAAACGCCGTTCGAGCTGGATCGAGATGGTGCGGCGCGTGCCGCTCGTGCGGTTCTGCTCGACATTCGCAAGAAGGTTGCGGTTTGACGACCCAAGCAGCGACGCTGCGAGTTGCGCGTGCCATTGCGAAGATCCGCTCCCGATATTCGCCCAGATTCGTCCTGCCCCGAGCTGGTTGCGGCTGCTGTCGAGCGTGTCGGTGTGGGCAAAGGTCACGGGATCGAATCCATCGAACTCGCTCATGCCCGTGAGCGCGAGCCCGGAGACGCCGAGCTCGAGGTTCGTCGCCGGGTGCCAGGTGGCGCGGAGGCGGCCCGAGAGGTTCCGATACCCGTCCTTGTCGCCATGACCGTTGAAGCTGTCGATGCCAGTGGCGCGCTGGAACCCGACGGCGCCGGAGAGGCTGGCAGCCGAGCTCACAACCGAGCCGCTCGCACTCGCTCGCGCAAAGCCGAACGAACCGCCTTCCGCGCTGGCGCTCCTGCCGGGCGCATCATCGATGCCGTTGATCGCAATCACGCCGCCAATCGCCTCCGAGCCCCATAAGGCGGACTGCGGGCCGCGCACTACCTCGACGCGGGAGGCGAGGTCGGCGTTCAAAATCTCAAACCGCGGCGCGTCGCCGGACGCCGGATCGTTGATCTTGATGGCGTCGACGAACAGCAAGGTGTGATTGGCCTCGGCGCCGCGAATGCGCACCTCGGTCAGGGAGCCTGCGGGCCCGGACGTTGCGACTGCGGCCGAAGGCGTCAGGCGGAGCAGGTCCTGGACGAGCGGCTCGCCGAGTCGCTGGATCGTCTGCCGGTCAATAATCGTGACGCTAACCGCGGCATCGGCTTCCTGCTCCGGCGCGCGCGAGGCGGTGATGACGATCTGGTCAGTCGGCGGGGGCAATATTGGCATTTCATCCTCCTGTTGACGAAGCTCGTCGTCACGGAGGGATGCGCTGCCTCTGGACAGCGGTGCCCACGCCCCGCGGCTGGTCCCGGCCGAGGAAACGGACGACCGACCAGGGCAGGTTCCTGACTCCGCCGGAGGATTCCCCGGCTTCACAGTTGCGGGCACAGCGCCGGATTCGCACCGGCTTCCCTTTGAACCGCCCCCGGCCGGCCCTGGCTCCAAAAGAGCAAGAGCCGGTGGGCGGCACCCTGATCGCTCCCGGCTGCTAAATCGCCGTTGCACGGACTGTCAAATCGCCTTTTTTGGCGCTATTCAGCCGCCATGACTTTGAACCGAAGCCGCATCGCCGCCGTCGCTTGCGCGATCCTCGCCGCCGCCGCTCTGCGTCTCGTTCCGCATCCGCCGAATTTCACGCCGATCGGTGCGATGGCGCTGTTCAGCGGCGCCTATCTCGGCCGGCGGGTGCTGGCGTTTGCCGTGCCGCTAGCGGCAATGCTGCTCGCGGATGCGGTGCTCGGATTCTACACCGGCATGTGGATCACGTACGTCGGATTTGCGCTGGTCGTCCTTCTTGGCGCCGTGGCACTGCAGCGCGTGACG
>Ga0207678_10004608_pt1 | contig 12388 bp, 12 predicted proteins | sample KBSC63metaG_FD_184319 | JGI IMG/M metagenome (GOLD analysis project Ga0207678, IMG submission 184319) | Corn rhizosphere microbial communities from Kellogg Biological Station, Michigan, USA - KBS C6-3 metaG (SPAdes) (version 2) | ecosystem: Host-associated > Plants > Roots > Rhizosphere > Soil ... | reverse complement strand
ATCGACGACCATCCCGCCTATCGCGAAGGACTGGCCGAGGTCCAGGACGAGGGAAGCCAGCTGATCGCCTTCGCTTGTGACGCGAACAATGGCGAGACGATCATCGACCTATGCGCGGGCGCAGGTGGCAAGGCCCTCGCGCTTGCGGCAGCGGCGCCGGGCGCGACCATCCTCGCCACCGACACCAATCGCGCGCGCCTGTCGAAGCTTCCACCGCGGGCGGAGCGGGCAGGGGCGACGATCGAGACACGCCTGCTGAACCCGCCGAACGAGTTGGCCGAGCTCGAAGACTGGCGTGGACAAGCCGACCTGGTGCTGGTCGACGCGCCGTGCTCTGGAAGCGGGACCTGGCGCCGCAACCCCGAAGGGCGTTGGCGCCTGTCGCCCGAGCGGCTCGACAGGGTCGTCGCGCTGCAATCGCACCTGCTCGACATCGCCGGCGAACTGGTGCGGCCCGGGGGGCGGCTGGTCTATGCCGTCTGCTCGCTGCTGTCCCGCGAAGGGGCAGGGCAGATCGAGGCCTTTATCAGCCGCGGTTCATCATGGATTGTGCAGGAAACGCCGATTGCCGCCGGGCGTTCGGACGGTGCGGGGCTGTTGTTGACACCCGGCCACGACGGCACCGACGGCTTTTTCGTCGCGCGGCTCTCGCGCCCGTGCTAGGGCCGAGCGACTGAGTGGAGAGACTTTGATGCGCTTTTTTGCCCCTGTTCTCGCGGCGAGCATTGCCGCTCTGGCCATTGCGGCGCCGGTTTCGGGCCAGGCCCCGGACGACCAAATCGCGCCCAAGTCGGTCCAGCTCCAGAAGCAGGGCGAAAGCTTCCTCGCGGCAGGCAAGTTCGACCAGGCCGAGGATGCGCTCGAAGCCTCGCTGGCGGTCGATCCGCGCAATCGCTGGGCGTTCGTCCAGCTCGCCCGCGTCGCCGAGAAGCAGCAGCTGTTCGGCAAGGCCGTGCGCATGGCGAACAAGGCGCTTCTGCTAGAGCCCAACGATCCGGACGCGATCGCCGTCCAGGGCGAAGCGATGGTCGAGCTCGGCGCGATTGCGCGGGCGCAGGCCAATCTCCAGAAGCTCCAGACGATCTGCGCCAAGGGTTGCCCGCAGCTGAGCCAGCTGTCCGCGGCAATCACCCGCGGCCCGACGGTCGCGTCGGTCAAGCCGCCGGCCAGCCCCAAGTCTAACTGAGCAACCGCGCCAGCTTCACATATTCTCCGACGCTGAGCGTTTCCGCGCGGCGTTCCGGATCGATTCCGAGGCTCTTCAGCGCATCCAGCGCCCCGGGCAGGCGCTTGAGGCTCGACCGCAGCATCTTGCGGCGCTGACCGAACGCCGCTTCAGTCACCTTCGCCATCACCGGCGCAGTCACGCCATCGGGCGCGGCTTGCGGAACGATGTGGACGAGCGCCGAGGTGACCTTCGGCGGCGGCACGAATGCCGACCGGTTGACCGTCATTGCGATTCTCGGTCGAGCGCGCCATTGCGCCGCCACTGACAGGCGGCCGTAGGCTTCGCCGCCGGGGCTGGCGACGATCCGTTCGGCCACTTCCTTCTGAAACATCAAAGTCAGCGATGACCACCAAGGCGGCCACGGCTCGGCCTCGAGCCAACGCAGAAGCAAAGCAGTACCGACGTTGTACGGCAGATTCGCGACGATGTGCGCGCCGCGTCCGACCAGCGCCGGCTCGTCGATCTTGAGCGCATCCTCGTCGATCACCGTGAGCTTGGCGCCAAACTCGCGCTGCAGCTCGGCCAGGGCAGGAATGCAACGGCGGTCTCGCTCCACCGCGACCACTGTCGCGCCGGTCTCGAGCAGCGCGCGTGTCAGTCCGCCGGGGCCGGGGCCAACCTCATAAACGGTCTGCCCGGCGAGCAGCCCGGGGGTCGCCGCCACTCGCGCCAGCAGTTGGCGGTCGAGGATGAAGTTCTGCCCCAGCGCCTTGCTCGCGCTGAGGCCGTGGCGGGCGATGACGTCGCGCAGCGGCTCGGGCGCTGCGCTCACGCCGTCGCGGCTCGATTCGCCGCGCAATCGGCTGCCATCCGGATCGCCGCGGCCATCGGGCGCGGGTCGGCCCGATCCTGTCCGGCGATGTCGAAAGCGGTGCCGTGATCGGGCGCGGTGCGGACGATCGGCAGGCCGAGCGTCACGTTGACCGCATCCTCGAAGTGCAGCGCCTTGACCGGGATCAGCGCCTGGTCGTGGTACATGCACAAGGCGGCGTCGTATCCGGCGCGCGCCGAGGCGTGGAACAGGGTGTCCGCCGGATGTGGCCCGGTGACGCGCCAGCCCTCGTCGGCGAGCGCCGCGATCGCCGGCTGGATCATCTCGATCTCCTCGCGGCCGAGCGCGCCGCCTTCGCCCGAATGGGGGTTGAGACCGGCGATCGCGAGGCGCGGCTCGGCAATCGCGAAATTGCGCTGAAGCCCACGCAGCACGGCCCGGGCGCGCGCCTCGACCAGGCTTTGGCTGAGCCGACTCTGGACGTCGGCGAACGCGACGTGGGTGGTCGCCGGGACGGTGCGCAGCGTCGGCCCGGCGAGCATCATCGCGACATTGGATGCGGCGACTCCGCAGCGCTCGGCGACGAACTCGGTCTGCCCCGGATGAGCAAAGCCGATTGCGTACAACTGCTCCTTGGACACTGGCCCGGTGACGACCGCCGAGGCGGAGCCCGAGCGGGCGAGCCCGACTGCGATCTCGAGCGCATCGAGCGAGCAATGGGCGCCGGCGATGCTGGGATGGCCGGGCACGTCGGAGTCCGCCGCTGCGAGCTGGAGCATTGGCAGTCCGAGGTCGAACGCGGAATCGGCCTGGCGGGGATCGGTGATCAGCTCGATCGGCCCGTCCCATACCGCTTCGACCGAGCGCGGATCGCCAATCGCGACGAACGGTGGCAGGTTGAAACCAGAGCGGTTGTCCCAGCATTTCGCGAGCACTTCCGGGCCGATTCCGGCCGGGTCGCCAAGCGAGATCGCAATCGGTTCTGAAGGGGCGGTCGCCACGACGGCCGCCTCTATCGGAAAAGATTCCCTAGCGGAACTCGATCACCGCGTCGCGGCGCAGATCGCGGAGGTAGCGCTGGGCTCGGGAGTTCAGCCGCTGCTCGTTGAGCTGGTTGTAAACCTGATCGTAGCTCGGAGCGCTCGGGTCGCTCTCGTCGCGGCCGCAGATCACGAGCACGCGCACGCCCTCGGTGAGCGAGCCGAACGGCTGGGTCGCCTGGCCGACCTGCATCGGCAGCATGAGCTGCTGCAGAGCCGGCGGAAGGTCGCGCATCTTCACCTGGTCCTGCTGCACGATCTCGCCATGGAAATCGGTTGCCATCTTGTCCGCACCGCCGCAGCCGCCGACCGCCTTCGCGGCTTCCGCGAAGCGCGCCACGACCGGCTCGGCTGCCTCGCGGCTGGTCCCCTTGGGGAAGTTGATCGACACCTGCTTGAGGCTGAGGATTGCGTCGCGCGGATCGGCGGTGAGGATCTTGCGCGTGTCCTGGACCGCGATGATGGAAACGCCCCCCGAGTTGGGGATCGGCGTGCTGACCATGCCCGGAGTCATCGTCCGCAGCACGGTCGCGATCGGGTCGGGAAGCTGCTCCGGCCGCATCCAACCGAGGTCGCCGCCGACGGCGGCCGACGAGGATTGCGAATATTGGCGGGCATAGCCGGCGAACGAGGCGCCGGCCTTGAGCTGTTCGAGGATCTGGTTGGCCTGGGCCGTCACCTGCTGCTCGCTGCCAGCCGGGGCCGGGAGGAAGATTTCCCCGATGTGATATTCCTCGGTGCCCTTCGAGGCGTTGAGCTTGTCGAGCACCGCCTTCACTTCGTCGTCGCCGACGGTGACGCTGCTTTCGATCTTGGCGCGCTGCAGCCGCTGCCACGCGATTTCGCCTTCGATCTGGCGGCGCAGCGACTTGATCGACGAGCCGTTGGCCTCGAGGTAGGCCGCAAGCTGTTCCGGGGTCTGCTTCACGCCGGACGCGACGCGGGCGACGGTCTTGTCGATGTCCGCGCTCTTGATCGTGATCTTCTCCGACTTCGCGGACTGGATCTGGAGCGTTTCGTCGATGAGGTTCCTCAGGACCTGCTGGCGGAGGCGCTCGGCCTCGTCGGCGGGGATCTTCCCGCCGTTCGCGATGGCGAGCAGCGCGAGGCGCTGGTCGACGTCGGTCTGAGTGATGACGTCGCCGTTGACGATCGCCGTCGCCTTGATGACGGACGGCATCGCCGTTCCGAACAGCTGCGGATTTTCCGGCAGCTTGAGCGCGCTGGTGCTGCTCGGCTGCGCGCTCGGGGCGGGATCGCCGCCCTGCTGGGCGACGGCCGAGGTGCTGGTGATCAGTACGATTGCCGCGGTCGCGTACCACGCGCGCGCCGAAGTCCGTTCAAAAGCTGCCACTCTCAAGTTTTCCCTTTGTATCCCAGCCCGATAGCCTGATGGCGTTTAGCCAGCCCCGCTGAACGCAGGCTTAGCGGCCAAGCCCTTTCAAAGCCAAATGAAATCCGAAAGTGCTTCCCTTCCGGAACGCCCCGATGTGCTCATAGTCGCGCCGCCACGTGAGGCCAAGCTCCAGGCAATCGTCCTCGTAGCTGATGCCGAGGCGGTTGCGGACGGGGGCCCAGCCGTCGGCCAGCGACAGCGGATCCTCATCCTTGCCGGTGAGGTCGATCACGCTTGCGCCGAACACCGACCAATAGCGCGCGAACTTGACGCGCCCCGCGACGCGAAGCTCCTCCTTGTCGCGCAGGTCCTCGATGGTCGGGTCGATGTCGCGGTTGAGCTTGAGATAGCCGATCTGCGCGTAGGTCTGGTCGGTGCCGATGGTGAGATCGATCTCGTTGCGGCGGAAGGCGAAACTGCTCTTGTCGATGCGGTAGCGGTGGGTGACGTCGATCAGGCGCCCGAAGCGGATCCGGGTTCTTCCGACAATATCAGAAAGCCGGTCTGTAAGGCCCGTGCCTTCCGGGAAAATCGCAGGTCGATCGACGATCCGGTAGCTTTGCCCGATGGTCGTCATGATCGACAGGTTCGGCCGATCGAGCGACCAGTCCAGTCCATAAGTGATGCGTGATCCGTCCTCCCAGCGATCGTATCCGGAGAAACGGTTGAGCGCGAACAGGTTGCTGTCCTCTAGGTCGATCGCGCGCGCGTCCTCGTTGGGGATGTCGAGGTTCGGGGTCGGCGGGGTGAGCACCAGCTGGACGCGCGGAACGAGGCGCTGGATTCCGCCGAACGCCGGGCCGACAAACGGCCATTTCACATCGGCGGCGAGGGCGGCGATACCGCGCGTGTGCCACCCGTCGGTGCCGCGATAGATTGCGACGTCGCTGCTTGCAGCATCGTCAGTGTGATAGACGTCGCCGCGGACGTAGGCGGTGAGGTCCAGCTCCTGACCCCAGGAGGTCAGCCGGCGCAGGTCCCACTGCGCGCTGGCGAAGGCGCGCTGCGTATCCTGGCCGTCGATCCGGGCGACCGACAGGCTGTTCCCCTGGAGCTCGATCTTCCCGCCGAGGACGTCGCCGACGCGGAAGCGCGCGTCGATAGCCGGAAGGACGATCGGCATCTGCTTCTGAACGTCGTCGACGCGCAGTCCCTGGAATGCCCAGGCGGCGATCGACACGTAGGAATTGGTGTTGATCCGCTCGGCGTTGATGAAATTGCGAAGGCGGTCGTCGCGGGTCAGGTCGTAGCGGCGGGTGACGGTCTTGTCGCTCGCCCAGCGCAGCGACCCGGTGATGCTCCACAGGGGATCGAGCTGGAACTTGCCATTGGCCTCGCCGTAGGCGCGCAAGCCGCGACCTTCATTCTCCTCGAGGGCGTCGGGGTTTGCGCTTTCGATGGTCCCGTAGGTGACGAAGCCACCGAGCTGGAACGCGCCGAGGCGGTTGAGCTCGCGATATTTCGCCTCGAGCGCCGGGTAGACCCCAGAATAAACGTGCGGGGTGACGGTGAGGTCGCGGTTGGGCGCGATCTGCCAGTGATAGGGCAGTGCGAGCTCCAGCCCCTTCTTGGTCGAATAGCTGATCTCGGGGACCAGCCAGCCGGTGATCCCGTCACTGCCGGTGCCGATGCTGAAGACCGGCAACAACGGCAGGTTGATGCCGAACAGCTGCAGCCGCCCGCCGCGGAACAGGACCCGCTCGTGGGCCGGGTCGTCGATCACGCGGGCGGCGGTGATCGACCAGCTTGGCCGCTTGGGGCAGCCCTTGGGCGTGGTCACCGGGCAGGGCGAGTAGATGGCATTGTCGAGCGTCGTGACGCCGTTGGAGCGCGAGCCATGCGCGGCCGCCAAGCGGCCGCCGCTGTCGAGGATCACCAGCAGGTTCTGGACCGTCCCGTCGCGCAGCGCGTCGTCGAGCTGGACGTTCTCGCCAATCAGCTTGTCGCCCTCCGGCGTCAGGACCACGACATTGCCCTGGGCATGCACCTGGCCCGATTTGCGGTCCCACACGACCTGGTCCGCAGCGAGGTAATTGCCCTCGCGGTTCATGCGCACCGCGCCCGAGGCAGTGACCACGTCGGCCTGGCTGTCGTAGATCACCTGGTCGGCGCTGAACTCGACGACCGTCGGCTGCTGGGTTGCATCGGCAGAGGGTACAGGAGCAGCGGGCACGCTCTGCGCATTCGCCACCGCGGGCACCGCGAGCAGCATCGGCAGCGCCGTCCACCAGGCGAATGTCCCACGCAACGCTGCCAGTCCCGCCGTTCTCTAACCGTCTTCCCGCCGCGGCCTATCGCACCTTGAGCGAGCGCCGACAATCCGCCTGCGGCCATGCTTTTGCCAAGCCGTCGCATGCATCCTAAAGCGCACCGCAACGTTCGGAATTTCGAGGGTATCAGGAATGCAAATTCGTTTCGCCGATCGCCGGCCCGAGGGCGACTATGCGCTGGTTTTGCCGGTCGCCGGTAAGGACCGCAAGACGCTCGCCTCGCTCGGTGCGGCGCAGCAGGCCGTCAATGCAGGCCTCGATCGGCAGCGGTTCGAAGGCGATGCGTCGAGCACCGCCGAGCTCTTCTTCGACGATGGCGGCAGCGTTCGCCGCCTGCTCGTCGTCGGCACCGGCAGCGGGAGTCCGAGTGAAGCCGCCGAGAAGCTCGGCGGCAATGCCGCCGCGAAGCTGCAGACTTCGGGCGACAAGACCGCCGTCATCGACCTGACGGGGCTCGGCTACGACGCGGATTCCGCCGCCCGTGTCGCGCTGGCAGCTGCTCTCCGCTCGTGGCGTTACGACCGCTACCGGACCACGCTCAAGGACAAGCAGAAGCCGACGCTCACGGAAACCGTCATTGTCGGCGCCGATGCCGGCGCCGAGCAGCGCTACACCTCGCGCTGGGAGCCGGTCGTCGCCGGCAGCGACCTCACGCGCGAGCTGGTCACCGAGCCGGCCAACATCATCTATCCCGAAAGCTTCGTCGAGCGGGTCAAGGCCTCGCTCGAGGGCAGCGGGGTCGAGATCGAGGTGCTCGACAAGGCCGCGATGGAGAAGCTCGGCATGGGCGCGCTGCTCGGAGTCGCCCAGGGCTCGATCCGCGAGCCGCGCCTGCTCGTGCTGAAGTGGAACGGCGGGGGGCAGGGCGGCCAGCCGACGGCATTCGTCGGCAAGGGCGTGACCTTCGACACTGGCGGCATCTCGATCAAGCCCGCCCAGGGCATGGAAATGATGAAGTGGGACATGGGTGGCGCCGGCGCGGTCGTCGGCGGGATGAAGGCGCTCGCCCTGCGCAAGGCCAAGGCCAATGTCGTCGGCATCTGCGGCCTGGTCGAGAACATGCCCGGGGGTAACGCCCAGCGCCCGGGTGACGTGGTCACGACCATGAATGGCCAGACCGTCGAAGTGATCAACACCGATGCCGAGGGCCGGCTCGTCCTCGCCGACGCGGTCGCCTACGTGCAGAAGAACTTCCGCCCATCGACGATCGTCGACTTCGCCACGCTCACCGGAGCGATCCTGATCAGCCTCGGGCATGAGTGGGCGGGGCTGTTCTCCAACAATGACGAGCTTGCCGGTCAGCTGCTTCGCGTCGGCGAGGAATCGGGCGACAAATTGTGGCGCATGCCGCTTGCCGAGCCGTTCGACCGGCTGATCGATTCGCCGATCGCCGATATGAAGAACGTCGGCCCGCGCGAGGGCGGGTCGATCACCGCAGCGCAGTTCATCCAGCGCTTCATCGACGAAGGCGTGCGCTGGGCGCACGTCGACATGGCCGGCAAGGCCTGGTCGGACAAGGCCGGCACGACCTACGACAAGGGCGCCACTGGCTATGGCGTGCGGCTGATCGACCAATACGTCGCCGACTTCCTCGAGGCCTGACGCCCGCCAGCGATGCAGGTCGATTTCTACCAGCTCGGCGAGATCCCGGCCGGGCAGGTCATCGCGAGCATCGCCGAGAAGCTCCTCGCGCAGGATGGGCGGCTGCTGGTCGTTGCCGCGGACGAGGGCTCGCTCGTGCGGGTCGATCGCCAGCTGTGGGACCAGGGGGCGGCGAGCTTCCTGCCGCACGGCATTGCCGGCGGCGCGGACGATGCGCGCCAGCCGATCCTTTTGTCGACCAGCACCGACGCTCCGAACCTCGCGCGCAATCTCCTCATAGCCGACGGCGAATGGCGCGAGGCGGCGCTCGCTTACGACCGGGCATTCTATCTGTTTGACGGCGTCACGCTCGACGGCGCTCGGCTCGCGTGGAAGCTGCTCGCCGGGCGCGAGGCGGTCGAGCGGCGTTATTGGGCCAACGAAGCCGGGAAATGGGTGAAGAAGGCATGAGCCTTGCCCCGGCCGGTTGGCGCGGCTAGGCGCTCGCCCGACTTCCAATCCAATCCAGCACAGGAGACCGTTCGGCCATGGCCGTCACGCGCACCTTTTCGATCATCAAGCCCGACGCCACCCGCCGCAACCTCACCGGCGCGGTCACGAAGATGCTGGAGGAAGCCGGCCTTCGCGTCGTCGCCTCCAGGCGCATCCGCATGACCCGCGAGCAGGCCGAGGGCTTTTACGCCGTTCACAAGGAGCGGCCGTTCTACAACGATTTGTGCGACTTCATGACGTCAGGTCCGGTCGTGGTTCAGGTGCTCGAGGGCGAGGACGCGGTGAAGCGCAACCGCGACGTGATGGGCGCGACCAACCCGGCCGATGCGGCCGAGGGCACGATCCGCAAGGCCTATGCGGAATCGATCGAGGCCAATTCGGTCCACGGGTCGGACAGCGACGAGAATGCAGCGACCGAGATCGCCTTCTTCTTCAAGCCGGAAGAAATCGTCGGCTAGCGGCTGAGCCCGACGAGGCGGAGCGAGCGGCCGCCGAACAGGCCGCCGCCTTCCCAGCGATAGCGCAGGACGTAATTGCCGCCGCCGCGCCGGTCGGTGCCCATCTCGACGTAATGAGCGCTGATCCGCACGGGCACGCTGTACGTCCGGTCCTTGTCCTCCTTGGGACGGTCCTTGAGCGCGGCCTGGACGTCGCTCGCCTGGAGCCTGCCGTCGCTGCCGAGCTCGATCGGCGAAGCGCCCTTGATCGTCACCGTCGCGGACTGAAGGGCGTGACCGGGATCGACCGGCGAGATGGTGAGCGCGCCGCCGTCGCGATCAGCCGAGCCGCGAAGCGTCAGCGGAACCGGCTGCTTCTGCTCGACGACCCGCGTCGGCCGGTCGTTCGAGCTGCTCTGCCACGCGATCCAAACGCCGAGCGCCGACACGACCAGCGCCGCGAACGCGATCAGCTCGCCAACCGGAATCCGGCGATTCGAGTCGCTCATCGCCCGCCTGCTTCGAGCAAGCGCCGCGGGGCCGCAAGCTCCCAGCTCGCTGCAATCCGGTCGGCGACATGGTCCCAGTCGACATTCTCGCCCACGAGGCTGATCGACAGCCACGACGGCATGTACGCCGGCTTGGAATAGGTTCCCGGATCGACCTCGATCAGCATCGCCTGCTCGTCGATGCTCGCAACGCGGACACAGACGACGGTCTTGCCGTCGCCGTGGTGATTGTCGCGGAACTGGGCGAATTGCTTGCCGGCGACGAAGAAGGTCGGCTGGCCGTGCGACCGCCGCTCCTCGGTTTCGGGCAGCTCCAGCGCGGCTTGTCGCACTTTGTCGAGTTGGCTGGTCATCGATTCACGAACTCACTGAGAACCATGGGATAGAGCTGGTGCTCGGCAGCGAGGACGCGCTGCTCGAGGCTTGCGGCATCGTCGTTCGGCAGGATCGGCACCTCGGCCTGGCCGAGGACTTCGCCCGCGTCGAGCTCCTCGGTGACGACATGGACCGAGCAGCCGCTGACGCCGTCGCCGGCCTCGATTGCCCGCCGGTGAGTGTCGAGCCCGCGATATTTCGGAAGCAGGGAAGGGTGGATGTTGAGCACTCGCCCGCGCCATTCTTCGATGAACCAGGGCGAGAGAATGCGCATGAAGCCGGCAAGCGCAATTGTCCCGACGCGATGATCGTCGAGCGCGCCGCTCATCGTGCGGTCGAACTGCTCCTTGTCGACACCCTTGCTATCCCACGTCCAGGTCGGAAGGCCGCGAGCGCGCGCCCAGTCCAGCCCCTCGGCGTGCGGCTTGTTGGAAGCGACGAGGACGACCTCATAGCCTTGGGCCTGCTCGACCAGCGCCCGCATGTTGCTTCCGCGGCCAGAGATGAGGATTGCAACACGCTTCGGGTCACGCATGATGGGTTGCGGTCCACCCCTCACCGGAAACCGTGCAGCCGCGCTGTCCGGCTTCGATCCGGCCGATCTGGAGCACGGTCTCACCGGCGCCTTCGAGCGCTTCGTTCACCGCGGCAGCTTCGCCTTCGCTGACGATGACCGCCATCCCGACGCCGCAATTGAACGTGCGGGCCATTTCCTCGCCGGAAACGGCGCCGCCGGCCTGGAGTTCGGCGAAAATCGTCGGAAGCTGCCACGAATCCATGCTGAGGATCGCGTGGCAATGATCGGGGAGAACCCGCGGAATATTCTCGAGAAGTCCGCCGCCGGTGATGTGTGCGAGGCCCTTGATCCGGCCCTGCTGGACGAGCGGCAGGAGCGAGCGAACATAGATCCGCGTCGGCTCGAGCAGCACGTCGCCGAGGGGCTTGCCGGCCGCCGATGGGGACGGTTGATCGAGCTTCCAACCACGCTCTTCGATGATCCGCCGGACCAGCGAGAAACCATTGCTGTGCACACCCGAGCTGGCGAGGCCGAGGATGACGTCGCCGGGCGCGATGTCCTTGCCGGTCAGCACCTTGTCACGCTCGACCGCTCCGACGCAGAAGCCGGCGAGGTCATAGTCGCCGTCGGCATACATGCCGGGCATCTCGGCGGTCTCGCCGCCGATCAGCGCGCAGCCGGCCTGGCGGCAGCCTTCGGCGATCGAGGCGACCACCGCTGCCGCGACGTCGTTGTCGAGCTTTCCGGTTGCGTAATAATCCAGGAAAAACAGGGGCTCCGCGCCCTGGACGATGAGATCGTTGGCGCACATCGCGACGAGGTCGATGCCGACGCCGTCGTGGCGCCCGGTCTCGATGGCGAGCTTGAGCTTGGTCCCGACCCCGTCATTGGCTGCGACCAGCAACGGATCGGTGTAACCCGCCCGCTTGAGGTCGAAGAAGCCGCCGAACCCGCCCAGCTCTGCATCGGCACCAGGTCGCGCGGTCGATTTCGCGAGCGGGCCGATGGCCTTCACCAGCGCATTCCCGGCATCGATCGACACGCCTGCGTCTTTGTAAGTTAGGGCCATTCCCAATCCGTTCGGCCTGAGCTTGTCGAAGGACCGACCTTCTTCGTCGCACAGGAAATGCAGCCCTTCGACAAGCTCAGGGCAAGCGGGATGTGGCTGCTAACCACATCCTGCTTGGATTTCCATGCCGTTGCCGCCAAAAGACGCGGCCAATGCTCCGCCGCCGATTTGTCGTCCCCATCCTGATGCTGCTCGCCGCCCTCGGAATCGGCGGCGTCGCTTATTCGCAGCTCGAGACCGGGGATCGCGGCATCCTGCCGCTCGACAGCTCCGGCACGCTCGAGATCGGCGGAATCCACGTCGACGTCGGCGGGAATGATGCGATGAGCGCGCGCTACGGCGGCTGGCGGGTCGCCCAGCGCCAGGGTTTCCGCGCGCTGTGGGCGAAAATGCACAATGCGCCGATCAGCGCTGCGCCGAACCTGCCTGATTCGACACTCGACGACATCGTCACCTCGATCAACGTCGAGCGCGAGCAGATCGGGCCCAATCGCTACATCGCCGACCTCGGCATCCTGTTCGACCGGGCTCGGGCCGCGCCGTTCCTGGGAGTCGAGGGCGGCGAGGTCCGGCGTTCGGTCCCGATGCTGCTGATCCCGATCACGGTGACCGGCGGGACCGCGACCAGCGTCGAGCTCAAGAATGCGTGGCAGCGCGCCTGGGCCCAGTTCCGCACCTCGC
>Ga0207678_10004606_pt1 | contig 12392 bp, 9 predicted proteins | sample KBSC63metaG_FD_184319 | JGI IMG/M metagenome (GOLD analysis project Ga0207678, IMG submission 184319) | Corn rhizosphere microbial communities from Kellogg Biological Station, Michigan, USA - KBS C6-3 metaG (SPAdes) (version 2) | ecosystem: Host-associated > Plants > Roots > Rhizosphere > Soil ... | reverse complement strand
GCAGGTACGTTCCGGCGAGCACCGCGCCGGCGATGCCGACCGCCGCCCGGGCGCCCTGCGTGAGCTGCGCGGCCACCGCCGCGACCGCGGCGAACAGCATGCCGACGAGGCCGGTGGCGAGTCCGAACGCCACCGATCCGGCGACCGGCAAGCCGGTCGCCATCAGCCCGAGCGCGATCAGCACCGCGATAACCAGGTTCGCCAGGCCGGTGACGGCGAGAGCGGCGGTGAGCGGCGCGTACCGCCCGACCACGGTGGCCCGGATGAGTTCCAGCCGGCCGGTCTCCTCCTCGGTGCGGGTGTGCCGCACGACGGTCAGCAGGCTCATCAGCCCGATCAGGATGAACTCGGTCACCCCGATCTTCCACACGGTGATCCCACCGATCGAGACCACGAACAGCGGGCCGCTCAACGCGACGAGCGACGGGTTGCTGAGCACGCCGCTCACCGCCTGCAGGTCGGCCTCGGTCGGGTAGAGCTTGAAGTAGTTGGCCGCGGTGCCCATCGGCATCACCGAAAGGCCCAGCACCCACACGGTCAGCCGGACGCGGTCGAGCCGCAGCGCCAACCGCATGAGGGCGCGCGTGCCGGTCAGCGAGTTCACCGGGCCACCCCCGCCGGCTGCTGGCCGTCGGCGCGGTCGTAGTGCCGCAGGAACAGCTCCTCGAGCGTCGGCGGCTGGCTCGTCAGGCTGCGGATGCCCACAGTGGACAGTTGCCGCATGACGGCGTCGAGCGCGGCGGTGTCGACGTCGAAGCGCACGGTGCCGTTGTGGGTCTGCAGGTCGTGCACGCCCGGCAACGACTCCAGCCCGTTCACCGGCCCGGCGAGGTCGACCTGGATCGACGTGCGGGTCAGGTGCCGCATCTCGGCGAGCGTGCCGGTCTCGACCGCGCGGCCCTGCCGGATGATCGTGACCCGGTCGCAGAGCGCCTCGACCTCGGCGAGGATGTGGCTGGACAGCAGGACGGTGCGCCCGCCGCGCTGCTGCTCCTCGCGGATGACCTGGCGGAAGACCTCTTCCATCAGCGGGTCGAGGCCGGACGTCGGCTCGTCGAGGATCAGCAGTTCGACGTCGGAGGCCAGGGCGGCGACGAGGGCGACCTTCTGCCGGTTGCCCTTCGAGTAGGTGCGGCCCTTCTTGGTCGGGTCGAGGTCGAAACGCTCCAGCAGTTCGGCGCGGCGCTTGGCGTTGTGGCCGCCGCGCAGCCGGCCGAGCAGGTCGATGACCTCGCCGCCGGACAGGTTGGGCCACAACGTGACGTCGCCGGGCACGTAGGCCAGGCGGCGGTGCAGGCCGGCGACGTCGCGCCACGGGTCGCCGCCGAGCAGCCGGGCGGCGCCTTCGTCGGCGCGCAGCAGGCCGAGCAGGATCCGGATCGTGGTGGACTTCCCGGCGCCGTTGGGCCCGAGGAAGCCGTGCACCTCCCCGGTCTCGACGGCCAGATCCAGCCCGTCGAGCGCGCGGGTGCGCCCGAACGTCTTGACCAGTGCGTCTGTGCGGATCGCCTCGGTCATGATCCTCATGCTCCTTCGGCCGCGGGGTCGGTCCCGGCGGCGGTTCGGGGGGTGGATGCCCGCAGCGCGTCCATCGCGCCGCGGATCTTTGTCAACAGGTCGGAGTCGAGCAGTGGGTGCGAGTAGAAGTCGGTGAGCGCGCCCGCCATGCGCACGTGGCCTTCGGCCGTGAAGATGTCGACGCCCAGGGCGCGGGACACGTGTTCGTGCATCGCGAGCATCCCGGACTGCATGCCGACCATGACGGCGGCGAAGCCGCGGTAGTCGTCGGTGACGTCCGGCATGTGTTTGCTGATCCATTGCTCGCTGAGCGTCACCATGTCGTCGAACATCGCCGCGGCGCTGGGCGAGCCGTCGAGCAGCGCCCTGGTGATGTACTTGTACAGCAGCAGGATCGTCGGATGGACCGACGGCAGGAAGCCCGGGTTGACGAGCTTGTCGTCGAAGACCATCTCCTCCTTGATCTTGACGATCCGGTCCAGGGCGTAGGCGTCGCAGGCCTGGCGCAGCGCCTCCTTCGACCCGAAGTGATGCCGGAGCAGGCCCGGCGACACGCCCGCTTTCTGGGCGATGTCGCGGACCGTGGTGCCGTCGATGCCGCGCTCGGCGAACAGGCGGATCGCCGCGTCCCGGATCCGCGCGCGACCGGTGAGGTCTTCGAAGGCCGGATCTTCCATCAACCTGCGCTCCTTATACAAGCGTATGGCAGGCTACTCAGCTTCGAAGCGAACTATACGCGCGTATAGCTCTCGTCCGCCAGTGTGACGCGCGTCCCACACCCATGGAGCGCGGTCTATGTGCGGAGAGGCGTGCGCGGGCGGTCAGGTGAGCTGGGTTCGCACGGCGCTGGGCGGTTCGCCGACGTGCTGGCGCATGGTGCGACACAGGTGCGACTGGTCGGTGAAGCCGAGATCGGCGGCGAGCGCCGCCAGGTCGTCGGCGCCGGCTTCCAGCCTGTCGAGGGCCCGCTCGACACGGACCCGGTTGCGGTAGCGGGTGAGCGACACGCCAAGCTGCCGGGTGAACGCCCGGCTGAGCCGGAACGGTGACACGCCCAGCAGGGCGGCCAGCGGCAGCAACCCGGCGGCGGCCGGATCGTCGGCCCGGATGGCGTCGCGCGCGGCGAGCGCCAGCGCGCGGTCGGCCGGCGACAGGGACCCCGGTGGAGCCGCCCGAACGGCCGCGGACAGGAGCACCACCAGCCGCTCGACCACCGCGTACTCGGCGTCGCCGGCGCGGGCCGCGCGCAGCAGCCGGCGGTGGGCCAGGTCGAGGTGGGCGTCGACGTAGACGGTGCGACCCGACGGATCGGCGCCCCCGGTGAGCGTGTGCCACAGCGCCGGCCGCAGCCGCACCGACGTGCACACGTCGCCGCCGGCCGGGTGCGCGAAGTGCTCCTCGTCGCCGGGCAGGCCGACGTAGCCGACGCTCGGGTCGAGGTCGGCGGCCTGCCCGCCCACCCGCCGCCGGAACCGGCCGCGGCGGACCAGCACCACCCGGTAGTCGGGCTGCTCCTCCGGCGGCGACCAGCCGGCGTGGTGCTGGCCGCAGGTCACCGCGGAGATGTCGAGGCCGGGGACGGCGGCCACCCGCACTGCTGACAACACGCGCCGCACGCTACGCCCGGGGTCCGACATTTCTCCGCGATCTTGGACGTCCGCTGGTGCCCTGGCACCAACGGACGTCCAAGATCGCGGAGAGTCGGCGCGCAAGGATGTCCAAGCCGCCCGGGGCCCGTGGGGGGCAGGCTCGAGCCGACACCGAGAAGGGGAGAGCGATGACCGCCACCGTGAGCACGATCATCTTCGACTGCGCCGACGCCGGCGCCCTGGGCGAGTTCTACAGCAAGGCGACGGGTTGGGAGGTGGCCTCCGCCGACGACGACTTCGTGTACCTCAGCGACGGCGGCCCGATCCAGCTCGCGTTCCAGCGGGTGCCCGGGTACCGTCCGCCGGCCTGGCCCGACCCCGCCAAGCAGGCCCACCTCGACCTCAAGGTTGCCGACGTCGACGCCGCGATCACCGAACTGGTCGCCGCCGGCGCGACCCGGCCCGAGTTCCAACCCGGCGACGGGTGGGTGGTGCTCACCGACCCGGCCGGGCATCCGTTCTGCATCAGCGCGGCATAGACGGATCCGGGCGCCGCGGACACCCGTTATCGTTCGTGTCGTGGCCCGACGGGGATGGCTGTGGGTAGCCGCGGGCCTCGTCGTCCTCGTGCTCATGGCCGGGTTCGTCGCACTCGTCAGGGCCGGCGACGACGAGGCCGCGCCCGGCGCCGCGCCGTCGCCCGGCCGGTCCGGGCCGCGGCCGATGTCGGCCGCCGAGCTCAACTCCATGTGGACGAGGTACGCCGGCTCGCCGGGCTTCCACTGGACCGGCGGCGACCGGACGGTCTCCGTCGCGTTGCCCGGCGACCGGCTCGGGTGGCTGTTCTCCGACACGTTCCTCGGCGCCGTCAACCTCGACGGCTCCCGCCCGGCCGACTCCCCGTTCGTCCACAACACGCTCGTCGTGCAGACCCGTACCGGGCTCACCGAGACGTTGTACGGCGGCTCGCCGGAGTTCCCGAAGTCGTTGATGTGCGACGACAGCGTGGGGATCGGGTGCTGGATCGGCGACGCGACCGTCGACGGCGGCTACCTGCGCATCCTGGTGAACCACTACGAGAAGACCGGTCCGGGCCTGCTCGACGTTCGGCGCACGAAGACGTCGCTCGTCTCGCTGGCCCTGCCGGCCCTGGGCATGTGGGAGACGCGCGACCTTCCGCTCGCCTCGACGGTCGCGTGGGGACAGTCCATTGTGGACGACGGCGGCTACACGTACGTCTACGGCTCGGAGCCGACCGACGACTTCAACTTCGTCCACCTGGCGCGGGTGCCGGCCGGCGGGCTGCTCGGAGCGTGGCAGTTCTGGGACGGCGCCGGGTGGTCGCCCGACGAGGCGAAATCGGCCCGGCTGGCGAGCGGAGTCGGCACGAGCTTTTCGGTGGACCGGGTGCAGGGCCGCTTCGTGCTGGTGAGCATGGAGTCGCACCTGCGCTTCAACCCCGCGGTCGTGGCTTACACGGCGAACACACCTACCGGACCGTTCACCGATCCCGTCGAGTTGTTCCGCGCCCCGGAGGTCACCGACCAGCGGCCGGTGATCGCCTACGACGCCACCATGCACCCGAACCTGGCCCGCCCGGGCAAGATGCTGTTCTCCTACAACGTCAACAGCCTCAACCACGCCGACGCGTACGCCGACGCGACGCTGTACCGGCCCCGGTTCGTCGAGGTCGCCTGGCCGCCCGTGCGGCGGAATCCGGCCGGCCCGCCGCCGCGGGCGCTGACGGCCCGGCCCGACGAGGACGGCCGCGTCGACCTGTCGTGGGCATCACCCGGCCCGGCGAGCAGGTACCGGGTGTACCAGAAGGACGTCACGGCCGGGCAGATGCAGTGGGTCCGGCTGCCCGAGCCGGTCAACGGCACATCGACGCGTCTCGACCTACTGAAGAACGGGCACCGCTACGAGTACCGGGTGACGGCGGAGGGCCCGTCCGGCGAGAGCCCGATGTCGGATCCGGCCGCGGCCACGGCCACCGTCGCGCCACCCGGCCCGCCGACCGACCTCGCCGCGGTCGCGGAGGGCAGCGGCGATGTGACCCTCGCGTGGCTTGCGCCGCGGCGCTCCTGGTGGTTCGTCGTGGACAGACGCGACGTGACCGCGGGCGAAACCGGATTCACCCGCCTGGACCATCCGAAGGCTGCCGCCTCGATGCTCACCGCGCGCGGCCTGACGCACGGGCACGAGTACGAGTTCCGGGTGCGCGCGATGGGTGGCGGTGGCGCCGGCCCGTGGACGCGGGTGCGCGTCCTGGCGTGGAAGGGCCTGCCGCAGCCGCCCGCCAACCTGACGGCCACCGCGCAGCCGGGTGGCTCGGCCCAACTGACGTGGACGGCGCCGCCCGGCACCGTCACGTACCGCGTCTACCAGCGCGACGTCACGGCGGCGGAAACGACGTTCACCGAGCGGCGGCTCACCGTCGCCGGAACCACCGCGCTCGCAACGGGTCTCGCTCCCGGCCACGACTACGAGTTCGTGGTCACGGCGACGAACCGGGCCGGCGAGTCGGGCCGCTCGTTCCCCGCCCGCGTTACGGTTCCCTAGCGTGACGTTCCTCAGCCACCTTTCGTGCCCCCGCTGCGAATCGCGCTACGACGCGCACAAGCCGCAGAACCTGTGCGCCTGCGGCTCCCCGCTGCTGGCCCGCTACGACCTGGACGCGATCCGGAAGGCCGTCGACGTGTCCGTGATCGGCGGGCGCGAACCGAACCTGTGGCGCTACCGCGAACTGCTGCCGGTGGGCGACGACGCCGCAGTCGTCACCCTCGGGGAGGGCTTCACGCCGCTGCTGCCGGCGGCCCGTTACGGCGCCCACATCGGGGTGCCGCGGCTGCTGGTCAAGGACGAAGGGCTGATCCCTACCGGGTCGTTCAAGGCGCGCGGGGCCGCGGTGGGCGTGTCGCGGGCGCGGGAACTGGGGATCGCGCACATCGCGATGCCGACGAACGGCAACGCCGGCGCGGCCTGGGCCACGTACGCGGCGCGGGCCGGGATGCGGGCGAGCATCTGCATGCCCGTCGGCGCACCGGTCATCACCCGACGCGAGTGCGTGGCGGCCGGCGCCGAACTGTCCCTTGTGGACGGTCTGATCGGCGACGCCGCCCGGGTGGTCGCGGACCTCGTCGCGGAAGGCGGTGGCGCGGTCTTCGACGCGTCGACGTTGAAGGAGCCGTACCGCGTCGAGGGCAAGAAGACGATGGGCCTGGAGATCGTCGAGCAGCTCGGCTGGCGGGTGCCCGACGTCATCGTCTATCCCACCGGTGGCGGCGTCGGGCTGATCGGCATCGACAAGGCCCTGGCCGAACTGCGAGCGCTCGGCTGGGTCGGCGACCGGTTGCCGCGGCTCGTGGCCGTGCAGTCGACGGGCTGCGCGCCGGTCGTGCGGGCGTTCCACGCGGGCGCGACGAGGATCGAGCCGTGGGCCGGCGCGCGAACTGTCGCCTTCGGCATCAACGTCCCGGCGCCGCTCGGCGACGAGCTGATCCTCGCCGCGCTGGCCCGGACCGGCGGCACCGCCGTCGCCGTCGACGACGCCGACCTCCTCGCCGACCTGCACGCCTTCGGTGCGCGGGAAGGGCTGCTGCTGTGCCCCGAGGGCGCGGCCTGCCTGACCGCGACCCGGCTGCTGCGGGCCGGGGGTTGGTTGAGCGAGAACGACGAGGTCGTGGTGCTCAACACCGGCGCCGGAATCAAGTACCCGGACACCGTCGACGTCACCGGCGTCCCGGTCCGATGACGTGCGTCAGCCGGCCGGTGCGCGCCTGCTGGTAGGGGCAACCGAGTTCGGCGAACGAGGCCGCCAGCGGGGCGAGTGCCGACCGGTCGCCGCGCGCGACCGCGTCGGCGCGCTCGACGATCGCGGCCGCGATCGGGTTGTCGCGCGCGACGTGCCGGGCCCGCACCACGCGGGTCGCCGCCTCGGGGTGGTCGTCCAGCACCGCGGCCTCGGCCCACAGCGCGGCGTACCAGGGCCGCCACGGCCCCACGGCCCAGTACCGGAGCCACGCCACGTCGTCGACGTCGACCGCGAACCGCTCGACGGCCGCCGCCGGGTCGTCGCGGTGCAGGGCGAGCAGGCCGTCGAACACCGGCGGCCAGCCCAGCGCGCAGCTGGACAGCCGCTCGGGGTCGATGCCCAGTTCGACGGTCATGCGCACCCACGCCGCCCGGCGCTCTTCGTCGCCGCGGATGCCGTGCACCATCGCCACGGCATAGGGCGCGCGGGCCAGGTTCGGTGCGATCGGTCGGCCGGCCCGTTCCCAGCCCACCCGGAAGCGTTCGCCCGACCGGACCACGTCGTCGTGGCGGCCGGCCAGCGCGTCGACGAGCAGGCGCCGGGACATCGCCAGGTGTGGCTCGTCCCGGAAGAAGGGCAGCGCGGCGAGCATCTCGGCGTTGGCCGCCGCCCCGGCCAGGTCGCCGGCGGCCAGGTCGACCTCGGCGGCCATCAGGCGGCCGTCCGCGTGCTCGAACCCCGCGAGGGGCCCGACCGCGAGCCTGTCGAGCACGGCGAGCCGCGTGCGGGAGACCCGCACGGCGCCGGCGATGTCGCTCTCGACCAGGTCGGCCGACGTCATCAGGTCCAGCGCGATGCTGTGCAGGATGCCGTCGCCGGCCGGCTCGGCCAGGGCCGCGCTGCGGCGCGCCCGGTCGAGCGCGTTCATGTCGCTCCAGTCGGTCAGCTCGAGCGCCGCCCGCAGCGCCGGCGAGCCGTCGGAGAGGGCCACGGCCTCGGCCGTCAGCGCGTCGGCTTCCGCGGGCGGGTGCTGCGTGCTCATGATGCCCGGCGCCCGGTTGATGTACATCGCCATCGTCGCCAGATCCCGGGCCGCGCCGGCCCGGTCGCCGGCCGCGGCGGCGGTGTCGGCGGCCAACCGGTAGAGCCGCAGCGCCTCGTCGCCGCCGAACCGGCTGGCGGCGGCGCCGGCGGCCAGCCGCAGGTAGGTGGCCCGCTCGGCGGGCGTGACGGCAAGGGCGGCGGCCCGTTCGTAGCGGTGCTGCGCCTGCGCCGGGCGGCCCCGGAGGAACAGCACCCCGGCCAGCTCGGCGGCCAGGGTCGCGGCCTGTGGCCGTCGCGTCTCGTCGGCGGCGGACCACGCGAGGGCGGCGCCCACGTCGTCGACGATCCGGTCGAACCCGGCGCACCACGCGTCGTCGACGTCGGCCGGTGCGGTGTCGCGCAGGGCGGCCAGCGCGAGCCGGCAGAACCGCTCGTGGGCCGCCCGGATCTCGTCGAGTTCACCAGCCTCGGCGAGGCGCTCGACGCCGTACTGGCGGATCGTCTCCAGCGCCCGGTACCTCGTCGGCTCGCCGCGCTCGACGACGAGCAGGCTGTGCTCGGCCAGCCGCGCCAGCCCGTCGGCGATCTCGGCCCGCGCGTGGCCGTCGCTGGCGCCCGTACCGGCCGCGCCGGCCGCGCGGGCCGCGCGGGCCGCGCCGGCCGGGCGGGCCGCGCGGGCCGCGCCGGCCGGGCGGGCCGCGTCTGCGGCGCCGGCCACGGCGTGCGCGGCGTCCACGTCGAACCACGACGCGAAGGGCGCGATGCGACGCAGGAGCGCGCGATCCCCGTCGGAGAGCAGGCCGTGGCTCCAGGCGATGGCCGAGCGCAGCGACGCGTGCCGGTCGTCGCGCCGGCTGCCGGCGGTGAGCATCCGCAGCCGGTGGTCCAGGGCCGACTCCAAGCCGTCGAGGCCCAGCACCGGGAACCGGGCCGCCGCGAGTTCGATCGCCAGGGCCATGCCGTCGAGCGCCCGGCACAGCGCCGCCACCCGGGCGGCGTCGGGTAGCGCCGTGTCACCGCTCGCCGCCGCTACCCGGGCGGCGAACAGGTCGACGGCGTCGCCGCCCTCGGCGTCGACCGACAGCCCCGGCACCATGAACACCCGCTCGTACGGGACGAGCAGCCGGATCCGGCTCGTCGCGAGCACCGTGACGCGCGGGCAGCCGGCCACGATCAGCTCCACGCACGCCCGGACGCCGTCGACGACGTGCTCGCAGTTGTCGACGACGAGCAGCGCGTCGCGGTCGGCGAGCGCGGCGACGAGCGCGCGGTCGAGCGAGGTGGTCCGCTGCTCCGGCACGCCGACGGTCTCCGCGATGACGGCGGCCACGAGAGCCGGATCGGTGACGTGGACCAGGTCGACGAAGAACGCGCCGTCGCGGCGGGTCGGCGCGAGGTCGGCGGCGACGCTCAGGGCGAGCCGGGTCTTGCCGATGCCGCCCGGACCCGTCGCCGTGACGAGCCGTTGCTCGGCGAGCGCCGCCCCCAGCGCGGCCCGCTCGGCCACGCGCCCGACGAACGGGGTGAGCGGCACCGGCAGCGCGTGCCGGCCGGCCCGGACCTGCAGGGCAGGCATCGTTTCGGCATGACGGGCCAGACCGCGCCGATCGGGAAGGTTGAGCTTGCGCAGCATCGCCGACACGTGGGTCTCGACGGTGCGCTGCGAGATGAACAGCTCCTCGGCGATCTGCGCGTTGGTCAGATGCCGGGCGATGAGGGCAAGGACCTCTGACTCGCGAGCCGTCAGCTCGGTACCCACCGTCGGAACTGCCCTCGTCACGCCGATCAGTCTGGCCGCTACCGCGCCCGTTCCGGTAGCGGCTACCGGACGGTGCGGAAGAAGATCCGTACCTCCTCGGTGAACAGGTGCGGCACCTCGAGCGCGGCGAAGTGGCCGCCCTCGTCGTACTCGGCCCAGTGGGTGATGTTGTTCAGCGGTTCGGCGAACTGGCGGATCGCGATGTCCTCGGCGAAGTTCGCCACGCCGGTGGGCACCGTCGACGGGGTCGGCCAGTGCCGGGTGTGCATCGACTCGTAGTACAGCTGCGCCGACGACGCGCCGGTGTTGGTCAGCCAGTAGAGCGTCGCGTGGGTCAGCACGTGGTCGGCGTCGATCGAGCCGGCCGGGTGAGCCCAGTCGTGGAACTTCTCGCCGATCCAGGCCAGCTGCCCGACGGGCGAGTCGGCCAGGGCGAAGCCGAGGGTGTGCGGCCGGCTGGCCTGGATCTGGAAGTAGCCGTTGCCTTCGGCGAGGAAGCGCTGCATCCGGTCCAGCCGGACCTTCTCCGCATCGGTGAGGACCGTGCCCTCCGGCAGGTCGCCGAACGGGATGAAGCCGACGGTGGCCGCGTTCACGTGGACGCCGACCACGTGGTCCGGGGCGACCCGGCCGAGATCCGGCGCGATGAAGGCACCGAAGTCGCCGCCCTGCGCGCCGTACCGGTCGTAGCCGAGCCTGGCCATCAACTCGGCGTAGGCGGTGGCGATGCGCCAGGAGTCCCAACCGGCCCCGGCCGGCCCGGTGAACCCGAAGTTCGGGTGCGACGGGATCACCAGGTGGAAGGCGTCGGCCGGGTCGTCGGGGTTGGTCAGCGGCTCGATGACCTCGAGGAACTCGGCGATCGAGCCGGGCCAGCCGTGGGCCAGTAGCAGGGGCAGCGCTCCCTCGTGCGGCGAGCGCACGTGCAGGAAGTGGATGTCCTGGCCGTCGATGCGGGTGGTGAACTGCGAGTGCCGGTTGATCCGCGCCTCGACCGCGCGCCAGTCGTAGGTCGTGGTCCAGCGTTCGACCAGATCGCGCAGATGGTCGACCGGCACGCCCCGGTCCCATCCGATGCCGGGGACCTGGCTCGGCCAGCGCGCGTCGCGGAGGCGGCGGAACAGGTCGTCGAGGTCGGCCTGGGAAACGTCGATCCGGAAAGGTCTCATGAGTCGATCCTGGCACCCAACGAGGACAGCTACGGTCCTCGTTGACGGGCAGAATGAGCCGCATGTTGGAGACGTCGGCGCGCCTGCTCCGGCTGCTGTCGCTGCTGCAGCAGCGTCGCGACTGGTCCGGCCCGCAGCTGGCCGAGCGGCTGGACGTCACGGTCCGCACCGTGCGCCGCGACGTGGAGCGCCTGCGCGACCTCGGCTACCCCGTGCACGCCACCACCGGGAATGCCGGCGGCTACCGGCTGGGCGCCGGCGCGGTCATGCCGCCGCTGCTGCTCGACGACGAGGAGGCGGTCGCGGTCGCGGTCGGCCTGCGGACCGCGGCCGGCGGCACCGTCGCCGGCATCGAGGAGACGTCGCTGCGCGCGCTGACCAAGCTCGAGCAGGTCCTGCCGCCGCGGCTGCGGCACCGGGTCAGCGCGTTGAACGCGGTCACCGTGACCACGCACCGCCCGAAGGCGACGGTGGCGGCCGAACTGCTGAGCACCGTCGCGGCCGCCTGCCGCGACAGCCTTCGGCTGCGGGTCGACTACCGCAGCCACGACGGCACGCCGACCACCCGCTCGATCGAGCCGCACCGCCTCGTGCATGCCGCCGGGCGCTGGTACCTCGTCGCGTTCGACCTCGACAGGGCCGGCTGGCGCACGTTCCGGGTCGACCGGCTGCGGCCGTGGACGCCGGCCGGCCCGCGCTTCACCCCGCGCGAGCCGCCGGCCGACGACGTCGGCGGCTACGCGTCCTGGGAGCTTGGCGTCGGCCGGTACCGCTTCCAGGCCAGGTTCACGATGTACGCGCCCGCGCAGCGGGTCGCCGAGAAGGTGCCGGCCGACGCGGGCGTCATCCAGGCCGTCGACGACCACACCTGCGTGCTGCTCGCCGGCTCGAACTCCCTCGACGGGCTCGCCCTGCACGTGACGCTGCTGGGTTTCGACTTCACCGTCGACGAACCGCCCGAACTCGTCGAGCGGTTCCGCGTCGTGCACGAGCGGATCGGCCGGGCGTTGCTGCCGCCCGCTGGAAGCTGATCTGACACCCTCGGATGGTTGGCTGTGCGACTCAATGCCAAGGGGGAGCTGATGGCTGATCCGGTCCTTGCGGCGTCGGCGGTGTCGGCACTGCGCCGGGACGTGACGGGCGACGTGCTGCTGCCCGGCGACGACGGGTACCACGACGCGCGCCGGGTCTGGAACGCGATGGTCGACCGCCGGCCGGCGGTCGTCGTCCGGTGCGCCGACGCGGACACGGTCGCCGCGGCCGTGCGGTTCGCCCGCGGGCACGGGCTGGAGATCGGGGTGCGGTGCGGGGGGCACAGCGTCAGCGGGATGTCGGTTCCCGACGGCGGCCTGATGCTCGATCTGACCCCGATGGCCGCTGTTCGGGTCGACGTCGACGGGCGGCGGGCCCGCGTGCAGGGCGGCGCGCTGCTCGGCGCGCTGGACCGCGCGACCCAGCCGTACGGCCTGGCCACCACGGCCGGCAACGTGTCGCACACCGGCGTCGGCGGCCTGACCCTCGGCGGCGGCATGGGGTGGCTCGCGCGCCGGTACGGGCTC
>Ga0207678_10004603_pt1 | contig 12394 bp, 12 predicted proteins | sample KBSC63metaG_FD_184319 | JGI IMG/M metagenome (GOLD analysis project Ga0207678, IMG submission 184319) | Corn rhizosphere microbial communities from Kellogg Biological Station, Michigan, USA - KBS C6-3 metaG (SPAdes) (version 2) | ecosystem: Host-associated > Plants > Roots > Rhizosphere > Soil ... | reverse complement strand
GCCGGCTTCACGATCATCGAGGTGCTGGTTGCGCTTGCGATCGTGGCGGTCTCTATTGTCGCGATCGGTTCGCTGATGGCGGCCAATTCGCGAGGGGTGCGTTCGCTGGAGCAGCATGTTGCGCTGATGCAGACGACGCGCGCCGTCATGATGACGGGGATTCCGCCGCGCGAGGACCTTCGTCCCGGTCCTTCGTCGGGGCAGGCCGACGGTTACCGTTGGACGGTTGACGTCAGGCCGCTTGGCGGCGAATGGGCCGTGTCGGGAGCCGATACTCCCTGGATTCCCGAACTCGTCAGGGTCCGCGTCACATCCCCATCCGGAGCGACGTCCGACATTCGCACCGTTCGCCTGATGCGGAGGTCATCCGAATGACCGTCGCTTTGAGCGGGCAGCGCAGCGGCGAACGTGGCTTCACGCTGATCGAAACCATTGTCGCGCTGGCGCTCATGGGGTTGGTGCTTTCGGCGCTCGCCAGCATCACCGCGCAGTGGCTGCCGAACTGGAATCGCGGCGTCGACCGCATCCAGCGCAGCGAGGCAATCGGCATCGCGCTGCAGCGGATCGGCGCCGATCTCGCCGCGGCCGAATACGTCCCGGCCAATCGCGATTCGCGCCGTCCGCTGTTCGATGGATCGGAGCTGTCCGTCGTGTTCGTGCGCACCGCGCTGGGACCGAACGCCGGTCCGGGTCTTGATGTGGTTCGTGTGGGAGAGACGACCGAGCGCCGCGAGTTCGTGACTATTCGTTCGCGGATGCGGTTCGCGCCGGTGCCCTCAGGCTCGTCGCTGGCGGAACAAATTCACTTCGGCGACCCGGTGGTGCTGCTGCGTTCGCCGTTCCGGCTGTCATTCGCCTTTGCCGGTCCGGACCGGGTCTGGAAAGGCACGTGGCAGGAGGCCGACAAACTACCGGCCATGATCAGGCTGACGGTGCGCGATGCTAACACCCAGCGCGTTCTCTCGGTTTCCACCGCCACACCGGTTCACGTCCAGATTCCCAGCGATTGCACACGGCCGGACGGCAAATGCGACGACAAGGACAAAGACAAAAAGGACGTTCCGTCAAATGCACCTGATGATACCAGGGCCGGCATCACGGGGAAGGGAGGCACGTTATGATGTGGAACCGTTCCGGCGCGCTATCCTCCGAGCGGGGCTTCGTGATCGTCGCCGTGCTCTGGATTCTCATGGCGTTGTCGGCGCTGGCGATGATCTACTCGGCGTATCTTTCCGCCTCCGCCCAGGCGCTGGCGGTCGGCGACACCACGCTGCGGACCGAGGCCCTGGTATCGGCCAGTCTCGAACTTACCGCCTATCAGCTGACGTTGACGGACGATAAAGCGCGGCCCACGCACGGATCGTTTCACTTCCGGATGGATGAGGCGGACGTGGTCGTAAGTTTCATTTCCGAGGCCGCTCGCATCGATCTCAACTTTGCGAGCAAGGAGATGCTTGCAGGTCTGCTCGCAGGCCTCGGTGCGAACCAGTCGGCCGCCAGGGACGAGGCGGACCGGATCGTCGGATGGCGGACCCGTCCCACGCCCGGCGGCGCCAATGATGAGGAAGCCTTGTATGGCGCAGCCGGATTGAACTATTCACCGCGTCAGTCGCTGTTTGCTCACGTGAATGAGCTCTCGCTCGTGGTTGGCCTGCCCCCTGTGCTGGTAGAGCGCGCGTTGCCGTTCGTAACGGTGTTCAACGGATCGCCCGGCGTCGATGCCGCGATCGCGGCTCCCGAGGTAATCGCCGCAATGAAAAGACCGGCAAACGGTTTTGATGAGCGGCCTGAGCTGTCGAACGACACGCCGGCAAAGGCAGATGCACCCGCCCCGGCGGCATCGGCAAAAAGCCCGTGTTACCGGATCGAAGCATCGATCAGCTTGAGCAACGGCCGCCGCACCAGATCGGAAGCCGTTATCGCGCTCGGAAACCAGGCAGAGCCATATCGCGTGCTGTCCTGGCAGGATGATGTCGAGCCTCGCGGTGGCGATTTACGGAAACCCAGAGGTCTATGATGGCGGGTCTGTGATGGTGACGATCTCGGAGTTCAAAGAGTTTTTTGGCGAATGGATCGCGGCCGTGGCCGGTGCCGTCGACGTCGTGGCGGACCGGGTGATGCGCCCGCGACGGATCCTGCTTCTCGAAGGGGACGATGGCGCGTTCACGGCGACGACAGCCCCGACGGAAAACGGTCCGGCATTGCCTGATCTGTCGTTTCGCCTCGATCAAGGCAGGCCTCATCCGCCGTTGCCGGCGGATTGGGAAGCGGCCTTTCGCGGCTCCTGCGTCGAGGCCCAGCTGCAATCTGATCACGTCATTATGTGTCCGCTCGATTTTCCAAGTCAGGCCGGCGGGTTCCTCGACGGCATGATCCGGGCGCAGATTGATCGTCTGACGCCATGGACCGCCGTCGATTCCATATTCGGCTGGAACTTGCCCACGGCGGCCGCGAACGACCGGATCGAAGTGACGTTCGCCGCGACGTCGAAGCTTCTGGTCGAGCCGTTGCTCCAGTTCGTCCGTGCGCGGGATGCCGTCTCGGTCGCGATTTACGCTGCGGCCGGCACCGGCCCGTCCGCCCGGATCAAGCTGCTCGACCAGCCGCTGCGAAGCCTTATCGGTTCGTCAAAGAACATGCCGCGCTTGCTGCGCGCGGTTCTGCTCTCGGCCGGTGTTGCGGCGGCGGCCTCGCTTCTGATTGCAAGCTATCTTGGCGGTTCGCTGCAAACAGAGCAGAGCGAACTACAGCGGCGGATCTCTCAACGGCGCGCTGCCATGCGCCTCGATTCGAATGCGGAGGGATCCGGCCTCGGTCTGCTGGCCAAGCGCAAGCAGACGACGCCGTCGAGCGTCATGGTGCTGGAAGCCATCTCGCGCGTGTTGCCCGACAGTACCTATGTGACGGAACTGCGGATCGAGGGAGACAAGTTCCAGGTTGTGGGTATGACGCAGGATGCTCCATCGCTGATCCGCCTGATGGAGCAGTCGCCGCAGTTCACCCGCGCCACATTCTTCGCCCCGACCACGCATGCCGCCAACGATGCTGGCGAGAGTTTCCATATCGAGGCCCATATCACCGCTTATTTTGGATCCGGAACGTGAGTGTATTTGCTGCATCGAGAAAAGCCATCACCACGTCGCCGATCCCAGCGGCGGCGATCTATGCCGCTCTTGTGGTCGTGTTGCTGTTCACTGTCGTGACCGGGATCGTCGATGTCATCGACCAGCGCCGCGAAGTCGCGTCGTCGTCGGCCATGCTCGAACAGCTTGAGGGTCGAAGGCCTGCTGCGGTCCGCGGCTCGTTCGGTGACGTGACGACGCCCTCCGGATCGGCGTATCTCGAAGGTGCCACCGTCACGGTCGCGGGCGCGGGGTTGCTGCAGCGGGTGGCCGGCGCGGTGGTGAAATTCGGCGGCAACGTATTATCGACTCAGCTCGACCTGCAAGGCACGGCGTCGAGAACCGGGTTCATCAGCATGATCGCAAGCTGCGAGGTCGATCAGCTTCAATTGCAGCAATTGCTTTACGATCTGGAAGCGGGGATGCCGTTCCTTTTCGTCGATCAACTCGTAGTCCAGACCCCGCTTACCGCATCCGGTTCGGGGAACGGGAAGCTGCGCGTCCTGCTTGCGGTGTCCGGGCAATGGCGAGGTGCCAAATGATGCGAAGTTTCGCGATCGGTCTCTCGTTGCTGGCGTTGTCCGTCGACAGCGCGGCCTCGGCGGCCGCCACGTCAAGGGATGCGCTGGACGCCGATCTCGCCGACACTGCACGGCCCGCTGGACCACCGGTGGTACCGCCTGCGCCGGTTGAGGATGTCACGACGGTGCGGGCCATCGCGCGGCCGGCTGCGCCGGCGCGGCCGCTTAGCGCCAATCCACTATGGGCCATTCCGCTCTCGCAATTGCCGGTCACGCGTGACCGCCCGATCTTCTCGCCCTCGCGCCGCCCACCGCCGCCGGCCGAGGTCACCGCCGAACCCGTGTTCGTCAAGCCGCCGCCACGAAAGAAGGAAGTCGAGCCCCCACAGCTTGCTCTGGTTGGCACAATCGCCAGCGGCGAGGAAGGTTTTGGAATTTTTCTCGACCAATCGACGAAAGCTGCCCTGCGGTTGAAGGTTGGCGACGACTATCAAGGCTGGAAGCTTAGCGTGATCCAGGGCCGGGAAGTGACGATGGAAAAAGATCAGCAGGCCGCCGTATTGACGTTGCCGGAGCCGGGCCGCCAGAGCGGCGAGGTCCGGCTGATGCCGGTCAATGCTGTCAAGATACCGGTCGCGACGCAACGATGATTCGGCCGTGAGGAATTTGACGTCTCCAAGACCAAGCCTCCGAATTTTTCTCAACGCGAAATAAAGTCGCCGCAACAGCCGGAAGATTAGTCCGATCGCGACGCCTTCGACCAGGCTTCAAAGTTTTTGTTTTAAAGAGAATCGCTCCCGCAGCAAAATTTTTTTATTCGGAAGAAGCTGCGACGCGAAACGATTCCGTCACAAAACAGCATAACAAGTCGACAATATTGCCGCCCGTCGCTGCGGTGTCGCGGTGATTGCAGGCGGGCCCGGGCCAGGAGTCGTGAGACGATGACCGATGTGAGGAGCGCAGCGTGTCTAGCGCTGCTGGTGCTGGGAATGGGCATGCGCGCAACGATTGCTGCGCCGCTTGATGATGCGGCAGAACGCTATCGGCCGTACATGATTGAAGGCATCGGCCAGGCGCTGGCTGGTGCTCGCGATTTGCGTGAGCGCGTCGTCGCCAAGGATCTGGCGGGCGCGAAGAAGGCCTGGATTTCGGCTCGCGCCGGCTGGGAACGCTCGGAAGTCTTCACGGCGGGTTTCGTTCCCGAACTCGACGCCAAGATCGACGCCTGGCCCAATGCCGACAGCGGCTTTCATGCCATCGAGGCCAAGCTGTTCGGGGCCGGCCGCACCGATGTCGAAAGCGACACCGATGCGCTCGTCGAACATCTTGACGGCCTTCACCGCAGACTTCGCGACATGCCGCTCACCCCGCAGGGTCTGCTGGACGGTACCGTGCGCCTGGCTTACGAGGTCGGCGAGGGCAAGGCCGACGGCGGCGAATCGCGCCTCAGCGGAACGTCGCTCGACGACATGCGCAACAATGTCGCCGGCATCGACCTCGCCCATCGCACGATCTTTGCGGCCGCGCTCCGGAAGACCGATGCCGGGCTTGCCGATGTGGTGGATGCGAGGATCGAACAGTTGAAGGCGATCGTTGCGGGGTCCGATCTGCCGCATATCGATATTCGCGGGTTGCGGCGAGCCAGTGAGGAACTGGTGGTCGCGCTGCAGGGTGCCTCGGCCAAATTGGGATTGCAGCGTCCCACGCTGGAGGCGCAGTCGCGATGATAGTCCACCGCTCATGGATCGCCGGCCTCGCGCTTGGATTCCTTATCGCAGGTTTCCACGGGCGTGCCGTGGCGTTTCCGGTCGACGGCGATCAAACGACCTTGCCGCCGAAAACCGAACTCAACGAGGATGCGCTCGACAAGCCGCGCGAAGTGTTCCGGTCTGAAATTGCCGGCGGCAAGTCGTATATGATCAATCTCGGCAATCTGGCCTTCAGCTCGGCGGCGATTCTCGGTGGGGTGGCGCGGCAGGCCGGCGTGAGCTGTGGCACCTGCCATGTCAACGGCGCGGGCAACGCCAAGTTTTTCATGCCGAAAATGTCGACGCGTCCGGGCAATTTCGACACTACAGGCCCGCTGTTCAATCCGAAGGCGGACAATCTGGTGCTTGATCCGGTCAGGATTCCGAGCCTTCGCGGCGCGCGCTATCTTGCACCCTATGGCAATGACGGCCGTATGCCGTCGCTGCGCGATTTCGTTCACAACGTCATAGTCAACGAGTTCGCGGGGCCCGAGCCTTCGCCGGTGATCCTTGATGCCCTCGTCGCCTATATCCAGGACATCGACTTTCTGCCCAATCCCAGTCTCGGCCCAGGCGGGCGACTGATCGGGAAGATCAGCGATTCAGAACGCCGTGGGGAGGCGTTGTTCAAAAAGCCGTTCCCGCACGATCCGAATCTGAGCTGTGCCGGCTGTCACGTTCCATCGGGCGCCTTCGTCGACCACCAGCAGCATGACGTGGGCTCCGGCGGCTTGTTCAAAACGCCGACGCTACGCAACGCCGATTTCAACGCGCCTTATTTTCACGACGGCCGCTTCGACAGCTATGACCAGGTGGTGGGGCATTTCGATCGGGTGTTTGACCTCGGCCTTGCCGCGCAGGACCGGCGCGATCTCGTGGCCTATCTTACGGCAGTGGGCGATGGCACGCAGCCTTACGAGAACGATGGGGTCGGTGCAACGCTGAAGGAGATCAACGATTTCGCCACCGTCCTCGGGACCGCAATCCCGGCGGGCGACAAGGATACAGTCGCGCTCGCGGTCGAAACTATCGGCAACGAATTGCGCGAGCTGACCGAGCAATTCCCGGATCGCAAGAACACCAGCGTGTCGGGCGGTGAGCAGGAACGCGTCTATGCGCGCTCCGCGCTCAAGGAACTCGTCCTTACCTTGCGGCGAATCGACATTGCGGTTGCGGAGGGCCGCACCTCCGATGCCACCACGGACTACAGGAATTATCGCTATCTCATGGTCGCTGCAGTGCCCTCGCTGCTTGGGGGAGCGCAGCCATGGTCGTTGTTCAATCCCGCGGTGCATGACGCACACTACGCGGCGCTACGTAAGGTGATGCAGTCGAAACACGTGCCGCATTAAACATCGGCCCGCCAAGCGGACTCGCTATCTCGGCAGGGAATTTCTCCGATTGAACGAGCCGCGTTGAACGAATCGCGGCGGCCGTCGACGGCTAGATCGTTGCTGCATTCGCGGCGCGTGCGTCGACGCGCAAAATCATCCTCGCGATACGAAGAACATGCATTCAGTTCGCCTCTCGCGAATTCGTTGATGCGAAAAATCGCGTTCGCGAATTTTCCGCAGAAGAATTGTGAATCGTTCTGAATTTTTTGAGCGGTGTCACCGCACCGATATTCCCGCGTCATGTTGACCCACTACGTACAGCATCGTTCACCCAAACTTTTCTAGGTCGACCATAAAAAGGACATTCAACGTGAAAATGAGATGGCGAACCACGACCGCACTGTGCATCGTTTCGACGATCGCAGTCGCTTCCGCTAGCTACGCTGCGTCTGATTGGGGCAAAAGCAATTGGGACAAGCGTCTGCATCCCAATCCCTTCAAGGATCAAGCCGACAAGAACAAGGACAAGAAGGACAAGGATCCGGCGGACAAGGTGAAGACCGCCTCGCCGATCAAGCACGTGATCGTCCTGATTGGTGAAAATCGCGGCCTCGACCACACCTTCGGCGTCTACAAGCCCAAGGGCAAGCACGAGACCATCTCGAACCTGCTCTCGAAGGGCATCGTCAACGACGACGGCACCCCCGGTCCGAACTTCGCCAAGGCCCAGCAATTCTCCGTTGCCGGTCAGCCGTCCTACTACATCGGTGCTCCCGTTAACGCCAAGTCTCCCTACAACCCGATGAACTTGATGCCGCAGCCCAACACCGGCGGCACCCCGACTGCGGCAAGCGATACTGCCCCTCCGTTCAACACCATCGCGGAAGCGAGCATCGAGAAGGACATGAGCCCGCTTGACCTCGACATCCTGACGACCGGCTTCAGTGGCTTGCCGAAGGGCGTTCTCGACACCCGCGTCCCCGGCGCCGGCACCCTGGCGGGTCCGTTCCCGATGCAGGGCCCCGCACTCACCGACGATTCCTACACTGGCGACACGACGCATCGCTTCTACCAGGATTGGCAGCAAGCGGATTGCAGCGTCAGCAACGTGACCAAGGACAACAATTCGGGCTGTCTGTCCGATCTGTTTCCCTTCGTAGTGTCGACCAACACGAGCCAGGGCAACTCGATGGGGTTCCTCAATGCCGAGCTCGGCCAGGCTCCGATCCTGAAGATGCTGGCTGACCGCTTCACCCTGGGCGACAACTTCCATCAGTCGTTCCACGGTGGCACCGGCGCCAACCACTTCATGCTCGGTACCGGCGACGCGGGGTTCTGGAGCGACGGCAACGGCAATCCGACCGTGCCGCCCAGCATTGCTAATCCGAATCCGGCCCCGGGCACCGTCAACAAGTTCACGGTGGACGGCAACTTCAGCAACTGCGCTGACGTGAACCAGCCCGGCGTCAAGCCGATCGTGAGCTACCTGAACAACCTGCCGTACGCGGCGGAGCCGAACTGCAAGCCCAACCACTTCTACATGCTCAACAACACCAATCCGGGCTTCCTGCCGAACGGTGCGCTGGCGCACGGAAGCACTCTTCCGCCGTCGTCAGTCAGGACCATCGGTGATGCCCTGATCGAGAAGCAGATTTCGTGGGCCTATTACGGTGGCGCGTATAACGACGCCGTGGCGCTCTCGGATGCTGCGGTTGCGGCAAACCCGAACAGCCCGAACATCGGTGCTGCGGCGGTCGCCAATCCGGCGCACGCTCTTGGTGTTGCGTACTGCCAGATCTGCAACCCGTTCCAGTATGCGACCTCGATCATGGCCGACCCGGTTGTCCGGAAGGCGCATATCAAGGACACCTCTGATCTGATCACCGCGATCAACAGCAACACCCTGCCTTCAGTGTCGTTCGGCAAGCCGGACGGTCTGCTCGACGGTCACCCGGCGAGTTCGAAGGTCGATCTGTTCGAAGCCTACGTACTCAATGTTCTCGGTGCGCTCGACGCCAATCCGGACCTGAAAGCGGAAACAGCGGTGTTCCTCACCTGGGACGAGGCCGGTGGTTACTACGACTCAGGCTACGTTCAGTCGCTCGACTTCTTCGGCGACGGACCGCGTATGCCGATCTTGATCCTCTCGCCCTATTCGACCGGCGGAAAGGTCTATCACAACTACGGCGATCACGTTTCGCTGCTGAAGTTCATCGAGCGCAACTGGAATCTGCGTCCGCTCACGAACCGCAGCCGCGATAACCTGCCCAACCCCACGTTCGCGAAGCGCAATGAGTATGTGCCGACCAACAGCCCGGCGCTCGCCGATCTGTTCGATGCGTTCGACTTCAACCGCCCGGTCACTCTGTCCTACACCGAGTGATCCTGGCTGAGATCACGAGTTGATCGTGATTGACGCTCGCTACGTGGCGCCGATCGGGCCGGATGGCTCGGTCGGCGCTGCTTTTTGTCCGCCATGGCGTTTTCGAGCGAAGCATACCCTCGGACTTGATCCGTGGGTGGATACCGGTTCGCGTCAAGGAACGCGTCGAAACAAAAAGACTGGAGGGCACTGTTCTCCGGCACGAGGTGAACGATGGCCAAAGCCATGACGACTATCTTGATGTCCCGGCGGGTACAGCTGAGCCTGCTTGCCCTTTTCGGCTTCTTGCTGTGGGGCCGCGCACCGGCGCAGGCGCAGCAGTTTTCTGCCGATCTCTTCATGATGCGGAGTGACGGCGCGGCGGTGCCCGCCGGCAAGCTGCGCGTCCTCGACGACAAGGTGCGAATCGAAACGCCGGAACATGCCGACGGCTTCTTCCTGGTCGATAGCGCAAAGCCAACCGCTTATTTTGTCCGGCCCGCCGGGCGCGTGTTTATGGAGGCAAGGCAATCGAGCCGTCTCACGCGGCTGTTCATACAGCTCGATCCGAACGACCCCTGCCGCCAGTGGCAAGCCATGGCGACGCTGGCTGGCGTCGCGGATCTCGGGGATTGGCGCTGCGAGCGTATGGGTGAGGAGACCATCGGTGGGCGCGGTGCCATCGCTTACCGTGCTGTCTCAGCCTCGGGGCGGGAGTTCTTCGGCTGGATCGATCCGATCCGTAAATTCCCGCTTCGGATCAAGACGGAGGACGGTGCTGTCATCGCTGCCGAAAACGTTCATGACGAGCCACAGGCGGCGGGGTTGTTCGAAATTCCGGAGGGCTTGCAGAAATTCGACCCTGAAGCGCTGATTCGGCGAATCAAGCAGAGCGATGTGTGGGTCGCCGGTGAGAAGGACACTGACCCCTTCCATCCCTAGCGCCAGTTCGTTCCTCGTCGGTATCCGTGTTGACTGCTTGGAGCGTGCATTTAGGACTCACCTGTGAACGCTCTCCGCACAGAGGACGCGTCGGGGGTCCTTTATTTTTTGGTCGGTCCGAGGTCTCCATGATATAGACGACCATCGGCCTGACTGCGCGCGCAGTGCGGCCTTTGAAAAGAACTGAGGTGAGCGTTGTCCCAAACGATCGCTTCCACCGACACTTCCCGCGACAGCCTGCTCATGATCGCCGCCGGCGGCGTGCTGTCAGGCGTTCTCACGCCGCTATTGCCGACGCTGATCGACAAGATCAGCGGCGTCCCGGCAGACCTCCGTCTTGCGCTGGTGGCGGTCCCGTTCGCCGTGCTCGTGTTCTCAGTGGTCCGAAGGTGCAGCGCCAATCCGTGGTGGGGCGCGCTGGTGGCCGCCATCGTCACGATGATCGCTTTTGTCGCCGCGGTGAATGCCGCGGTGTTCATCGACGGGCAGGCGAACGGCGCCGACAAGATGATGCGCAACATCCTCGCAGGCCTGGCCGGCGGCCTCACCGGCAGCGCCGTCATGGCGCTGGGGATCGCGCGATTGCCTGCCGGCCCGCGCGACGCGGCGGCGTGGATGCGCATGTTGCTTACGGGCACGCTGGCCGGCGCACTGCTGGCGCTCGACAACGCGCTCGGGCTCGATCTGACCTCGTTCCTCTATCCGGTCTGGCAGGCCGGCGTCGCGGTCCGCCTTGCACAGGCGTTGAGACGGTCGGAGCGCGCCTGAGACGCGGGCGGTTACGGCGCGATCGTCAACACCGCCTTCATGTTGGGATGAAAGCGGCAGTAATATTCGACCGTGCCGGCTTTCTTCAGAACTGACGTCGCGGTCTTCTTCGGCGCTATGGTCACGTCGAAATCGCCGTTTCGCGCGGTGGCGGTGTGGGCGAAAACATCCTTGTTGATCCATTCGATGGTGTCGCCGACCTTGGCGGAGGCTTCAGCCGGCGACACCACGAGATTTTCCATCACGATTTGAATCGTTGCCGCGTGCGCCGGGACGGCCATCGCGCCGAGCATCAGCGCAGTCAGAAGCAGGAGCGTGCGTCCAGGCCACATGGCGAGCTCCGTTACTTCAGACCGGCGGCGACATGTTCGGCGTGCTGCTGGTGGCCCTGAAATATTTTCAGGCCGGTCTGCAGCAGGCTCTTCAGTTCGGCGTTATTGGCCGAGGGGATTAGTTGAGTCTCGAGCGCCCCGTTGACGGCCTTGTGGTACGCGACTTCGTTGGCGACATAAGCCTTGTCGTAGTCGGCGCCCTTCAGCTTGCCGAGTTCGGCGAGCTTGTCGGCGGCCTGTTTCGACAGCGCCTTGCTGGTGTCGTTGTCTTCAGGCGTCACCTTGAGCTTCTTGACGAGGTCGAGCGCCTGCTTGTTCACGGCTTCATGGTCGCGCACCATGTCTTCCGCGAACGCCTTGACGTCCTTGTTGCTGGCTTTCGTTATCGCCTGCTTGGCGGCGGTGATGTCGATCACGCCGGCGGTGTAGGCGATATGCGCGATTTGCGAATCGGTGGGTTTTGCGCCCTGCGCCAGCGCGCTGCCGGTCAGCAGGCTCAATGCGGCGATTGCCGCGCTCAATCGAACGAACATGGTTTGACACTCCTGTGGCGCCGGCGTTTGGCCGCGCGCGTTGCTGGTTCACAGGAGTTGGATGACGCGGGAGCGCAGAGGTTCCCGGAATTGTTACGGTTCGCGTGAAGAAAACGCATCAAACGTGAAGAAACGCGTCAAATGAGGATCAGAAACCCAATCGCTTCAGCACCGCCTCCGTCAATCGTTCGCAACGCTTGCCCGCAAATGGGAACGCTTCCATCACCACCGGGCCGATCTTCTTCTCGACGTTGTCGCGCAGCATATTGCGGGCGCGGTGCAGCCGCGTTTTCACCGTCTCCGGCTTCAGCCCGAGAATTTCGGCGGTCTCCTCGACGTTCATTCCCTCGATCACGCGGGTGATGAAGACGAGTCGAAATGTATCCGGCAATTCGTCGATCGCGTGCTCGACGACATGCTGAATTTCACGCTGGGCCATGGATTTTTCCGGATCGTCTGCGGCGGCGAGGGGAAACTGGATGATCTGGGCTTCGAGCGTTCCCTGCGGCAACGAGTCCAGCTCTACCCCGGGCCGCTGGCGGCGCAGCCGGCCCAGCGCCTCGTTCATGGCGATCCGCGACAGCCAGGTCGCGAGGCTGGAATCGCCTCGAAAGCTCTCCAGATGCGTGAAGGCGCGGACATAGGTTTCCTGCACGACGTCCTCGGCCTCGCCGTCATTAAGCAGGATGCCGCGGGCGAGCCGGTACAGCCTGCGATTATTCGCCTGCATGA
>Ga0207678_10004602_pt1 | contig 12396 bp, 8 predicted proteins | sample KBSC63metaG_FD_184319 | JGI IMG/M metagenome (GOLD analysis project Ga0207678, IMG submission 184319) | Corn rhizosphere microbial communities from Kellogg Biological Station, Michigan, USA - KBS C6-3 metaG (SPAdes) (version 2) | ecosystem: Host-associated > Plants > Roots > Rhizosphere > Soil ... | reverse complement strand
GCGAGCATGTTTCGCGGCGGCGGCGGCCAGCGAAAAATCCTCCAAGGCTGGCTTTAACCCTTCCTGACGACCGCGCGCCCAATAGTGAACGAAACCGACGTCCGACCCGGGCGGTGCCGGATCATCGTATCCAACCATCCACGGCGGGGATGCGCCGCCCCAGTTGGAGTAACGCTGTGCGACCAGCGGCACTGCCTTGGCGGCAGCAATGACCAGCTGCTCACTCAACCCAATCTGCTTGTGGAGCCCCTGGATGGCCGGCATTGCCGAATAGACGTCCACCGGCTGCAGAAGCGACGGAAGCTCGATTGCCTGGACCGTGACGCCGAGATGCCCGAGCGATCGCTGGATGGCGGCCGCAGCGATCCACAGCGGTGCATCGCGGCCGACGATCGCGACGCTAGTGACCCGCCTGCTCAAAGCTGGGTCTCCGCCGGTTCGAGCTTCCACGGCTGCTGCATCTGGCAATAGCGCTCAACGAAGCGGCTATGGCTCGGCATTTCATCAACGCGGTCGCTGATCTCGGTTCGAAGATCTTCGAGATCGTCGATCAGGCGATCGATGGGACCGATGTCGGCAAGGGGGCTGTAACCAGAGGGGATCAATCCCTGTCCGACATAAACGGCAAGCCAGCTGGGAAGAGTGAACAGTCCATCCCTGTATTGCTCGATTTGGCCGCTGTGGCCGAACAGCTCCATCTTTTCCTTGAGGCTGTCGGGGACGTCCATGTGCGCGCAATAGCGCCAGATCTCCGAGTCATCGCGGCGAGTCAGGTGATAATGCAGGATCAGGAAATCGCGGATGCGGTCGTATTCGACATTGATCTTGCGATTGAATTCGTCGGCCAGCCGCGGGTCCATCCCAGCCAGCGGAAGCAACGGCAGCAGATGCATGATTGCAATCTGGATGAGATAGATGCTGGTGGACTCCAGCGGCTCGAGGAAGCCGCTGGAAAGCCCGAGCGCGACGCAATTCTTTTCCCAGTTGAGGACGCGCCGACCGGCTTTGAAGCGCAGCAACCGCGGTTCATCCAGGGCAGGAGTGTCCAGACCCTTTAACAGGGAGTCAGCTGCGTCCTGCTCATTGGTGAAGCCGGTCGAGAAAACGTAGCCATTCCCGGTCCTGGTCTGGAGCGGGATTCGCCAGCGCCATCCCGCCTCCACCGCGGTCGATCGGGTGTACGGCGTCAGCTCGTTCGCCGATTCGCTCGGCACGGCAAATGCCCGGTCGCATGGGAGCCACTTGGACCAGTCCTCCCATGGAACGTCCAATTTCGATCCAACCAACAAGGACCGGAAGCCGGAGCAGTCGATGAAGAAGTCTCCGTCGACCTGCTCTCCCGATTCCAGGATCAAAGACTTGATGGCTCCGCTTTGCGCGTCCTGAAGGACGTCGCGAACCTTTCCCTCCGTGCGAACCACCCCGCGGGCCTCGGCGAACTTTCGAAGCTCACGGGCATAGATGCTCGCGTCCAGGTGATAGGCATAGCTGTAGGTCGAGGCGATGGTTGATTTGGCTTCTGAGGGGAAATCGAACCTATTCCTGCGCGCTGCCACGATGGCGTACGAGAAATCACCAATATCCCAATCGTGTCCGGCCGCCCGCGCTCGAAGCCAACGCTGGTGAAAGCCGCTGCCTGAGGTAGCACTCCCGTAAGTCCCGAAAGGGTGGACGTAGCGGGATCCGCGATATCCCCAATCGACGAACTGGATACCGAGCTTGAACGTCGCCCGGGAGTTCCGCATCATCTCGGCCTCGTCCAGGCCGATGGTCTCGTTGAAGTTCTTGAGGTGCGGGAGGGTCGCTTCACCGACACCGACGGTTCCGATCTCGTCGGACTCGATCAGGCGAATCCTGCAGAATTTGGAGGAAACAAGCGAGACGAGCCCAGCCGCCGCCATCCAGCCGGCGGTACCGCCGCCGAGAATCACGATTTCCAAAGGCTTGTTCACGCGCCCGCTGTTTCCGAGCCTTGCACTTTAGTTGCCTTAGCCGAGGGTTGGGAAGACGTCACGCCCGCAGACAAGAAGAAGGGTGCCGCCCTTTCGAACGGCACCCTCCCCTGTTCTTCCCCCGATTATCCGCGCTCGGGCTTCGCCGGCGCCGGAGGCGGCGGCGGCGGAACCGGGCATGCTGCCGTCGCTGCAACCACCGTACCGTCCGCGCAGGTTTGCGTTGCCACCGGCGCTGGCGGCGGAGGGGGCGGCGGAGGTGGTGGAGGCGGTGCAGCATGATGGCCCGCCATCTTCCAGCTGAAGCCGACGATGAAACGACGATCGCTCTGGTTCCACGATTCTGGAACCGTGATGATCTTGCCCTCCGGGCTATTCGGGTCAGTGATCTGCTGCTCCAGCTTCGCGGTGGTATTGAGCAGGTTCTGTGCCTCAAGGCTCAGCGAGAACTGATCCGTTACCTGGTAGTGGATGGAACCATCCAGATAGCCGGTCGGCTTCTGCCAGATCGGCAGAGCGATGCAGCAATCGATCGGTGTAACGAGGAACCGTGAGCGCCAATTGTAAGCGAGGCGCGCCTGGAGTTTGCCCTTCTGATACAATCCAATCAGGTTGACCGTGTGCTTCGATACCCCTTCCAGCGTCGAAACGGAGAGCGCGGTGCCGCCATTCTGACCGCTGACAGTGGAGCCGTTCGAGCCGACGATCGAAAGGGCCGAATTCGGAACTCCGCTGTTCTTCACATAGGTGTAGTTTGCGTTGATTCCGAAGCCGCTCAACCACCCAGGAAGGAAATCGAAGAAGGTGTTGTAGGCGACTTCGAAGCCTTCGATCTTCGCGGTCTTGCTGCTGTTGGCAGGTCCAGTCACAATCACGGGAACCGTCTGGCCGTTGTTGGTAATGTTCTCGGTGAACGTTCCGGACTGGATATAGTCGAACAGAGTCTTGTGGAACAGGGCGACGCTGAACTGACCGCCGTTGCTCCAATAATGTTCGAAGGAAAGATCAAACTGCCAAGCAGTGATCGGCTTAATGTACGGGTTATATGCAGTCGCCGTATAGTCTGACTTGATGCCGGTTGGCACGCAGCCTGCACCCAGGATCCAGAGAGCACTGGCGACGCAGTTGCCGTTTGCGTCTAAACCGACACCGCTATTCGGCATGGACTGGCTAACCGACAGATAATTCTTGAGCAGTCCAAAGTCAGGTCTGGACATTGCCCGAGAGGCGGCAAAGCGCACCAGCGTATTCGGAGTGAGGTCGACCCTCAGATTGAAGCTCGGAAGCCAGTCGTGGAAGTGGTTCTTGGCGGATGTTGCGCTGTGCGCCCCATTCGCAAATGCCAGTTGGTTGCCGTTAAGATAGCAATAGTCCGGGAATATCGCGATTGATCCTGGAGGCGCTCCGGGAGGAAGCGTTGCGGTTCCGGTACCCGTAAGCCCGCCGGGAACGAGCGCGGTCGGCGGACACTTGGTCGCATCCGCGCTTAAGGTCGGATAAACGACGTTACCAATGCTCGTATCGGTGGTGTCCACGTAACGAAGGCCGATATTGCCACGAACCGCCAACCCGCCAATCCGCGCGTTATCACCGCCGAACTTGATCTCGACGTAAGCGGCTTTCGTCTTCTCATCGACATTGCCCACTTCGTCGGCCGTAAAGCAGCTGTTCGGAAGCTCCGTCTGGAATACGTCACCTCCAGGAGTGTGCTGTCCATTCCGATCGCAAATCGGAATGAAGCTGCCGACGCCTGTCTTGTCGGCGCTAAATCCATTCGCGCCATGCGCCGCTAGGAAATCGAACGGCACGAACGGGAAGTTGCCGAGATAGCCTCCGAAGAACGGGGCTCCGAACGGCGATTCTTGGTAAAACCCGGCCGGATAGCCGTTGAAGGTGGTCGTCTGCCCGTTGATCGTGCAGGTTGCAGGTTTGGAATCCAGGTTAAAGTAGATGTAGGCGCAATTGCCGGTCCACGTGTTCGACACGTTGTGCCAGTTGTACGTGCTCCACTGCAGATCCTGCTTGCGGTCGGAATAGCGGGCACCGAATTTCAGGCTGTCCAGCCAGTCGGTGTGGAAATCATAGGCTCCATCACCGCGGAGCGCGTATTCGTGACCTTTGCTATCTTCAATATGGTCCATCACGTCGTTGATGTACCAATTGTCGGGGTTGGACAGGCCGCCTGCCGACTGATTGACATTGGTCGGCGGCAAGAATGTCATGGTCGGGAGGCCGTTCGAACCCGTTGCGACTTGGATATTCGCGAACGAATTCATTTCCGGACCGGTGATGTCGTAATCTTTCACGTACGCTGTCACGTACTGGCCGTCGAGGTTGAAGTGGAGATTGTCGGTGGCATCCCACTTTAGGTTGAGCGACGCGTCCCGCGTCATGTCGCGCTCTTTCCAGTAGCGCGTCGAACTCGTGACGTTCTCGCCGAAGGTACTGCTCGGCGTGCCGCCGCCCGGGCAAGCCCAGGTGTAGCAAGCGTTGAACATCGGCTGGCCCTGATCGTTCAAGCCAAAGCCGCCGGTGGCTTGGTCAGTGCCGGTCGGGTTGTTGGGATTACCCCACCAGCCCACGTTTTGGGCGAAGGTTCCGCTCTGCAGCATCCCGCTCTGGTCGAATGTGAAGTCGGGAGCTCCGGGAGCCTGGAGGGCAGACGAAAGCGATCCGTTCCCATAACGGAAGTCCGCGTGGTTCCCGAACACTCCAAAGAAGTTGCCGGTGATCGCATGCTCGTCGTTCTGGTTAGTATAATAGGATTGCAGATACTGTGCGGTCGCCAGCCACCTGTGGTCGTTGCTGCGCCACTGGGCGGCGGCGGCAATACCCGTACGTTGCCGATCGTAATCGCTGATCCGGTCGGTCATGCTGCCGGGAGCGACGACCGTGTCCGGCGCGAAATTGTTCGATTTGAAAGTGTTGTCGTTTGTGCCGGGGAAGGATCCGTTCTCGAAGATTGTCGCGCGCCCGAATTGAATCATGTCATTTCGAGTCTTGAGATCGGACCAGGCAATATCGCCCATAATTCCGACATCGCCGATGCTGGTTTGCCAACGGTTGCTATAAAACGCGTTCGCGTCCGGCGTCACGCCCCTGTAAAGCGAGTTGTAGTTCAGATGTCCGCCGACCTGGATCAGCTCCCCGGGTTCGTCGAACGGAAGCCGCGTGCGAAGATTGATCGAGCCGGCGATCCCGCCCTCGATCATGTCAGCCGTCTGGTTCTTGTAGGCGTCGACACCCGCGAGGAGCTCCGGCGTCACGTCTGACCAGCTGAGACCACGGCTGCTATTCGCGTTGAAAATGTCGCGACCATTGAATTCCGACCGGACCTGCGGAAGGCCGCGGACGATGACGCCCGACGGCTCGGCGGAGAAGTGCGAAACGTCGCCGTGAGCAGCGATACGGTCGACCGTGATGCCCGGAATGCGCTGCAGCGCTTCCGCGACGGACTTGTCCGGGAAGGCACCGATATCGGTCGCGGTAATCGAGTCGACGACGGTGTCCGCCCGCTTCTTGATTTGGGCCGACGTGCGCATCGCGGCCCGGATGCCGGTGACGACAATGGCATTCCTGTTGGGGGACGCGGTTCCCGGCGTTCCGGCCGGTTCGGTTTTCGCCTTGGGGTTTGTCGTTTCGCTGATCGGCTTGGCCGGCGGCGTGTTCTGATCGTCCTGCGCGTAGGCGCCGGTGGACTGAACCAAAGCCAGCCCGAGGACCAAAGTGGAAGCTCCGCAACGGAGCACGCGAGAATTAACGGCCCGAGCCGACAGTGAAAGCATCAATCTTCTCCCCTCCATCCTGGTGCCACCAGGGTGAATTCCTCACGAGAGCGGGAAGTTAGCGCTAACATCGTCACGGAACCAAAACGGCCATCGAGCCCCAATCTCGATTCGGCAGCCGGGCCCTACGCGAGTCTTCTCCCCACCCGCTTTCGCGAGTTCTCCAATTCCTATGTCTAGATCACCGCCAGTCAATGCGGGACGGATAAAGGATATTGAATTTCCGATTTGTGTTGCTTCATGATCACACGGTCAGGTGACCGCATCGGGGCGATTCGATCTTCAGCACAGATGCGAAGGCGAGTTGCGTTGAGCGCCACCCGGCTTAAGTCGGCATTGTTTGTCGGAGTTCCGCCGGTTCACGGCCCAGGAACGCCGATTCAGGGGAACCATGTCCACGACACACAACCGGCTACGGCTGTCAGGAACCAACCTTAAGCGGGTGGCGGACCACAACCAGCGAACAACCTTGCATGCGATTCGGGTGCATGGGCCACTCACCAGGATCGAGCTCGCAAACATCACTGGACTCACGCCACCGGCGATCGCGAACATAACGAGGCGCTTGCTCGTCGAAGGCTTTATTGGTGAGGCTGGGCGGCGGCGAGGCAGCAGGGGTCAGCCCCCGACCGATCTCGTGATCAATCCTGATGCCTGCTACGCGATCGGGATCAATGTCGACAGGGACCACGTAACAGCGGCCCTGGTAAATTTCGTCGGGCGGACTGTTGCCCGCCGCTCCTGGGAAACGGCCTTCGCGTTGCCCAATGAAGTTGCGGCATTTTGCCGCACTTCGATTGAAGAAATGCTGATCGAAAGCGATGTCGATCCAGGAAAAGTCGTCGGCATTGGGATTGCCAAGCCGGATGACCTCGGAGTGATCGAGTTGCCCGGGCGCCCGTCCAGCTATTCGGAATGGGAGGCGGTCGACTGGCAGGCCCTCTTTGGCGATCCGATTGGTCTTCCGGTGTTCGTCGAGAACGACTCTGCGGCCGCGGCCATGGGTGAGCAGCAACTTGGGCTTGGACACAAGTACCCGAGCTTCTTCTACATTCTCGTGTCGTGGGGGCTCGGGGGCGGCCTGGTCGTCGATGGAAACTATTTTCGTGGCGCCGAGGGTCGGAGTGGAGAAATCGGATTCCTCCTGTCCAGGGATCCGGACGGTTCAGAAACTCCGGTTCAGAAGCTCGCTTCTCTTTCCGGTCTGTCAAAGCGCGTAGGACGTCTGGGCTTCCAGCTTTCCGACATCGGGCACGCGGATGCCGAGCTCAATGCAGCTGTTGAGGATTGGGTCGATTGCGCGGCCGACGCGCTGTTGGAGCCGGTGATGGCGATCAATTGCCTGATCAATCCAGCGGCAATTCTCATCGGGGCCCGGCTTCCGAAGAATCTGGTGGATAGCCTCACCCGAAAGCTAACCGTCCGGTTGGGCGAACGTGCGCATCACCTGCCGGCGATCGCACCGGTACGGCGCGCCTCTCTGGCGGAAGATGCCCCGGCCGTTGGCGCCGCGACTTTGCCTTTTGCGCACTTCCTGTTGCCGACCAGCGCCTCGTTGTGGCGTCCGATGAAGCTGCCCGCCTCAGAAGCAGCCTGACCGCTTCCTTTCCGATTTTTGTTTTTCTAAACATCTCCGCTCGAAATTCCGATGGCCTGGCAGCTGCCGCGCAACTTCGATGGGGAGAGAGCAGAGTGCTTTTATTCGACCGCCGGCAAATGCTAGCCTCGCTATCTGCCGCAGCAGCCCTCACGGCAACAAAGCTTCCCGCTCGGCCATTCCGTCCGTTCGTCAGCCGCGAGGCTATGCGGCTGATTCGGAACGGTCGCCCCTGGTATTATGCGGGCACCAACATGTGGTACGCAGCCTATCTCGGCGCTGACGCACCTTATGGAAATCGGGCGCGGCTGCAGCGCGAGCTCGATCGGGTGGCGTCTCTGGGAATCCAGAGCATCCGCATCCTCGGCAGCTCCGAGCTATCGCCGCTGCTTCATTCGATCCGGCCGGCGTTCCGCGACCAGACCGCTCACTTTAACGAGACGCTCCTGCAAGGGCTCGATTTCGCGCTCGCAGAAATGGGCAAGCGAGACATCAAGGCGGTGATCTACCTCGCCAATTTCTGGGAGTGGTCGGGCGGGTTCATGACCTACCTCTACTGGACCAACGGCGGCCACTACATCAACATGAACGATCCGGCTCATCCATGGCCGGAGTTCGCCGATTTGAGCTCCGATTTCTACGGTAGTCCCAAGGCCGTGGCGATGCTCAACGATTATATTCGGGCGGTCGTCGGCCGCCGCAACGCAATCACCGGCCACCTCTATTCGCAAGACGCCGCGATCCAGGCCTGGCAGCTGGCCAACGAGCCTCGCCCCGGTGAAACTGCCGATGCTTACGCCCGGCACCTGCCCGCTTACCTGGCCTGGATTGACCAAACAGCCGGGCTGATCAAATCGATCGACCCCAATCACATGGTTTCAACCGGAAGCGAGGGAACCCAGGGGTGCCATGACAGCGACACCTGCGTGCGCGATGCCCACTCATCGCCGCATGTCGACTATGTCACAGCGCACATCTGGCCGCAGAACTGGAGCTGGGCCGACCCCAAGGACCTGCCCGGCACCTGGCCCACGGTCGAAAAGAACACCCGCGCCTATTTCGCGCGTCAGGTCGCCATCGCTCAAAGCCTGAACAAGCCGCTGGTGATCGAGGAGTTCGGCTTCCCTCGCGATAACGGCAGCTTCGATCCCGGCACTCCGACAACGTATAAGGACAAATTCTACTCGCTCATCTACGAGCTCGCGTTCGACAACATGAAGGCGGGTGGACCCGTCACTGGAACGCATTTCTGGGCATGGGGTGGCGAGGGTCGCGCGCAGCATCCGGACCACCGGTTCCAACCTGGCGACACCGATTACGTCGGCGACCCACCGCATGAGCCGCAGGGGTGGTACAGCGTGTTCGACGTCGATTCCTCAACGCAAACGGTGATCCGCGATCATGCCGCGGCGGTGAAGGCGTTGACGGCCTCGGCTCCGCAACGAGGCAAGCGCGGATAGTACGAAAAGCAGAACACCCTACCGCCCCTTCAGTTCGCGGATCAGGAACTCCCGCATCGTGCTCCTGAGCTCCGGAGTCGACTTCCCCAGAATTCCGCGCGCGCGTTCGGGAATATGCTCCACCGCTGCCTCACGCCCCGCGAAAACGTAATGATCGAAGATCGCGCGCCACGCGAGCCGCTTTGCCTCTGGCAGCAGACCGATACTGAGGAGAGCGGCGCCGAGCGCATTCATTGGGGAGCCTGCGTCGGCCGGCGTATCCTGCCACCAGTAATTCACGAGCACGTTGAAATGGCCTGACGACTGGACTCCGTGCCACCACAGGGCCGGGATGTAGATCGCGTCTCCTGGTTGAAGCTCGGCGCTTTGCGCGTGCTTCAGCGCTTCAGCGAACCGTGGAAATCGCTCCAGGTCGGGGTCGGCAAGATCGACGAGGCTGGTCGGCTGACCGGCAACCGTGGTGTCGACCGGTCCGGGATAGAGGTTGCAGACCTGATCGGGCGGGAACAGGGTGAAACGGCGGGTTCCGCTCACAACGCAGGCTATGTTGTCCGACTCGTCGAAATGCGTCCCGATACGGCTCGAGTTGCCGATCCAGATTCGCGGTCCGGTCGGCTTGGAGCGGACGAGGTCGAGCGGATTCTCCTGCTCGAAACCGGGAAGGATTTCGCTCGTGTGGGTCGAGCCCATGTAGACAAAACGACCGTCGCTTTCGTTGGCCAGAACAGCCATGAGTTGAGCGAACGGTGCTTCAGCAACTCCAAAATTGAAGCCGTCGAATTGCGGGCTGTAGAAGAAGCGCCCATCCATCGAAGCGTCTCCGACGAACGTTCGAACCCGCGCACCGCGGTCAAGGCGCGACAAATAGGTTTGTATCGCTTCCAAGGACTCTCGTCCCGCCGCGGTTGCCGGCCAGTGATCGACCAGGCCGCGAAGGACGGCGGGCTCATTTAGCGGAACAATTTCTGTCTCAAACTGGTGAACGGTAACATTCCGCAATTCGCGGATTGCAGGCAGTGAGGGCTGATCTCCGGGGTTCATGAGCTCTGGCATAGCGCAGTCCCACGACGCGTTCACCCGCGTTTCCCGGGCAATGAGGCGCGACAGCAATACTGGCTGGATGAGAAGATGGGGAGCCGCACAGGCCGCTCCCCAACCGAATCAAAAACTAATTCTTCTTGCCGGCGGCCGCGTCGGCCTGAGCAATAATCTCGTTCAGCTTCTCCGCGGTGATCGCGATCATCAGCCCAGACGGATCGACACCGAAGGCATCCAGCGGCAGCTTCACTTTGGTCTTGCCCGTGTCCAATGTCGCGCCATCTGCAGAAACGGCCGTAATCTTGCCGACCGGCTGACCATTTATGTCCCGAAGCTGCGCACCGGCGCTGATGTCGGCTACGGTTGCCGGCCTCGGTTCAGGCTTGGCTGGGGGCGCGGAAGCGAGTGCCTGCGCGTGAGCCTTGGCGGCGACCTCGTTGAACTTCGCCGCGGTTGTTCCGAGCACCAGGCCGGAACTGTCCTTGCCGAATGAGACCAGCGGGACCCTCACCTTGTACTGACCGGTGTCCACCACCACGCCGCTGGCGTCCACGGAGTCGATCTTTCCAACAGGCTTCCCATCAATATCCCGAAGCGGTGCGCCTGGGGTAATCTCTGCTGCGGTAACCTTGCGAACGGCGCCTTTCGTGACGACAGGCTTCCCTCGGTCGAGGTTATTCATAACGTGCGTAAAGGCCTGAGTTTGCTCGCGGCCGCTGCTCGCAGCTGCATTCGAATCCGGTCCGATCGGCCCAGGCATCGCGGGCGCGCCTTGAGCATAGGCCGTTCCGCTCCCGAGCACGAGCAATCCCAACCCGGCGATGAGTGCTGAATGTTTCATGTGTTTCTATCCTCCCGCAAGCAGTTCGAAATATGCACGAACTTTCAATAACCTACGATGAACCTACCAACGCGACTTGCGGCGGTTCGCCCGAATCCGGGGCTCGCGATATGGCTTTAGGATAGGCATTGTCCAGACCGAGAGTTGACCAGGTCAGCTCTTGAGGAATTCCGGAGTGACTATTTCTTCTTGCCTGCAGCCGCGTCGGCCTGGGCGATAATTTCGTCAAGTTTCTGAAGCGTGATTCCGATCACCAGGCCTGAGGCGTCTACACCGAAAGCATCTAGCGGCAATTTCACTTTCGTTTGTCCGGTGTCGACCGTCGCCCCGTCCGAAGCAACAGCGGTGATCTTGCCGACCGGCTCTCCGTTTACATCGCGCAGCTGAGCGCCCGCGCTGATATCGGCCACCGTCGCGGCCCGAGGCTCAGGCTTCGAAGGCGGAGCTGAAGCTGCGGCCTGCGCGTGCGCGGCAGCGACCATTTCGCCGAACTTGGCAGCCGTGATCCCGATCAGCAGGCCGGATTTGTCCTTTCCGAATGCATCCAGAGGAAGCTTCACCTTGGATTGGCCTGTATCGACAACGACACCATCCGGATCGAGCGAGGCGACCTTGCCGATGGCCTTGCCCTCGACGTCACGGATTGAGGCTCCGACCGTCAGATCGGCAGCGGTCGCTTTGCGAACGCTCGCCTTCGAGGCATCTGCAGCGTGTTGTCCTTCAAGATTGTTGGCGACGTGATTGTAACCTTCGACTTGCTCGCGATTGCTGGCGGTGACCGCATTCGAATCGGGGTGCATCGCGCTGGGTTGCGGCGGCGCGCTGCCACCCATGCTTTGTGCGTGAGCCGGAATGCCGGTGAGAACGACGGAGCCGAACACCGCAATGAACTTGGAAGCCTTCATAACTGCCCCTCTCCTCCCATCGAAACAGCGTGGAGTGTCTCGATAGATCATGACGAACCCAGAGGTTCAGCAGGCAGCAGTCTTCCCCAAGACCTACGAACGCTATGGCCGCAATTGGGAGTTTCTGTCCAGATCTTAGAGTCCATGGACTGCAGAGATCCGTTCCTCGCGCCGGGCGCCCTCAGGCGCCCACCTTGAACATGACAACACCGTGCGGCTCGACCGTTGCGGACACCGAACCGCTCCATCGCCCTTCATCCTTGTGTTCCCAAAGGTCCCGCACCTTGGCACGAACACCCGCCGGCCAGCCGAGCTGGTCTGCGGTCGCAGTAATCGCCGCTGGCGCTTCGCCGCGGTTGAACAGGAGCACCGCCTTCGCGCCCCCCACAAGCGGCTTCACCCACACCTCCCGGTCGCCGTCCTTCCACACGCGATGACCCTGGATCCCAAGTGGATCCTGATCGACCGCGATCACTTCCTTGTTTTCGAGGATGGATTTGGTGGTGTCGTCCATATGGGCGATGTCGTTGCCCGCGATCAGCGGCGCCGCCATCATGGCCCATAGCGAGAAGTGGGAGCGATACTCGTCAGGCGTCATCCCGCCGTTGCCGACTTCCAGCATATCGGGATCGTTCCAGTGCCCGGGGCCGGCGAACGGCCACAGCGGCTCGTTCAGATCGAGGATCATCGTCACCGGATGCTCCCAATCATGGCCCTTCTTCTTGACCGCGAAATCGTCGGAAATGTCGCCGGTCGTGCGCCAGAGATTGCCCGTGTTCTGGGCCCACAGCCACGGCTTCGCCGTCCCCCACTCACAC
>Ga0207678_10004601_pt1 | contig 12396 bp, 13 predicted proteins | sample KBSC63metaG_FD_184319 | JGI IMG/M metagenome (GOLD analysis project Ga0207678, IMG submission 184319) | Corn rhizosphere microbial communities from Kellogg Biological Station, Michigan, USA - KBS C6-3 metaG (SPAdes) (version 2) | ecosystem: Host-associated > Plants > Roots > Rhizosphere > Soil ... | reverse complement strand
GGCCGTGGACGCCGTCGATCCCGGCCGCTTCCAGGGCGTCGGCCAGGGCGTGCACCGTCTCCCAGCGGTGCTCGTCGTCGCCGCCCGACGCCGTCACCATGACGGCGGAGTCGCCGGAGTCCCGGATGCGCAGGTCCACGTCAGCCCCGCAGGGTCTCGACGGTGACGCCGGCGGCCCGCAGCTCGTCGCGCACCCGGCGGGCGACGGCGACCGAGCCGGGGGTGTCGCCGTGCAGCAGGACGGTGTCGCAGGTGACCCGCAGGTCCGCGCCGCTCTCGGTCTCCAGGACGCCTTCGGTGACCAGCCGGACGGCGCGCTTCGCGATCTCCGCCGGGTCGTGCAGGACCGCGCCCGGCTCGCCACGCGGCACCAGCGTCCCGTCGTCGCGGTAGGCGCGGTCGGCGATCCCGACGATCGCCAGGCGGAGGCCGCGGTCGCGGGCCGCGTCGGCGAGATCGCCGTCCTGGGCCAGGACGACCAGGTCCGGGTCGAGGGAGACGACGGCGTCGGCGACGGCGGCCGCGTAGTCCTTCCGGACCGCGACCAGGTTGCCCAGCTTGCCGTGCGGGGCCACGTGGGCCACCCGGGAGCCGTGCGCGGTGGCGAACGCCTGCAGCGCGCCGATCTGGTAGAGCACGGCGGTGCGCACTTCGTCCGCGGAAAGGTCCATCGCGCGCCGTCCGAACCCAGCCAGGTCGGGGAAGCTCGGGTGCGCGCCGATCCCGACCCCGCGTTCGACGCACCGCCGGACCGTCGTGTCCATGATGGACGGGTCGCCGGCGTGGAAGCCGCAGGCGATGTTGGCGGACGTGACGACGTCGAGCAGCGCCTCGTCGTCGCCGAGGGTGTAGGCGCCGAAGCCTTCGCCGAGATCGGCTACGAGATCGGTTTTCGCGGTCATGGAGAGCCTCCGGAAAAGCGTTTCGGTGACCGTAAATCCCAGGTCAGGAGGGCGGCAAATACCTGTTCCGGCTGACGTGATCGCGGCTCGTTATGACCTGGGCCACGTACGATGACGCCCCGGCCCGGCGAGAGGAACACTGTGGACACCAGGCGCCTGTACTCGTTCGTCAAGATCGTCGACGCGGGGAGCATCACCCGCGCGGCGGCGATCCTGCACATCGCGCAGCCGGCGCTGAGCCAGCAGGTGTCGACGCTCGAGACGGAGTTCGCGCAGCGGCTGCTGATCCGCAGCAAGAGCGGAGTGGTCCCGACCGAGGCCGGGCGGGCGCTCTACCGGCACGCGCAGCTCATCCTGCGGCAGGTCGACCAGGCCCACGCCGCGGTGAACATCGGTGGCCGCGCCCCGGCCGGCAGCGTCTCGGTCGGCCTGGCGCCCTACAGCACCGGTGCCGCGCTGGCCCTGCCGCTGCTGCGCGCGGTCCGGGAGCGGTACCCCGACATCGTCCTGCACATCAACGAGAACTTCGGCGGCGTGATCAGCGAGGCCATCATGACCGGCCGGATGGACATGGCGTTCATCTACGGTGCCGGCCCGATCCGCGGTGTCCAGTTCGAGCCGATGCGCACCGAGGACCTGCTGCTGATCTCCGCCGGCACGGCGACGGCGGACGAGGTCACGGTGGCGGAGCTCGCCGGGATCGACCTGCTGCTGCCGAGCCGGATCCACACCATCCGCCAGGTCGTCGACGCCGCGTTCGCGCAGGCCGGGCTGACCCCGCGGGTCGTCGGCGAGATCGAATCGGCGTTGACGTTGGTCAACGCCGTCACGGCGGACCTGGGCGCGACCGTGCTGCCGTGGCCGGCGGCCCGCGCGATCCTCGACGTCAGCGGCCTGGTGGTCCGGCGCATCGCCCCGGCCATCGAGGTCCAGCTCTCGCTGTGCACGTCCGAGAACCAGCCGCTGTCGGAGCCCGCCCTGGTCGTCCACGATCTCTTCCACGAACTGATCACCGAATTCGAGGACCGATAACGCACCCTTATCACGTCACCCCGGATTGCTATTTGCGGTTTCCGGACGCGGCTGCCTACCGTTTCCGCCAGATCGCATTCCGGCCCGAGGAGCGAAAGTGAAGCAGCGCGTGCTCAGCACCCGAGGGGACCTGCCCGGCACCGGCCTGAGCCGGCTCGGCGACCACGTCGACCTGGTGCGCTGGACCGGCGCCGGCCGTCCTCGGCCGGGCGATCTCGCCCGGCTCGCCCAGAACGCCGCCGGTCTCCTGTGCCTGGGCAACGATCGTGTGGACGCGAGCCTGCTCGACGCCGCCGGGCCGGCCCTGCGCGTGGTCAGCCTGGCCAGCATGGGCTACGACGCGGTCGACCAGGCCGCCGCCCGCGAACGCGGTGTCGTCGTCACCCACACCCCGGGCGTGCTCGCCGAAACCACCGCCGACCTGGCCTTCGCGCTCGTCCTGCATGCTCGCCGCCGGCTGGGCGCGGCCCGCGACAGTCTTCTGGCCGGCGGCTGGACCCACTTCGCCATGGACGGCTACCTCGGCCTCGACGTCCACGGCGCGACGCTCGGCCTCGTCGGCTACGGCCAGATCGGCCGCGCGATGGCGCGCCGCGCCGCCGGGTTCGGGATGCGGGTGCTCCACCACGACCCGGCCGCCGCCGGCGGCGTCGACCTGCCGACCCTGCTGTCCGAATCGGACGTCGTCTCCCTGCACGTGCCGCTGACCCCGGCCACCCGGCACCTCATCGGCGCCGCCGAGCTGCGGGCCATGAAACCCACCGCCACCCTGGTGAACACCTCGCGCGGCGGCGTCGTGGACGAGACCGCGCTGCTCGAGGCGCTGCGCACCGGCGTCATCCACTCCGCCGGGCTGGACGTCTTCGAGCGCGAACCCCGCGGCGCCGACGTGGCCGACCTCGTCGCCGCCGACCGGCTGGTCGCGCTGCCGCACGTCGGATCGGCCACCGAGGCGACCCGCGCGGCGATGGTCGACCTCGCCGTCGACAACCTCCTCGACGTGCTGGCCGGGCGGCCGGCCCGCACCCCGATCCCCGAGGCGGTGCCGGCGTGACCAGCCATCCGCTGTTCGACATCACCGGCCGCGTCGCGCTCGTGACCGGCTCCAGCCGCGGGATCGGCTTCGCACTGGCCCGCGGGCTGCTCGAAGCGGGCTGCACCGTCGTCCTCAACGGTCGCGACCGCGCGGCGCTGGAGCGCGCGGAGAAGGAGCTGGCCGGCGTCGGCACGGTCCTCGCCGAGGCGTTCGACGTCACCGATTCCGCCGCGGTGGCCGACGGCATCGCCCGCGTCGAAGACCGGGCCGGGCCGCTGGACATCCTGGTCAACAACACCGGAGCCCAGCGCCGGGCGCCGTTCACCGAGTTCACCGACGAAGACTGGTACCGGCTGCTCGACACGAACCTCAGCAGCGCGTTCCTGGTCGGCCGCGAGGTCGCCCGGCGGATGCGGCCGCGCGGCCACGGAAAGATCGTGAACATCTGCTCGGTGCAGAGCGAAACCGTCCGTCCGGGCATCGCGCCGTATTCGGCGACCAAGGGTGGGCTGAAGCTGCTGACCAAGGGGATGTGCGCCGACCTCGGGCCGTCCGGGATCCAGGTCAACGGCCTCGCGCCGGGCTACTTCGAGACCGAGCTGACGGCCGCGCTGGTCGCCGACGAGGAATTCAGCGCGTGGGTCCGCGGGCGGACCCCGGCCGGACGCTGGGGCCGCGTAGAGGACCTGGTCGGGGCATTGATCTTCCTGTCTTCCGACGCATCCGCGTTCGTCAACGGGCAGCTGTTGTACGTCGACGGCGGCATGCTTTCCGTCCTGTGAGGGGAATCCGATGACTTCTGGGCAAGCGTGCGTCGTTCATGGGGCAGGGGATCTGCGGGTCGAGGACCGTTCCCCGGCCGCACCTGGGCCGGGCGAGGTAGCGATTGCTGTCGTGTATGGCGGGATCTGCGGGTCCGACCTGCACTACTACCACCGCGGCGCGGTCGGCGACTTCACCGTGCGCGAGCCGATGGTGCTCGGGCACGAGGTGGTCGGCCACGTCGCGGCGCTCGGTGCGGGCGTGACCGGCCCGGCAGCGGGTGACCCGGTGGCGGTCCACCCGGCGACGCCCTGCGAAGAATGCCGCGAGTGCCGTGAGGGCAGCCGCAACATTTGCGCGCGGTCCCGCTACCTCGGCAGCGCGGCGCACTTCCCGCACGTCGAAGGCGGCTTCACCGGCCGGCTGGTGGTGCCCGCCGGACAGGTCCGCGTGCTCCCCGCCGGACTGTCCCTCGACCGGGCGGTGCTGGCCGAGCCGTTGTCGGTGGCGCTGCACGCGGTCCGCCGCGCCGGGGACGTCCGGGACAAGCGGGTCCTGGTGACCGGAGCCGGGCCGATCGGCTGCCTGGTCGTGGCCGCGCTGCGGCACGCGGGCGCCGCGGAGGTCGTGGTGAGCGACCTGCTTCCCCAGCCGTTGAAGGTGGCCGAGCTGGTGGGCGCGACCTCGACCGTGCCCGCCGGCCGTCCGGACGCCCCGGCGTGGCCCGCAGACGTCGACGTGGCGATCGAGGCATCCGGCGCCCCGGCCGGCCTGGCGACGTGCGTGAGCCGGATCCGCCGAGGCGGCACGGTGGTGCTGCTCGGGCTTCTGCCGCCGGGGGAGACGGGGTTCCTGGGCAACGTCGTGGTGACGCGCGAGATCACGCTGCGGGGCGCGTTCCGCTTCGACGCCGAGTTCGACGACGCCCTCGCCCTGCTCGCCGGCGGACTGCCGGTGGACCCGGTGGTGACCCACCGGTTCCCGCTCGCCGAGGCGGTCGCGGCCTTCGACACCGCCGGCGACCGGGCGGTGGCCTCGAAAGTCCTGCTCGACTTCACCGCCCGATGACCCGTCAGCCTTGGGGCTGCTGCGTGCGGAAGCCGTAGACGGATGCGGCTGCACACCGGCTGGGGAACGGAAACGCGTCCTCGGGCCGGCCACTCCGCCCGAGGCCAGGGCCGCTCATGCCCTCGCCATCACGCGGGAACCCGGACTGGGCCGGCTCGGCAGAAAAGTCGCCTTTTCCCAGGGGAAGGGCTGAGCCCGGAGCCGGCTGGGCGTGATCGGGCATTCCGCGGGCGGCGCGGGAGCATTGCTCGCGGCGCTGCGACGCCCGTCGCTGAAGTCGGCGGTCGGGCTGGCGCCCGGCTCACCGGTGGGCAACCTCGACCTGGCCGGCGACCAGGTGCCGACGATGTTCATCGCCGGGCAGCGTGACCCGGTGGTGACCCCGGCGTACCTCGACAAGTTGTGGGCCACCCTGCCGGCGGCCTTGGAGAAGGCCTATGTGCAGATCGCCGGCGTGGACCACTTGTTCGCGACCCGGCCGAATACGGTCGAGATGCGCACGTTGATCCCGTGGCTCAAGCTCGCACTCGACCGGGACACGCGCTACGAGAAGTTCCTGTGCCCGACGGTGGCGGACGCGACGTCGGGCGCATCGATCATGTTGCCGCCGCCGATGTACAGGCCGACGTGGCAGCCCTCGCGCCCTGGCCTCGACACCGTGCCCCGCTGACGCCGCCACCGGGACAGCCCACGCGCGGATCGCGGCACGACAAGATGCTTTCTCAGCTTGCTGACCACCACTGCGCGTGGATCCGCTCGACCTGAGGTAGAGCCAGCTGTACCGCACGGGTAGCGCAGCCTCACCCGGTCGTGCTGGATCATGCACCATCGCGCTCCGAGCGGCCCTTCTCTACCGTCGTCCCATGCGATTTCGACCGATCACGAAAACTGGTGCCGCCGAATCAACACCAGGTTCCCACCGGAAAACTGTTCGACTGCATTCGATGTCCGTGATCGGGTTGCTGCTGGCGGCCGCCGCAGCTTTGGTGGCAGCATTCGTGCTCGCCCCCGCTGCCCTCCTGAGGCCAACCTTCGGGGCTTACGATTACGCGGAACTGCAGGACGTCTTCGGGGGTGCTCTCGTCGAGTATTGGCGAAGCGGAACTCCGGCGTTCCCCGCCCGCCTGACGACGCTGGTCGACTACTGGTTCCAATGGCATGCGATCAAGGTGGCGATCAGCGCGTTGTCGGTCATTGTCTTCGCCCTGCTCACCACCGCGCTGTGGCGGAGATACCTGCGAGCCCGGCCCTGGTACGCGGCGGTCGCCACGGCCGCGGCGGTGTTGACGGTTCTCGCCATGGGAGTGTTGATGGTGAACATCCAGGTGACGGCCGTGCCGCTGGTCGGGTTGCTGGGGCTGCTGCCCGGCGGAACCGCCGACGGGAAACTCACGCAGGTTTTGGGTGAGATGCGCGAAGGGCTGAGGGAATCGGCCGGCCCGCATGCCGGTTCGCCGGCGCTGACGGTATTTCTCGGCGAGGTCGAGCGATACCACTGGGTCATGGTGGCGGTTTCCGCCACGCTGATGGTGGCAACCGGCCTGGCCAGCGCCCATTTCTGGAAGCGGCGTATCACCGGCGACCCGGGCGCCACCCGCGTCAGATTCATGCACGGCACACTCGGTGTCGTCTCGGCCCTGACCGCATGCCTGCTGCTGCTCATGACAGGGGCCAGTGCACTCTCGGCGCTCGAGCCCGCCACCACGCTGCTGGACGTCATCGGTGCGGGCTGACACCGCTCCTCCCAGCTGTTGCGTCGTAGGGTCGTGACCGTGGCGACGAGCGTGTGGCGGGCGATGGCGGGCAACCCCGTTCGATTCGTCCTGTCGCGATGGCCATGGCGCAGCATGGCCTATGTGGTCAGTAGCGTGGCGGTCATCTCGATCGCCTGGCTGGCCATCGTGCCGCTGCTGCTGTTTCCGCCGCTGCTGCTGCTCGTCGGCATACCGATTGGGGCGCTGGAGCGCCCCCGGCTCGGCTTCCTGGAGCCGCTGACGGTCCCCGACCCGCACGCACCCGCGCCCCCGAGCGGCTGGGCGTGGGTGCGGCTGCGGGTGACCGAGGCTGCCACCTGGCGCGAACTCGGCTATGGCGCATGCCTGCTGTCGGTGCTTGCGCTCCTCGACCTCGCCGCGGTGATCGTCGTGTTCCTCTGCCTCGTCCTGCTGGGGCTGCCGCTCTTGGTCGGGTTGGGCGCGAACGTCCGTTTCGCGGTGGGCACCTGGACGGTCGAGACCGTCGGGCAGGCGTGCGCCGTCGCCGGTCTGGCCGGGGTGCCCGCGACGGTGGTCACCCTGTACGGAATCAGCGTGCTCGGCGGTGCCCAGGCCGCCTTCGCCAAGTGGCTGCTCGCGCCCACCGGCACCGAGGTGAACCGTCAGGTCGAGGAGCTGGCCCGCTCACGCAGCCGGTTGGTCAACTCGTTCGAGGCCGAGCGCCGTCGGATCGAGCGAGATCTGCACGACGGCGCGCAGCAACATCTGGTGCTCCTGACGATGAAGCTGGGCCTGGCCGAGCGGCAGCTGGCCGACGCGGACGGACGCGCCGGCGAACTCGTCGGCGAGGCCCACGAGCAGGCTCGGCTGGCACTCGCGACCCTCCGGGACCAGATCCGCGGCATCCATCCTCAGATCCTCACCGATTTCGGGCTGGGCGAGGCGGTACGCGAACTCGCCGAACGGTGTCCGATCCCGGTCGAGGTCGACCTCGACCTGCCCGGCCGGCTGCCGCCCGAGATCGAATCCCCCGCCTATTTCGCGATCTCGGAGGCCCTGACCAACGCGGTACGACACGCTGCAGCCACTCGTATCCAGATCAGTGGCAGACTCAATGGGCAACGGCTGGCGCTGACCATCGTCGATGACGGTAGGGGCGGCGCTGAACCGTCACGGGGCACGGGCATGCGGGGGCTGGCCGACCGAGTGGCCGTCGTGGCCGGCACCCTGGAGATCAGCAGCCCACGAGGAGGACCCACCACAGTGCGGATCGACCTGCCGTGTCGCTACGAATAGTGCTTGCCGAAGACGCCGCGCTCATGCGGGCCGGACTCGTCAGCCTGCTCGAAGGACTGGGCCACACCTTGGTGGCGGCGGTCGGCGACGGTGACTCGATGCTGGCGGCCGCCCGAGAGCACCGACCCGACCTGGTCGTCACCGATGTCCGCATGCCGCCCGGTTTCACCGACGAAGGGCTGCGCGCCGCGGTGAAACTACGCGCCGCCGACCCGAGCGCGGCGGTCCTCGTGCTGTCGCAGTACGCGGCCACCGCGTACGCCGCTGAACTGCTCGGCCCGTCCGGACGGGCCGGAGTCGGCTACCTGCTCAAGGACCGCATCGGCGAGGTCGCCGACTTCGCCGACGCGGTGTCGCGGGTCGCGGCCGGCGAGACCGTCATCGACCCCGACGTGGTACGGCAGTTGCTGAACCGCCCACGCACGACCAACCCACTCGACCGGTTGACCACACGGGAACGGGAGGTGCTCGGGCAGATGGCCGAAGGACACAACAACCCGTCCATCGCCCGAACGCTCGGAATCAGCGACGCCGCAGTGGCCAAACACATCGGCAAGATCTTCACCAAACTCGACCTCCCCGAGGCCGACGGCCACCGCCGGGTACTCGCCGTCCTGACCTACCTGCGAAGCTGACCGCGCCCGAGCCGGCGGCGTGAGCGAGCGGCGAACTGTGCCGACAACGCGTCCATGCAGGTCGAGTGTCATCGTGGGTGGTCGTTCGCCGTCCGGCATGATCGCGTTTCGTGTTGGTTCGCTTCTGACCGCGGCCGGCTTCGGCGGACGGGCGGAGTTCCGGGAGGCCCGCGGAAAGGGAGACCGGCCGGGAGTAGGCTGACGCGCGGTTCATCGTACCGGGGGAGGAGCCGATGGCCGAGCTGTCCCGTGGCGGGCGGAACTGGAAGTTCCTGCTGGTACTCGCCGTTCTGCTGGTGATCTTCCTGTTCCCGTTGGTGCGCGGGCTGATCTCGGGCGTCGGTGCCCCGGACGCCGCGCCGGCCACACCGGACCCGAGGCCGGCCAATGTGGACATCCAGGCGGTGCCCGGGACCGGCCCCGCCGCCGGGTTCGACGCCTGTTCTGTACTGAGTCCGGACGTCGTCGCCGCGGCCGGCCTGAAGTATGCGTCCGGGATCGTGCGGACCGGGCCGGAACCCGGCCGGGCGCCGGGGACGAACTCGTGCGGGGGCCCGGTCGGACCTCAGAGCGGGAGCGTGCCTCCGGTCGTCCTCCTCACGGTGGGGGAACAGCAGGTCGGCGGCACTGCGAGGAGTCACGGCGTGCCGTACGACCGGGGCGCGGGCGAAAGCCCGGCCGACGCCGTGGTGACATTTCCCGCGGCCCGGCTGAAGATCACCCACTTCGCCGCGCTCGCCGACGGCGAAACCGCTGTGGCCAAGCTGATCGACGGCATCGCGGCCCGGCTCGCCGAGGGGCCGAAGCCGGCGCCGGAGTATCGGTACCCGGCGCCGTACGACCTGGTCGCCAAGCCGTGCGACGCCCTGCCGGCGGAGCTTTTCCGCGCGCTCACGGGCCATCCGACCGACGGGACCGAAAGCGAGACGCTGGCCCAGCACGAGGTGCTCTCCGTCTCCGGCACGGACGTCAAGATCAGCTGCGCCCGCGCGTCGACGGCCGGGGAGACCGTGGCGGTCACGCAGACGATCTACCGGGACGCGGACGGGGCCGGGGCCGAGACGCGCTTCCTGTGCGAGCACCAGCCGGGCTGGACGGCCCTGCCGGTCCCGATCGGCGACTACAGCTGCGCTTCTCCGGATGCCGGCGGCCGACACCAGATCCTCTTCCTGGCCGGCCGCGACCGCGTCCTGCTTGAGTATCGTGCCGACCACCCGTCGGCCGGTGACCTCGCCGGCACCGCCCGGAAGATCTTCGACGCGCTGCCGCACTGACCGCTGGCGAGCCTGTCCTAGGCGCAGCACGGAGCAGAGCGATCTTCCGCGGCCGGGCGCGAAGGCCGGCACCCGGAGCTCTGGCGGGGCGAACTCGGCCTGGGGGGCTCGGGAAGTCATCGCCGCTACTGAGAGCCCATGTGCGCAACTCCTCTTCGGCGGCTGGGATGCTACCGAATGATCATTTCGCTGCGGTACCGAACAACTCGAGCGTTGCTGTCCGTGCCGGCGATCCTGCTGCGCCGGGATACCGGCAAGGACGCCGAGTTGCTCGTTCTCCGACATCGGAACGCGGTGCTGCGGCGACAGGTCAACGGTCCGGTTCGTTGTGAGCCCGCAGACCGGTTCTGGCCGGCCGCGCTGTCGTCGCTGCTCCCGGGCCGCCGCCGGCGCAACTGCTGCTCGACAGCCGGGACCGTTCAGCCCGCTGGGTTCCGCCTCGGACCTTCATCGTATATCGTCGATTAACGATGAAGGGAGGGTGTCGTGCTGGATCGCGACACTGCCAAGACCTATGCCGAGTGGTTCCGGACGCTCGCGGACCCCACGCGGGTGCAAATCCTCAACCTGCTCGCCGAGACCGCCACGCCCATGACAGTGGGGGAGATCGTCGAGCGGGTCAGCGTGGGTCAGTCGACCGTCTCTGCGCACCTCAAGGTCCTCGCCGATACCGGGTTCGTGCTGGTCGAGCCTCGGGGGAATGCTCGGCTCTACCGGGTCAACGAAGAGTGCGTGTCCTGCTTCCCGAGTGCCGCGGACGTCGTCATGGGCCGCGGGGTCCGGTCGTTCGGCGAGGCCATCGACGAGGAGGCTCGATGAACCCCGATCGCGACGCGGTCCATGACCGCTACGCCACCGCCGCCAGGCGAGCCCTGGCCGGGGAGGGGACCGGCCTGCTGGCCGGCGAAGGAGATGTCGACCGGCTCGGTGCTGTCCACTACTCCGGCGCGGAGCTTCCGGTCGAGGTGACGGCCACCAGTCTCGGCTGCGGCAACCCGATCGCCGTCGCCGCGCTGAAGGCTGGTGAGACGGTGCTCGACCTCGGCTCCGGTGGCGGATTGGACGTCCTGCTCTCCGCCCGCCGTGTCGGGCCGGACGGGCGGGCCATCGGCCTGGACATGACGGACGACATGCTCACCCTCGCCCGCCGGCACGCCGAACAGGCCGGCGTGACCAACGCCGAGTTCCTCAAGGGCGCCATCGAGCAGATTCCGCTGCCGGACGCCTCGGTCGACGTCGTCATCTCCAACTGCGTCATCGCCCTGTCGTCCGACAAGCCGGCGGTCTTCGGCGAGATCGCCCGCGTCCTGCGGCCCGGCGGCCGCCTCGGCGTCGCCGACATCCTGGCCGACGACTCTCTCACCGACGCCGAGCGCGCGGCCCGTGCCGGTGAGGTCGAATGCCTCGGCGGCGCCCTCACCGCCGACCTCTACCGGAAGCTCCTGCAGGACGCCGGCCTCAGCGGCGTCGACATCCGGCGCACCCATGAGGCCGGCCACAAGCTCCACTCCGCGATCATCCGCGCCACCAAGTCGGTCGAGGTCGTGGCGATGACGGCCGAGCACGCGGACCGGGTGCTGGCGATCTACCAGGCCGGGCTAAACACCGGCCAGGCCGGCTTCGAGACGACCGCCCCCGCCTGGGAGATCTGGGACGCTGCCCACCTTCCGGAGCACCGGCTGGTCGCACTCGGCCCGGCCGGGCGGGTCGTCGGCTGGGCCGCGGTCTCCGAGGTGTCGTCGCGGTGCGTGTACGCCGGGGTCGTCGAGCACAGCGTCTACGTCGATCCGAAGACTCAAGGGCGGGGAGTCGGGCAGGCCCTGTTGGCCGCGCTGATCGCCTCGACCGAGAACGCCGGGATCTGGACGATCCAGAGCGGTGTGTTCCCGGAGAACGCTGCCAGCCGGGAACTGCACCGCCGAGCCGGGTTCCGGGAGATCGGCATTCGTGAACGCGTCGGTCGACACCACGGCGTGTGGCGTGACGTCGTCATGATCGAACGCCGCAGTTCCCGCGTCGGCACGTAGGGAAGAGGAGCCGGTGCGCCCCTCGATTGCGCACCGGCTCCGGGGCTTTCAGTTGCAGCAGCCCTCCGGTTTGGCCGTTGCTCCGGTTTCGGCGTTGGGTGTGCAGCAGGTTGCCGGGGTGAGCGGTGCGGTGCTGTCGGTGCCGTAGGTCGTCGAGTGGGCTTTGACCGTGTAGATCTCCCATGGTTCCTTGCCGGGGCCGTGGACCCAGACCTTGTCCTGTACTGCGTAGCAGCAGGTGGTGTTGTCCTCGGTGAGCGTCTCGAGTCCTTCGCCGGTCAGCCGCTGGGTTGCCGCGTTGACCTGGTCGGTTGACTCGACTTCGACGCCGAGGTGGTCCATCACCGTCTCCTGGCCCGGCTCGCCCTCGAGCAGGACCAGTTTCAGTGCCGGTTCTCCGATCGCGAAGTTGGCGTAGCCCGGCCGGAGTTTGGCCGGTTCGGTGCCGAACAGCTTCGAGTAGAAGTCGATCGAGCCGTTCAGGTCTCCGACGCGCAGGGCCAGTTGTACTCGTGACATCTCCGCTGCCTCCTTGGATAGATGTCTGTCTAACCAGTCGAGCTTAGATTGCCGTCTATATGTGAATCTGTCAATATAGAGGGATGTCGAAGCAACTGCCGCTCGTGGCGATGGATGCCTGTTGCGCGCC
>Ga0207678_10004600_pt1 | contig 12396 bp, 13 predicted proteins | sample KBSC63metaG_FD_184319 | JGI IMG/M metagenome (GOLD analysis project Ga0207678, IMG submission 184319) | Corn rhizosphere microbial communities from Kellogg Biological Station, Michigan, USA - KBS C6-3 metaG (SPAdes) (version 2) | ecosystem: Host-associated > Plants > Roots > Rhizosphere > Soil ... | reverse complement strand
TGCCGGCTGCATGGAGCCGCGCCGGAAAGGTCATTATGGTCACGCCGTTGCGCGCATGATCCGAACAAGTGGACACTGATTTTTTCGAAAGATCATGCTCAGATGAGAAGATGAGAATCAGCCGTTCATGATGACTGTGATGCAGGGGGCGCTCGGCCTGGCTTCGGGCGCACTGGTCGGCTTCTCGCTCGGCCTGGTCGGTGGCGGCGGCTCGATCCTTGCTGTGCCGCTGATGGTCTATGTCGTCGGCGTGCCTGAGCCGCATGTCGCGATCGGCACCAGCGCCATTGCGGTCGCGGCCAATGCGGCGGTCAATCTCGGCAATCATGCGCGTGGCGGCAATGTGCACTGGTCATGTGCGCTGGTGTTTGCTGCTGCAGGAATCGCCGGTGCGCTCGGAGGCTCGATTCTCGGCAAGCAGGTGGACGGGCAGAATTTGCTGGCGCTGTTCGCGGTCCTGATGCTGGTGATCGCCGTGCTGATGCTGAAGACGCGCGCCCAAGTCGGCGAGCACCGCGTCGAGATCAGCATGTCGAACACGCCTTCGCTGCTTGCGCTGGGTCTTGTCACCGGCGCGCTGTCCGGCTTCTTCGGAATCGGTGGCGGCTTTCTGATCGTGCCGGCGCTGATGGCGGCCACGGGCATGTCGATCATGAGTGCGATCTCGTCATCGCTGGTGGCGGTCACCGCATTCGGTCTCACCACGGCATCGAGCTATGCCTGGTCCGGGCTGATCTCCTGGAAACTTGCGCTGGTGTTCATTCTGGGTGGTCTGCTCGGCGGACTGTTGGGAACCAGCCTGGCGCGGCATCTGTCGCTGCGGCGGGGCGCGTTGAATACCGTTTTTGCGTCTATCATTATCGTCGTGGCGCTCTATATGTTGGCCCGCAACATCTACATCACCTGAGCGCTGGCGCATGATGCGTCTTCGGAGAACATCATGACCGCCGCAACCCGCGAGACCTCGAAGACCGCCACGACGCGCCGCGCTGCGCTCGGGCTTTTCGGTGGCGCCATGCTGCTCGGCGCCTCCGGCAAGGTGCTCGCGGCATCTGGTGCCGCCAAGGACGAAGACGTCCTTAACGAAGCCGCGGTACTCCGCGATCCGGACATCCCGGCCGCAGGTAACCCGAAGGGCGACATCACCATCGTCGAATATTTCGACTACCAATGCCCCTATTGCCGCAAGATCGCCCCCGACCTGCACGCCCTGGTGAAGGAAGACGGCAAGGTTCGCCTGGTGTCGAAGGACTGGCCGATCCTCGGGCCGGTGTCCGTCTATGCGGCCCGTCTCGTGCTCGCTGCCAGATACCAGAACAAGTTCATCGAGGCGCAAGACGCCCTGATCAGCCTCGATACCAAACTGACGGAAGCGATCGCGCGTGACCGGCTCGCCAAGGCCGGTATCGATGTCGATCGCGCCGTCGCCGATCTGCAGAAAAATCAGGATGCGATCGTTGCCAAGCTGAAGCAGATCGATGAGCAGGCGACGGCTTTCGGCTTTAACGGCACGCCATCCTTTATCGTCGGCAAGTTCCGCATTCCCGGGCCGATCACCAAAGAACAATTCGTTCTCGCGATCGCCGATGCGCGTAAGGCCGCGGCTGCGAAGAAGTAAAAGTCGGCACGTTCAAGACAGAAAAATGCCCCCGCTCATCGGCGAGGGCATCTTTGATCGGCGTAACCAGTCTTCTCGTTGCTGATGTGCTTACGACTTCACCTGCGAGGTGAGCTTGGCCCAATCCTGCTTGGTGCGCGTCTTCAGTGCTTCCCACTCATTGGCAGCAACATCCCAGTTGACGATCGTCCGGCGCTCCTGCGCCGTCTGGCCGTTCGCCACTGACGAGGTCGACATCGAATCGTAGATGTAAACGCCGATGCCCAGGATCAGCGCACCCAGGATCATTCCAAAAAACGTCCGCATGGCGGTAGCCTCCATTGAACGCAAACAACGCGACGTCCGGGGCTTTGGTTCCCGGTTGCATGGTGCGCTATTGCCGCAGCGCATTCATTGGCAGCATTGATCTTGCGGTCACGCCGTGGTGATCCTTGGGAATCATGACCGTTCATCTTACCGATCAATCCGTGCTCGACGACGCCGTTATGGAGCTGGTGAAGCTCGACCCGCGGCTGAAACCGATCCTGGCCATTGCCGGGATGCCGGCACTTCGGCAACGTGCGCCGGGCTTCGAAGGGCTTGCGCAGATCGTCTGCGGGCAGCAGGTCTCGGTGGCGTCGGCTTCAGCGATCTGGGGCCGCGTCTCGGGCGCCTTCTCGCCATTCGATCATCACGCCATCCGCAAGGCGCGTACCGATCGCCTGGGCCGGCTTGGCCTGTCGGCGGCGAAGATCAAGACGTTGAAGGCGCTGGCGCGCGAGCTTGTCGAGGAGCGGTTGAATCTCGATGTGCTCGCCGAGGAAGACGCTGACGCCGCACATAACACGCTGGTCGCATTGCACGGCATCGGACCATGGACGGCCGACGTCTATCTGCTGTTCTGTCTCGGCCATGGTGACGCCTGGCCCGCCGGCGATGTCGCCATTCAGGAATCCATCAAGGTCGGGCTCGGTCTCAAGGAGCGCCCGACCGTGAAGCAGATGGCGCCGCTGGCAGAACCATGGCGTCCGCTGCGCGGTGCGGCGGCGCATCTGTGGTGGGCTTACTATCACGCCATCAAGAAGCGCGAAGGCGTGATCGGCAAACCGGCGAAGTGAACACGTCGCGGGCCGCAGCATCGACTGCGCGGGCCAGGCTATTCCTCGGCAGGAGGCGAGGTGGATGTCCCTATGGCAGATACTGCGGCGTCGGACGCTGGCTTCCATACGAACCATGTGAGCAGTGCGTCGAGCGAAGGGCAAAGAGACTCGCCCCAATCCGTTAGCGCATATTCAACCTTCGGCGGCACCTGTGCATGCACGACGCGTCGAACGATGCCGTCGGCCTCGAGCTGCCGCAATTGCTGCGCGAGCATCTTCTGCGAGGCCGCAGGGATTGCGCGTTCGAGTTCAGAGAAGCGCAAAATTCGGCCGCCGAACAGACGAAACAGGATTTCCAGCTTCCAGCGTCCGCCGATCATCTTCAGCGACTGCTCGATCCCGTCCGATGCGGTCGTCGCAGTCCACGGTTCCTTACCTGGAGGTAAGCCCCCCACTTTCTCGTGCGTTCTTGTCATTCGGCAAACATATCCGCATTTCCCTCGCAGACAATGCGCCGCGCTGTGCGGATGTGAAAATGAGGAACTGGACGATGACAAATCATCAGGCGGGCGGCGAACTCGCTGGCAAGCGGGCGCTCGTGACCGGTGGGACCAAAGGTATTGGTGCTGCCGTCGTCGCGTGCCTGCTGGCACAGGGTGCAGTGGTGCTCACGACAGCGCGCAACAGGCCGGACGGCATGCCGGACCATGCCGGCTTCGTCGTTGCTGACGTTGCCACCGCCGACGGGTGCACGGCGCTCGCCGACGCGGTCCTGAAGCGCCTCGGCGGCATCGATATCATTGTCCACGTCGTTGGCGGGTCGTCCGCGTCTGCGGGCGGTTTCGCAAAGCTCGATGACGCCGCTTGGCAGCGCGCAATGGACCTGAATCTCTATGCTGCCGTCCGACTCGATCGCGCTCTGTTGCCGTCGATGCTGGAGCAGAAATCCGGCGTGATCATTCATGTCACTTCGATCCAGCGTGTGTTGCCGCTGCACGATGCCACGATGGCCTACGCGGCAGCGAAAGCGGCACTCGGAAACTACAGCAAGGCGCTATCAAAGGAAGTTAGCCCGAAAGGCATCCGCGTGGTGCGCGTCTCGCCGGGCTGGGTGGAAACCGAGGCCGCCGTCGGGCTGGTGCAGACGATCGCCGACGAGAACAGCACCGATTATGAGGGCGCGCAGAGAATGCTGATGGATTCGCTCGGCGGTATTCCGCTCGGACGCCCGGCCAGGCCGCACGAAGTCGGGGACCTCGTGGCATTTCTGGCATCGCCGCGCGCTGCATCAATCACTGGTGCAGAATTCGTGATCGACGGCGGCACGGTTCCCACGGTGTAGTCGAACAGTGTTTGAAACGGACGTTGTTTTAAACACCCGCGCTGTCGCAAAACAGACATCGCGCGCAGGAATGATCGCAGCAGCAAAACGCTGCGGAGTTCGATCATGAACGCGTATACGCAATTCAACATAGCCAAGAATAATTTTCAGAACACCGCGCTGGTGCAGATGTCGCTGCCGCGACTGGACGAGCTGTCCGATGATTGCCTTCTGGTCGAGGTCGAACGCTTCGCTTTCACCGCGAACAACGTCACTTATGCGATGCTGGGTGACCGGATGAAATACTGGCAGTTATTCAAGGCGCCTGATGGCTTCGGCAATATTCCGGTCTGGGGTTTTGGCAGGGTGATCGCCTCGATGCACCCGCAGATCGCGGAAGGCGAACGGCTGTTCGGCTATTTCCCGATGGCCTCGCATCTGGTGATCGAGGCCGCGGATGTCAGCAAGCGCGGCCTGCGCGACGGCGCGGCGCATCGGCAGGGCGTGGCGCCGGTCTACAATGCCTATGCGCGGGTGACGGACGATCCGGCCTTTGCCGGGCGCAATGGCGACTATCAGGCGTTGCTGCGGCCGCTCTTCATGCTCTCGTTCCTGGTCGATGATTTTCTCGCCGAGCAAGAATTCTTCGGTGCACGCTCTGTCGTTCTCTCCAGCGCCTCCAGCAAGACAGCCTTCGGTCTCGCGCATCTGCTGCACAGCAAGCGCAAGCCGGTTCGTGTGATCGGACTCACATCAACGGGCAACGCCGATTTCGTGCGGTCGCTCGGCTGCTACGACGATGTCGTGCTCTACGATCATATCGATACGCTGCCCGCCGATCAGCCGGTGGCCTTCGTCGATATGGCCGGGAATGCCGACCTGCGCGGCCGGCTGCATCGGCACCTCAAGGACAAACTCGTTTATAGCGGGCGCGTCGGGCTCACCCATCAGGATGCAGCGGTGGATGAAGAGCTTCCCGGCGCCAAGCCCGCATGGTTCTTCGCGCCGGACCAGATCCGCAAGCGTGCCAGAGAATGGGGACCGGGCGGCATCGATACCCGGTTCACCGCGGCGTGGTCAGGATTCCTGCCGCTGCTGGAACAGTCGCTGACGGTTGCCGAGAGCCGTGGCCCCGTCGCCGTCGAGAATATCTATCGCGCTACACTGGCCGGCCGGGTGCCGCCCGATCAGGGGCATATGCTGTCGCTCGCGGACGGCTAATGGCGAACCATCACATCTCGCCGAGGGCTTCGCGGCGGCGCTGCTCGGACTCTTCGGCATAGCGCCGTGTCGCATGAGCCTCCGAGAGCGTGCCGAGCACGCGGTGGCTTTCGGCCTCGACCACCGCCAGCGATTCCGCTTCGGCGCCCTCGAATACCACCATGGCGTCGCGGATGTTCATGTCCGGATGCAGGACGACGTCGCGACAATGCAGCAGGCTGTCGAGCCGGAATGCCGTCACGTCAGGCGAATGCGCTTCAGCGACGATGGCGAGGCCGACATAGCGGCCTTCGGGATCGACGGCGACGACTTGGGTCTTCGAGCCGAGCGGGAACTTCTCGCGGAATTCGTCGAGCGGCATGGTGGAGTCGACGGTCGGGACGTCCGGGCGCAGTAGACGCTTGACGGTGAGATCGCGGATCCAGCCCACGTCGGCGGCGCTGCGGATGGTCTCGCCGCGCAGATGCAGACGCCATGTGGCGAAGGAGTAGCCGAACAGTTCGCGGGTCATTTGGGTGGAGATGATGACGGCGACCAGCACCGCGGTGGTGAGCCAGAGATTGCCGGTGGATTCGAGCGCGATGAAGGACATGGTGAGCGGGCCGCCGATCACCGAGGCGGACAGCGCGCTCATGCCGATGATGGTGTAGACGGCGGGATCGATGGTGAAGCCGATGCCGGTCGCATTGAAGCCGACCGCGAACAGATGGCCGCCGAGCGCGCCGAGAAACAGCGTGGCAAAAAACAGACCGCCACGAAAACCGGTGCCGAGCGAAACAATCGAGGCGAGCGTTTTCAGCGCCATCACGAAGGCCACCAATGCGACCGGATAGGCCGTCATGCCGCCGAAATGCAGCGCGCCGTGTCCGGATGCCATGACTTGCGGCGTCAGCAGCGCCATCAATCCGACCAGCAGCCCGCCCAGCGCCGGACGCAGCGGCGGCCACAATTTGATTTTGGTGAGCAGCGCTTCGGTCCATGCGACGACGCGCATGATGCCGATGCCGAAGGTCGCGGCGAACACGCCGAGCAGCGCCGCCACTGCGAGATCGTGACCGAGCACGTCGCCGAACCGGCCGGCGACGACCCCAAGCGACAGCGGATCGAAGGCATGGGCGACGAAGTAGCCGGTCACTGCGGCAACGCCGACCGGCATCAGACTCGCCGATGTGTAGCCGCCGATCACCAGTTCGAAGGCATAGAACGCGCCGGCCAGCGGCGCACCGAATGCGCCGGCGATTGCGGCGGCCGCACCGCAGCCGACCATCACGCGCTGGTCGCCGCGGCGCAGGTGGAAGGCGCGCCCGATGGAGGCACCGAGCCCGCTGGCGAGCTGGGTGTAGCCGGCCTCGAGGCCGACCGAGGCTCCGACTCCGCTGGACCACACGGTTTGCAGCGCTACGATGATGCTGCCGCGGAACGACATCCGCCCCCCATGGAGCGCGTTGGCCTCGATGGGGTCGACCTCGCGGGCCGGTCGCCAGCGCAAAAGCCACAGGAAGGCGACGCCCAGCAGCAGCCCGCCAAAGGTGGGAACCAGAATCGCGCGCACCGGATCGATCCAGAACTGGCTGGAGAGCCGCTGGCCCCATTCCAGATTGAACAACACCGCGTGAAGAACGCTGACCGCAGCGCTCATGCCGGCCACCACGAGTCCCCCGATCACGCCGATCAGCGCTGCCAGAATCGCAAGGCTGGTTTCATGCGCACGGACAAAGGCGCGCAGCCGTTGCGGGGCCTCGAGATAGCGGGAGGAAGGGACCATCGGGCAGCGTCCGGTATTTGCGGCCGCGAACCGGGCGCGCGCCACGGGGTTTAGCGGCAGGCGCTGCGACAGACCACCCGCAGTTCCCAGAAAAGCGACCCAACGCGGCGCTTTTGTGAGGGGATAAGGTCTGCCCTATGCCCTTCACAACCCTGTCACGCTGCCTGTAGTATGTGGAGACAGGTTGCTTCGCAGCCATATGTGGGGGTCAGGAGCGTTACTTGAACGCACATGTCTCGCAAGGCGGTTGGCCGGTTCTGGTCCTCAATGCGGACTTCCGGCCGCTGAGTTACTACCCACTGTCGCTGTGGTCGTGGCAAGACGCGATCAAGGCAGTGTTTCTCGACCGTGTGAATATCGTAGAGCACTACGATCACGCGGTGCGGAGTCCTTCGTTCGAATTTCAGCTGCCCAGCGTGGTGTCGCTGAAGTCGTTCGTGAAGCCGACCACGCATCCCGCCTTCACCCGGTTCAACGTTTTCCTGCGCGATCGCTTCTCCTGCCAGTATTGCGGCTCGCATGACGATCTGACCTTCGATCATATCATCCCACGCTCCAAGGGTGGCCAGACCACTTGGGAGAACGTTGTTGCGGCCTGTTCGCCTTGCAATTTGCGCAAGGGCAACATGACCACGCAGCAGGCGCGCATGTTCCCGCGCCAGACGGCGTTCGCACCGACGGTGCACCAGCTGCATCGCAACGGCCGGCTGTTCCCGCCGAATTATCTGCACGGCAGCTGGCTGGACTATCTCTACTGGGATACAGAACTGGATCCGTAGGGGCGTCGGGCGCTACGCCTAGGTCGCTATTCCTGCTTCAGCTCGAGCTTGCGGATGATATCGCCCCATTTGGCGATCTCTCCGCGCACATAGGTCTGAGAGTCGGTCACCGAGCCGCCAACGGCCGCGAAGCCGATGCGGTCGAATTGTTCGCGAACACTTGCATCTGCAAGGGTCTTGTTCACGTCGGCATTGAGCTTGTCGATGACTGCCTGCGGCGTCTTGGCCGGCACCAGGAATGCCACCCAGGTAGCATCCTCGTCGTCACTCAGTCCGAGCTCGCGCGCGGTCGGGACATCCGGAAGCGATGGCATGCGCTCGCGGCTTGTCACGGCCAGCGCCTTGACCTGTTTGCCCTTCACCAGCTCCATCGCCGCGGGCAAGGCGACACTGGCCAGAGGCGTGTGACCGCCCATCACGGCATTTAGCGCGGGACCTGCACCCGTGAATGGCGCATGCACGATGTTGGCCTTGGCGTTGAGCCTGAATATTTTTTCGGCCGACAGATGCGGCGTGGTGCCGACACCGGCGGTGCCATAGGTGAAGTTTTCCTTGGCGGCAGAGGCGATCACCTCGCGCAGGGTCGATGCTGTGAGACTAGGCGCGCCGACGATCAGATTGGGCGTGGTCGCCGCGACCACCACGGTCTTGAATTCGTCCGGCGAATAACCGGCCTTTGCCGACAGGCTCGGATTGACGGCGAATGCGCTTGTAGTCACCAGCACGGTATAGCCATTGGGTTCGGCCCTTGCAGCCGCGGCAGCCGCGATATTGCCACCGGCGCCACCGCGATTCTCGATTACGACGGGTTCGCGCCACAGGTCGTTCAGTTTCTGTCCGACAATGCGCGCGATGATATCGGCGGGGCCGCCCGGCGCGAAAGCGACGAGCAGGCGCACCGGCTGCGCCGGGTAGGGCTGCTGGGCGACGGCGGGACCGATCGCCATCAACAGCGCTGCGGTGATGACGACCGCACTGGATGCGCGCTTGAAGAAGTGCGTCATGATATTCCTCCTCGATGTTTTTTCGGGAGGCTTTTGCGCCTCCTCAACGGGCGTGGTTCAGAACACCTCGTCCTTGAACCACCGGCCCTGCGCCAGCGCGTATTCGGCAATCTCCATACGCGTGCCGATCCAGACATCGTCGCGCTTGCGCGCCAGCTTGATCATGGCGTCGTAAACCCACGCGCCTGCCGGCCGACCGAACACGTGGGTATGCGCGGTGACATCGAGCATGAACGGTGCCGCGTCGGCTTGGCTTGCGTTGTCGAGGATGGCGCGGAACTGGTCGATCAATGTCGCCGGCGCATTGCCGTAGCGGATGCTGTGCGGCAGATCGTTCACGTCCATCGTCAGCGGAATGCCGACGATGCGTTGCTCCGGCGCATCTTTCTGCGTGATGATCGAGGGCAGGTCGTCGTCATTGCAGTCGCCGAACCAGACATAGCCTTCCTCAGCGAGCAGCTTTGGCGAAATCAGGCTTCCGGTGCCACGTGGGCTGATCCATCCTTTCGGACGTTCGCCGGTGACGGCGGCGATGAGGTCACCGGTGCGGCGGATATTGGCGCGCTCACCGGCCTCGTCGAAATAGACCGGGATGACATCCATGCCATAGGAATGCGCCACGATCTCGTGACCGGCGGCATGAAGCTCCTTCAGCACGGTCGGGTGGGTTTCGGCCAGCACGCCGTTGACCATGATGCTGGTCTTCACATCGTTTGCGGCAGCGATGCGCGTGAGGCGCTGGATGCCGCGCACGGCGCCGTAGCTTGCCCAGGAATGTGCGTTGGTATCGAAAAAGCCGGGCTGCAACACGTTGCCCATCGGCCCGATGCCCGGCGCCTTGCCGGGCGACCAGGCTTCGTAGGCCAGGTTGAAGACGATGCCGATGCGTGCACCATTCGGCCAGCGAAAGTCCGACGTCGCGCGCTGTACGCGAAATGTCCGGGAATCACTCATGTTGTTGTCCTTGTTTTTGGCGCCTGCGTTGCCGTGTCAGGCCACGATGCTGTTGGACAGGATGCCGATGCCTTCGATCTCGGCCGTGACGCGATCCCCCTTGAGCAGGAAGCGCGGCGGCGTCATCGCATAGCCGACCCCGGACGGAGTTCCGGTGGCGATCACGTCTCCAGCCTCCAGCGTGAGACCGCGCGTCAGATGTTCGATGATGGCTGGAATATCGAAGATCATGCGGCTGGTGCGGCTGTCCTGACGTACCTCGCCATTGACCGTGCTGAAGATCCTGATGTCGGCAACATTCGGCAGCGCGGACGCATGGACCACAACCGGCCCGAACGGGCAGGAGCGATCGAGGCCCTTGCCTTTGAACCACTGGCCGTAACGGCGTTGCATGTCGCGGCCGGTGATGTCGTTGATGATCGAATAGCCGAACACATGATCGAAGGCGTTCTGTGCGGAAATGTTGCTGCCCGGCTTGCCGATGATGACGGCGAGCTCGACTTCGTAATCGAGCTGTTCGGTGACATTGGCATGCTGCGGAATCGTCTCACCTGAAGCGATCACGGCGGTCGGCGGTTTGGTGAAGAATTCCGGCACGCTCGGCAGCGGGGCGGGCGCTTTGCCCTGCGCGCGCATGCCTTCGTCGATATGATCCTTGTAATTGCGGCCAACACAGAAAACGTTCTTCTTCGGCCGCGGGATCGGTGCCATCAGCGTCAGAGATGCGAGCGCAACAAGGTTCGCGGCGTTCGCGGTGGATGCGAGACCACGCACGATGGCGAGCCCCGCTTCGCCGGCTTCGGCGAGATCACCGACATGGCGCGGCGCGGAGGCGTGGCCGGCTGCCGGCCAGGCCTTTGTCAGATCGAGAACATTGTCATCGATCAAGAGGCCGAGATGCGATCCGTCGGCGGCTGCAAAAGTGAGGAAGATCATGGTGTGGTCTCATTCTGTTCGTGGAGGGTCGAATTCTTTCAATGACGCCGCTGCCTGGTCGCGCAGCAAACGGACATGCCGTCGCGCGAGTGCTTCCGCGCGGTCGGGATCGCGCTGCGCGATCGCGTCGATGATGTCGTGGTGCTCATGAAACGATTGCGAGCCGCGATTGAGACGCTCGATAAAGCGCAGTCCCGCCATTTTCAGATGGCCGAATGAGTCCCATGTTTTGCCGAGCAGGGCGTTGCCGCTCTCTTTGATCATCAGCGCATGAAAGGCAGTGTTGGCAGCGGCATATTCGGTGGGGCGTGCCAGCGCGCCGGCTTCATCGAAATCGGCGAACACGGCCCGCAGGCGGGGCGCGACATCATTCGCACCGTTGAGGGCGACTTCGCGCGCTGCCAGACCTTCCAGCATTTCTCGGATCGACAGCCATTCGAGATATTCCGGCAGCGATGTCGGCATCAGCCGTGCGCCGCGGCGCGGGCGAAACGTGATCAGCCCTTCCTGCTCGAGCCTGCGCATGGCCTCGCGTACGGGAGTCCGGCTGACCCCGAGCTCTGCCGCAAGCTCCTCTTCTCGAAGCCGCAAGGGGGCCGTGAGGCCGGCCGCACGCACCCCCAGTCGAACTTTCAGGGCCGTATAGACTTCGTCTCTCAGATAGGGCCTGGCGGCGATCGGGCTGATGCTCATGAATTTTGTATATGTATACAAAATCGAGAAGTCTATGGTATTTCAATGTTGCGTCGCAGCGATTGTACCGAATGTGAGTGACTTGGATGATCCGTAACTGGGGCTGACAGATCTTTCGCCGGGCGCAGATGGCCGCTTTGCCGTCGTATCAGTATGGTCTCTGGCTTCTCGCTCGGTCCTGGGTTGATGGGGCCAAACGATTTGCCCGGAGCTTCCGATGAGCGACATAGTCGTCGACGATATCGTTGTTCTGCTGCCGCCCCTGCTGCAGTCGCTCGAGGCGCTGCAATTCGTTGCGCGCAATCTGCATCCGCCGACTTTCGGTGCCGTCATGGAAGCGGTGGGCGAGCCCGATCAGGCGCTCAAGGCGGTGCGCGCAGAGCTCAACGCATGGCCGGATGATTTTAGCGATCTGCGGGCACATCTCGATGCGGCGAGCGACGCGGCGCTGACAGCCTTTACCGGCTTGCGCGCGGCCCAGCAGCCCGGCGGCGATCTGCCGATGGTGTTTCGTGCATTGCGCCACGCCACGCGCGCGCAGGAATCGCTTTATGCCACGGTGGCGCGGCTGCCGCCGGTGAGTACGTTCTTTCTTCCGCCTGACATGCGCGAGAACACGGCATTGCTTGAACGATTGGCCTCGCCCTCGGTAGAGAACACCGGCGTCATTCATGATGGTGAGCCCGGACGTCGCGGCGGTTTCTCGATGTATGTGCCGGAAACCTACACGCCGGATCGTGCCTGGCCGCTGGTGATGGCGTTGCATGGTGGCAGCGGCAACGGCCGGGCTTTTTTGTGGAGCTGGCTCGCCGATGCGCGCAGCTCTGGCGCGATCGTCATCGCGCCGACGGCGATCGGCAGCACCTGGGCGCTGATGGGCGACGATGCCGATACGCCGAATCTTTCGCGCATTCTCGATCTGGTGCAGTCGCGCTGGCATATCGATCCCGCGCAATTGCTGCTGACCGGCATGAGCGATGGCGGCACCTTCTGCTATGTCAGCGGCCTTCGTGCGGTGTCGCCCTT
>Ga0207678_10004596_pt1 | contig 12408 bp, 8 predicted proteins | sample KBSC63metaG_FD_184319 | JGI IMG/M metagenome (GOLD analysis project Ga0207678, IMG submission 184319) | Corn rhizosphere microbial communities from Kellogg Biological Station, Michigan, USA - KBS C6-3 metaG (SPAdes) (version 2) | ecosystem: Host-associated > Plants > Roots > Rhizosphere > Soil ... | reverse complement strand
AGTATTCGTTTACGAAATCACTGACCCGATCCTCCGTGGTGTCGGCATAAGCCGAACAAAGGATTGTCAGAGCCAGTAATGCGAATGTGAACTGCTTTCGTCGCACCGCAGCGCTTCTGCCCAACATCATTTGTGAGCACCAAGAATTTGGGAAAAGCGCCACACTTCGTGAAAGGTGTTGTAGAGCGGCGTCGGCGCGACGCGAATCACGTTCGGTTCGCGAAAATCGCATTTCACACCAGCGGCAATAAACTCTTCATGTAGTTGCTTTGGATGCTCGTGAGCCTGGATCGACAATTGCGCGCCGCGCGCAGTCGGGTCCGCGGGAGTGATGATCGAGAATTTCTTTGAACCGATTTGTTCGATCAAAAACTCGAGATAGCCGGTGAGCTTAATCGATTTTGCACGGAGGCGGTCCATTCCGCCTGCCTGGTGAAAAATTGAGAGCGATGCGCGCAGCGGTGCCATTGAGAAAATTGGCGGATTACTAATCTGCCAACCGTCAGCCGAAGCTACGGGGACGAACTCCGGCTCGAGATGCAATCTGAATCGTGTGTTCGGATCGTTCCCGAACCAGCCAGCGAATCGCGGCAATTTCGTGTTTGTTGCATGGCGTTCATGCACAAACGCGCCCGCGACCGCGCCGGGGCCGGCATTCAAATATTTGTACGAACACCACACGGCGAAATCGACATTCCATTCATGCAGCGAGACCGGCACATTGCCGGCAGCGTGCGCGAGATCGAACCCGGCGATGATTCCGTGTTTCTGCGCTGCAGCCGTCACCGTTTCAATATCAACTAATTGACCAGTGAAAAAATTCACTGCGCCGATCATCACCACTGCGAGTTGATCGGCATGCTTCTCGATGAGATCGAGAATGTCTTCGGTGCGAACGGTGTACTCGCCTTTGCGCGGGCGCGCCAGAACGAGCGTGTCTTTCGGATCCAGCCTATGATGAATGAGCTGCGTCTTAATCGCATAGGTATCGGAAGGGAACGCCGGCTCTTCCATCAAGACTTTGAAGCGCGACTTGGTGGGCCGATAAAACGTCGCCATCATCAGATGAAGGTTCACCGTGAGGCTGTTCATGCAGATCACTTCAATCGGTCTTGCGCCAACCAGCTGGGCCGTCGGTTCGCGCAGCGCTTCGTGGTACGGATACCACGGTGTTTCGGTGGCGTGGTGGGCGTCGACGCCAAGCCTGGCCCAGTTGTCCAGCTCATCATCGACAAGTTGCCTCGCCGATTTTGGCATTAGGCCTAACGAGTTTCCGGCGAAGTAAATGACCGGTTTGCCGTCCTTGCCCAGCGGCAGAGAAAATTTTTCGCGGAAATCGCGCAGCGAATCCTCAGCGTCCAGTTGCCGCGCAAAATCTTCGTTCGATGAAAAAGTCATTAACCGCAGATTACCCCGATTTTCGCAGATTGAAATCAACGGCAATCCGCGACATCCGGGGACAAACTTTGCTTCGCCGTCTGCATGAATTCGATGGTCGTTCCGTCTGGGTCGCGCACGTACACGACGCGCCTGCCGGCGTTTGGCCCTTTCGTCAGTATCTGCGGTTGACCCGCTGTTTGCCAGCCTGAGAGAGCAATACGGTCGAGGACGGCGTTCAGATCTTCAACGAGCAGCGCAACATGCACGAAGCCAACGTCGCACGGTCGGAGATTTGCGCGCTTACGATCCGCCGGTGCGAGATACTCGAGTAATTCAATTTTGTGACCGCCCGCTGTTTTTAGGACTGCAAGCTTGAGCTCCGCGTCTTTAACGCCGGTAATTTCCTCGGCCATTTCACCTTTTTGATGTGCTGTATGTGAAAATTCGAAGCCCAACACATCGCGCCAGAACGCGAGGGAACGTTCGAGATTTGAAACGGTAATGCCCGTGTGATCAGCGGAGATGATTCGGAATTCGTTCATGCTAACGCTCACGATCGAAAATGGTTGTCAAAGGTCCAATGCCAAATGCTCAACGTCCAACGCCGAACGTGGATCGCGCCCTTCTCTGATGCAAAACAATGATTTTTTCCGATCTGAAAGCGTTCTAAACGAGCCGCGTTTCACGGGCATCACTAAAGCCAGAGAAAATTTGCGAAAGAATGAGCCGTTTTCCGGCCTGTTGTCGCTTAACAAGTATGAAACCATTCTATTTCTCAAAACGGAAACTGCAGCTTGTGCCGGCGGTAATCATCCTGATCGCCCTGGCAGTAACCACACCGATATGTGCGCAAACTGTTACAACTATTGACGCACCTGGTGCGGGCACAGGGCCTTTCCAGGGCACAACTACCTTGGACATCAATGGGTCTGGAACAATCATAGGATTCAGCCGTGACGCGAACAGTGTCCGGCACGGTTTCAGCCGCTCCCGGGACGGCACTTTCACAATGTTCGACGCGCCCGGTGCCGGCACGGCACCTAGCCAGGGAACGCGTGCCTATTCAGTCAACCCGAGCGGGGTTATTACAGGATATTTCACTGATTCAGCCAATACGGCCCACGGCTATGTTCGCTACACTGATGGCTCGTTTGCCGTGTTCGATGCGCCGGGCGCGGGCACCGGACCGGCTAAGGGCACCTTTCCTTATAACAGCACCCAACTCATCAACCCGAGCGGCGTGGTTACCGGTTACTACGTTGACCCGGTAGGCGCACTTCACGGTTTCGTCCGCGATGCGAATGGCGTTCTCACCACGTTCGATGCGCCTGGCGCAGGCACGGGAAACGAACAGGGCACCCAAAGTTTCGCGATCAGCCCAAGCGGAGAGATCACAGGCTTCTACTTTGACAGCACCAAGGCGGTTCACGGCTTTCTGCGGGACACGGACGGCGTCATTACCACATTCGATCTACCCGGCGCGGGCACAGGTCCATTCGAGGGTACATATGGCGGCGGTTTCACTCCGGATGGAAGGATCTTGGGAGTCCTCATTGACGAAGACTTTGTGAATCATGGCTTCCTACTGGATAAACACGGCGCCGTGACAATTTTCGATGCGCCGGGCGGTGGTACGGGCTTTAACCAGGGTACTCTCCCCTGGGATATCAACACGAATGGAACGACCGCGGGATGGTATGTCGACAATGCGGACGTGAATCACGGCTTTGTGCGCGACAGGAACGGAGCAATCGTTCAGTTCGACGTTCCGGGGAGCCTATTCCCCTGGGCGGCCATTGCTCCCAACGGCGCGGTGACGGGAGCTTACCAGGATGCGAATAATGTCCTTCACGGCTTCCTGCGCCAACCGGATCGGGGGTTGGGCTTGGCGAAACTTGCACGGCCCTGATCCTTTAAATTCAACTGTCCATAATCTTCCTGAATCATCGCAAACGAGAGAATGGGACCGGGCTCGAGCGGGGTGGAGGTGTAAACGTACGAATAAGCCGCAAATCCGACAAAGACGTGTTAGCGATTAGTGAACTGGACGGGATATCGCGTTGGGATTACAATCGCTTTCACCATATGGCAGGCGATCCCGTGGTGGTAAAACAGGCGCCAATTCCCGTTAGGAAAGCGAATGCGAACGGTGGTTCAGAAAACGGTGAGATATCGGCCGCAACGTACGAAAAACTACGCCGCCTGGCTGCGGAATATCTAAGAAGCGAACGTTCGGATCATACGTTGCAACCAACTGCGCTTCTGCACGAAGCCTTCTTGCGCGTGCTTAAGCGGCCAGACCATGCCTGGTGCAATGAAGCCCACGTCATTGCATTCGCTGCGCGGGCGATGCGCCGTATTCTGATCAGTTACGGAAGAATGCGCGCACGTCAAAAGAGGGGCGGGCCATCAGCGGTGCGATTGCCGTTAGATGAGGCCTTGGATTTTTGCGCTGCGCGTGACCTCAACCTGGTAGCACTGGATGAGGCGCTGGAAGAATTGGAAATCGAAGATCCACGGCAAGCCCAAATTGTTGAGCTTCGATTTTTCGCGGGTTTCACCGCAGATCAAATTGCATCCGCTCTTAAAATATCTCGGGCGACAGTTAAGCGAGACTGGGTAACAGCAAAGATGTGGCTCCGTAACCGGTTACGCGACTGATAGTGCGAAACTCGCCAACACGGTGAACGGAAACACCAGGCCAAGCACGACGCGAATTAAGTCAAATCCAGCGCGCTGGCAGCGGCTCAAAAGCATTCTCGCCGACGTGTTGGAGCATACCTCGCCTGAAGAGCGGACGGCAGCGCTCACACAATCGTGCGCCGGTGACACCGCACTTCTGCGTGAAGCTCAAAAGCTACTCGCCCACGATACCAGTGTTTTCGAAGAATTCGCAGAGATCGCAGCGACGCGCCTCCGGTGCGACGAACACGATCGAATTGGCGAGCGAATGGGCGCGTACGCGGTTGTCAAAGAACTAGGACGCGGCGGCATGGGAGCTGTTTATCTCGCCGAACGCGCAGACGGGCAATTTGAGAAGCGCGTCGCGATCAAAGTACTCAAACGAGGCACAGACACCGACGAAGTGCTGCGCCGTTTTCGAATCGAACGCCAGATTCTGGCCAGACTCGATCACCCAAATATCGCGCGACTGCTCGATGCAGGTACGACCGACGACGGCCTGCCGTACTTCATCATGGATTACATTGTCGGCGCACCAGTGACTCGATTTGCAGTCGCACAGAAACTGTCGACGCATCAGCGACTGGAGTTGTTCTTAAAGATTTGCGCGGCGGTAGAGTTTGCGCATCGGAATTTGGTTGTTCATCGCGACATCAAGCCAAGTAACATTCTGGCGAATGCAGAATCCGAACCGAAACTGCTCGATTTCGGGATCGCCAAGCTTCTGGCGAAAGACGAAGACGCGGCGCAACTGACCTCCGAGGCACAACAGCGTTTCACGCCTGTCTGTGCGTCACCCGAACAGGCGAAAGGAGGTGCGATAACAGTCGCCACTGATATTTACTCGTTAGGCGCACTCCTGTACGAGCTGCTGAGCGATCAAAAGCCGCACCGCTTTTCCAACACCAATCCCACGCGTGAGGAACTGGCGTTAGTAGTAGGTGAGCAAGTTCCGGCGGCGCCGAGCACTGTCGCTTCCGATGCGCAAACCGCACGACTGTTGCGCGGTGATCTTGACGCAATCGTCCTGTTTGCGATGCAAAAGGAGCCCGGGATGCGTTATGCCACAGTAGCGGACCTTGCGGTTGATATTCGCCGCCATCTCGCAGGTGAACCAGTTCTCGCTCGCCACCCGACTCTTGGTTATCGCGCCAAGTGTCTGGTCAAGCGAAAACAATCCCCTCTCCTGGCGGGCGCAGTTGTCGTTAGTCTGTCGGCCGGACTTTCGTTGGCGTACTGGGCTTGGGCTCAACAGAATGCCCGTGACGCGGCCCGCATGCCGGCGCGTGCCGCCGGTGTGTTAGCATCGGATACCCGGAAAAGTATCGCAGTCCTGCCCTTTCAAAATTTGAGCAGCGATCCGGACAACGCGTATTTCGCCGATGGCATCCAGGAAGAAGTGGTGACGCACCTTACTAAAATCGAGGATTTAAAAGTGATTTCGCGCACTTCGACGCGGGGATATCAAAGCCAAGCCGGCAATCTCGCTGAAATTGCGAAGCAGCTTGGGGTAGCAAATATCCTGAAGGGTAGCGTCCAAAAAGCAGCCGATCAGGTAAGGGTTAATGTTCACCTGGTGAACGTGCAAACCGGTTCGCATCTCTGGTCCGAGACATACGACCGCAAGTTGAGCGACATCTTTAGCGTCGAGACTGAGATCGCTCAAGGAATAGCCGGGTCGTTGCAAGCGAAGCTCACGGGCCGCGAACAGCAAGCGCTGGCAGCCAAGCCCACAAATAACATGGAAGCTTATGATGCTTATTTGCGCGGGCTCGCATTTGAAGCACGTGGCAACTACCTGAGTGACGCCGTGTTCAAGGCCATCGATTTTTATGATCTGGCGGTGCGGCTTGACCCGAATTTTGCCCTCGCCTGGGCGCGACTCTCTGGACTACACGCGCTTCTTTATTCTAACCGTCGCGACACAACTACTGCCCGAAGCGATGCGGCAAGGGAAACCTTAGAAAATGCGCAGAAACTGCAACCGAACTCACCCGAAACCCTGCTTTTCACAGGCTATTATCAATATTGGGTGCTGCACGACTACGCTCTGGCCAAGGCCACGTTTGAGCAGGTCAGCAAAATATTGCCAGGTAATAGCGAAGTCCTATATGCCCTTGGGGCAATTGCGCGAAGTGAGGGACACTGGGATGAAAGTATCCGCTATTGGGAGCGCGGCCTCGACCTCAATCCACGGAATACAGCGTTACTGACGGAAGTGGCATTTACATACGCGGCGCTTCGACAATTCTCGACAGCGGAAAAGCTTTACGATCGGGCATTGAAGATACTCCCCGATGAGCTTTCTTTGATGGCGTTAAAAGCCAGCATTTACCAGGCGGAAGGTAACCTGAAGGAAGCCGGTAAATTGCTCGAGCGGGTAAACGCACAAACAAATTCGGACGTAGCCGTTCGAGTCAAGCTGGCTCAATTGAGATTTGAAGAAAATCCTGAGGCTTTCCGATGGGTGCAGGCACACCAGGCTCTATTGGACACCACTTCCGGGATTGAGAAGGGCAGCAAGCAAGTGGGGCTAGCGTTGGCTCAGCATGTAGCTGGCGACGCTGCATCATCAAAAGCTACCGCTGAACAAGCGGCTAACACCCTTGAGTTGCTCAAGAAGGACCAACCAGAGAACGCCTTCGTTGCGGCAGCGTTGGGTGTCGCTTACGCCTTACTCGACAAGAAAGACGCAGCCCTCAATGAAGCGCAGCGTGCCATCACACTTTTGCCGAGTAACAAAGAACGGCTAACTGGACCCGCTTTCGAGGAAAACATGGCGCTGGTCGAAATGATCATTGGCGAGAATGATCGTGCGATCGCAACGCTCACGCGATTGTTACAAACGCCGTACGGTGGCTGGCTTTACAGCCCAACGCCCATCACACCGGCACTTTTAAGGCTCGATCCAATGTGGGACGCTTTGCGCGTTGATCAGAATTTTCGAAAACTTTGCGAAAGAAATTAGCGCTAAAAAACGATTCCTCGTGCTAATGCCCTTACTTGTTATTCCGAAACAAACGTCGAATGGCAAATGCTCAACGTCCGACGTCGAACTTGAAAGAAAGCATTACGGAACAGAAAAATTTTTTGCTGAAAGGATGAGCTGTTTTCCGGCTCCTTATTGCGTTAAGGGGTATGAAACAATTCTATTTAGCAAAAAGAAAACTGCAGTTTGTGCCGGCGGCAATCATCCTGGTTGCCCTGGTAATATCCGCCTCAACGTTTGCGCAAAGCATTACCACCTTTGACGCGCCGGGTGCGGGCACGGGCGCCGCTCAGGGCACCTATGCCACTAATATCGACCCTTCTGGTGTGATTGTAGGATTCAGCCGGGACGCGAACAATGCGCGGCACGGTTTCGTTCGGTCCAGGGATGGCAATTTTACCATCTTCGACCCGCCGGGCGCAGGCACGGGTAATTTTCAGGGCACGCGCGCGTACGCCATGACGCCGGGTGGAACGGTCGCGGGATTCTTCATTGATTCAACCAATGCGGCCCATGCATACGTTCGCTCCAGTGACGGCGTGATCACCGTTATCGACGCGCCGGGCGCGGGCACCGGTCCATTTCCAGAAGGCACCTTTGTCACCAGCCCGCTCGACATGAATCCGCACGGGACGATTGCGGGATATTATAATGACTCGGCCCAGGTGGGTCACGGTTTCGTGCGCGATACAGATGGCACCATCACCAGCTTCGACGCGCCGGGGGCGGGCACGGAAGCCGGCCAGGGTACGTTTAGTTTCGCAATCAGCCCGGTTGGGGAGGTTACAGGATTCTACTTTGATGCTACCAATGCGAGCCACGGCTTCCTGCTGGATAAGAATGGTGTCATCACCTCTTATGATGTTCCGGGCTCTGGCACAGGCCCCGGCCAGGGTACCTACGGCGGTGGCTTTACTCCCGGCGGGGGCGTTATGGGAAATTACTATGACAGCGACACCGTCAGTCACGGTTTCGTTATGGATAGGCGGACTGGCACATTTACCACGTTCGATGCCCCGGGCGCGGGGACCGGCGAACTCCAGGGTACCTACCCTTTTGGAGTCAATGCCGCTGGAGTGATCGCAGGATATTACGTTGACGCGTCAAATGTGAACCACGGTTTCGTGCGCGACAGGCACGGCGCAATCGTTGAGTTCGACGTTCCGGGCGCCGGAACTGACCCTTTCCAAGGTCCACTCGTCTATGGCATCGCGCCGAACGGGGCCTTAACTGGATTTTATTTCGATGCGGATTTCGTCGTCCACGGCTTTGTGCGTGAAGGACATGGTGGCGCGTTAAATTTGCTCAAACTTAGAGGACACTAACTCCTGGCCGGCCAATGCTGCTACGCCACAGTCTTTCTGAATCATCGCCAACAAAAGATTGAGGCCGGCACCGAGCCCGGCACAGCTGTAGGACCGCCCATCTTAAATGGGCGGTCCTATTCGCACAGTGCGCGAAGAAAGAATTCCAACAGCAATCCGGTTGTGGTGCAAAGCGCTATAGAACTGCGACAAGGTATCGACGCACGGGGCGATGAGCTCTGGCTGGACGCCTCGGCACGAGATGCGCTAGGCTTTGCCGTTATGGCAAGGGTACGCACGGAGGGCCCGCTGGCGTCCCCGCCGTTGGCTCCTCCTCTTCCTGAAGCAAATCCTTCCGAGCGCAACGATGTCACCGCGATCAGCGCGATGATGCCGGAGGTCTACGACGACTTGCGTCGTCTGGCCGAGACATTTCTAAGAGGCGAACGAACCGCTCATACTCTTCAGCGGACGGCGCTCGTGCATGAGGCTTTCCTTCGCCTGATTGGCGAGAAGAATCTCGTCTGGCAAAATCGTAGCCACTTCGTCGGAATCTTCGCGCGTGTCATGCGACAGACGCTGACTAACTACGCGGTCGCGCGGCACCGTTTGAAGCGTGGCGGCTCGGATCCTCTAAGACTTACTCTCGAATTTTATGATAGCCGCAAGATTGATGTTAGCGCGCTCGACCAGGCGTTGCGAGCGCTGGAAGCGTTGGACGAGCGGCAGGCGCGAATTGTCGAACTGCGTTTTTTTGGCGGACTGACGGTAGAGGAAACAGCGGAACTCCTGGAAATTTCTCCGGCCACAGTGAAGCGAGACTGGACTCTCGCGAAAATTTGGCTTCGGCGAGAACTATCTGCGAATTAAGGATTCAAAATTCCCCGTGGCCACAAGAACTACGCGATTCCGGCAAGAGAATATCGATCCACAACGCTGGGATCGATTGAAAACCATTCTGGGCGAAGCGTTAGAACAAAACTCTTTAGCAGCCCGGATTGCCTTGGTGGAGAGACGCTGCGGTGAAGATACAGATTTGCTCCAGGAAGCCGAGTCACTCCTGGCTGAAGCGGAGGCCCTTCTTACAGAGCGAACCGACAGCTTCGAAGATTGCGCGCAGAACGCAGCCTCCACTTTCTGGCAGGAGGAACCGCCGCGCGGTGGAGAGCGCGTGGGCGCGTATGTCATCGTTCGTGAACTTGGCCGCGGGGGAATGGGCACAGTTTTCCTGGCCGAGCGTGCTGATGGTCAGTTTGAGAAACAAGTCGCGATCAAGATACTGAATCGAGTCGCGGACACCGCCGAGATCCTGCGCCGATTCCGAGCGGAACGTCAGATCCTGGCAAAGCTCGATCATCCAAACATCGGGCGTCTGCTCGATGCAGGCACAACCAACGATGGTCTCCCTTACTTCATCATGGACTACATCGTCGGCGCACCGGTGACTCGATTTGCGGCCGCGCAAGGTCTCTCCACACGTCAACGACTGGAGTTGTTTTTGAAGATCTGCGCCGCGGTCGAGTTTGCGCATCGGAATCTGGTTGTTCATCGCGACATCAAGCCGAGCAACATTCTGGCGAACGCAGAAGGAGAACCGAAGCTGCTCGATTTCGGCATCGCCAAGCTTCTGGCGAAAGACGAAGACGCGGCGCAACTGACCTCCGACGGACAGCAGCATCTGACCCCCATTTCCGCTTCGCCCGAACAGGCGAAAGGAGATCCGATAACAGTCGCGACTGATATTTACTCGTTAGGCGCGCTGCTCTATGAAATGTTGAGCGGTCAAAAACCGCACCGGTTCTCCACTGCCCGTCCCACTCGTGAGGAGCTGGTCTTAGTGGTGGGTGAGCAAGTTCCGCCGCCGCCTAGTGCGGTTGCTTCTGATGCGCAAACTACACGTCTGTTGCGCGGTGATCTCGACGCGATCGTCCTGTTCGCTATGCACAAGGAACCCGGGATGCGTTATGCCACAGTAGCGGATCTTGCGGATGATATTCGCCGCCATCTCGCAGGAGAACCCGTTCTCGCCCGTCAAGCGACTCTTGGTTATCGCGTGAAGTGTTTGGTAAAACGAAATGCCACACGCCTCGCGGCGAGCGCGGCTGTCATAATTGTGCTGGCGGCAGTTCTGTTCGCTTTTTGGGCGTGGTCTCAACAAAATGCTCGTGAAGCGGCGCGCATGCAGACGCGGGGAGTCAACGCAACACGTTTGGATAGCCGGAAAAGCATCGCAGTCCTGCCCTTCGAAAGTCTGGGTGATAATAGCTCTCCGTCGTATCTTGCCGATGGTGTTCAGGACAATATTCTCACTGATCTTGGCAAAGTGGGAGATCTGAAGGTCATCAGCCGCAGCGGTGTGGCGCCCTACCGCGGCAAGAAAAGAAACATGAAGCAGATCGGTCGCGACTTGGACGTTGCGAACGTACTTGAGGGGAGCGTGCAGATTTCAGGCGATCGCGTGCGAATTAATGCCCAACTCATCGATACCCAGACCGACAGTCAGATTTGGGCGGAACGATATGATCGCAAATTGGAGGACATCTTTGCGCTTCAGAGTGAGCTGGCGCAAACCATCGCAGCCCAACTCAAAGCAACCCTCTCCACCGACGAAAAAGCTCAGATTTGGAAGCAACCCACGCAGGATTTGCAAGCCTACGATTTTTATCTTCGCGCCCGCGCCGAATTCAACAGTGGAGGTCCCAATATGCCACGCGAGAAATGGGAGGCAGCGGTAGATCTACTCAACGAGGCCATAGCTCGCGACCCAAAGTTCACTCTCGCCTATTGCCTGCTCAACGAAGTCTACGTCTTATACTACCGTTACGGAGAAGATCATTCGCCGAAGCTCCTCGCTGCCGCGAAAGACGCAGCGGACACAGCGTTGCGGCTCGATCCAAATCGCGAGGAAGCCCGCCTGGCTCTTGCGCGATATTACTATCATGGGTTGAGCGACTACCACCGGACAGAGCAGGAGTTATCGAGAATCCCTCCTTCCGCAGCTCATGATGTTGAGTTCTTTACCCTGGCTTCCCTGGTCGCACGTCGTTTGGGGCAATTTCATGCATCAATTCGCGACGGCGAAAAAGCGGTTGAGCTTGATCCTCAAAATGCATCGCTCGCTCTCAGTCTCGCGCAAACGTATTTGGGGTTGAGACGATTCGCCGATTCCGAGCGTGTCGCGAATGCGGCCATCGCGCGCCTGCGTGGAAATAAGCCGACGCGACTCTTCATCGTGAAGAATGAAGCGGCCCTTGGGATGGGGAATGTGCAAGAAGCTCGTGCCGCGCTCGACTCAGTCCAAGATAAGAATGATATGGATTACGAGGCCGCACGACTCTGGCTATATTTCATAGGAAGAGATTACAGCGGAGCCAAATCATTTGCTGAGAAGGCCACCGACGAGGCAAAGAAAATGCCGGATTTCTGGCTCACCCTCGCAGCAGCTGCTCATACGGCAATTAAGGTAGACGAGGAGCGACAAGCTAACGAGGAGGCGAAGCGTCTGGCCTTACTTGCGCTCGGGCCGCGACCAAATGACCCCAACATCCTTGGTCAACTATCGATCGCCGAGGCTGGGCTCGGCCAGAACGACGAGGCACTCCATCATGCGCGTCAGGCAGCGGAAATACTGCCGCCAAGCGTGGATGCCGTTCTCGGTCCCAGCTGTGCAATGCGCCTCGCACAAGTGCTGGTTATGACGGGAAATCGTGATGGCGCTTTCGATGAATTAAGCAAACTGGTGAAGCTGCCGTTCGGTACGAACCACGGCGATTTGAAATTGAATCCAATGTGGGACGATCTTCGGAACGATCCCCGCTTCGATCGAATTTTAGCGGAGTCTGCTGTGCCTTTCGAGACCAACGCGAACATCAGTTCCACGCATCATTAGCGTTCCCTGGATTATCCCGCCGCTGCGATCACTTTTAGCTCGATCGCGATTGGTGTGGGCAACGCGGTGACCTCGATTGTTGTGCGGGTCGGGTTTGGTTTGGCGTGGCCTGCGAAATACTCCGCGTAAATACGGTTATAAGTTGGAAAATCCTTTTTCATGTC
>Ga0207678_10004595_pt1 | contig 12413 bp, 11 predicted proteins | sample KBSC63metaG_FD_184319 | JGI IMG/M metagenome (GOLD analysis project Ga0207678, IMG submission 184319) | Corn rhizosphere microbial communities from Kellogg Biological Station, Michigan, USA - KBS C6-3 metaG (SPAdes) (version 2) | ecosystem: Host-associated > Plants > Roots > Rhizosphere > Soil ... | reverse complement strand
CGCGGCCGAAGTCGGCGGCCAGCACGGTAGCGCCGCGGGCCTGGGCCCGGCTGGCGAAGCGCATGACCCGGGTGGCCAGGTCGCGCTGGTAGAAGGCGTCGGCGACCAGCACCAGGCCGGTGCCGGGCGGCGGGAGGTCGTCGAGGACGTCGGCGCAGACGGCCCGCACCGTCACGGCGTTGGCGGCCGCGTTCACCTCGATGGCGGCGGTGGCGAGCGGGTCGATGTCGTAGGCGGTCACGGCGGCCGCCCCGGCCATGGCCGCGGCGATGGCGACCAGCCCGGAGCCGGAGGCGAGGTCGATGACGTCGCGGCTCCGTACGACCTCAGCGTGGTCGAGCAGGTACCGGGCCAGAGCCTGCCCGGCGGCCCAGGCGAACGCCCAGAACGGCGGGTCCAGGCCGGTCCGCCCGGAGTCCTCCTCGGTGCGCTGCCACAAGCTGATCGGATCGCTCGCCTGGTGCAGCCGGATCTCGGGCACCAGCGGTACCGGGCCGAGCCGGGTGCCAGCCGCGATAAGCTGCCGGCTCGGCACGTCCTGGGCCATGAGATTAGATGATGCCTTCCTGCAGGGCCAGGCGGGTCAGGTCGGCGCGGCGGCGGCAGCCGCTCTTGTCGCGGATCCGGTCCAGGTGAGTACGCACGGTACGGACGCTGATGAAGAGCTGCTCGGCGATCTGGGCGTCGGTCCGGCCCTGGGCGACGAGGGTGACCAGCTCGCGTTCCCGGGCGCTGAGCCTGGCGAGCCCGGGCCGCCCGGTCGCCGCGTCCGGGACGTCCTCGCCCGCGGTGATGACGGCGAACTCCACCGCCGCCGCCAGCGTCATGGCGGCGCCGCGGCTCTCGGCCGCGGCGAACTGCCGGTCGTCCAGCGCCCGCCTGGCCTCGGCCAGCGGCCGCTCGCGGTCCCCCGCCTCCTGCAGCGGTTCGACCAGCCCGACCGCCCGGCACTGGGCCGTTGCCGCCGACCACAAGGTGACCGCCTCGGCGGGCCGCCCGGTCGCCGCGCACAGGTGACCGCCTTGCTCGACGACGTCGATCATGCGCAGCGGATAGCCGCCGTACACCGCGAGCTCGGCCGACTCGCGTAGCCAGGCCCGGGCGGCGGTGAGCTGACCGCCCTTGCGGGCGGCCACCGCCATCAGGCACAGCACGTCCGCCTGCTCGCTCAGGTCGCCCGCGGTCCTGGCCGCGGCCAGGCACTGCTCGCACAGCTCCGGCACGCCGTCCAGTTCCCCGTTGTACACCAGGGCCCAGAGCAGGGTGGAATCGACCCGGCGGGCGAACCAGGCGGGAAGCCGGTCACGCGGTACCTGCCGCGCCTGCACGGCCCACGCCACGGCCTCCTCGCCCTGGCCGGCGTACGTCGAGATATCGCTGAGTTCCATCAGGGCGCGCGCCTCCCCCTCGGCGTAGCCGATCCGGCGCGCCAGGTCGAGCGCGGTACGGGCCTCGGCCGCCGCCTCGTCCAGCTGGCCCAGGTTACGCAGCGCCGCGGCGCGGCCGACCAGGCCGTCGGCGAGGACGGACGACGGCGGACCGTCCTTCAGCGCCGTTACCACCGCGCTGTTGTGGCTCAAGACGACGCTGATGAAATCGGACACTCCGCGGGCGAGCCGACCCAGCCAGACCTGAGCGGCGCACCAGGGTTCATCGCCCGGGTCCGCCTGCCCGGCGGCGCGTTGCAGCAGGGCGTATCCCTGCACCCAGCGGCCGCGTACCAGCCACCACGGCGCCAGCGCCAGGGCGAGCTTGAGCGCGTTCGGCGGGTCGTGGTCCAGCGCCCAGGCCAGCCCCTGATGCACGGTCGCGTCCTCGGCGTCCAGCCAGCGCGCCGCGGACAGCTCCTGGTCGCTGCGGGCCAGCTGGACGACGGCGCGTTCGGCCGTGGACAGGGCGTGCGCCGCCAGCGCGGCGGCGGCCGCGGGTTCCTCGCCCGCCTGCTCGAGCTGCCGCAGGCCGTACCCGCGCAAGGTCTGCAGCATCGAGTAGCGGGACCGCCCGTCCGGGCCGGCCGCGGGCGGCGCCAGCAGCGAGCAGTCGACCAGGTGCAGGACCGCGGGCCCGGCGTCCGTCCCGGCCACGGCTTCGGCGGCGTCCAGGCCGAACGGCCCAGGGAACACCGACAGGCACCGGAAGACGCGCTGCTCGGGTTTTGTCAGCAGCTGGTAGCTCCAGTCGACGGCGGCCTCGAGCGACCGCTGCCGGGCCGGCGCGGCCCGGTTGGCGCTGGTCAGCAGCTGGCCATCCAGCCTTTCCAGCATCTGGCCGAGGCCCAGTGCCTCGACCCGGGCGGCGGCCAGCTCGATCGCGAGCGGCATCCCGTCCAGCCGCTGCACCAGCCGGGCCACGGCCGCGCCCGCCTCGCCGTCCAGCGCGAGGTCGGGGTCAACCTGACGGGCCCGCTCGACGAACAGCGTCACCGCCTCCGCCTGGTCCGGCACAGCCCGGGAGCCCGGACCATCCGGCTCGGAGGGCCCGGGCAGCGTCAGGGGAGGCAGCCGGTACCGTGCCTCCTCGGGCAGGCCCAGCTGCTCCCGGCTGGTGGCCAGGATCCGGATATCGTCGGCGGACTGCAGGACGGTCGCGCAGACCTCCGCGACCGCATCGAGCACGTGCTCGCAGTTGTCCAGGACCAGGAGCAGCTGCTGCCGGGCCAGGCGGGCGGCCAGGGCGTCCGCGATCGGCACGCCCGCGGCCTGGTGCAGCCCCAGCACGGTCGCTATCGTGGCCGCCACCTGCGACGGCTCGGCCACCGCGGCCAGCTCCGCCACCCAGACGCCGTCCGCGAACCGGCCGGCGACCTGCCTGATCACCTCGCCGGCCAGCCGCGTCTTACCCACCCCGCCCGGGCCGGTCACGGTCACCAGCCGGTACTGGGTCAGCAGCCCCGCCACCTTGGCCACGGCCTCCGAACGGCCGACGAAGCTCGTGCGCGCGTGCGACAGGCCGCGGGGTTCACGCGCCGGACTGGTACTCACGTAGGTAATTCTCCCCACACGCCGCGGCCGGAGGTAATTGGGTAAATCGGCCTCTGCCCGGCCGGCCCCCTGGCGACGCAAGCTGACGTCACCAGGCCGGGACCTCCCGGCCCGAACCGAACGGGAGACACCGATGAACCCCAGCCTGACCGGCCAGCTCGTCACCGACCGCCAGGCCAGCCTGCTCGCCGAGGCCAGGCGGCACCATCAGGCCGCCGCGGCCCGGCGGGCCAGGCCGTCGACGAAGATGTCGAGCAGCAGCTCGAACCGTTCGTCCGGGTCGGCCAGCGCGAACTCGCTGGCCAGGCTGGTCATGTTCGGGAAGAGGTTCGTCGGCAGCGACGCGATGTAGTCGCGGGCCATCTCCGCGGCTTCGGCCAGGTGGGCCGGGTCGCGGTCCGGGGCGCCGCTGTCCTCCACCCCGGTCTCGTCCACGGTGAAGCCGTTCACCGTGGCGATCAGCACCAGGTAGCCCTGCACGGCCAGGCGCGGCGGCAGCCCGCCCGCCCGCAGGATGCCGAGCACGCGCTCGGAGTACTGCAGCGCGTTCGGCCCCATCGGGATCCGGCCGATCGAGATGCGGACCACGTACGGGTGGCGCAGGCTGACCCGGCGCTGATGGCGGGCCACCTCCTTGAGCTGCTCCTGCCAGCGTGCGGGGTCGGGGTCGGGCACCTGCTGCTCGCCGATGATCTCGTCGAGCACCAGGTCCAGCAGGCCGTCCTTGCTGCCGACGTGCCAGTACAGCGACGCGGCGCCGGCCCCGAGCTCGTCGGCGAGCCGCCGCATGCTCAGCGCAGCCAGGCCCTCGCGGTCGAGCAGATCGACCGCGGCCTTCACGATCGCCTCCCGGCTGATCGGCTCGCGCCGCCGCCGGGACGACCGGTCGGGCAGTCGCTGCCAGGGCGGCGGCGGGATATCCGGCTTCGTCGTCATCGCGACTCCTCTCGCGTTGTCCAACACTGTACCAGTTCTCGAACAGTGTTTGACTAGACCGCCGATCGAATGATAGAACATCGTTCGAGAGTTAAACCTCGTTCGAGTTCTAGGGAGTTCGATATGGCCACCAGCCAGGCAGCCGTCACCAACGGCGACCACGCCATACCGGCCGACACGGGCCAGGCCGGCTACCCCCGCCGCTGGCTCGCCGCGATCGTTCTGATCGTCGGGGCGCTCATGGACATGATCGACGTGACGATCGTCAACGTGGCGCTCCCCTCCATCCGCCGTGACCTGCACGCCAGCGCCACCCAGCTGGAATGGGTGGTGTCCGGGTACATGCTGGCGTTCGCGGCGACCCTGATCATCGCCGGGAACCTCGGCGACAAGTTCGGCCGCAAGCGGCTGTTCCTGTCCGGTGCCGCGCTGTTCGGGCTGGCCAGCCTGGCTGCCGGCCTGTCCGGGTCCGGCGCCGAACTGATCACGGCCCGGGTCGTCCAGGGCGCCGCGGCCGCCGCTATGGCGCCGCAGGTGCTGGCCACGTTCCGCGTGATCTTCGGGCGGGCGGAGCGGGGCAAGGCGTTCGGCATCTACGGGGCGATGCTCGGCTTCGCGTCCGCGATCGGGCTGGTCCTCGGGGGCCTGCTGACCGGCGCGAACCTGTTCGGCTGGGAATGGCGTTCGGTGTTCTACGTGAACGTGCCGGTGGCCGTGGCCGCGCTGATCGCCGGCGCCCGCTTCGTCCCCGAGACCAAGGACCCGGGCGCGCGGCGGCCGTTCGTCGCCGGCGCGGTCCTGCTGGCCGGCTCGCTGGTCGCGATCGTCTACCCGCTGCTCGAGGGCCGTCAGCTCGGCTGGCCCGCCTGGGTGTGGCCGCTGATGGCGGCCGGCGTGGCCGGCCTAGTGGTGCTCGGGCTGATCGAGGCCAGGCGGACCTCGACCACCGTCGCTCCCCTGCTGCGGGCCGGGCTGTTCCGGGTGCCGGCGTTCGCCGCCGGGATGGGTATACAGCTCGCCTTCTTCGCCGGGATGCAGGGCTTCTTCATCGCCTTCGCGCTGTGGCTGCAGGCCGGTGAGCACTTCTCGCCGCTGAAGGCCGGGCTGACCGCGGTCGCGTTCAGCGTGGGCAGCTTCATCGCCGCCCCGGTGGCGGTGCCGCTGGCCCAGAAGGCCGGCCGGCGCATCCTGGCCGGCGGCGCGGTGCTGATGGTGGCCGGCATCGGCGGCGTGGCGCTGGCCGCCCCGCACGTCGGCGTCAACGGCAGCCCGTGGCCGATCGTCCCCGGCCTGGTGGTGGCCGGCGCAGGCCTGGCCCTGCTGGTCATCCCGCTGGTCAACGTGGTGCTGGCCGCGGTCCCGGCCGAGGTGGCGGGCGGCGCGTCCGGGCTGTTCAGCACGGCGCAGCAGCTCGGTGGCGCGCTCGGCGTGGCCCTGCTCGGCAGCGTCTTCTTCGGGTACCTCAACGGGCACTCGTTCGAGGCGGCGCTGGTGCACACCGCGCCGTACGCGATGGGCGCGTTCGCCCTCTGCGGCGTCCTGGCGCTGCTGCTGCCGCGCACCGCGGTGTCGGAAGAGGCGCTAACCGAGTCCTGAGACCCCTCGGGGGCAGGCCGGCCGCTGGTCAGATGACCGGCGGCCGGCCTCTTTTCTAGGTACCGAACGGGCCGTGTTTCACGAACCAGTGATCGGAGTAGGGGCCGTGGCTGAACGGGCGCACTTCGGTGTAGCCGTGGCGCGCGTACAGCTGGCGCGCCTCGACCAGGTCGCGGCGCGTGTCCAGGCGCAGCGTGGTTACCTGGTGGTCACGGGCGTGCGTTTCCAGCTCGTCGAGCAGCCGCGAGCCGAGCCCGCGCCGGCGGACAGCGGGCATGACGAACACGCGGGTGACCTCGCCGATCCCGCCGGGCAGCAGGCGCAGGCCGGCGCAGCCGAGCACGGCGCCGTCCTGGACCGCCACCAGCAGCAGGCCGCCGGGCGGGGTCAGGTCGTCGCTCGGCTCCTCCCGCATGGCCGCCGCGACCTCCTCGTCGGTGGCCGGGCGGCCGTAGTACCTGCTGGCGACCTCGGCGAAGTAGGCCCGCAGGACCTGACGCGCGGCGGCGGACGCCGGCGGCATGACCGTTATGACGGGCTCCACCCCAGCAGTATGCGATACGTGCTGGGCTAGACCCCGGCCGTGCGGGCGCTCGCCCGGTAGGGGGCCAGGAATTCGGTCAGCGCCGACAGCAGCTGCTCGGGCGCCTGCTCGGCGACCCAGTGGCCACTGCCGGCCAGGACCATGGTCTGCACGTCGTCCGCGACGAGCATCATCGTCTTCCCGGCCCCGTCAGCGACGCTCTCCTCGCCGCCGATGGCCAGCACGGGCAGGGTCAGCCGGCGGGTCATGCGCTGCTGGTTCTGCGCGCTGGTGGCGGGAATGGCGCGGTAGAACCCGAAGCTGCCGCGCAGGGCGTCGGGGCTGGCGGCCAATGTGTCGACGTAGTACGTGACCACGTCGCCGGGCAGCTTGTGCGTCCCGGCCGAGGCGTCGAACTCCGCGCCGAAGAAGATGTCTTCGCGCCCGGTGACGAGCTGTTCGTTGATCACGGGGAGCTGGTTGAAGGCCAGGTGCCAGAGCCGGGCGTTGAGCACCGGGGGCAGGAACAGCGGCGGTGACGGAGATATACCCGGCAGGGGGGCCTCGGAGACGACCAGGCGTTCGACCCGGTCCGGGTGATCGGCGGCCAGGGCGTAGGCGATCGGCATGCCGACGTCGGTTCCGTACAGGGCGAACCGCTGGTGGCCCAGCGCGTCCATCAGCTTGACCAGGTCGCTGGCCAGGGTGCCGGTGTCGTACCCGTCCTGGGGTTTGTCCGACAGCCCGATGCCGCGCTGGTCGACCGCGACAACGGAGAAGTCCCGGGCCAGCGCCGGCATCAGCATGCGCCAGGCGTACCAGAGCTGGGGCCAGCCGTGCACCAGCAGCAGCGGCGGTCCGTTGCCGCCGGTGACCGCGTGCAGGCGCAGGTCGCCGGTGTCAACGAAGCGGCTGGTGAACGTGCCGGTGAACCCGGCCGGGAGGTTCGGCGCGCCGGAGGCCGAGCCGGGACCTTGCGGGGTGGGCGATGCGTTCATGAGATCCCCTCTCACAGGTGGCGTTACCTTACGATCACCCGCCGGGCGCCCGCTTCGCGCCCGTCAGTTCCCCTGGCCGACACCCTGGCCTGCCCAGGCTCAGAGGCCGAGGCGGGGGCGGACCCAGGCGGCCATCGTGCGGATGGCGTCGTCGGCTTCGGGGGCGCGGCCGGCCGCCATCTGGAAGGTGTGCAGCATGCCGGGGTAGACGTCGAGCGTGGTGTCGAGCCCGGCCTTCCTGGCGTGCTCGTCGAGGCTGCGGGCGTCGTCGAGCAGCGTCTCGTCGCCGCCCACCTGGATGTAGACGGGGGCGAGGCCGGTCAGGTCGGCGTGCAGCGGGCTGGCCAGCGGATCGCGGGGGTCGCCCGCCGGGCCGAGGAAGCCCCGCATGAGCTCGCGCACGAAGTCGCGGTGGAACAGCGGATCGGTGCCGGAGTTGGTGTCATACGACTCGCCCGTGACCTCCAGGTCGCTGACCGGCGACATGAGCAGGGCCGCGGCGGGCAGCGGGAGGCCACGGGCCCGGGCGCGGAGCTGCACGGTGATCGCCAGCCAGCCGCCGACGGAATCGCCGGCGAAGGCGATGTGGCCCGGTTCGGTGCCCTGGTCGAGCAGCCAGCGGTAGGCGGCCTCGCCCTCGTCCACCGGGACCGGGTAGCCGCCGCCTTCGGGAAGCAGCCGGTAGCCCGCGAGCAGCGCCCGTGCGCCGGTGGCCTTGGCCAGATGGCCGAACATCTTGCGGTGCGTGTAGATCGAGCCGCCGACGAAGCCCCCGCCGTGCAGGCAGAGAAGTACCCGGTCCGTTCGGGCCCTCTTCGGCACCAGCCACATCGCGGGCCGGCCGCCCGCCTCGACCTCGGTGTAATCGACCTCGCGCGGTTCGGCGGTGAGGTCCCCCCACGACTCGTCGTCGGGTCCCTCCACGTCCGGCTGCGTCATGGCCAGCCGGGCCGCCTCCCAGCGCCGCCGGACCGCCTCGGACTGCTTGCTAGGCATCGCATATCTCCTTTCCTCAGCCCTACAGACCGGCACGGGCCGGGAAAGGAATCGCGGCGATCAGGGGCCGAGGCTGCGGCCGCCGTCGACCACGATGCGCTGGCCGGTGACGAAGCCGGCGCCGTCGGAGGCGAGAAAGCTCACCGCGTGGGCGATGTCGCCGGGCGTGCCCATCCGCCCGGCGGGCACCGAGGCGAGATAGGCCTGCATGACCTCGACCGGGACGTCCGCGTGGCGTTCCACCGGGACGAAACCCGGGGCGACCGTGTTCACCGTGATGCCGAACGGGCCGAGCTCACGAGCCCAGCTCAGGGTCAGGCCGATCTGCGCGTTCTTGGCCGCCGCGTAGGCGGACCGCCCCGGCGGCGGCCGGTGCGCGACCTCGGAGTCGATGTTGACGATGCGGCCATACCGCCGCGCCTGCATCCCCGGCAGCACCGCGCGGCCGAGCAGCACCGGGCTCTTGACGAAGAAGTCCAGCTGGGCGGCGTGATCGGCCCAGCCCACCTCGGTCACCGGCGCTTCGGGCTGCGGGCCGGTGGCGTTCAGGACCAGCACATCAATGGGGCCGAACGTGCTGGTGATCGCCGTGACCAGGCCATTCACCTGGTCCTCGGCGGTGACGTCGGCGCCGAAGCCCTCGGCGATGCCGCCGTCACCCTGGATGGCCCGGGCGACGGCCGCCATCCCGTTGTCGCCGGTCCGGCCGTTGACCGCGACGGCGAATCCGTCCCGGCCCAGGCGCCGCGCGATCTCGGCGCCCAGGCCGCGCGAGCTGCCGGTTACCAGGGCGACGCGCCCGTGCGCCACGGGCGGGCAGGCTAGCGGGTGCCGGTGATGTAGTCGGTCAGGTGCGCCCGTTCGGTTTCGAGCTCGTCGATGCGGTTCTTGACCACGTCGCCGATGCTCACGATCCCGCGCAGGGCGCCATCGGTCACGACCGGGGCGTGCCGCACCCGCCGCTCGGTCATCATCCGCATGACCTCGTCGAGCGAGATGTCAGGTGTGATCGTGTGGACGTCTGCCGTGTAGATGGCCGTCACCGGCTCGGACATCACGGCGGCGCCGCGCTTGGCGAACGCCCGCACGATGTCCCGCTCGCTGACGATCCCGCCGACCGAGACACCGTCCTGCGACACGACGACGGCGCCGATACCGTGCTCGGCGAGGATCTCCAGCAGGCGGCGCACCTTCGTGTCCGGGGGGACGGTGACTACCTGCGTGCCCTTACCGCGAAGCACATCGGTGATACGCATCTGGCCTCCCTGACGCCGGGTACGGTCCTCACGGTGTACCCGCCGGAGCCCTCACCTATTACTGCCTATTTCTGCGGCCGGCGCTAGGATCGCCGCTATGTCCGGCAATGACCTGCCGCAGCTCGATACCCGGCATGCCCACCCGGCCCGGGTCTACAACTACTGGCTGGGCGGCAAGGATAACTTCGCCGCCGACCGGGAGGCGGCCGAGCAGGCGGAAGGCTGAGCCCGCCCCAGGTCACCGCGTGGTGCGGGGTGGCCAGGAAACCATAGGTTGCGGCCTGGACGGGGCTGTGGTCGGCTGGACGCATGAAGGTCAGCCTGTTCGAGCAGGTGCCGTACCGGTATATGCCCGAAGGCTTCGAGAACCAGCACAACTCCGTGGTGACGGCGCCCTACCAGGTCGTCGAGCCCGCGCGGATGACCGAATCCCTCTTCTCCGCCTACGCCGAGCTGATGGCTGGCGCCCGGGCCGGCTTCGACGGGATCTGCGTAACCGAGCACAGCCAGTCCTCGTACGACATCTCGCCCAACCCGACCCTGCTGGCCTCCGCGGTCGCCTGCGCCGCGCGGGCCGAACAGCTCGACGTGGCGATCACCGTGCTCGGCCGCTCGCTCGGCAAGACCCGCGAGCCGCTGAAGATCGCCGAGGAGTACGCGCTGCTGGACTGCGTCAGCGGCGGCCGGCTCATCGCCGGCTTCCCGGTCGGGCTCAGCTACGACGCGAACCTGAACGCGTCCCTGCCCGCGGTCGAGACCCGCGAGCGCTACCGCGAGCACCGCGAGCTGATCCTGAAGGCGTGGTCCGAGCCGCGGCCCTTCCCGTGGAACGGCCGCTTCGAGAAGTACGGCCAGGTGAACATCTGGCCGCGGCCGGTCCAGCAGCCGCACCCGCCGATCTGGATCCCGGGCACGGGCTCGCCCGGGACGCTGCGGGACATCCTGCAGCGGGACTACGTCTTCGTGTACCTGAGCTGGGACGGGCCGAAGCTCACCGGGCGGCAGGTCTTCGACCGCTACTGGGAGCTGGCCGACGAGCTGGGCCGCGACCGCAACCCGTACCGGCTGGCCTTCCTCCAGGTGGTCGCCGTTTCCGAGACCGACGAGCGGGCCGAGCGGGAGTACGCCAGGCACCTCGAGGCGCACTACCGGTCGGGCCTGGGCGCGATCCCGCACACGGCCATGGCGGTGCCGGGTTACGCCGAGCCCGCCGCCATCGAGGGCATGCTGCGCAGCACCGGCCCGGCCGGGATGCTCTCCCGGATGAAGACGGCAACCTACGCCGAGATCGTGGACAGCCAGGTCGCGATCGTGGGCAGCCCGGCCACGGTCGCCGACCAGATCGAGGCGTTCGTGCGCGAGTTCAGGATCGGCAACCTGCTGGTGATGCTGCAGAACGGCTCGATGCCGCGCGACCTGACCGAGAAGAACATCTCGCTGTTCGCCGGGGAGGTGCTGCCGCGGCTTCGGCCGGTCTGGGACGCCGAGGGCTGGGAAAACCACTGGTGGCCGCGCGCCGCAGCGATCGAGGGTGCAGTGTGATGGCGGGCGCCGTGCGCGATGAGACGGTCGAGGTGTGGGACAGCCGGCTGAGGCTGCACGTCAAGATCGCGGGCGACGGGCCGCCGCTGCTGTTCTTCCACCCGCTGTCGGGCCTGGCCTGGTCGCCGCTGCTCGACCGGCTGGCTGAGCGGCACACGGTCTACGCACCTGAGCATCCCGGCACCTCACCCGGCGACCCGCAGGCGATCAGGGAAGTACAGACATACTGGGAGCTGCTGCTCAGCTACGAGGAGCTGGTCAGCAAGCTCGGGCTCGAGCACCCGGTGGGATTGGGGCAGTCGTTCGGCGGCATGGTCGCGGCCGACCTGGCGGCGTCGTTTCCGCAGCTCTTCTCTTCGCTCGTGCTGCTCTCGCCGCTCGGCCTGTGGCTTGACGACGCCCCGATCCCGCTGATGGAGATGGTGTCCGGGCTGCCTTCCGACGTGCCGAAGTACCTGTACGCCCACCCCGACAGCGAGGCGGCGCGGGCCGCGCAGGCCATGCCCGCCGATCCGGCCCAGCAGGCCAAGGCGATCGCGCAGGCCACCTGGAACGTCGGCTGCACCACGAAGTTCGCCTGGCCGATCGCCGACCACGGCCTCGGCCGCCGGCTGCACCGCGTCCAGGTGCCGGCGCTCATCGTCTGGGGGCGCGAGGACGCGCTGGTCCCGGTCGGGTACGCGAAGGAGTTCGGCCGCCGGATCGCGGGCAGCCGGGTCGAGGTATTGGACGACTGCGGGCACGTGGTCCAGGCCGACCAGCCCGAGCGCTCCTGGACCGCGATCAGCCGGTTCCTGGCGGGGTAGGGCTAGTGGGTGCGGAGGAAGGTCAGGACGCGCTGGGTGAGGAGGGCGGTGGCGTCGGGGTCGTAGGAGGGCAGCGAGCTGTCGGCGAAGTAGTGCTGGTCGCCGGGGTAGAGGAACAGCTCGGCGTCCTTGGCCTGGCTGACGAGCTCGCGGGCGAAGTCGATGTCGCCTTCGCCGGCGAAGATCGGGTCGGCGTCCATCCCGTGGATCTGCGCCGGCAACCCCTCGGGCCAGCCGGGGCCGAACTCCGAGACCGGCACGCAGGAGTAGAACAGCAGCGCGCCCCGCGCACCCGGCCGGGTCTGCGCCAGCATCTGCGCCGGGAGCACGCCGAGCGAGAAGCCCGCGTACACCAGGTCGGCGGGCAGGCCCTCGACGGCCCGGGCGCCGCGGGCGAGGATCTCGCCGGGGAAGCCGAGCTCTTCGGCATAGGCCAGGCCGTCTTCGATCGAGCCGAACGTGCGGCCGTCGAGCAGGTCCGGAGTGTGCACCGTGTGCCCGGCGCGGCGCAGCTCGTCGGCGAACGCGACCACGCCGGAGGTCAGGCCCTGCGCGTGATGAAAGAGAACGACCTCAGCCATGACGGGACCCTACCCGGTCAGGAGCCGAGGTAACGCAGCACGGCCAGGACCCGGCGGTTGTCGGTTTCCGACGCGGGCAGGCCCAGCTTGCCGAAGATGCTGGCCACGTGCTTCTCGACCGTGCCGAGGGTGAGGACCAGGGCGGCGGCGACGCCGGCGTTGGACCGCCCCTCGGCCATCAGCGCGAGCACGTCCCGC
>Ga0207678_10004593_pt1 | contig 12414 bp, 14 predicted proteins | sample KBSC63metaG_FD_184319 | JGI IMG/M metagenome (GOLD analysis project Ga0207678, IMG submission 184319) | Corn rhizosphere microbial communities from Kellogg Biological Station, Michigan, USA - KBS C6-3 metaG (SPAdes) (version 2) | ecosystem: Host-associated > Plants > Roots > Rhizosphere > Soil ... | reverse complement strand
CGACATTCCCGTGATCGCCTTTTCTGCTCACGCGCTTGCTGGCGAGCGCGAGAAGGCGCTCGCGGCGGGCTGTGACGAGTTCGATACCAAGCCAATCGAATTCGACCGTCTGGTCACGAAGGTGCACCGCCTGCTCGCCAATCGCGGGGGCGCTCCATCGCGCGCTTAGTCGGAGAGCATCCTCTTGTGCGTGCGCGTCACGATCGATGACCACCCGCAATGTGATCAAGACGAGCGAGGGAACAGTCGGCTCATCGACATCAGTATATATGAGGCATGGAACGAACGTTCACGTCTTGCCCTTCTGATATAGCCGCCCGCGGCTAATCTCCGAACCCCTGCAAAGGACTTTGGCTTTGCCATTGCTGCGGGCTCGTACTGGAACCGCGGCTAGCAGCTTGTGTCATGTAGTGCAACGCAAGCGCTAGCAGCGCTTCTGCGACACTTGGGGCTGGAGATGCAATCGCAAGCTGGGCGGATCGATCAGCCATCTCTCTATAGTCCGCCGAGGTCAACATTGGGCCCCTCCCGAGCTGGAGCGAAGGATGCGATCGTTCGCACTGCGCCGGCTTGTCGGCTACGAGAGAAGTGTGCACCGTAGATCGAACGAAGTACTTAAGCGGATCCTTAAACGTTCTGATTTCGACCGAAAACCGATACTCCTAGCTGAGCGCGGCACCGGGCTTGTCTGCCATAATCCTGAGCGTGGCCCTAGCGCTATCGAGGCCCTACGATATTGGCCAGTGCTCGCTGTCTTCGTGGAGAACAAGAAGCAGTCTTCCTGGAGCACCCTTCGCAAATGGGCCTGGTTCCGATGGGTATGCAACTTGCCTTAGGAGGGAAAGCCCTACGTTGTCAGCCGCGCTGAATCGTTCTGAAATCCCCTGAATGGGTTGCAGCCGGAGTTTAGGCTTAAGTCGACATGGTATATGAGAGAACAGGCGTTTCACCGCCGCCACCCCCCTGCAGGTGATTGCATGGATATCGCGACCGAGGATCTTGGGGGCGAAATTACGAAGGTCACCCTGCGTGGTCGCCTCGATACGACAGGGGCCGTCCAGCTCGAATTACCGTTCAACAGACTTGCAACCGAGCAACGGAAGGTCCTCGTTGACCTTTCGAGCGTGAGCTTCCTGGCCTCCTACGGCATCCGTGTGCTTCTAGTCGGCGCCAAGATCGTAGACGGTAAAAACGGTAAGCTTGTGCTCTCGTGTCCTGCTCCCAGCGTTGCCAAAGTTTTGAAGACGGCCGGAATTGACCAGGTGATTCCGATCTTTGACAGCGAAAGTACTGCCATCGCGGCGTTGAAATAGGCACGACCAATGTCAACTTCGGATGTAAGTCGTCTAGTGCTACGCAACCATCTTGCCGAATTGAGGCGACTCGCAGTTTGGGTTGAGCGCTGGACGCAAGAAGGCGTGTCCCCAAACGTGTCGTTCGCTCTTCAACTTTGCCTCGAAGAGGCAGTCGCCAATGTGATCATGTATGGAGCGACCGATGGTGAGTTCAAAATTGCAATCGAGCTGGAACGCCTTGGTGGTACGCTGGTCGCTCGGATTGAAGACAATGGCCAACCCTTCGATCCAACACAAGTGGCACCACATCCTCTACCGAGCACGCTCAAGGATGCGAAGATTGGTGATCTTGGCATCCATCTTGTGCGTAGCTTTGCGAGCCGAATGGATTATGAACGACGTCATGGTCGCAATCGCTTGACCCTGCGTTTCGAAGAGCAAGTAGGACCGGCACCATAGTTCGAGATCGCCTCGATGCGGGAAGCCTACCTATTCGGACCGTTCCGTCTGCTGGTCCATCAGCGCGAGCTCTTCGCCCACGGCGTACCCATTCCCGTGGGACAGCGAGCGTTTGACATATTGTTGGTGCTGGTAAGCCGCCATGGCCATCTGGTCACCAAGGACGAACTCATGGCCGAGGTGTGGCCAGGCGTCATCGTCGAGGAAAATAACATTCAGGTACAGATCTCGGCATTGCGCAAAGTGCTGGGAACGGATGGGGACCCCAAGCGCTACTTAGTGACGGTACCCGGGCGGGGCTATCGTTTCGTGGCGCCTGTAAAAACTGGGAGCGCGGAGCACTCTTCACCATCGACGGCCGCCTTGGCCGAGCAAACAGCAGCAGCACCGGGCACAGCGGGAAGTCAGCAGGCTGGCAACAATCTTCCTAACCAGTTGACCAGCTTGATCGGTCGGGAGACCGAAGTCGCAGAGATCAAAGCAGAACTCTCCAATTACCGCCTCGTGACTCTGACCGGCGCCGGGGGCGTCGGCAAGACCCGGCTGGCGATCGAGGTGGGCCGAAGCCTTCTCGAGCGGTACCCCGACGGAGTGTGGTTCGTGGAGCTCGCTCCGCTTACCGATGCGCAGCTGATCAGTCCGACCATCGGCGCGATATTGGGGGTTAGCCTAGGCGCTTCGAGCGCGCCTAACACGGCCTTGGCCGCGGCGCTCAGGACCAAACAACTCTTATTGATCCTCGACAATTGCGAGCATGTCATCGAACAAGCTGCGCGCATCGCGGAGGCGCTGATCCGGGTGTGTGCGCAGATGACGATCCTGGCAACCAGTCGTGAGCGCCTGGCGATTGCGGGCGAAATCGTCATCCAGGTACCATCATTGCCAACGCCGCAAGCGAGTGCCAGTCTCTCCGCGACGGGGGCATGCGAATACGCAGCGGTGCGCTTATTCGTTGAACGAGCGAACGCCCTCGGCGTTGGATTAATTTTGAACGACACCAACGCGCCCGTAATCGGATCGATCTGCCGCGGGCTGGACGGAATTCCGCTGGCCATTGAACTGGCAGTGCCGCGACTAAGGGTTTTCTCTGTTGGTGAGCTGGCCCGAGGCCTTGAGGGGCGCTTCCGGCTGTTGACGGGAGGCAACCGCACGGCGTTGCCGCGCCAACAGACACTGTATGCTCTGATCGACTGGAGCTATGCTCTCCTAAATGACGCTGAAAAACTTTTGCTCACCCGATTAGCTGCTTTCTCAGGTAGCGCTCTTCAGATCTCGATTACGGCAGTTGTTGCATGCACTGTCATTGTCCCCGAGAAGGTTGGGGACCTCCTGCTTTCATTGGCTGAGAAGTCGCTGGTCTACCCCGATCCAGTTGGTAACGAGACTCGCTACCGATTGTTGGAATCAACGCGGTATTTTGCGGCTGAGAAGCTTGGACCTGCAGCGGACATTCGACGACGGCATGCCGAGCATTTTGTCGATCGGTTTTCGGTAGCAACCGCTGAATGGGAAAGCACGCCGACGCAGCAATGGATCGTGCGGTATGAACCTGATCTCGACAATTTGCGGGGTGCGTTGGAATGGGCGTTTGGGGAGAGCGGTGATTTGAGTCTCGGGCTGAATCTCGTAGGCCACAGCCACGTGCTATGGGCCGAGCTAGGCCTAGTGCAGGAGCATCGGCATTGGGTCGACCGAGCGCTCGGTAACGTCTGCAACGTGACTCCTCCCGAGATCATGGCACGGCTCCTGTCTTGGCAGGCTGGCGATGTGCGGGAGATCGATGATCCCACCGATTACGAGGAAGCCATGCGTGCAGTTAAGCTCTATAGAAAAGTTGGCGACGGCTTCCAGGAAGGGCGTGTGCTGTTAAGGGCGGGTACGTCACGGCTATCGCTCGATACTCCGGAGGAGGCAGAAGGCTTGCTGCGGAAAGCGCAGGCGCTGCTTCGCCCATTCGGTCCCACGAAGACGTTGGCAAAATGCCTAAGCGCCCTGGCGTCCGCTCGGTTATTCGCCGGCGACATCGCCAAGGCGCAAAAACTGCACGATGAGGCGATTTATATCTTCCGAGAGCTTGGCGAAAATATTTGAGTGTTCGGCGGTTAACGACAAAATAAGATTGGATTAGGGATTGCTGGGGCAATGAAGCCAAGCTCAGGCGGTCGGCTACGAAATGGATTGCTGTATTGCCCCACTGATCCTCGCCAATAATCTCTTTCAACCATTTCCATTTGCTCTTGTGCAGACTTCGAGCTCACGCCTCTACCGCCGCATTCCTCGCAAACGAAGGACCACGACGGGGGGGCTCCACCACATGCCCAGCAAGTTGACATCGACGTGTCTCCTTCCGTTTTGCACCGCGTCCTCAGGATTGTGACGATAACTGACCGCACGCGATAGGTACTTAAGGTGTCCTGAATTGTTCTGAATTAGCGAAACTGGGGCCCCCATCGACCCTACTGCCCCAATCGACCGGCGCGGGGAATTGCCAGACAGCACGCCCCAGTCCTCGTCCGCTTCCCGGCGGACCGCCGGGCGCGCCAGGTCTCTTGAACTTTGGCCAGCCGGACGGACCGATAGCGCGATCCACCCGTCGGGCTGCTCCAGGTGTTCGTTGAGCCGCACGCCGGGCCGGCTGTTGCGCAAGATGCGCGCTACCGTCGCCTTCCGCCTAGTGACGGGCTCCAGGCGAATACGCGTGGCATCGAGTTTCAGAAGGTAGATCCAGTTGGAGCCGTATGGCGGGCGGTCGGCGGGAACTGGAGGCAAGGCTGATGAACCGGAGGGAATGCAGGCGATTTCAATAGAGCTTGTGCATCTCATTGCGCTCGACCCTTGCCTGCAAATCTTCTGAAGCATCCGGCATAGCTACTGCTTTTTCAGAACTTGTGCATACGTTGGCAATCCATCGATAGGGCCCCAGCGGTCCGGCTCCCACATGCCTGGGGCCTGGTCTTGCGTGCGCAGGAAGTGAGCCAATCTGATCCACCGCAGGACAGCAGTATCGCGTCGGAACGCTACTTGAACAATTCGGGTCCTGGATCGGGAATGAAGCCGTCGCGGTTTGGCATCTGCACGCGCGGAAGCGTCTCGGCATCGAGCACCACCGCTTTGTTGCCACTGGTTGCAATGATTTACTCGATCACCTCGTCGGCGCGGGCGAGCAGCATTGGCGGAATTTCGAGGCCGAGTGCCTTGGCAGTCTTGAATTTCGTCGGCTGCATGACTGGCAGGTCGGCCGCTTTCCCTCGAAGTTAATGAGCCCCGTTGGTCATTTTCGTCAGATCGCGACGAGTGCTTATTCCGCGGCCTGCCGTGATGGTGAGCGGACGGCCTCAAGCCCGTCCGCCTCAGTCGCGGAGATCGTCGTGCGCACCATGAGCCGCGCCTCGTGGGCTGGCCATGGTCGACCACGATGCATGGTCGCGCGGTTGTCCCACATGACGACGTCACCCTTACGCCAGGTGTGCACATAGCTGAGCCCCGGCGCGGTCGCGGCATCCATCAGCTCAGCCAGCAGCCTTTGCGCTGCCGCCTGCTCCATACCCTCGATCGCATAGGCGTGCGAGGCAAGGTAGAGGGCGTTGCGGCCGTTCGCCGGGTTCTTCCACACCATGCGCCAGCATTGCGGTGGTAGGGCCGCACGCTCCTCAGGGCTCGCCAGGTCGTACGCAATCTTGCCGCGGGAATGGGCGTAATCGTGCCAGGCGAAGGAGCTCTCGAGCCGCTTGCGCAGCGCCGGGTCGAGCCGTTCCCAGGCGAGGCGGGTCGAGACGAATTCAGTCTCACCTCCCAGCGCCGGGATGACGCGCGCCGAGAGTACAGAGGCCAGCGCCGGCACGCGCTTGAAGGTGCTATCAGTGTGCCAAAGCTGGTTCGCCTTGTTGCGCAGGGCAAGCCGGTGATCCGCTGCCACGACCTTGCCGCTCTCGTCGATCGTGCTGAGAATCACGAGGTTGGTGCCCGCGCCCAGCGAGCCGACCTTGGTCACTTCGAGCGGTCCGAATCGGCGCGAGAAGGCGAGCTGTGCCTCGTCGGTCACGTCCTGGCCGCGAAATACAATGACTGAATGCTGCTCGAACGCTGCGCGCGTCTCCTCGTATGCGGGGGTGTCGGCCGCGATCTCGGCGAGTGTCACGCCGCGCAACTCGGCGGTGAAGCCCGGACCCAGCGGGACGATCTCCATCGGCGAGCCCTCCGTTGCTTCGGTTCCTCAACTTTCCCCCAAAATCGCCCCGCCAGCAAGGAAAGGCTCAGTGCGATGCTGATTATTCGCGCTTGCCCGCATAATCGGCAGCACGCATTCTAGCTGGACCGTGGCATGTCGAAGGACGCATGACATGAAATCCTGCTGGTACCCGGCGATCATAGCCGCGGCGATCGGTCTCGGTTCCGGCGCGGCGCTCACGCAGCCTTGGCCGTCCAAACCGATCCGGGCCTTCATTCCGTTCGCCGCCGGCAGCGCGACCGATATCGTGCCGCGTGCGTTGTTCGAGCCTCTCGGCGCGGAGCTTGGCCAATCGATCATTGTCGAAAACCGCGGCGGAGCGGGCGGAACGCTCGGTACGGGCGCGGTCGTCCGGGCCGACCCCGACGGCTACACCATCCTAGCGAATTCCTCGGCACACACCGTCGCGCCCTGGATCGTGCCGAACTTTCCGTTCGACCTCACCAAAGACCTGTCCGGCGCCCTAATGATCGGCCAGAACGCCAATATCTTGATCGTGTCGCCCGCCAAGGGTTGGAAGACCGTGCAGGACCTGGTCGCCGCGGCCAAAGCCAAGCCCGGGTCGATCAACTACGGTTCGGCCGGCGTCGGCACCGCGACCCATATCGCGGCCGAAAAATTCCGCATCGCCGCGGGCTTCGAAGCAGTCCACATCGCCTACAAGGGCGGCGCCGAGGCACTTGCCGATATTCTCGCGGGCCGGATCGACTTCTACTACTGCCCGATCTCGACGGCGCTTCCCTTCATCGAGGACAAACGCGTGCTCGCCCTCGCCGCGAGCACGTCGACACAGGCGCCTGAACTGCCCAACGTGCCAACATCGCTCGATGCCGGCTATCCGAACTCCGACCTGACTATCTGGTACGGCGTGTTCATGCCGTCCAAGACACCGCGCGAGATCGTCGAGAAATTCAATGCGGCGGCGACCCAGGTACTGGCCACGCCAGCGATGAAGCAGAGGCTCAAGCAACTCGCGATCAACCCGATGCCGATGACGCCGGCCGAGATGGACAAGCACGTCGTCGCCGAACTGGGCTCGAACGAAAAGCTGATCAGGGCGGCCGGCATCAAATAGAACCTCCAATCTCGAACCATGAGCGACAAACCGATCCCGCGCCGACAGTTCCTGAAGAAAGCCGGCGCGGCCGGCACCGCCGCGGCGACTGGGCTGGCGGCGGCAAGCCCGCCGTTGGCCGCACAGACCGTGACGGCCCGCCCGGCGGCTCGATCAGCTGACCTAATCTTGAGCAACGCAAAGGTCCTCACCGTCGATCACGACTTCACCATCGCGCAGGCAATCGCTATTGCCGGCGACCGGATCCTCGCGGTGGGCTCGAACGATGCCCTAGCGGCCCACACCGCGCCCGAGACGCGCGTGGTCGACCTCAAGGGCCGGACCGTCATACCCGGCATCATCGACGGCCACGCCCACATGGATCGCGAGGGCCTCAAGAGCGTCTATCCAGCGCTCGGACCGGTGCGCTCGATCCGGGACATTCAGAACCGCATCGCCGAATTCGCCCGCGTAACACCGCGCGGCGAGTGGATCGTGACGATGCCGATCGGCGATCCGCCGTACTATTTCGACGTGCCTGATATCTTGGCCGAGAAGCGTTGGCCAACCCGGCAGGAGCTCGACGCAGCGGCGCCGAACAATCCGGTTTTCATCCGTTCGATCTGGGGCTTCTGGCGTCATAGCCTGCCGCTCGTCTCGATCGCCAACACCGAGGCGCTCCAGCGCGCTGGCATCACCCGCGACACGGTCTCGCCGGTGGCGTCGCTGACGATCGAGAAAGACGGAGCCGGAGAGCCGACCGGGGTAATTGTCGAACGCGAGATGCAGCCGCTGGCGGAGCTGATCTGGTTTCGGCAGTCGTTCGGATTCACGCGGGCGGACCGGGCCCGGGCCTTGCGCTTGTCGATGCAGGCCTATCATGCCTACGGCACCACCAGCGTGTTCGAGGAGCACGGCGTCGCGAACGAGGTGATACGGGCCTATAAGGATGCCTACCGGGACGGCGCCCTGACGATGCGCTCGGCGCTCGCGTTCAGCCCCAACTGGAAGGCCGCGGGAAACGCGCCGCTCGGTCCTTTCATCGAGGCCTGGGCGGGCTGGCTTGGCGAGCCCGCACTCGGCGACGATTGGCTCAAGGTGACGGGTCTCTACGTCAATATCGGCAAGCGCCTGTCCGACGATCTGCGCGCCAGTGCGGCGCCTTATACCGGTTGGTCGGGTTTCAACTACGACACCGGCCTGCCGCGCGAACGGCTCAAGGAGGTGTTGTTACAACTCGCCGCAAACGACATCCGCGCGATCTGCAATGTCAACATCTCACCCGGCCTGATCGACCTATTGTCCGAGGTCGACCGCCAGGTGCAACTGAAGGGACGGCGATGGGTCGTCGGCCACATCAGCCTGTTGTCGCCCAAGGACATCGAAAAGATCGTGCAGATGGGGCTGCTGGTGACACCGCACACCAACGAGTTCATCTACAAAGAGGCCCGCGCCGCCCAGGCGAAATTGCCGCCGGACCGACAGCGCGAGAACACGCCGCTACGCGATCTGCTCGATGCCGGCGTCAAGGTAGGCCTGGTCACCGACAACGTGCCGGTCTCGATGTTTTGGCCGATTTGGCAATCGATCGCCCGCCAAGACCGCGTCACGAATGAGCGCGTGTCGCCCGAGCAGGCGCTCACTCGCATCGAGGCGCTGCGCTGCGCGACGTACAACAACGCGTTCCTGACCTTCGACGAGGGCCGAAAGGGCTCGCTGGAGCCCGGCAAGCTTGCGGACCTCGCGGTCCTGAGCGCCGACCCGCTCACCGTGGAGGAAATTGGCATTCGCGACATCAAATCCCTGATGACGATGGTCGGGGGCCGGATCGTGTACGAGACGCCGAACTGGTTCGGCTGAGATCAATCGAAGGTCTCCGCGCGACTCGGCGGCAATCCCGCCTACATGAGAGAAGGCTGAACAGGTCGCTCCGTCTTCTCGCAGACACGGCGCATGTTCAATTTGCTCCGCTGCGAGTGCCGCGATGCGAGCGCGAGTCATCTTTAGAAAGTAAGCACCCGTGCCGGCTCGGCGGTGACCGCGCAAATCGCTTCCGGCCTCCTCGAGCCGACGATCACAGCGTGATCTCGAACTGATCGCCTGAAGCACCGTCCATTGGAGAAAAATTGGAGATGCCGACCGGAACCAGGCTTATTTTGGCGCTAAGATGCTGAAATCATTGGCGCTCCCTAGGGGACTCGAACCCCTGTTTTCGCCGTGAGAGGGCGACGCCGACTGACTGCGGACCCTTTAGCGGGGTACCGTCGATCATTCTACGCTCGTCGGCGCCCGAACTGAGCAACAACATGATCCAGAAAGGACTGGCATTCATCGGCGATTGGAGCGGTACTGTCGTCAAGTCCGGGCGTCATGAACGCCCTGAATCCTGCCCCGCCGGCTTGTTGGCCTTGGTGGGGCTTCGGTGGTGCGGCGCAACGCCGCCATAAACCGACCGGAGGATTCCGATGCCAAAGTCTTCAAAGAAGCGTTCGCCGAAATCCACAGCGGCACGTGCGATGACTGCAAAGCCTGCGCAGCCCGCCATCACCGATCTCGAGAAGAAGAATGATGCGGGCTCAAAGCAAGCTCGCGTCATCGAGATGCTTCAATCGCCGACCGGGATGACTATCGCCGCAATGATGAAGGAAACGGGTTGGCAGCAGCACTCGGTGCGCGGCTTCCTTGCCGGCGTCGTGCGCAAAAAGCTGGAGCTGAAGCTCAATTCGAAGAAGATCGACGGTAGCCGAGTCTACCGCGTCGATGGCGCGGACAGCGCTAAGCCAAGCGGCCGGCAGTCGAAGCGCCGCTCGGCCTGACCGCAATGCCGCGTGTGAAGATCGGCACGGCGCCTCCGGATGTGAGTACACTCGACGTCGAGATCGCGCGCCTACGCGATCTCGATGTTGCTTCGCTTCAGGCTCGTTCGCACAACGTGCTTCGGCGGCGACCGTCCCCTCACCTGCCGCGCCACCTCTTGTTTCGTATTCTGGCCTATCGGCTTCAGGCCGAGCGTCTCGGCGATCTGGATGTCGAGAGCCGACGTCTTCTCGATGGTGCAGGGCCACCCGAAGATGCCGGCAAGCGTGCGGTGGACTCGAACCGACCAACCGCTGAGTTGCGGCCGGGCACAATGCTGGCCCGCGAATGGAACGGCCGGATGCACCGGGTCGCGGTGCTCGCCGACGGCTTTGCCTGGAACGGCAAGACCTATCCCAGCCTGTCGAAGATCGCGCTCGCCATCACGGGGACCCGCTGGAACGGACCCCGGTTCTTCGGCCTGCGCGACAAGCCATCGAAGGAAGCGCGATCATGAAGACGGGCGGATCGAAACAGGTTCGCTGCGCCATCTACACCCGTGTCTCCACCGACCAAGGGCTGGAACAGGACTTCAACTCCCTCGACGCCCAGTATGATGCCTCACAAGCCTATATCCGCAGTCAGGCCCATGCCGGCTGGACGCTGGTTCGGTCCAAATATGACGATGCCGGCTTCTCCGGTGGGAACACCGACCGCCCGGGCCTGCAGCGGTTGCTTGAGGATTTGCGAGCGGGAAAGGTCGACATCATCGTTGTCTACAAGGTCGACCGGCTGACGCGCTCGTTGGCTGACTTCGCAAAGCTGGTCGAGCTGTTCGATCGGCACGGCATGTCCTTCGTCTCGGTAACCCAGCAGTTCAATACGACCACCTCGATGGGGAGGTTGACCCTCAACGTCCTGCTGTCGTTTGCGCAGTTCGAGCGCGAGGTCACCTCGAGCGCATCCGGGACAAGATCGCCGCCTCCAAGCGCAAGGGTCTTTGGGTCGGTGGCATGGCGCCGTTCGGATATGACACGAAGGACCGAAAGATCACCGTCAATGACGCTGAAGCTGACCGCGTCCGGACCATCTTCCACAGCTATCTCGAGCTTGGCAGCCTCAACCTCCTAATGGCGGACCTGCGCAACCGAGGCATCGTCACCAAGGTGCGGACCCTGAAGACAGGGCAGACCGTTGGTGGCATTCCCTTCACACGCGGCCCGCTCGCTTATCTCCTTCGCAACCGGTTTTACGTCGGAAAGGTGGTCTTCAAGGGCGAGACCCTGGCAGGCGAGCAGCCGGCTATCGTTGACCAGGACCTGTTCGATGCGGTCCAAGCCAAGCTGAACGAGCAAATAAACAACCATCGGCTCTCGCGGACCAAGTCGGAGGCACCTCTATTGGGCCGCATCTACGACGATCGCGGTCATAAGATGACACCGAGCCATGTCCGAAAGCGAGGGATGAAGTACCGGTACTACATCTCGTCCGCCCTTCTGCAGCGTCAAGCGGAACAAGCCGGAACTGTCAGCCGGATCCCTGCAGATGAGATCGAGGCTCTCGTCGTAAAATGTGTTCGAGGTCACCTCAACGAATCGACCGACATCGAGAACGCAATCCTCATCCACGATCACGTCGTCCGGGTCGAGGTCTACTCGAGCCGGTTGGTCATCGAGCTTGCCAACGCAAAAGGTGCCGGTCCCAAACGGAAGCGAAGCCGTAATGTGATCGAAGTGCCGTGGCACAAGACACCATCAACCCGACGCCGCGAAGTTCTCGTGCCCGAAGCTGGACCACCTCAAGACGCCCGCCCCATCCGTTCCGAGAACCGCGCAATCCTGGTCGCATCGATTGCACGGGGGCGCCGCTGGCTCGACGAGCTCATTGCCGACCCCACTGCGAATACCGAAAGCATCGCCGGACGTGAGGGCTGCAGCCTGCGGAAGGTGAACATGACGATCTCGCTCGCCTTCCTCGCGCCCGACCTCGTCAAGGCAGCCATCGATGGACGACTCCCCCACGGAATGGGAGTGGCCCGCCTCTGCGACCTCCCGGCCGAATGGTCTCGTCAGCGCCAGATACTTGGGCTGGCCGCGCTGTAACCTTCCAGTCGAACCGAGCCTCTGAGCTCTCTAATGGCCCCAGATCGGGGGTCATGCTACGCTGCGCGCATGAGCCTCGTCGCCACTCTCGCCATGCTCATGCTGATGCCAGCCGTAGCGGCATCCATACCGGCGGTGAAGAGTGCGCAATGTCCGCCTGGTTACATAGTGAGTGGCGGATATTGCACGCCTATGTTCCGGCCTGCTCCGGGCCTGCGAGGGCCTCCCTTTCCGGGAAACGGGATTTCAAGACCAGAGACGAAGGCACCGAAACTGCCTCCCTATTCAATTTCTCCTTTGCAGAGACAGAGCGCGCGCACGCGACCCCCGCCAATTGGGGGCTAACTGACGAGTCTCCGGAAAACCTGGTTCGCGTGTGAATGCGTGGTGGGCCCGGGAGGATTCGAACCTCCAACCAGACCGTTATGAGCGGTCGGCTCTAACCGTTGAGCTACGGGCCCGTTGATCTCGGCAAAACGG
>Ga0207678_10004592_pt1 | contig 12415 bp, 13 predicted proteins | sample KBSC63metaG_FD_184319 | JGI IMG/M metagenome (GOLD analysis project Ga0207678, IMG submission 184319) | Corn rhizosphere microbial communities from Kellogg Biological Station, Michigan, USA - KBS C6-3 metaG (SPAdes) (version 2) | ecosystem: Host-associated > Plants > Roots > Rhizosphere > Soil ... | reverse complement strand
CCGCGCCGATACCGACGACCGTGACGTCGGCGGGCACCGTCACCGCACGCTGCCCAGCAGCCGGTCGACCGCGATCTCCAGCACCACCCGCTCGGGGTGTGGCTGCGGCACGCGGTAGCGCTGGGCGTAGCGGCGCTCGGCCTCGGCCACCGAGGGCCGGTCGGTGCGCACGACCCCGAGGCCCTGCAGCGTCGACCAGTGCCGCCCGTCGATCCCGGTAACCGCCACGCGGGCGCCGCCGGGCCCGGCCGCGAGCACGTTGCGGATCTTCTGCGAGCCCCGCCGCGCGATCACCCGGGCCATCCCGCCCGCGAAGTCCACCGTGACCCCGACGGCGACCAGGTGCGGCGTGCCGTCGCGCGCCACGGTGGCGAGCAGGCAGATCCGCCGCTCCGTCCAGAACCGCTCGAACTCCGCGCTGACCCCGTCGAACACCGCACCCACGCACGCCATCCTCTCCCGAGGGTGGCCGAGGTGTCCTCCGACCCGCTGAACAACCGGTGTGAGATCAACACCGGGGTGTAGGTTGATCCCGTCCAGGAGCACTTCGATCACCGCGTCAGAGCGTGATCGTTCCGGACGATTCAGCCGGCCGCACGCGGTCGGGGACGGGAGCCGACATGCTGTCCGGCCCATCCCGCGCACACGACGGTGTCGCTTCCACGCTTCCGATCCCCGCGCAGGCCGATCTCCGGCGATCGACGCACCGGCACGGCGAGTACGACCGCGCGCGCACCGCCGAGGACGACCACGCCCAGCGCGAACGCGCACGCGCCGCGCGCACCGTGGCGGGCAACGCCCGCAACTCCCACGACTGCAGCCTGCTGCTGTCCATCCTCGGGCTGGACCCCGCCGAGTGCGACCCCATCAACCCGCGGCCCGGCGGCTCGCCCTTCTGAACGGCGCGCGTCAGACCGAGTAGCGGCAGAGGGTCTCCCCGCCGTCGACCTTGATCAGGTCCCCGTGGATGTAGCTGGAGTCGTCGGACGCCAGGAACACCGCGAGCCTGGCGATGTCGTCGACCTCACCCCACCGCTTGAGCGGGATCGACTCGGTGAAGACCTGGTCGAAGTCCTTGTCGTCGAACAGCTCGCGGGTGAGGGAGGTCTTGGCGTAGGTCGGGCAGATCCCGTTGACGCGGATCCGGTCCTTGCCGTACTCGATCGCGAGGCACCGGGTGAGGTTGGCCTGCGCCCCCTTGGAGATGTTGTAGACGGACTGGTTGGGGTGGCCCTGCAGCCCCGCGGTGGAGACGAGGTTCACGATCACGCCGCCGTCGCCCTGCTCGAGCATCTGCCGGATCGCGGCCTTGGCGCCGAAGAACGTGCCCTTGACGTTGACCTCGTAGCAGACGTCCAGGTCGGCCTCGTCGAACTCGTGCAGCCGCTTCCCGTTGCGGTAGACGCCCGCGTTGTTGACCATCACGTCGATCCGCCCGTAGGCGCGGACGGTCTCCGCGACGAGCCGGTCGACCTGGTCCTCCTTGGTGACGTCGCAGCCGACGTAGGTGCCCGCGCCACCGAGCTTCTCGATGGCTTCGACGGTGGTCAGGGCGGCGTCGTCCTCGAAGCCGCCCGCGTTGGGGTTCTCGTGCACGTCGCTGACGACGACCTTCGCGCCTTCCGCGGCGCAGGCCTTGGCGATGGCGCGGCCGAAGCCGGAGCTGGCGCCGGTGACGACGACGACCTTGTCCTGCAGCTTGGCCCCCATCAGCGGCCTGCCCCGAGGTGCTCGACGAACCAGTCGCGGGCGGGGGTGCTGGCCTCGGCGAAGCCGTCGACGTAGGCGTCGAAGTGACCGCCCGGCAGGATCACCAGGCGCTTGGGCTCGCGGGCGCGCTCGTAGGCGTCGATGGCGAGGTGGGCGGGCGTGAGGTGGTCCTCGCGGGCCACCACCATCAGCAACGGGGTCGGGCTGATCCGCGCGATGTAGGCGGCGGGCTCGTACTCGCCGAGCATCTCGACGGTCCGCAGGGTCACCTCGTTCTTCCACGACGGCGCGCGGGTCTTGCCGGTCTCGGTGAACCAGGTCCACGAGTCGGGCGTGGGCAGGGCCGAGGGCGCCAGCGGATCCTCGGCGACCACCGGGACCATCGCGGGCGGGTCGCCGCGGAACCGGGCCGCACGGTCGTCGTCGAACATCTGCCGGAACCCGGCGCGGAAGTCCGCCCGCACCAGCTCCGCGATGTTCGCCGAGCCGCTGACCAGCGGTACCTGCGCCACGACGGCCTTCACGCGGCGGTCGATCGCGCCGAGCACGAGCACGTGCCCACCCGAGTAGCTGCTGCCCCACACGCCGATCCGCGTCGGGTCGACCTCGTCGAGGGTGCCGGCGTAGGTGATGGCGTGCCGGTAGTCGCGCACCTGCTGCACCGGGTCGATCTCACAACGCGGCTCGCCGTCGCTGGCCCCGAAGTTCCGGTTGTCGAACACGAGCGCGTTGAGGCCCGCCGCGGCGAACGTCTCGGCGAACTTGTCGAGGTACATCTCCTTGACGGCCGAGAAGCCGTGCGCCATCACGACCGTGGGCGCCGCACCGGACCGGCCGTCGGCGTCGTAGAACCAGCCGCGCAGGGTCACGCCTTCGGCGTCGAATTCGATGTCGCGTCGAGCCATCTGGGTCTCCTTGGTGAGGGTGACCCCAGTCTCACCGGGCGATGACCTGGCTCTTTGTACCTAAGCGCCAGATAGTTGAACGGATCGGCCTGCCGTGCGGTACTCGCGCGGCGAAGCGCCGTAGTGGGCTTTGAAGCTGCGGGTGAAGTGGCTCGGGTCGGCGAAGCCCCACCGGTGGGCGATGGCCGAGACCGACAGGGCGGAGTCCACGAGGTCCTCCCGCGCCCGGGCCAGGCGGCGTACGCGGATCACCTCGCCCACCGTCTGGCCGGTGGCGTTGAAGATCCGGTTGACCGTGCGCACGGAGACGCCGTGCGCCGTCGCGATGTCGCCGACGGTGACCGCGCCGTCGAGGAGGTGGCGCTCGATGTAGCGGTCCATCGCGGCCCGCAGCGCGGGCTGCGCCGCACTCGTCGTCGGGGCGTCGCCCTCCGCCCGCAGCGCGCCCATCAGCAGTTCCAGGGTGGCGTTGCGGGCCGCGGCGACGGCGGACGAGCCGAGCGCGGGCAAGGTGGCGCTCAGCGTGTCGAGGTAGGAGACCAGCAGCCGCGCGGCCGGGGCGCCACCGTCGAGCATCACGGCCGCCGGGCGCCACGCCCGCCCGTTGACCTCCTCCAGCGCCGCCAGCGGGATCAGCAGGCTGCGCTTCGACAGCGGCTCCCACACGCTGAACCGCGCGGCCTTCGTGCTGTCCCAGACCACCGCGTCGCCCGGCTTGAGCACCGCCTCGGTGTCGCACTGGCTCACCGTCTCGCGGCCCGCCCGGGTGATCAGCACCGCGACGAACTCGCCGTCGGTGTCGCTCAGCTGCCGACGCTGCCGGGTGCCCGAGCAGGGGCCGCATTCGCAGTCGACCAGGGCGAGGTCGTCGATCCACCAGCGCCGCACCCACGCCTCGAACGGGCGGTCCGCGTCGCGGCGGGCATCGACCTGCACCGTCCACGGCAGGTGCGTGGCGGAGAGCATGGCCTCCCACTCGGCGGTCCGCTCGTCGCGTCCCGCCCGCGCGTTCGTGGTCCAGTACTCGCCGCCGTCCCGCACCGCGACACCTCCCGCCGACACCAGCGTCGAACGCACCCGCCTCCGACACTAGGTGTTCGCGGCGCCGATCGGCAGGGCCGTGATGAGGACACTTCGTTGCGGACCAGCGCGTCACGGGGTCCGCAGGCTCAGCACGTCGAGCAGGTGCGCCACGGTGCCCGCGATGCGCGTGCGGGCAGGCCGCAGGTACTTGCGCGGGTCGACGAGCCGATCGTCGGCGGCCAACGCCTCCCGCACGGCGGCGGTGTACTCGACGTTCAGGATCGTCCCGATATTGATCTTGACCATGCCCGCCCGCACCGCGGCGCCGAGCTCGCCGTCGGGCACGCCGGACGAGCCGTGCAGCACGAGTGGCACCGGGACCACGCGGGCCAGGTCGGCGATGAGCGCGTGGTCGAGCGCGGCCGAGCGATCGGTCATGGCGTGCGAGCTGCCCACGGCAACGGCCAGCGCGTCGACCCCCGTGGCGGCGACGAACTCGGCCGCTTCACCCGGGTCGGTGCGCACGCCGGGCGCGTGCGCGCCGTCCTTGCCCCCGACCTCGCCGAGCTCGGCCTCCAGGTAGAGGCCGTTGGCGTGCGCCCATTCGCGGGCCGCGCGCGTCGCCTCGACGTTCTTGGCGTAGTCGAGCTTGGACGCGTCGTACATGACCGAGCTGATGCCGAGGCCCGCGGCGCGGCGGAGGAGGTCGTCGTCCTCCACGTGGTCGAGGTGCAGCGCCACCGGCACGGCGGCCTGCTCGGCCATCGCCGCCGCGGCCGCGGCGACCGGGCGCAGCCTGCCGTGGTGGAAGCGCACCGCGTTCTCGCTGATCTGCAGGATCACCGGGGTTTCGACGCGCTCGGCGCCCTCGACGACCGCTTCGGCGTGCTCCAACGTGATGATGTTGAAGGCGCCGACGGCCAGGTGGTGCGCGACGGCGCGGTCGACCAGCTCACGGGTGGCGACCAGGGGCATGGCGACCGTCCTCCACAGGCTTGACATCTTCCCAACCAAACGCAACGCTACACATCAATACACAAGCCAACAACCCGGGAAATCCAACGGAGGACAGATGCGGCCGTGGCTCGTCGGGCTGGACGTCGGGACCACGTCCTGCAAGGCGGTCGTCATGGCGCCCGACGGCCGGGAAGTGGCCGCGGGCCGTGCCCCCACCCCGTGGACGACCACCGCGCTGGGCACCCAGACCGACGGCGAGGCCCTCGTCGACGCCGCCCGCGCCGCGCTCTCCGACGCGGTCGCCGCTGCGCCGCCCGGACGGATCCTGGGTGTCGGCGTTGCGAGCATGGCCGAGTCCGGCGTGTTGCTGGCCGAGGACGGCCGCGCGGTCGCACCGCTGATCGCGTGGCACGACACCCGCGACGCGGCGGAGACCGCCGCGCTGCGCGCCGAGCTCGGGGCGCAGTTCAGCGTCCGCACCGGGCTCCCCCTGCGTCAGCAGTGGTCGCTGACCAAGCACCGGTGGCAGCTCGACCACGACGCGGCGGCGGCCACCGGCGTCCGTCGGCTCGGGGTCGCGGAATGGATCGTGCACGCGCTCGGCGGCGAGCAGGTGAGCGAGCTGTCGCTGGCCTCCCGCACCGGCTGGCTCGACCTCGGCCGCCGCGACTGGTGGGACGAGGCGCTGGCGTGGAGCGGCGCCCGGCGTTCCCTGCTGCCCGAGCTGGTGGCCTCCGGAGAACCGGTCGGGACCGCGCACGACCGCTGGGGCATCCCCGGCCTCGGCGGCGCCGCGCTGACCGTCGCCGGGCACGACCACCAGGCCGCGGCCGTCGGCGCCGACGCCGCCCGGGTGCACGCCGAGCTCGATTCCTGCGGCACGGCCGAGGCCTTCGTGCGCACGGTGCCGCCCGGGCTGGCCCCCGACGACATCCGCGCCCTCACCGACGCGGAGATCACCGTGGGCTGGCACGCCCTGCCCGAGCACTGGTGCCTGCTGGGCGCCACCCGCGGCGGCCTCGTCCTGCAGCGCGTCCTGGCCCTGCTCGGGCGGGGACGCGCCGACCTCGCGGCGCTCGACGCCGCCGCCCTGCGCGTCGAACCCGGAGCGCTGGTGGTCACCGGCGCCGACGGGTCACCGGTCGGCCTCCGCGAGATCGGCGACGACGTCGACCCCGCCCGGGTCTGGCGGGCCGCCCTCACCGCCGCGGTCGACGCCGGTCGCGACATCCACGACGCCATGTCCCGCGCCAGCGGTGCCCACCAGGACCTCGTCGTGACCGGCGGCTGGTCGCACAGCGAGGGCGTGCTCACCCTCAAACGGCGCGCCCTCGGGGAGCTGCGCATGCCCCGGGTCGGCGAGGCGGGTGCCCGCGGCGCCGCCCTGCTGGCCGGGTCGGCCGCCGGGATCTACACGGCCCCCGCGGACTACCCCCGACCGGCCACGATCGAGCCGCCGGTGCCCTCGCGATGACGACGGCCCACGACAAGCCGCTCTACTCCGAGCAGCGCAAGCAGGCCATCCTCACCACGTTGGCCGCGGTCGGTCGGGTGGACGTCGCGGCGATGGCGGAGCAGCTGGCCGTCACCAGCGAGACCGTGCGCAAGGACCTCATCGCGCTCGAGCGCCAGGGGCAGCTCCGGCGCGTCCACGGCGGCGCGATCCCGCTGCAGAACCTCTCCTTCGAGCCCGAGGTCACCGCCAGGGTCGAGTTCGCGGAGGAGAAGCGGCGCATCGCCAAGGCCGCGCTGGCGCACCTCCCCCGCACCGGCACGATCCTCATCGACGCGGGCTCCACCACCGCGCTGATGGCCGAGCTCATCCCGCCCGACCGGCAGCTGACCGCGTTCACCAACACCCTGCCGATCGCGCTCGCACTGGCGGCCAAGCCCAACGTCACGGTCTACACGCTCGGCGGCCGCGTCCGGAACATCACGCTCGCCGAGGTCGACGCCTGGGCCGCCCGCACGCTCGGGGAGATCAACGTCGACGTCGCCTTCCTGGGCACCAACGGCATCTCCCCGCACCGCGGCCTCACCACGCCGGACGCGGCCGAAGCCGCCGTCAAGGGCCTCATGCTCGCCTGCGCCCGGCGCCGCATCCTGCTGGCCGACCACAGCAAGATCAACCAGGTCTCGACGCACAAGTACGGCGAACTGGCCGACCTCGACCTGCTCATCACCGACACCGGCATCCCCGTGGCCGACGACGAGGCCCTGAACGCCGCGGGGCTCACCACGGAGAAAACGTGATCGTCACCGTCACCCCCAACCCCGCCGTGGACCGCACGGTCTTCGTCGACGCGCTGCGCCTGGGCACGATCACCCACGGGGCCCGGAGCTGGAGCGAGCCGAGCGGCAAGGGCGTCAACGTCGCCCTCGCGCTCCAGGCCCACCAGCGGCCCACCGTGGCCGTGCTGCCCGTCGGCGGACCGGCGGGCGCGCACCTCGTGGAGATGCTGGAGCGAGCCGGGCTGGACTACGAGGCGGTGGCGATCGCGGGCGAGGTCCGCGTCAACATCAGCATCGTCCAACCCGACGGCGTCGTCACCAAGATCAACGAACGGGGCCCGGCGCTGTCGGACGCCGAGGGCGACGCGCTGCTCGCGGCGGCGCACACCCAGGCGCGAGCGGGGGGGTGGGTCGCGGGCTGCGGCAGCCTGCCCGGCGGTCTCGCCGACGGGTTCTACGCCCGGCTCGTCGAGACCGGCCACCGCGCGGGGGCCCGCGTCGTGATCGACACCTCGGGGGCGCCCCTCGTCGCGGCGCTGGCGGCCGGGCCCGATCTGATCAAGCCGAACGCCGACGAGCTGGCCGACGCCGTCGGCGGAGCCGTCACCACCGTCGGCGACGTGGTCGACGCCGCCCAGGAGCTGCGGGCGCGCGGCGCGAAGGCCGTGCTGGCCAGCCTCGGCGGCGACGGCGCGGTCCTCGTCACCGCGGCCGGGGTCGTGCACGGGACGGCCCCCGTCGAGAAGGTCGTCAGCACCGTAGGGGCGGGCGACGCCCTGCTCGCGGGCTACCTCTCGGCCGCCGACGACAACGGGCTCGAAGTCGCCCTGGCCTGGGGCGCCGCCGCCGTCCAGCACCACGGCACGCTCTTCACGACCGCGCAGCACCCCGCCCACGTGGCGATCAGCGAACACGTGCCGTCGGGTCGAGAGCTCTCGCTCTGACGCGGCCGTCCCTACCACTGGCAGGAAATACCCGGCACCATCGTGCGAGCCGCGTTCCGTCGACGGTAGGAGTGGACCGTGCGTACTCAAGTGGGGATCGTCGGGGCGGGGCCCGCGGGGCTGATGCTGTCGCACCTGTTGCACCTGCGCGGTGTCGAGTCGGTGGTGATCGACGTCCAGACCCGCGATGCGATCGAGCAGACGATCAAGGCGGGGATCCTCGAGCAGGGCACGGTCGACCTCATGCGCCAGACCGGGGTGGGCGACCGGATGATGCGCGACGGTTTCGTCCACCACGGCATCAACCTGGCCTTCCGGGGCGGGATGCACCGCATCAACCTCACCGAGCTGTCCGGCGGCCGGTCGGTGATGGTCTACGCCCAGCACGAGGTGCTCAAGGACCTGATCGCCAAGCGCGTCGCGGACGGCGGCGACGTCCGGTTCGGGGTCACCGACACGAAGGTCGACGACTTCCTCACCGAGCAGCCGAAGATCAGCTTCACCCACGAGGGCAATCAGGAGTCGCTGGAATGCGACTTCGTGATCGGCGCCGACGGCTCGCGCACCATGTGCCGCTTCCTGATCCCCCAGCCCGAGGTGCGCACCGACTTCTTCCGGCAGTACCCGTTCGCCTGGTTCGGGATCCTGGCCGAGGCGCCCCCTTCGTCCGACGAGCTGATCTACGCGCACTCCGACCGGGGGTTCGTGCTGGTGTCGACGCGGTCGCCGTCGGTGCAGCGGCTGTACTTCCAGTGCGATCCCGAGACGGACACGGACACCTGGTCGGACGACCGGATCTGGTCGGAGTTCGAGGCGCGCCTCTCGCCCGCCGGAGCCCACATCACGCCGGGGAGCATCTTCCGGAAGGACGTGCTGCAGTTCCGGTCGTTCGTCTGCGAGCCGATGCAGTACGGGCGGCTGTACCTGGCGGGCGACTCCGCCCACACGGTGCCGCCCACCGGGGCCAAGGGCCTGAACCTGGCGATGGCCGACGTGCACGTCCTCGACCGCGCTCTGGGGGCGTACTACCAGTCCAAGGACACCGGGTTGCTGGAGTCCTACACGCAGACCGCTCTGCGCCGGGTGTGGCGGGCGCAGTGGTTCTCGTTCTGGATGACCTCGATGTTGCACCGCTTCTCCGACGCCAGCGACTTCGACCTGCGCCGCCAGGTGGCCGAGCTCGAGCTGGTCACCAGCTCGCCCACGGCCGCCAAGACCCTGGCCGACAACTACACCGGACTACCGCTGGGCTGATCCGGAAGTCATCGCGGTGCGCCGGATGGGCGGCGGCGAAGGCGCGGTAGGCCGCGACGAGCGCGTCCAGGGGTTCATCGGCGTCGCGGGTGGCAGCCTCGAACGCGGTCGCGGCCTGCTCGAAGCCGTCGACGAGGGCCTCAGCCACGTCGCGGCGCCACGGTGTGCTCGGCCCCTTGCTTGAGCGCCTCGTTCATCGCCCTGAACGCGGGCAGGGTGTGGCGGTCGAGGGACCGGGCCAGGAAGGGCACGAGCAGGCCCCGGAACTGCTCGGTCTGGGCCGAACGGTCAGCCTGCTGCCGCCGTTAGCCTGGCAACGGCGTCCAGGAAATGCGCGCGCAATAGCCGAACGGATACACATCCCTTACCCCGGGGATCGGGTCGGCGCGGTAGTTGTCAAAGTACCGGTTCGGACCGTGTACCAGGACGTCGATGACGTCCTCGCCGATCGCAATAGTCATGGCAGATCCAATGAAAAAAGTCCGAGGAGCTTTGCCATGACCACTGTCGAGATCATCAGGAACGTATTCCGAAGCGGGTTCGACCTCCGCGAGCTGGCCTGGACGGCCTGGGTAGAGCCCGGTCGCACCGGGGTCGAGCACTACACGCTCTGGGCGCCCGACGGCGACGTCGAGGACTCCGTCGGCCTGCTGCTGCGGTTCCCGCCCGGCGCGCACGGCGACTTCCACGAGCACCTGGGCTACGAGCTGATGCTGGTGCTGGACGGCACGCTGGAGCACAGCGACGGCGAGACGTTCGAGCGCGGCGACCTCGTGGTCGAGGCGCCCGGCACCCGTCACCAGATGTCGAGCAGCACCGGCTGCACCGTGCTCGCGATCCGCACCCGGCCTGCCGCGAACCGCGTCCCGTTCCCGGGCGAGATCGCCCCGAACCGCCCTTCTGATCTGCCCCTTCCCGCTGTCTGATCGCTCGCCCTCGGGCCCACGGCCCGACCCGCCGCACCGCGATCAGTCGATGCCCACCGATGTATGGAGATCCCGTTGTCCCCGCTCACGCCGCCCGCCACCGGCCACCGCATCCTGTTGTCCACCACCTCGTCCGACTCCCACACCTGGAACCTGATGTTCCTGCAGCTCCTCCTGGAGGAGCGCGGCCACGAGGTGGTGAACCTGGGCCCGTGCGTCCCGGACGACCTGCTGGTCGAGACCGCCCGCAGCTGTCGTCCCAGCGCCATCGTGATCAGCACGGTGAACGGGCACGGCCGGATCGACGGCGCACGGGTCGCCCAGGCCGTCCGCCGAGACCCCGAGACCGCGCAGCTGCCGATGATGATCGGCGGCAAGCTCGGGATCGAGGGGACGAGCAGCGACGACGAGGTCTCCCGCCTGCTCGAGGCCGGGTTCGACGCCGTGTTCATCGGCGACACGCACCCCGACGAGCTGCCGACCACCCTGAGCCGGATGCTGCCCGCGCGGCGGCCGGAGCTGAGCGAGGCCTGCCATGTCGGCTGATCTCGGGCACTACGTGGGCGTCCACAGCACCGCCGGACGCCTGGTCGTCCAGCCGCGCATGGGCATGGCGGACCCGGAGGCCATGGCGGCCGGGATCGCCGCGGTCGCCGGGCTGGACTGCCCGACCGTCGCCACCGTCACCATCGACAGCTACACCCGCGTGGGCGACCACGCCGCGGCGACCCGGGCACTCCGGTCGGGCGCGGCGCTCAACGGGTTCCCCATCGTCTCCCACGGTCCGGAGCGCACGGCGCTGGTCGCCGCCGCGGCCGGGGCCGACGTCCCGGTCCAGGTCCGGCACGGATCGGCCCGCCCGGGCGCGATCCTCGCCGCGGCGGCCGAAGCGGGCCTGTCGGCCAGCGAGGGCGGCCCGGTGTCGTACTGCCTGCCCTACGGACGGACGCCGCTGGTCGAGTCGGTCAGCCAGTGGGCGGACGCCACCGCGATGTTCGGCGAGCTGGTGGCCGACCGCGGCGGCCGGGCGCACCTCGAGACGTTCGGCGGGTGCCTGCTGGGGCAGCTGTGCCCGCCGTCGCTGCTGATCGCCACCAGCGTGCTGGAGGCGCTGTTCTTCGTGCAGCACGGCCTGCGCAGCGTCTCGCTGAGCTACGCGCAGCAGACCCACCCGGTGCAGGACATCGAGGCGCTCGCCGCGCTGGACCAGCTGGCGAGCGAGCTGTTGCCGAACGACGTGGACCGGCACATCGTGCTCTACACGTACATGGGCGTGTTCCCGCGCCGGGTCGCCGGGGCGCGGTCGCTGCTGGCCGACAGCGCGCGGATCGCGGTCCTGGGCGGGGCCCAGCGGCTGATCGTGAAGACCGAGACCGAGGCCCACCGCATCCCGACCGTGGCCGAGAACCTGGCCGCGCTCACCGCGGCCGCCGACTGGGCGGCGCACGCCCGGCGCGACACCGATCTGCCGGACCGCCACGCGGTCGACTTCTCGCAGGTCCTGGACGAGGCCCGCACCCTCGTGCAGGCCGTGCTGGCGCTCTCCCCCGACGTGGGCCGCGCGCTGGTGCAGGCGTTCGCGTCGGGGACGCTCGACGTCCCGTACTGCCTGCACGCCGACAACGCGGGCCAGAGCCGGGGCGCGATCGACGCCGACGGTCGCCTGTACTGGGCGCACGCAGGCCGGATGCCGGTGCGGATCCCCGCGGGCAGGCCCGCGACGGCGGTGACGTCCGGCGGCCTCCTGCGGATGTTGAACCACACCGCGGAGCGCCACGACCGCGCGGCCCTCACACCCTCGGCGGGCACGGAGGGGGTGGCGGACCTCGACCGTGTTCGCGCGCTGCGCGATCGCGAGTCCGCGAGCGAGCCGGTCCGGATCGCCGTGGTGGGTTCCGGGCCGCGCGGGCTGTCGGTGCTGGAGCGGCTCGCCGCCCGGGCCGACCAGGCGCCCGACGCTCCCGCCGCCGAGGTCTGGCTGATCGACGACGTCGAGGTCGGCTGCGGCCGCATCTGGCGCACCGACCAGTCCACGTGGCTGCTGATGAACACCGCCGCCAGCGAGGTCACGATGTTCTCCGGTCCCCCGGACGACGGCCCGGCCCGGGCAGGCGCGGGGCCGTCGCTGGGCCAGTGGTGGGCCGACGTGGCCCCGGAGGACGCCGATCCGGACGGCTACGCCCCGCGCGCGGTCTACGGCCGCTACCTGCGCTTCGTCCTGGACGTCGTGGAGCGCACCGCGCCCGACCGCGTCAGGGTCCACCGGGTTCTCGGCCGGGTGGTGGACGTCGTCAACACCGGCGCCAGGCACCGCTCGACGCCGGTGTCGGTGCGGCTGGAGGACGGGCGGCACCTCAAGGTCGACCGGGCCGTGCTGACCACCGGTCACCAGATCTGCGAGCCGCCCGCGGAGCAGCGCCGGTTGGAAGCGTTCGCGGCGCGCCGCCTGAACGCGCAGTACATC
>Ga0207678_10004591_pt1 | contig 12415 bp, 19 predicted proteins | sample KBSC63metaG_FD_184319 | JGI IMG/M metagenome (GOLD analysis project Ga0207678, IMG submission 184319) | Corn rhizosphere microbial communities from Kellogg Biological Station, Michigan, USA - KBS C6-3 metaG (SPAdes) (version 2) | ecosystem: Host-associated > Plants > Roots > Rhizosphere > Soil ... | reverse complement strand
CAATGGCAGAGCATTCGGCTGTTAACCGAAGGGTTGTAGGTTCGAGTCCTACCTCAGGAGCCATTTCTTTTCAAGACTTTACCCAGATAAAATTCAGCGAGCAGAATCAGACTTTGGGGAGATCTTTGGGGACCCCGAATCCGATTGAGACGGCGGGACGTGTATATCCCTGAGCCTGTAGCTGTCGACTGCAACGACTAACGGTTCCCACAAATACTGCTTGCCCAAGCTGCGTGTAGAGGACATGCGGTCCCCGGGGTTGCAACGGCTCGTCGAAGACGGCACCAAGCAAATCCGCGTACAACCAACGCCAGAGCTCCTGCTTACGGGCCGGCAGGATAAGCGAGAAGCCCTGAAATGTTTCTTCTTCAGACATTGACTGAGTGTGTCCCTCAAAGACACCGCAAGTGGACTATCTATAGTTTGCATTATGGATCTTTTATCTACGCCGTGTGACGCCTAGTGTGGAGTTTAGGAGATCAATGCATGCAAACAACCATGGCGACGCCCAAACTAACTCTGTCGATGGCATTTCTCGCTGCTGCCAGCATCCTTGCCATAACCAGCCCCCTGATGGCGCAGGAAACTAACACGCCGATCATGACGCATACCTTGGCGGCTGCCTCCGGCAGCGAAACTCTGATGTACACCGTTGCCTTTCCTCCGGGTTTTTCAAGTCCTATTCACCGGCACGACGCACAGGTGTCTGTTTATGTGTTGGAGGGCTCTGTGGTAATGCAGGTGAAAGGCGGAAAAGAACTCACGCTCGGTCCTGGTCAGAGCTTTTATGAAAACAACAATGATATCCACGTCGTTAGCCGCAATGCCAGTGAATCAATGCCTGCGAAATTTCTCGTTTTCTTGATCCATAAGAAAAATACCCCTCTGGTGATACCGGTCAAGTAACTAAAAGACTGCATGCGAATGTGCAAGCGACTTTAGACAGTGGGGATGTCCACTAGGAGAATAAAATGTCTGTTCAAAATAGGAACATCAGTTCGGTGGTTTTGCGATTGGGGCTCGGGTTTGGCTTTCTATCAGCTGTCGCAGACAGGTATGGACTGGGGGGCTCATTTGGAGAGCGGAATGTCGAGTGGGGAAATTACTCACGCTTTCTCGATTACACGCAAACCGTCAATCGATATTGGCCAACAAGTTTGATTCCGACCCTTGGAGCAGCAGCCACCAGCGCGGAGATTCTTATCGGACTCCTAATCCTTGTCGGCTGGCGTACACGGATTGCCGCACGGCTGAGTGGCGCTCTTCTGATTGTATTCGCCACGGCGATGACCATTTCACTGGGAGTCAAGTCGGTTCTGAACTACGCCGTTCTCACCGGGATAGGAGGATCCTTCTTGCTGGCAAATTGCGAGAGTTTTCCGTTCAGCCTGGATGACCTGTTGTCCCGCCGAACTCATTTCAAAAGGGTCAGTGCTAATGTTTCCGACAGATCAGTGGTGGACTAGCCCAGCGCGGCAAAGATAAGCAAGCATGCGGGATCTACTTCCGGTGAAATCAAGGAGAGAGACCGAAAGTGTTCGTGGCGGGAGCAACTGGAGCGATCGGTCAGCCGCTTATTACTGAGCTGGTCGCCGAGGGGCACACCGTGACGGGTATGACACACCCTGAAGCTGGCGCACGGAGAGTACGGCGGCTGGTGCGAATGTGGCGATGGCAGACGCCCACGACGACGATGCGGTAAAGGAGTGTTGCGATCGTCTCATTTGGCTGCCCGGGTTTGCGGTTTTTGGGGGTACTCCACCTCCAAGGTTCGTTGCAGAGGGCCAGGCCCTGCAGACTGCGCGTGAGCCGATGACCACGCCTCATCAAACCACACCCAGCGATCCCACTTGGCGAATGAAGGAACGTGACAATCACATGGCATGGACGCTACTCTGTATTGCCGGCATCGTCGAGATCGCCTTCGCTTTCGCGATGAAGCGGTCTGAAGGTTTCACCCGTTTGATACCTGCGATGTTCACGGTCGTCACTGGTTTATCGAGCGTTTTTCTTCTTTCTATTTCGCTGCGCACACTGCCGGTGGGAACAGCTTATGCGGTATGGACCGGTATCGGGGCTGCGGGCACCGCCATTTTGGGGATCGCGCTCCTCGGCGAGTCCGCTGCACCGATCAGAGTCCTCTGCATCGTCCTCATTCTGGCCGGCGTGATCGGACTCAAGCAGGTTTCTTAAGTCGCTACGAACTGCTAAAGCACAGCTTGGCAATCGCGCCGACGTCAACAAATTAGACCTCAGGGACGAGCGATAACAATGAGGTTGCACTCCAGAATGACCGCGTTCAAATTATCTCGCCGTTATCGATCTCTCCACACCGAATCTATCTGTTGTTGAGTCGGACATAGACAAGCTGTACTAACGCGCGACACTGCGAGGCCTCCGCTACCACTTTCTCCGCTGGAATTGACGATTCGCTTCATAGGTAATTAACCGCAAGGAAAGTATTTATCGCCAAGCGGTAAATGAACGATCGCCCTACTCATAGATGTAGGAGTACCTCTATGGGAAAAGTGGAACCTATGCTCGGAAGAAGCCGGGCAGACATGATGAATCAGACGCGCGAATGTGTATTAGACCTAGTAATGGGCTCACAAGGAGAGTTGCAAAAATGAAAGTACTTCACATTGATTCCAGCGCTCGGGCCAGTTCCGTCTCGCGCAGGCTGACAGCCCAGTTTATCGAAGCATGGAAAAGAAATCATCCGGGCGGGGATGTGATATATCGCGACCTCGCCACGACCGTCATTCCTCCGGTCACTGACGATTGGGCAGCGACCTTTGCCGAGCCAGCAACGCTTACACCGGTCCAAAAGGCCTATCTCTCCGTATCGGATGAGCTGACAGCTGAACTTCGGGCAGCGGACACCATTGTGATTGGCTCACCCATGTACAACCACTCCATTTCTGCCCCACTCAAGGCATGGCTCGACCAGATTGTTCGCATGGGCAAGACCTTTGGCATTAGTGCCGGGACTCCCGTCGGACTGCTGGGGGATAAGAGAGCAATGGTTATCACGACACGCGGCGGTGTCTACGGACCGGACAGCCCAACCGCTGCACTCGACTTTCAGGAGCCGTATCTGCGCGCTATCCTGAGTTTCATCGGCCTGTCCGATCTGACGTTTCTCCATGTCGAACGACAGATGAAACCGGAAGCGGAGGTTGACTTTGCAACTGCTGTCGCACAGATCAACGAACTTGCGAAGTGACTCGTGCAGGCAGCATCTCATTTCGTTCAGACGACTGGTGCTCAACAAAAGAGGAGCCAATGGTATTTCAGAAGTTCATAGTTCTGTTCTTTGCGGCCCACACGCCGGTCGTCATGGGGATGATGCAACCGCAAACCACAGCTGATAGGTTGCAGGCACTGATCGCAACCTCTGCCCAGAGACTGTCCATCGGGAAACAGGTTGCCCTCTCGAAATGGGATAGCAAGGTTCCAGTTGAGGATGCGCCACGTGAAGCACATGTAATTGCAGCTGCGATACAAGCAGGTGAATTGCGAGGTTTGGATCAAACGTCGGTGGCCACATTCTTCAAAGCCCAAATCGAGGCAAATAAGCTCGTACAGTATTCTTTGCTCGCTGAGTGGTATCGCCTTGGCAACGCTCCCGCCCACTCATCGATAGATTTAGGTAATACGATTCGGCCCGAGTTAGATCAGATACAGACGGCCTTGATTGCAGAATTGGCCGATACTACCAACATTCGCGCGAAGGCATCTTGTCCAACCGAACTCGCAGTAGCTGTCGGAAAATACGTGGCGGCACATCAAGCTGATCTAAGCGACCTTGATGCCATCGCGCTCGATCGTGCGTTGGCCACTGCCTGCATCGTAAAAAGATAGTAGCCTTTGATCACTCTATTTCCATTTCTGCTGGAGGAATACCCGATCTAATCTCACAGGATAGTTGCTATGGCGCTGGCTCTACATAGAATTGAGGTCCGCCACCCTCTTAATCTCTCGAGCGTGAAGACATCGCGAACCGAGGAAGGCCGAGCTGGTCGGGATTCCGGAAAACACTTCCAAAGTGGTGCTCCCACAAGCGAGTCCCAAGGTTACCTGAGCGGTCCAACGACGACCCGACGGTAAGCCATCTCAGAAGCGTAGGATGTAAACCGGCATCGAACAGTGAGAAGCCGGCGGCAAGAACGCAAGTGTCCGCCTGCGTGCCGCAGACCAGTATACGATCCATTTGCAGACTGCGAAGATATTCTATGGCCGCGCCAGGCGGGAGGTAGCCGTGCTTAATGAAAACGCGGTCAGCGGTTGCGAGACTCTCGTCACACGCCCCGGGTTTCCATCCCAGCTGATTTTCAAAGGGGGTGACAGATTCATCATGCCTCTCAATTGTAGCCACGCTTGGGAGTATCGCGCTTAATTCTCTGATCCCATGCAGAACTTCGATCGGTATAGGAAAACTGGCTGAACATCGATGATAACGAGCGCTTGTTTCATGATTTGATTTAGTCTATTCATCCAATTTCTTAAAAACGAGCTGCTGATAAGGCATTTGAACGCCCCTCGGTGTTACTTCCTTCCAGGCTGGTACTCACCCGGCACAAAGCGGAATGTGATCGCGAGCCTGTTCCATCCATTGATGGTGATGATCGCCATGGTCAGATTCACCAACTCTACTTCGGAAAAGCTCTTCCTGGCCCTTTCATAAACCGCGTCGGGAACATGGCCTTCCCTGACCAACGTGATCGCTTCTGTCAGGGCCAGCGCAGCGCGCTCGCGGTCTGTAAAGAACGGTGTCTCCTCCCACGCCGAGAGCGCATAGAGCCGCTGCTCCGTCTCACCCTCCATACGTGCGTCCTTCGAGTGTATGTCGATGCAATAAGCGCATCCATTGATCTGTGACGCGCGCACCTTTACCAGTTGAATGAGAGCGGGCTCCAGCTTCGATCGTTTGCGAACGAAGATCTCGAGCCCAAGCATGGCCTGATATGCGGCCGGTGATACCTTCTGCGCGTCTAGTCTTGCTTGCATCGCTGTATCTCCCTGGAACCAAGACTAGGCTGTTGATGGGTTATAAAAAGGTCCACAATGCATATATGGACTAGTCCACTTTAATTTGAGTGGCTAAAGAGATCTATTCTGCTTTCATGAGTAATTTACCAAGCGAAAAGCCAGCTGGGGTCGGAAGGATCTGTGTATTTTGTGGCTCTAGCGTGGGGGAAAAGCCCAAATATCTTGCTGAAGCGAAATCGTTGGGGCTGCAGATAGCTGGCGGCGGTTGGGGGCTGGTTTACGGCGGAACGTCCGTTGGATTGATGGGCGCGACGGCCGACGCTGCCCTCTCAGGCGGCGCGGAGGTGATTGGAATACTTCCCCAGGCCCTGCAGGACCGCGAAACTGCCCATCGAGGCCTGACGAGGCTGCACCTAGTTGAGAGTATGCACGAACGCAAAGCTCTCATGGCGTCTTTGTCGGATGCTTTCATTGCGCTGCCCGGCGGCTACGGAACGCTCGACGAATTCTTCGAGATCGTGACCTGGGCGCAACTAAATATTCATTCCAAGCCCTGCGTTTTGATCAATACGGATGGTTACTATGATTTCCTGCTGCGATTTCTCGACCACGCAGTGAAAGAGGAGTTTGTGAGGGCAGCTAACTTGACGCTAGTGCAGGTGGCGAGAGATTCCGCTGAAGCCTTGCAATGGATTGAACAGCAGGGGGACGAGGCTTCGCTTCGGCCGTCCGTCGCCGCGCAGAATGGCGGCGCGTTCATCGGAACCTGAGTCGCGCAACGCTTGGGCGCGCTAACGGGCCACGTCCGCTTCGGATTCGCGCACCGCGGACAGCAGGGAGTGGGTAGTACTGATTAGCGCGAACGTAAAGCAACTGCGAGGATAGAGACGCCGCGTCGGAGCTCCGCTGGCTTGCAGCTTGCGAAACCGAGCATGAGGGCCGGGGGCTGTTCGTATTTTGTTGTGAATATCGACAAGGGTTCCACTTCAAGTCCGAGCTTTCGCGCTTGCTGCGCCGCGTCGTGATCGGAACTCCATGTTTTGAGCCAACCGAGGGTACGTACGCCTGCGCCTGCGTGCACGACGTCGAGCACGCCATTCAGGTGTTTATCTGCAGCAGTTTTAAGAACGTCGATGCGTTCCGAATAGGTCTGACGCATCCTGCGGAGATGATGGCCGAAGTGGCCTTCGGTGATGAACTCCGCAAGGATGGCTTGATCGAGCGTAGGCGAATGGCGGTCGACGAAACTCCGGGCTGACACGAACGGTTCTACGAGGCGCCCGGGCAAAACCATGAAGCCAACGCGGAGCGCGTTGAATAGCATCTTTGTGAAAGTGCCGACGTAAATAACGCAACCGGAACTGTCGAGCGCGTGCAGAGATGAAACAGGGTGACCGGAGTAGCGATACTCGGCGTCATAATCGTCTTCGATAATCCATGCGTTGGCGCTAACGGCCCATTGGATGAGTTCCATGCGGCGATCGGCGGCCATAGTGACGCCCATCGGAAATTGGTTTGCTGGCGTGACATAGGCAAGTTTCGCTTTGGGCGCAATCTGACGGCCTGCTTTTACTATGATGCCGTCTCCGTCTACCGGTACTGGAACGATACGCGCACTTGTGGCGCGGAGTGCTTGAAGAGCGCCGGAATAGCCAGGGTCTTCCATCCAGACTTGATCATTAGGGTCGAGAAGAAAGCGACCAAGAAGGTCAAGAGCCTGTTATGTACCCGAGGTTACGATGATCTGTTCCCACGAGCAACGCACTCCGCGTGAAGCGCCAACGTACTCCGCGATGGCGCGACGGAGTGGCTTGTAACCTGCAGCATTGCCGTGACCATAGAGCGAGCGAGGAGCTCTGCGTAAGACACGCGAAGCTACACGCGCCCAAAGGTCTGTGGGGAAGAGATCGATGGCCGGCTCGTACGCTCGGAAGGCTTTACCGATGGAGTGAGACGCGGGGAGCACCTCAACATCCTTCAGAAATGGAATTGCGCGTTTGGAAAATGCGGCATTCGATGCCGGTAGAGCGAGAGCTGCAGGTTTGGGCGTCGTGGACATCAATCCATCCGGAACGCCCGAGGCGACGTAGGTTCCTGACCCCACTTCCGTGCGGGTGTATCCCTCGGCCTGTAGCTGGTCGAAGGCTTCGACGACGGTTCCGCGTGAGAGAGAGTATTGCTTTCCAAGACTGCGCGTGGAGGGCATTCGAGCGCCGGGCTTCAAACGGCCGTCGAGGATGGCGTTGCGCAGCTCTGTGTAGAGCCAGCGCCAGAGGTCGTGTTTGCCAGAGGGCGGGTCGAGTGAAAGATCCTGAAATGTTTCTTCCTTAGACATAGCTTTTTAGTGACCAACCTGGCAACTGACAAAGTGGACTATTCCCCATTTGCATTATGGACCTTCTTTCCAATCCACATAAGGTCTAGCGTTATTTCAGGGAGATAAACCGATGCAATCAAAGGTGCAATCACAACGCATGACAAGCTCGAAATTGATGTTGGCAGGGGCATTTTTTATCGCCAGTATTCTGACCACAACGCGCGAGTTGAAGGCGCAGACGTCTGTTACGCCGGGCGCGCACGAGACTATTACTCCGCTTATAACGAAAGATCTCGCAAAAGTTCCCGGCGAACAGACTCTGATGTACACCGTTGACTTTCCGCCGGGCTTTTCGAGCCCCGTCCATCGTCATGATGCACAAGTGTTTGTCTACGTTCTCGTGGGTTCCGTAGTGATGCAGGTGAGAGGGCAAAAAGCCCTAACGTTGGGCCCGGGACAGAGCTTTTACGAAGATCCTAACGATATTCACATCGTTAGCCGAAACGCAAGTAAAACCAAGCCGGCGCAATTTCTTGTGTTCCTGATTCACAAGCAAGGAGTTCCGCTCGTGATACCAGCAAAGTAAACAACGACTAGTGGAATGCCATAAGGAGAAAAGTCGAATGCCAGATACGGGATCAATACTCGTGACCGGGGCAGCCGGTCAACTCGGGGGGATCGGAAGACTCGTGACCGGCCTGCTCCTCGATCGCGGTCTTGCGGTCCGCGCCATGGTTCGCCGCGAGGACGGTCGTGCCTCGGCCTTGCGAACCGCTGGCGCCGATGTTGTGGTCGGAGATCTCCTCGAACCCGCCGATGTCTATCGAGTTGTCAGCGGCTGTAGCCGGATATATTTCGGCATGTCCGTCTCACCTGCTTATCTGGAAGCGACGGTGACCATGGCGGCGGTAGCTCGAGAAGTTGGGGTCAGCGCCTTGGTCAACATGTCCCAGATGACAGTTTCCCAGATGAGCATTCGGAACACCACGCCGAGCCATCAGCAACGGCAGCACTGGCTCGGCGAGCAGGCGCTCGCGTGGTCCGGATTGCCAGTAGTTACTATTCGACCGACGATGTTCCTCGAAACCTTTCTCCCTCTCGCTGGTCCCGCAGTGCGCAACCGAGACCGCATCGAACTGCCGTTCGGGCGGGGCAAGACCTCTCCGGTTGCCGCCGCTGATGTCGCCCTCACAGTCGCTGACGTGCTCGCCGACCCCGGACCTCACCTTGGCCGGATATACGAACTTACCGGCCCGCAGTCGCAGGACATGTACGGGGTCGCCCAGGAATTCTCGGACGCCCTGGGTCGCGACATTGTGTACTCCGATATTTCACCCGAGGATTGGGAACGAGAGCTGCAGAGAGCAGAATTGCCGGAACACCTTATTGGGCATCTGAGGACGATGGGCGAGTTACACCGGGCGGGTCGGTATGACCGACTAGCGGACGGCGTGCAGCGCGTAACCGGTCGGCCAACAACTACGATCCGGGAATTTGTGTCACTTCATGCGAAAGAGTTGGGTCATCGTCGATCAGAAGGGTCCCCACGACTTGAGCCACCCAACAGACTGAAATGAGGAGATCGTAATGACAACAATGAACAGCGTTCTGGATATGCAATCGAGCCACACGGAGCTAGGCAAACAAATCGTATCCTCTGTTGTGGATAAATTAATCGAGGGAAGGCTGCCGATGCCGTCGATCACTTCGGCGCGGATTTTAAGTTCAACGACCACGCGTTGGGACTCGAGTTCAACGACAAAGCACGGCTAGAGGAGTTCTTTAATAAGACGCATGAACTGTTTCCGGATGCGCACTTGAACGTGACGGCTATCTTCGAAAGCGGAAACCACGTCTTTACAGAATGGACGCACACTGCGACACATGTTGAGTCCTTTTGGCCCAGAGGCGAACTCCGAGTGCAAGATCTTTGCCCGGCGCTTCCATTGTGGCAATAACCGGTGGACGAATCAGCGAATGGTCCGATTACTATGACAGCAGAACCGCGAGCCGCAGTCGGCTAGCCGATTTTTTCACCGAATGGACGGAACTGTAAACAGTCCCTGCGTTTCCATTCTCAGATCGGTCCGCATCTGAATATATTGATACACGGCCAAGCTCTCTTGCGTAATGAGTGGTGTCATCTGAATCTTCTGCAATAACGACACGACTCCGACCCTGCAATATACCCAGCGATATAGGCAAAGTACTTCTCGCAAAAGAATCCCCACCAGTGACACTTGTTTCCGAGTGGAGAAGCCGAAGCACATTATTCTGAGATTAAAGAGGCCCTCAAAACTCTTTATAAACTTATAAAGGGGAGTCGTTATGGCTCTTGAACCTACGACAGATAGCATTGCGACATTTGTGAGAGGCCCGTCCCGGAGACTCTCATCAAGCATTGGGCTTGGGTGGGAGAACATTGTGGTCGAACGTCATCTGATAGAACAAAGCGACAAACCTGAAGCCGAAATATCTCAATACATAATTACGCTTGCATCTGGGCCGAATGTATTGGCTGGTCATCGTGCAGGGCGGCATGGACATCTTTCGCCATACTTAAAACCACCTGGAACGTTAAATGTGAATGTGAAGGGATTGGTGCCGGCAGTATATCCGTCCACTCAAACAGACTTGATTGTGTGTGCGCTGAACCCGGCATTCGTTGGAGAGATCGCTGAGGAACGATGCTTACGCGGTACCTCCGGACTCCGAGAGCGAAGAGACTTTAGGGATAAGGCATTATGTAGCCTGATTAGCCTTATAGAAGAGGAGGCACAATCGGATGGAATCTCAGGCCGACTCTATATCGATCATTTGATCTATGCACTTACGTTACGTCTTCTTGCCCTTGACGCGAGGAGTGACGATGGATCCCCTTTGAGTAATTCGTTATCTCATCGTCGCCTGCAGCGTGTGATAGAACGCATGGAGGCAGACCTTGGTACTGATCTCGATCTCAAAACACTAGCGGCAGAGAGCGGATATAGCGTAAGCCATTTCCTTAGGATGTTCCAAGCTGCAATGGGATGCACCCCATTTCGATATCTATCACAGCTCCGAGTCAAAAGAGCGCAAGCGATAATGAGGAACAAAAATATAACCCTGATTGATGTCGCTCTAGAGTGCGGGTTCTCGAGCCACGCCCAGCTGTCACGCGTGTTTCGGCAGATCATTGGTGTGACCCCAAGCGAGTATCGACGCAACAGATAGTCAATTGTTTGCAACGAAAGTACACATCGACAAGCGTAACCACGCTCGATAGCCTCAAGATTCTCATTGAACGTGGGCCGACCGCCTAGCGGTAAAGTGCTGAAAGAAGATCCGTCAATTCATATCAGTACAAGGAGCACCACCATAATCACGTGTCCAGTTCTCTTGATAAAGAACAGCCGCTGCTATCGGATTCCAAGCAGTGCACACGGAACGCCTTCAGCAAGTTGTTCGCCGGTATGACCCATCGTCCACGCGTGTTTGGGCATACCGACGACAAGAAGGTCACACTCATTGTGTCGTGCAGCTGCAAGAATGCCGCCAATTTCATCGCCATTCGAAATGGTGGCTTCGATCGCAAGTCCGGCGTCTTCTGCCAATTGGCGAGCTTTCGATTGCAAGTGTTGCGTACATCCAGGGTGTCCGCAGACTCCCACACACAACCGAACGCGGGGTGATCTTGAAAGTTTTTCCCGACACCTGGCAAGTGTTGCAATAGCGGAATTCCATGCCGTTGTAGTTCGGCCTGATCACCAACACCAGATTGCATTAGAACTTTAGGAGTATGAATCGCACCAAGCGACAGCACCACTTCAAGACTGGCATGAATGCGGTAGGTCTCATTCTCGAGGGAGAACTCGACGCCAGTGGCTCGCTGTCCGTCGAAAGTCACTCTAGTAACCAAAGCATTGCTGAGAACCGTCAGATTTGGGCGGTCCATATAAGGAAATATATGTACAGCAAAGATGGGGCGAGATTCGATGTCTGTGGTCGACGCCAGCCTCAAAGTATATGGGATCGACAATCTTCGTATCGCAGATGGATCTATCCTGCCTCGCGTTACAACCGGTAACACAATGGCTCCCTGCGTCATCATCGGCGAGCGTGCCGCCGAGATCCTGCGGGTTGCACATAACTTGTGATCAGTGAGACCTCTCCCATCGACCAGACCGTGGATGAGGCAGAGGTTTAGAGGGCAAAGGTCGCGGGTCCGATAAGGGTCCAATAACCGTTGCCATGAGGGATTCAGGGCGCTTAGGTAGCCATCCGTTACGCCCGGTTTCAATCAGTTACGTGACACGGATTAGCTGTCACGGCAGAGGTCGCGGGTCTCGAAGCTAATGTCTGACGAGACCCTGAACGCAATTTTGATGGATGGAAAAATCAGAAGATCTGCACAACAACGACGCAGGCCTGCCTCAGTTTCTCAAGTTTTCTAAATCTGAAGAGCTGGGCTGAATCCCCACGATTCAGCCCGTTCCCGCTGGTTGGAAGTTGATGCCAATTTGATGCCAAGTATGGTCCGGAGTACCGGTTTTCACCGGCTACACCGGCTTATAACCCCTTTAGGATGTGCAGCCGGCCACTTCAGTGCCACCTTCACACGGTGGAAGTCGTAGCATTTGCTGCGTATATAGCCAATGCTAAACGGCCTCGTGGTCAGGAACTGCGCCAAACAGGGAACTGGTGAGCTCCCGAAATCCGTTCTGTCCACGACCAGGTATCCAGAAACGGTGGGGAGATGAGATTTCGACCCGGAGCCGAATGCTCATCTGTTAATTTCGCCGAATCCTTCGCCGAATTGTGCGCCGAAGGGACTCCAAATTGTCCTCTTGGCTCCTATCCACTCCATTGATAACATTGGTGCTCCGCCCTTTATGACTGCCCTGTTAACCGAAGGGTTGTAGGTTCGAGTCCTACCTCAGGAGCCATAAGTATCGTACGATTCAATAGGTTGTGACGGCCACCTAAGAGGTGACCTTCTTCGTTTTCTGTCGCTCGATGTTTACTTGGGGCCACGTCAGAAATGGGCGTTTTCCCGATGAAAACGCCGCCGAACGCTCGCCTCGGGATTCCAGCGTATAGGGAAAATACTCTAAACATCTGTTTTTC
>Ga0207678_10004588_pt1 | contig 12420 bp, 16 predicted proteins | sample KBSC63metaG_FD_184319 | JGI IMG/M metagenome (GOLD analysis project Ga0207678, IMG submission 184319) | Corn rhizosphere microbial communities from Kellogg Biological Station, Michigan, USA - KBS C6-3 metaG (SPAdes) (version 2) | ecosystem: Host-associated > Plants > Roots > Rhizosphere > Soil ... | reverse complement strand
GTTCAGTTTCTGCCGTACGGATTTGCGGCGCTGCGCTTGCCCGGGCATGATGAACGTGCGCCCCACGTACCGGTTCTTGAAGAAGCCTTCGCGGTACTCGATGCCGAGCTTCTGCGCGACCTGCATGGCCGCCGGCCTGGAGGAATCGGGAATGGGCATGATGACGTCGATGTCACCGCGGGGGGCATAGCGCGCGATGGTGTCGGCCAGGCGGTTGCCGAGCCGCAGCCGCGCCTCGTACACGGAGATGCCAGACATGACGGAGTCTGGACGAGCGAGATAGACGAACTCGAAGGCACAGGGGACGAGGCGCGGGTGCTTGGCGCACTGGCTCGCGAACATCTCTCCGCCGTTGGTGATGAAGACGCACTCGCCGGGCGCGACGTCGCGCACGGACTCGTAGCCGCCGCTCTCGTGCAGCAGGGATTCGGACGCGATGGCCCACTCGACGTGGCCGTCTTCCGCCACCCGCTTTCCGATCGTGAGCGGGCGGATTCCGAACGGATCGCGGAACGCGATCAAGCCATGGCCGGCGATCAAGGCGATGACGGCGTACGAGCCGCGAACACGCTCGTGTAGCTCGGCGACGCTCGCGAAGATCTGCTCCGGTGTCAGATCTCCGTGGCGCGCGACCTGGTGCAATTCGTGTGCGAGCACGTTGAGCAAGAGCTCGGTGTCCGAGTTCGTGTTCAGGTGCCGGCGATCGACCTTCAGCAGCTTCTGCGTCAGCTCGCGCGTGTTGACGATGTTGCCGTTGTGGACGAGCGTGATGCCATAGGGCGCATTGACGTAGAACGGCTGCGCCTCGCTGGCCTCGGAGGCGTTGCCGCTCGTGGTGTAGCGCACGTGGCCGATGCCGACGTTCCCCTTCAGGGTTCGCATGTCGCGCGTGCGAAAGCCCTCACGCACGTAGCCCTTCGCCTTGTGCATGTGGATGCGCGCGCCGTCTGCCGTGGCGATGCCCGTCGAATCTTGCCCCCGATGCTGCAGCAGCGCGAGGCCGTCGTAGAGCTCCTGGCTTACCGGTGTCGAGGACAGCAGACCGACGATGCCGCACATGGGTGCGAGTCTGGCACGCCCGACGGCGCCCCAGCAGGCTTTTTGCCAGCCGTCGACGGCCAATTTAGCCCGGGCACTCGCTGGAAGCCCGCCCCCGATGCACCGACGAGCCCCCGAAGCTCAGCCGGAGACGCTGCCGAGGCGAAACTCGTCTATCACGGGGATGGCCTCCGTCACCGCCTGGTCGGCGCCGGTCTCTGAGCGCCGCATGACTTGGATGATGAACTCGACCATCGAGTTCCCTCCCTGCGGTCGTTCGCCAGACCTCTTGGTGAGCGGGCGAGCGGCACTCAGTGGCACACAGTGGCTCAAGGGGTTTCTAGTGATCTTGCCCACTTCAACCCGGCACGGAGCTTGCTGACTTCGTTGCATGGAGTCTTCGCTCATTTATCGCTGTTTCGTTTTGGTCCTCGTGCTCGGGTGCTCCGGCGCGTCTACGCGAGTTGATGGCGCGGCTGAAGGCGAGTCGGCGCGCGTGCAGCCCGACGGCGACTCCGAGCCGGAGAGTGTCGCTTCGACGGAGGCCGTTGCTGCAACGACTGTTTCGTATCAGGCCTCAACGACTTGGATCAATCATTACCAGGTGCCCTGCTCGGGGTGGGAGGGTAAGCACTTCTGCTATCTGGTGGCCGATTCAGAGAATGGTCCATGGCGAATGGAGTACGATCCGATTGGAGGCGTCTCATTGGAGTGGGGTCACGTTTACGAGGTCGCACTCGGGTTCGTGGATCAAGGTGACGTCGGTGTCGATGCGCCGTCAATTTCCACGTTTGTGAGTGAGATCCGTACGGACCGCATGGTGGATGTGGGCTCAACCACCTTCGAGTTTCGTGTAGATCCTCAGCTGGGCGAGTTGGGGTATCGGTATCTGACGATGACCGGCGCTGACAGCGGCGAGCTCAGCGATCGCACGCCGTTCGTCTGCGAGTCCAGTCAAGTGTGCGACCTACTCGAAACTGCGTTGGAGGATGACAAACCTTTCGCGGTTTCGTTCGGATATGGCCCAGAGCTACTTCCACTGGTCGCTGTGTCGATCAACCGGTAGCGTGGTGGTCGAGCATTTTGGGTAGACTCGAGGCTGAAGCGCCCGCTGCTCAACGCCAGCCGTTCGGCAGACAGGAGAATGAGAGCTGGTACGGCACGGCGAACGCCGGGCGCACCTTTCTGCAACGCTGGGTGCCTTCTCGCCGACGATCGCCGCAGCTGGCTCGTTCGTGTCTCTCGGGCGCGGCGTACGCCAGTTTCGCCCGCAGCCGCAGGCGCTGAGCCCAGGCTCGTGACGGGCCAGCGCGGCGAGCGGTCGAAGCCCGCGCCCTTGGCCACGTGTCGATGGGCCTCTACTCGCTCAGCGCGCTCGGAGCGGATGCAGCCCAGCTCGAGCGCTTCGCCGACTCCCACTGGGCTCGGCTCGAGCTTTTGCCCGCTGAGCCCGGGCCCACCATCGGCGCCCACGCTTGGAAAACGCGCCTCGGCCAACGCGACGCCATCAACGCCTACCGAGCCTTCTTCACGCAGGCCATCGCACGCCACGGGCGCAACGCCACACTGCGCAAGGATCTGCCCGACCTCCTTCCCGGTATCGGATCCGGCGGTTTCCATGCGCTGATCCGCACCGGCTACGGCGTGCGCTTCGGCGACGATCGCGAGGTCGCTGACGGCCTCGCCTACTGGGCCACCGCTTTCGTTCCGCTGGGCCCCCTCGGCGCCGCTGGCACGGAGCGCGATCGGCCTGTGCCTGGAACGAGAGCCTGGCGCGCGCCCGAGCGAGCCTCGACGAGCACTAAATCAAGCTCGTCGAGGTCGCGCATGAACAGAGCGCCTTCTACGCCGACCCGCTCTACCGCCGCGCGGCAGCGCTACGGGTCAAGTTGATCCAGAGCGGTTGAGCGCGCTGGGCAGGCTTCAGCCTCGGCGGCCCGCCCCCGCCATGTCGCACGTTGGCGAGGAGAAGAGCGCCATCAGGCGCACGGCTCAGGTTCGCGCGAAGTAGTCGGGCTACCCACAGCCAGGATCGGGAAGCGGGACATGGGCGTGAAGAACTATCTCGTCGAAGGGGCTTCTGGATCCGGCAAGACCTCAGTGTGCGATGAGCTGCAACGGCGTGGCTACCACGCCATCCACGGCGACAGGGAGCTGGCTTATCAGGGTGATCCCGAAACCGGTGAGCCTCTGGATGGCTTCGCCCACGAGCACCATATCTGGGACGTCGAAAAGGTGAGGGCCTTGGCGACCGATCAAAGTCACGCGGCGTCGTTCTTCTGCGGCGGCTGCAGGAACTTCGAGCGCTTTGCGGAACTGTTCGATGGAGTATTCGTTCTCGAGGTCGATCTGGACACGCTCCATCGGCGCCTCGCGGCCCGACTTGAAGGCGAGTGGGGCGGACGAGCCGGCGAACGAGAAGTCATCGCTCGACTACACGCGACGAGAGAAGACGTTCCAAAAAACGCAGTCACAATCGACGCTACCGTACCCGTCGCACGCGTCGTGGACGGATCTTCTACCTGTGCCGAAGAGCGCAGCAGGCGCGCTAGGCCATCCGCAGAGGCAGCCTGTCGGGGACGAGAGCTGCGGACGCCCCGTACGCTCGCATGGCCTCCGTTGCTTCGCGAAAGTAAGTGCTCAGACGTGCGGCGGGCTCTCGCGGGATGCCGCAGTCCGCGAGCGCACGATCGAAGAGGCGAAGGCAGGCCTCGTCGAGATTGACGTGCTCGCCGTTGCCGGCATGGATACGCTGGACGTAGGACTCGTCGCCGTAGCCGCCCGTGTAGAGCGCGGGCCCTCCGGTCACCTCCGCGAAGTAGGCGGCTAGGCGTTCCGTGTGCTGCGGGTGAAGCCCACAGTGTGTGAAGGGATGTTCCGCCACCGGATCGGCGACGCAGAGCTCATGCCAGCGCCGGCACACGGCGAGGATCGCGTCGAAGCCGCCGAGCTCTGCATACAGCGCCATGCCGTCATACTGCCGTGCAACCGTCGCTGCGGCTACACAAAAGCGGGCGCAGCCGTCGCACTCGAACGGCAAATGGTATCCGCGCTGCGCGGATGGCGGAGCTCGTCCACGCACGAAATCCGGGGCTTCGCTGCGGTGAGAGAGCTCGCCCGTGTGCGGCGCTCGGCGGCCTCAGAATGAGCCCGATGACGGCCACGGCGCTTGCGCGCCGCGGCCGTGGTGTGGCTCCGGGACGGGCCTACCGACTGCGACTCAGCTACACTGAGCCTCAGCCGATGGATCCATACGAGTTCTTTCCGGGCGATCCGCCCATCGCCGATCTCCTGTCGCCGCTGGGTCTTGGCATCGCCGTCGCGATGGCAGTCATCTCACTACTCGGTTTTGGACTGATTCGATGGGGCGCCGTGCAAAGGATCGGGCGCTATGCTCAGATCGGACTGGTCGCGTAAAATTGGAGCGTCATGCCGCAATCCGGAGAACACGTGAGGCCACGAGCTCTGCAGGCAACAGTCGCCCATGAGCTACCCTTCGACAGACAACTCAGGCGAGAACATGAGCACCGTTTATGACCAGAATGTCGATTTCTACATCGACTTTGTTGATCGCGGGCTGAACTCGGATCGTTATCTGCCACTGCTCGAGCTGATGACCGACCTGATCGGCGCGCGCCTCAACGGCGCGCGCGTCTGCGATCTGTGTTGTGGCGAAGGCTACCTCGGGCGCCATCTGGTGGCGCATGGCGCGCGTGAGGTCGTGGGCATTGACGCCTCGGCGGAACTGATCGGGCATGCAAGGGCACGCGCGAACTCGGCCAGCCTGACCTATCATCGGGATGACGCGCAAGCGCTCTCGTCGCTGACAGACGGCACGTTTGACGTCGTCGCTTCGCAGCTCGCAATCATGGACGTCGCCGATCATCGCGCGTTGTTCAGCGCCGTGCGCCGGGTGCTGGTGCCTCACGGTGTGTTTGTGTTTTCGACGCTGCATCCGTGCTTCAAGGCACGCCCATTCCACGTACGGGACGCGCCGGAGAATCTGCTGGATGAGAATGGTGAGCCGCTCGGCGTGGTGATCCGCCGTTATGCGTCGGAGGGACATTTCAAGTCCGGTGGTGATGGTGTGCGGGGGCACATGGGATCGTATCACCGCATGCTGTCTAGCTATGTCAACGAGCTCATCCGCGCCGGCTTTGTGTTGGAACGCATGGAAGAGCCTCTCGATGGCCCGGCGAACGGTGCGCTGTTTTCCGAAGTGCCAATGGTCTTGGTCGTCGCCGCCAGGGCGAACTAGGCTTTGCGCCTCGTAGCGCGTCCGCGGCTTCCGACCTTCCGCTTCGCCAGCCGTACGGGAAGCTGCAGAAAGCGGCCGTACCGCTCGAGCTCTTTTTCGAGCGCGCTTCGGGTGGTGGGATCGAGCGGCCGTGCCAGGTGAATATCTACCAGCGCCTCCTCGGGATTGAGGACGAGCACCTTCCTGCTCTCGGTGTAACCGATGATGTATTCGTCGAACGCTTGGAGCAGGTGCACGCGCGTTTCGCCCGTCGCTCGGCGGGCGGGGGCCTCGAGCATCCAGTGAGTGCAGCCGCCCGCTTCCAGTCGGCGCAACCCCTTGCCCTTCAAGAGCTCCAGCCCGTGCCGAGCCTGCGCGGCCGTCAGGCTCGACCACCATCGGCGCTGGTGATGCGCCCGCGACTGCGCTGGGCGATCGACCACTTCGCAACTCCGAACTCCTGGGCCTGCACCGCCCCCAGCCAGCCCACGACCGCCTCCGGCGTGGACAGCGGCGCACCGGTCAGGTGTTGCCGCCGCAGTCGGAGCCGGGCGATGTCCTCGTCCTTCACTTGTTTCGGACGCAGTCTCGCGCCGCGTGAGCCGCCCGGGCAAGGGTCCGTGGGGGCTCGCTGCTGAGTTCCGCGGTCGCGCCGCCCGGGGCCACCGTGGTAGCCTGTTTCATGTTCAGCCATGCACCGGCGGATTACCTGTGCCCCTTCTGCATCGTCGTTTCCGGAAGGGATAACCCGGCTCCCTACGTGGGGCAGGCTGACGTGGTGCTGCGCACCGGTCAGGCAACGGCCTTTGTCAGCTCGAGTTGGTGGCCCAACAATCCGGGACACGTCTTGGTGGTGCCCGACGCGCACGTCGAGAACATGTACGATTTGACGCCGGAGTTGGGGGCCCAGGTTCTGGACGCGGCGCGAAGGATCGCACTCGCCTTCAAGGCTGTGTATCGGTGTGCTGGGGTTTCAACGCGGCAGCACAACGAACCCGCGGGAGGCCAGGAGGTTTGGCACTATCACCTTCACGTCTTTCCGCGGTACGAAGCCGACCAGTTGTACGCGCGCGATGGCGAGCGTCGCACGGTGAGCCGGGACGAACGGGCTGGGTACGCCGAGCGACTGAGACGATTCTTGCATCACTGCGGGTGAACGGCGGGAAGTTCAAGGCGCCCGGTGACTACCTGATCCGCCAGCTCCCACAGCTATTTCGAGACCAGGGCATCCACCTCGACCTCGACCAGAAACTCGGGGCGAATGAGACGCGCCACCTCGACACAGGTGGCTGCGGGATCGACGCCCTCGAATGCTTCTCGGTGTGCGCTAGCGAACTCTTCGAAGCGCGCAATGTCGGTGACAAACGAACGAGTCCGAATCACATCGCTCAAGTCGGCATCCAGCTGCTGAAGCGCTGCCTGAATGCGTTGAATGCACGCTTGGGTCTGGCGATAGAGGTCTCCAGCACCGATGACGTTGCCAGCTTCGTCCACCGCAACTGTCCCGGAAACGACGATGGTATTCCCTACTCGTTTGGCCCGGCAGTACGCGGCTTTGGATTCCCAGGGCCTACCGGTATAGACATTCTTTATCATACGCTGCTCATCTACTATCGACGCGGGCGCTTGCAAGGACCGGGTTAGCGATCGCCAAACGAACGGCCGTTGCGGCTGGTCCACTCTTTCAGGGCTTGGATCCGCTGGCCAGCAGCGCCGGCATCGGCAATTCGTAGCCGTCTCCCTGGCGATAGGCGCTGATCTCCTCGCGCACAGCGGCTTGGATTCGGGCTGTCTGCTCCGCAGACTGCGCCTGAAGAAGCGCACGCATGCGCACCGTCGCACGCCGGAATGCCACGAGGATGTGTTCCGGCTCCTTCAGGTGCCAGACTTGCGGGACGTACGCGACCGCCGGGTTTTCGAAGCCCGCGGCGCGCAGCAGCCGCTCGGCGCGCTCTGGCTCGCTGAGCCCGAAAAAGTCTGGACCGGCGGGAATGGCGATGTCGGCGCTGCCATGGGCGCGGACGGCGCGCAACAAGGCGCCCATCGCCACGACGCGCTCGGGCCGGTCCCAGACCGTAAAAGCAAAACGCCCCCCCGGTACGAGCACGCGGCACGCCTCCGCTGCCGCGCCCCTGGCATCGGAGAAATGCAACATGCCGAAGCTGCTTAGCACCGCGTCAAAACTCGCGTCGGGGAAGGGCAGGGCGCACGCATCGGCGATCTCGAAGCGCAGGCCCGGGTAGCGTGTGCGCGCGGCCGCCACCTGCGCGTTCGAAAAGTCGACACCGATCGAGCTGGCACCTCGCTCGGCGGCAGAGGCCGTGAGAAACCCAGGGCCACAGGCGACATCCAGCACTCGGGACCCAGTGCTCACTGCGGCTGCGTCCAGCAAGGGCGCGCTCGACTGCCGGGTCAGCGCGGCGATTTCCTGCTCGTAGTGGCGGACAACGTCCGCGTTCTCCCAGCCGAGTCGCTCGAACTCGTGAAACCCGGGATACGGCTCGGTCATGCGCGTTGCGTAGCGCCTCGGAATGCCTCCGGCAAGCGAGCTGAACGTGGGAAGCTGGGGCGTCGGCCGAGCGATACAATCTACATGCGGTAGCCACTCGCGAGTATCATCGCAGCGCAATGACCAGCAAACGCAGCGCGATCGTCCTCGGAGGCTCCGGGTCGGTCGGAACGGCACTGCTCCGTGAGTTACTCCACGACGATGCCTTCCACACCGTCATCACACTGTCGCGCCGATCGCTGCCCGAGGCCGTAGCGATGGCTCGCACCACCGGCCGCAGGCTGGTGGAGAAGCTCGTTCCCGACATGAAGCCCGCGCCCCTCCTCGCGGCCACGCTCGATGCAGCGAGAGACTCCGACGGCGACCTGGAAGGGTTCAGCGTGCTCGGTGTCGGGGCCGGCACGGCGAAGCTCACGCTCGAGCAACATCGCGCGGTCGACGTTGCGCTGAACGAAGCATTCGCACGAGCACTGCGAGATTCGGGCAAAGTCCGGCATCTCGCATTCATGACGGCCGTGGGTGCGGATCCGGCCGCGAGCGCCAGCGGCGGCGGTGCCGCTGGCATGTCGCGCTACAACCGCGTGAAGGGCGAGGCCGAAGAGGCAGTGCGCGCGAGTGGGCCGGCGATCGTGAGCGTATTCCGTCCCGCGATGATCATCGGCTCTCAGCACACGCCGTGGCTGCTCGAGAAGGCGCTGCCAATGTTTTCCTTCGTCACGCCGGGGAAGTACAAGTCGATCCGCGTGGAACAGATCGCGAAGGCGATGGTCGCCGCGGCGAAGCACCACCCGGCGACGAGCGCGACGTACCAGTACCCGGAGATGATGGCGCTGATCGCGAACGGACAGCGCTAGGCTGCGACGCGAGCCGGAATTGCAGGACCGCGACGAGCATCGTCTGCTGGCTAGAATGCGGCGAGCCGCCCCGTGCGGCTGCGCGTGAGGACAGTGCGGTAAGGCTCAGGAATGCGTTCGCTGATGGGAGAGCGGACGCGCCAGAGTCCGGTTCTCCCCACTTTGACTTCGCTCGCCACGATAAACAGCACGCTGCACCCGACGTCTCGATCTCCCTGCACTCGAACCAGCTGGGTAATGAACGACGTTGCCAGCTGAGTGACGCTGGGCATCACCGGGAGGTCGTTCGGCGAGCGTAGCGTCACCCTTGACGCGCGGCCGCCGCGACCCACCGAGAAGAGCACCTGGACATCACGCCCAACCCGGTCGTACCACGGGAGCGTCAGGTGCACCTCGCTCCCGTCTGTACGAGCGCGTTCACTTTTGCACCACCAGATGCCGCTCTCATCTTGCACGAACACGACCAGTGAGCGCTGGGATTCTGAAGGGGCCGCTCTCCATCGGTTTTCCACACCTCGGGTCGGCCTCTACCTTAGCTGGATCCCTCTGCGGTCGCACCACGGCGCGGCCGAGTCTGATAGGCTTGCTCCAGCTTGCTAACCGTCGCCGCGATCGCTCTTGGGTTCTTGCTCGCGGCGTCCGCCGCCTTCTGTGTGTTGGGGCTGGGCGCCATTCTTCGCAAGCGGCGTCGCGGCACCCCGGCCGTGTTGCTGGGCCTGGGGCTCTTCGCGGCCTACGTCCTTCTGCTTGGCGCTACGGCTGCGCTCGCTACTGCAGGCAGGGAAGGGGCCACCAGCGATACTCAGCACAAGGCTCGCCGCCTGGCGGAACACATCTCCTTCTTGATGAACATCAGCGCCTTCGGAGCGCCTGTCGGAGTCCTGGTCGCCGTCCTCGCTCGGCGTCGTGAACGCTGAGTCGTCACACGCGCGCCGCGCCGTTCATGGTATGATGCCAGCCTGTGGCGATTCATTTCGAACATGGGCTGGACGTGGGGGTGCCGCCGGAGGCGGCATTCAGCGTTCTGGATGATCTCGGCCAAACTCCCCGCTGGCTCGAGCGGTGCACCGGCATCGACAAGCTCGCACCTGGACCCAACGCGGTCGGAACGAAGCTGCGTTGCCACTATCGCGAAGGCGGGCGCACCGGCGAGATGGACGGCGAGATTACCGCTCGCACGCCCAACGAGCAGCTGAGCTTTCGTTATGGCGACAAGATGATGGAGGTGACGGTGGACTTTCGCGTCAGCGCTTCCAGCGCCGGGGCGCGCCTCGTGCACACCATCGACATCACGCCCAAGACCTGGTTCGCCAAGCTGTTCTCGCCGTTCATTCGCAAGCAGTTGCCGCGGCAGACGACGCAGGCCATGGAGCGCCTGCGCCAGTTGCTCGAAACGGGTCCGTGAGCTGTGCGCGGGGTCGTGGAGCGGGCCTATCCTGGCGGGTTCGGTGGCGTAGGGGACCGAGCCCCCTCTCTCCAGCGCAGGCACGGCGAGGCGCTTCTGCTCCGGAGGGGAACGGGCTTGCATGTGTGCCTGCGCCGGAAGCTGGAATCGTGTGCTGGAGCAGATTCGAGCAACCGCCTGCACTTCGCGGCACGAGAGATTTCGGGTAGGCTCGCGGCATGCGAGTTCTGCGATGCACGGTGTTCGAGGCGACCACTCTCTGGGCGCGCCCGCTCGGGTTCTGTGCCGCCGCGCTCGCGGCGTTTGCCTGCGGCAGCACCGACGGCGATTCGCTGCAGCATTCTTCCGGTGAGAGCAGTGTCGTCCCGGGCAGTGCTCCTGGGAGCGGCAGCGACGTCGCGCCGAGCGCCGCTCCCGGCACCAATACCGGTCTCGTGTCAGACCCGCCGCTGCTCGGTGGCGCCTGCACGGGTCAGGTGGCGCAGGACACGTTCGCGGCCGCGCTGTGCAGCTGCGAGGATACCAACATCGCGGGTTACCTGCGCACGCGCGGTCTCGGCGACAGCGATGATGCCGGCGATCTCGTCGGCTCGGTGAGCGTCAACGGCGACTACAGCACCAACGGCTACGCCAACGTGGGCGGCAACTTCACGGTCGCCGGTTCGCGCGACATCGCGTTCGCCGGTCTGCTGCAGGCCGGGCAAGACCTGTTCTTCCACCCCGCGGCGGACGTGGCGGGCGTAGTGAAGGTGGGGCGGGACGCCTGGCTCGCCGATGCGCTGCGCGCGTTCGGGCGCGTCGCCATCGAGCGCGACCTGTACACGGCCGACGGCGCCGGCTTCCGCGGCATCGCCGTGGTCGATGTCGGCGGCGCGCGCCACACGCAGGATGTGAGCATCCCGGCGCCCTGCGCGTGTGGCGCCGGGCAGGTGATCGACGTGGCCGCGCTGGTGGACGACGCGCGGACCAACAACGACAACGCGAGCATCGGCCTCGACCCGGATGCCCTGAACCTCACGGTCGGCATCGGCACTCCGCTGGAGCTGCCGGGCGGGCGCTTCTACGTGAACCAGATCGGCGGCGTCGGCGGCATCAATCTGCGCGTCACCGGCAAGACGGCGCTGTTCGTGGGCGACGACCTGCTCGCCACGGGCGCCTTCCGCATCCAGCTCGAACCCGACGCCGAGCTCGATCTGTTCGTGCGCGACAACCTCGCGATCACCGGCGCGGCGCTGTTCGGCGATCGCGCGCGGCCCTCGGCCACGCGCGTGTACGTCGGCGGCACCGGCGATATCACCGTCGCCGGCTACGCCGCCTTCGTGGGCAATCTGTACGCGCCGACCGCGAACATCCGGGTCGGCGGCTTCGGTCAGATCTACGGCTCGCTCTTCGGCAAGAACATCGATGCGGCGGGTTTCCTGTCCGTCGGCTATGACGCAGCGATCCAACAGACCGGCAAGGGCTGCCCGCCGAACGTCAACGACGTGCCACGCATTCGTTGAGCGGCGCCCGCGGATTGCGCTGCGTGGTGGGCTCGGTACCTGGCGCCGCTCAGCGGCGCCAGGAGTGCCCCCTCTTCGGTTCGTGTGCTGCTGACGCTCAGTTGGGCGCCGGCTCCGGCACGCACACGCCGTAGCAGGTCGGGGCGCAGGTCGAGCCCGGGTGGCAGCCCTGCGGCTTCAGTAGCTCACGCCCAGCGCGGCCCCGAAGGACACGCCGCTCAGCGCGAGCTCATTCAGGGCGAGCGCTGCGGTGCGCACGGGGGCGTCGCCGCTGGGTGGGAGCTTCAGATCGAGCGCGGGGCTCCACAGGTAGCCGGCTTCCACGCGCACGAAGAAGCCGATCGGATGGCGAATGCCGCCGGGATCCGCGTCAGCGAAGCGAAAGGTGGCTCCGAGCGCGGCATCGAGCGCGAACGTCCATTGCTCGTCCGCGAACCTCGAGCCGCTGCCCGTATCGTTCAGCTCCGTCGAGACGTGCAGGGCTTGCGGCGCCAGGCGTCCGAACACGTACAGGCGATCGAGCAACGGAAAGCGCAGCTCGGGTCCCGCGCCGAAGCGCATCACGCCCAGATCCGTCGGTTGTCCGCGCAAGCTCGCGCTGCTGCCACCGAAGTCCGCGTTGGCCGCGATCGCCACCTGGCCCGTGCTGAAGTCGTACACGCCAGCGCTCGCGCTCAGCTGAAACGCGGGTACGGCGTCGTTCTCGGAGAAGGGATCGAGGCCGTCGCTGGAGACGATCTGGTTGCGGAAGCCGAGCGAGAAGGAGAGGGCGGGGGTGAGGCGAGGGGTCGCGGAGGTGGCGATCGGGAGGTCGGGGAGTGCGGGAGCGGGGTTGCCGGTGAGTTCGAAGGGGTGTTGGGTGTTGGAGGGAGGGG
>Ga0207678_10004587_pt1 | contig 12421 bp, 17 predicted proteins | sample KBSC63metaG_FD_184319 | JGI IMG/M metagenome (GOLD analysis project Ga0207678, IMG submission 184319) | Corn rhizosphere microbial communities from Kellogg Biological Station, Michigan, USA - KBS C6-3 metaG (SPAdes) (version 2) | ecosystem: Host-associated > Plants > Roots > Rhizosphere > Soil ... | reverse complement strand
CGCCAAGGCCGGCGCGACGTTCATCTCGCCGTTCGTCGGCCGCCACGACGATGTGGGCTTCGACGGCATGAGCCTGATCGCCGACATCCGCCTGATCTATGACAATTACGACTTCCCGACCCAGATCCTCGTCGCCAGCGTGCGCCATCCGATGCATGTGGTGGAAGCCGCCAAAATCGGGGCTGACGTGATGACCGCGCCGCCCAAGATCATCTGGCAGCTGTTCAATCATCCGCTGACCGACAACGGGATCGCCAGCTTCCTCAAGGACTGGCAGGCGACTGGCCAGAAAATTGCCTGAAATCCGCGCTTTTTGAGCTTAATCTTTGCGCAACCCTCGCGCGTAACTCTTTCCTAACCGGTCAAGCCTTAGGTTCCTCAAATCCTGCCAGTGGACTGCAGGTCGGGGCGGCAACGCCCCAGTCTTGGAACCAAGGAGCAAAGACCATGAGCAAGTTTCTGAAGCTGATCCGCAACTCTGAGGGTGCGACCGCCATCGAATACGGTCTCATCGCTGCTCTGATCGCCGTTGCGGCGATTGGCGCGATGCAGGGCATCGGCAACAAGCTGAACACGACGTTCAACAACGTCTCGAACAGCCTGAAGTAAGCCTTTCAAAGTCTGCGTAAGTCAGGCGGCGGTGCCGAAAGGCGCCGCCGTCTTTCTTTTGTACCCGCGGCAATGGGCAGCCTGTGATAGGAAATTAACCGCTCCGGGCGTATCCTTCGCGCCATGGCCACGGTCATACCCTTCGAGGAACGGGCGGTTGCTCACCTTCGTCAGCGCCTCGGCGCCGTCGAGGAAGCGAACCAGGACCTGATCGCCTTTGCCCGCGGCCATTCGGGCGCGGTCGCCTCGATCCATGCGGCCGTGCTCGCCGCCGTCGAGACCGACAGCATCGACGCATTGCTGCACGTCGTCACCCAGGAATGGCCGCTGATCCTGCGCATCGACGCGGTCGCTTTGTCGCTGATCGTTGGCGACAAGGGCTTTCGCGCCGATGGCGGCGGGGTGCAAATCGTCGATCCCAGAATCCTCGGCCGCGCCATCAATGCGGTCGACGGGGTCGAGATGCGCGCCGTCAACCGCGGCCATCCCCTGTTCGGGCCGGCCTGCGACCTGATCCGCGCGGAGGCGCTGATCCGCGTCGATTGTGACCCGCCGCTGCCGCTCGGCCTGCTCGCGCTCGGGCAGCGCGCCGAGCTCAGCCTCGACGCCCGTCACGGCAGCGAATTGCTGATGTTCCTCGGGCGCAGCCTTGCGGCTATGATCCGCAAGTGGCTGGTGAACCCGCAACAGGCTTGAATGGCGCCAGCGCCCTCGCAGCGCGCTGGAGCGACTATCTCGAGCACGATCGCCGCCGCTCGGCGCACACCGTGCGCGCCTATGTCGCGACCGCGCATCGCCTGATCCATTTCCTTGGCGAGCATTGGGGTGAAGAGGTCACGCCGGCCCGCCTGCACGGCCTGAACGCCGCGGATTTGCGAGCCTTCCTCGCGCGGCGGCGCGCCGAGGGTCTCGGCGCCGCGTCGGCAGCCCGCGAACTATCGGGCGTTCGCGCCTTCCTCCGATATGCGGCCGAACAGGATGGCCGGCACGGCGCCTTGCCGCGCACGCGTGCGCCCAAACGGCCGCGCACCTTGCCGCGCCCTGCAGCGCCGGATGATGCGATGGAGCTCGCCCAGAGTGCCGCCGATGCCGCGAGCGCGCCGTGGATCGGAGCGCGCAACCTCGCCATCCTGCTGCTGCTCTACGGCGCCGGCCTGAGGGTCGCCGAGGCGCTGTCGCTGACGGGGCGGGCGCTGCCAATCGGCTCGACCATTCGAGTCACCGGCAAGAGGTCGAAGACCCGGATCGTTCCGGTCGTGCCCGCAGTGCGCGAGGCCATCGACGAATATGTCCGCCAGTGCCCCTATTCACTGGCCGGAGAGGCACCTTTGTTCGTCGGCGCACGCGGCGGTCCGCTCAACCCCGACCTGGTGCGCCGCTCCGTCGCGGCGGCGCGAAAGAGGCTCGGGCTGCCGGATACCCTGACCCCGCACGCGCTCCGCCACAGCTTCGCGACCCATTTGCTCGCGCGGGGCGTCGACCTGCGTGCGCTGCAGGAACTGCTGGGTCACGCCAGCCTGTCCTCGACGCAAATTTATACCGCGGTCGACGCGGCGCGCCTGCTCGACGTCTACCGGCACGCGCATCCGCGCGCCTGAACGGGTTATTCCGCAGCCATCTTGAGCAGCTCGATCTCGCGCTGGAGCCGCTGCAGCTCGAGCTCGTAAAGCCGCGTGCAGTCGACACGGTTGGGTTTGTGACCGAGGGGAATCGTGACGCGCGCGTAGCCGAGGGCCTCCGAACCACTGGCCCGGTCGGGCCGAAGCAGCGGTGACGACAAATCTTCGCGCCCGCTGATGCTCGATCCCGCCATGCCGACGTCGAGATAGGCGCCGTTGCTATTGATGCTCTGGCTGCACCGAGAGCCGGACCCGGTTTCGACCCGGTCCTCGCCGCCCGGTCCCGTGGGTGCCGGCGGCAAATAGATGCCGTCGGTCCCGGCGAAGGCCGGAGCGCTAGCCGCGGTCAGCGAGACGGCGAGCAACAAGCTTCGAACAGACCCGCGCATGCAATGTCTCCTGAGGGCGAGGCGCGCGCATCGCGCACAGCCGGAATCCATACCGCTCGCCGGGCGCCAGGCCCTTGACGATGACGAGCAGCTGCCGGCGCGCACCCGCGCCGAGAATCGTGTCGGAGGGGAAGACGAGGACCCGCGGTTGCGGTGCGTCATCGTCAGGCCCCACCGCCTCCGCGACGAAGCGCTCGGCGGTTGAATAGGGATTGGCCAGCGACAGGTAGAAAGCCTTCGCTGGCCCATCGGTGACGCCCGATTTCTCCAGCGGGCCAAGGCTGACCGCGGCGCAAGGCACCGCGCTCGTGAAGAGCGCGAGGGCCGCGAGCCGGGTTATAGCTGGGAACATGTGACGACGGTGGTCAGGGTGTAATTGCCGGCCGCGAAGCCTTCAGCGCTGGTCACTCGCCCGTGGACGGTGAAGGTATCGGTGAGGCCCGTCTCGACGAACGAGGAGCTCGAGTTCGTGTACGCCTGGTTCGCCCCGCGCGTGGACGTGAACTTGATCTCGTCGGTGTGGCTCGCGGTCCAGCCGCCCGGCTTGGCGCTGAGCGAGGGCGCGGCGAAGGAGATTGTCGGCAGCACGCCGAGCGAGACGATCGTCATCGACGCCGGCGTTCCGCCCGATTGCTCGGACCCGATCACCGTGCCGGTCGGAGATGCCGTCATGACACCCGGCGTTGCCAGCGTCAGCGTGCAGCTGCTGATCAGCAATGCGTTGAGATTGACGTCGGTCGCCCCGGCGGCTTGCGAAGCGGCCAGCGCGACAAGACCGAAAACAGCGCGATGCATCGATGACAACTCCCGCGAAAATCGCTTCAGATGCGCATGGCGGAGGCCGGATAGTGGGGTGACCGACCCGCCGCCATGTGCGGTCGGAGCGTTTCAACGGACGCGGTTAATCATCGGATAAACAACTGTTTTGACTGCAATTATCGGCACGGCGAACGGCGGTTTTGCGCGGTTTCTATCTCCGAAGCGGAGACGATTTCAGTGCGCCGCCAGCTTTCGCTCGATCGCGTCCCAGATCAGCCCGGCGGTGTCGGTGCCGTTGAACTTGTCGATCGCGACAATCCCCGTGGGCGAGGTGACGTTGATCTCGGTCAGCCATTTGCCGCCGATCACGTCGATGCCGACGAACAGCAGGCCGCGGCGCTTGAGCTCCGGCGCCAGTGCGGTGCAGATTTCGCGCTCGGTATCCGTCAGGTCGGCCCCCTCGGCCGTGCCGCCGACCGCGAGGTTGGATCGAAATTCTCCCGAGCCCGGACGGCGGTTGATCGCCCCGGCAATTTCGCCGTCAACGAGCACGATGCGCTTGTCGCCTTCGGCCACGTCAGGGAGAAAGGCCTGAAGGACATGCGGCTCGCGATAGGTCGAGTTGAAAAGCTCCATCAGCGCCGAAAGATTGGTGCCGTCGCGGGTGATGCGGAACACCGATCCGCCCGCGAATCCGTGAAGCGGCTTGAGCACGATATCGCCATGCTCGGCGAGGAAATGACGCGCGGCCCCGAGCGACCGGGTGATCATCGTTGGCGGCATGAACCGTGCGAAATCGAGCACCCAGACCTTTTCCGGCGCGTTGCGGACCGCCGCGGGATCGTTGACGACCAGCGTCTCGCCCTGGATGCGCTCGAGCAGGTGCGTGGCCGTGATGTAGCCGAGGTCGAAGGGCGGATCCTGCCGCATCAACACGACGTCCACGTCGCTGCCGAGATCGAGGATGGCGAAATCGCCGAGGGCGAAATGGTCGCCGGCGACCGCCTTCACGCGAACCTCTCGAGCGCCCGCGTAGAGCCGCCCGTCCTGCCAGGTCAGGTCCTCGGCGAGGTAATGATACAGCTTGTGCCCGCGCTCCTGGGCCTTGAGCATCACGGCGAAGGTCGAATCGCCGACGATGTTGATGCCTTCGAGGCGATCCATCTGAACGGCGACGCGGAGGGCCATGGCGCGCGCCTAGCGCCTGAAGGGCGCGGTTGTCACCCTTGCCAGACGTTGGCCAGGTGCTTCGGCCACCGCTTGGGCACGATGAACAGCGCGTCGATGCGGACATCGTCGCCCTCGCGCATGTAGCGGGGAGCGAGACGCTCGGCCGCAACCACGACGCGGCGCAGACGCCACTCGTCGAGCGCGAACCCGGCCGCTTCCTCGCTCGCTCGCGCCTTGACCTCGACGAAGGCGAGAATCCTGCCGCGCCGGGCGATCAAATCGACCTCGCCACCGGGCACACGCGCTCGTCGCGCGAGGATCCTCCAGCCGTGAAGCCGCAAATACCAGCACGCCAAAGTCTCTGCGCCGCGGCCTCGCTTCTCGGCGGCCTGACGGTTCACCGGCTGCGTTCGAGCGCGCGGGCGTAAGCGCGCTTGCGCGGGATGCTCAGCTGCTCGGCGACTTCCGCCGCCGCGCGCGATGGCGACAGCCGCGCGAGCGCCTCATCGAGCAATGCATCGATCCGGTCGTCGCTCACGGCTTCGGCTTCCTGCGCCGGGCCTACGACGATCACGATTTCACCTTTGGGAATCGCATCCGCATAGCGCTGGGCCAGCTCCGTGAGCGTGCCCGTCACGCATTCCTCGTGAAGCTTTGTGAGCTCGCGCGCGACAGCGGCATCGCGCGGCCCAAGCTGGGAGCCAAGCGCGAGCAAAGTGTCCGCAAGCCGCTGTCCACTTTCGTAGATTACCAGCGTGGCGCGGACCGCCGCGATCTCCGCGACGACATCCTGCCGCGCCTTCGCCTTGGCCGGCAGGAAGCCGAGGAACAGGAAGCGATCGGTCGGCAGGCCGGCGAGGGTCAGCGCCGCGATTGCCGCGCACGGACCCGGGATCGTGTGCACGGCGTGCCCTGCGGCGCGGGCTGCCCGAACCAGCTTGAACCCGGGATCGGAGATCAGCGGAGTACCGGCATCGCTGACCAGCGCAATCGCTTCCTGTGCGAGGCGTGCGACGATCGCCTCGCGCGCGCTCTCGCTCGAATGGTCGTCGTAGCGCGTCATCGGCACCTTGGCGCCGATATGGGCGAGAAGCTTGGCCGTGGTCCTCGTGTCCTCGACCAGGATTCGATTGGCGCGCCGCAGCGTGTCGGCCGCGCGCGGGCTCAAGTCGCCGAGGTTGCCGATCGGCGTCGCCACGATGTGGAGGCCGGGAGGCAGCGGTTCGCTCATTCGCATACCGCCAATAAGCTCTTCCAAAAGCTGCAAAAAAGAGTCATCGTCAGCGGTGTTTCATCATGTGCCGTGGGAGAGCGTGCGGATGATTGGGATCTTGGGTGCCTCGGCGATCACTTTGACCGCCCTGCAAGCGACGATCAATGCTCCGACGGACGCGTTCCGCAATTGTCTGCGCGAAGCGACCGAAAAGGCGACCAAGGACAAGGTCACGGGCGACGGCTTCGAGGCTTACGCGCGCAATGCTTGCACGGTGCAAATGGGCTCGCTCAAGAGCGCGGTGATCGCCTTCCGGATGAAGAACGGGATGAGCAAGAAAGCCGCGGGCGACGACGCGGAGATGACGGTCGACGATTATGTCGCGACGTCGGTCGACAAGTACCAGTTCTTCGCTTCGCAGAATGCACAGCCCCCTTCTCCGGCGCCAGCCGCCGCACCGGCAGCGCAGGCAACTCCCGCCGCGGTTACGCAGCCACCGAAGCCGTAGGACCAAGCACGGCGATTTCGCCGAGCAGATGATCGAGCAGCAATCGGCCTTTCGCGGTCGTTGCGATGTGCGTGCCGTCGCGGCGGAGATGTCCTGATCCCACGAGCTGCTCGACCCGCTGCCAATCGACAATCGACGGCAAGCCGAAGCGCTCGGCAATCGCCGCCGCGTCGATGCCCTCACGCAGCCTCAGGCCCATGACCAGCGCCTCGTCGACACTCTCGGAGGCCGCCAGGGGCGCTTCCTCGCTGATTCCGTGCCGGTTGCGAGCGATCGACCGCAGGAAGTTCTCCGGCTTGCGGTGGCGCACGGTCCGCATCCCCAGCCGCCGGCCATGTGCGCCGGGGCCGACGCCGGCATAATCGCCGTATCGCCAGTAGGTGAGGTTGTGCCGGCTTTCGCGCCCGGCCCGCGCGTGATTGCTGATTTCGTAGGATGGCAGGCCGGCCGCCGCCGTCATGTCGTCAGTCAGCTCAAAGAGCGCCGCGGACGCGTCCGCATCGAGCGGCTCGAACTGGCCTTTTGCAACCATCGAGGCGAAGCGCGTGCCCGGCTCAATCGTCAGCTGGTAGAGCGAAAGGTGGCTGGTGCCGAGGCTGAGCGCCTGGGCAAGAGTCGCCGACCAGCCGGCTTCGCAGTCTCCGGGAAGGGCGTAAATGAGGTCGAAGCTGACGCGCCGAAAATGCTTCTGGGCGATTTCGAGCGCGCGCCAGCCCTCGCGCGCCGAATGCGCCCGGCCGAGGAAAGCGAGCGCCCGGTCGTCGAAGCTCTGGAGGCCGAGCGAGAGCCGGTTGACGCCGGCGACCGCCAAATCGGCGAAGCGATCGGCCTCGACCGAATTGGGGTTCGCTTCCAGCGTGATCTCGATCGAATCCGCGGGTTCCCAGTGGCCCACCGCGGCGTCGATCACCGCTTCGACGGTGGCCGCGTCCATCAGCGAAGGCGTCCCGCCGCCGAAGAAGATCGAGGTCAACCGCCGCCCCGGAAGGAGCCGCGCTTCATGGGCAAGGTCGGCGAGCAGAGCGCGGCGCCACTCATCTTGGTCGATGGTCGCGCGAACATGGCTATTGAAGTCGCAATAGGGGCATTTGCTGACGCAGAACGGCCAATGGACGTAGAGCGCGATCCCGTCATGCTGAACTTGTTTCAGCATCCATTTCTCCAACCGCCGAGCGGCTTGCACGATGGGTCCTGAAACAAGTTCAGGACGACGAATGCAAGGCCTCCACCAACCTCGCGAAAGCGGCGGCCCGGTGACTGATGGAATGCTTGAACGCGGGATCGAGCTCACCGAACGTCTCGTCATGGCCGACCGGCACGAACATCGGGTCGTAGCCGAAACCCTTGTCGCCCCTCGGCGGCCAGGTCAGCACTCCGTCCACGCGGCCCTCGAAGGTCTCGGTCTGGCCGTCGTTGGGCCAGGCGATCGCCAGCGCGCAGAAGAAATGCGCCGCAGGCGGGGCGTCGGGCTCGGTCGCCTCGGATTCGCGCCAGACTTTCTCCATCGCCCGCATCCAGTCGCGGTTGCCGTCCTCGTCCTCCGCCCAGCGCGCCGAGAAAATCCCCGGGCGCCCGTGGAGGGCGTCGACGCAAAGGCCGCTGTCGTCGGCAAGCGCGGGCAGACCCGACAAGTCCGCGGCCTCGCGCGCCTTCAGGTCCGCATTGTCGGCGAAGGTCACGCCAATTTCCTCGGGCTCGGGCAGGCCAAGCTCCTCGGCGCCGACGCAGGCGATGCCCAGCGGCTCGACCAGCGCGGCGATCTCGCGCAGCTTGCCCGGGTTGTGCGTGGCGATGACCAGCTTGTCGCCGATCGGCCTCATTGGCCGACCGCCTTCAGCTGCGCCGCGAAAATGTCCGCGCAGCCGATGCGCGCGAGCCGAAGCAGGCGCAGCAGACCTTCCTCGTCGAACGTCTCGCCCTCCGCCGTCAGCTGGGCCTCGACGATCGCTCCGTCGGCAGTGAGCACGAAATTGCCGTCGCTGCCGGCCGTCGAATCCTCGTTGTAATCGAGGTCGAGCACGGCGCCGCCATTGTGGATGCCGCAGCTCACCGCGGCGACTTGCGTGCGGACCGGGTCGACGGAAAGCGCCTTGGATTCGAGCAGCTTGTTGAGCGCGATGCGGAGCGCCACCCAACCGCCGGAAATCGCCGCGGTGCGCGTGCCGCCGTCGGCCTGGATCACGTCGCAATCGACGATCACCTGCCGCTCGCCGAGCTTGGGCAGCTCGACCACCGCGCGCAACGAACGGCCGATCAGCCGCTGGATCTCTTGCGTGCGGCCCGACTGCTTGCCGCGCGCCGCCTCGCGGTTTCCGCGCGTATGCGTGGCGCGCGGGAGCATGCCATATTCGGCGGTGACCCAGCCCTGGCCCTTGCCGCGCAGGAACGGCGGCACCCTGTCCTCGACGCTCGCGGTGCACAGCACCCGGGTCTCGCCGAAGCTGACCAGGCACGCGCCTTCGGCGTGGCGGGTGAAGCCGGGCTCGAACTTCAGTTCGCGCATTTGGTCGGGGGCGCGGCCGGACGGGCGCATGGACTCTCCTTGATCCTGATAATGGGCGGGCCGTCCCTAGACCGCACGGGCCGCCAATCCTAGATGCACCCGCATGGCAGAGCCAATCGGCGAACTGACGGACCGGATGCGCGATATTTTCGGCCGCGTGATCGAGGCGTACCTGGAGCGGGGCGCTCCGGTCGGCTCGAAGGTTTTGGCGGATTCCGTGAATCTTTCGCCGGCCTCCATTCGCGGGGTCATGCAGAACCTCGAGGAGCGGGGGCTGCTGACGCATCCGCACACTTCCGCGGGCCGGATTCCGACTGAGCGCGGCCTTCGCCTGTTCGTCGACGGGATCATGCAGACGGCGGTGCCGAATCCGCGTGAGCGGCTGGAGATCGAACGGCAGATCGTCCGCAACCAGCCGATCGAGGATGCGCTTGCGGCGGCTTCGGCCGCCTTGTCCGGATTGTCGTCATGCGCGGGGATCGTCCTCGCCCCGAAGCAGGAGCTGCGCCTCAAGCAGCTCAGCTTCGTTCCGCTGGACAGCGGCCGGGCGCTCGCTGTGCTGGTCGGAGCGGACGGCAGTGTCGAGAACCGGATCGTTCCGCTCGACGCAGGAATGTCACCCGGATCGCTGGCCGAGGTCAGCAACTTCATCAACGCGCGCCTATCCGGCCTGACGCTCGACGAGGCCCAGGCGCGGCTTCGCCTCGAGATCCGCGAGCGCAAGGAGCTGGTCGACGCCGCCGCGGCGGAGCTCGTCGCTTCGGGCCTCGCCGCCTGGAGCCAGGACCATGCCCGGCGCCCGGTGCTGATCGTCCGGGGGCAGGCCAACCTCATCGACGATGCCGCCGCCGAAGACCTCGACCGTGTCCGCTTGCTTCTCGGCGAGCTCGAGGAAGCACAAGAGATCGCGCGTCTGCTTGGGGAAGCGCGCGATGCGCCCGGCTGCCGCATCTTCATCGGCTCGGAGAACCGCATGTTCGCTCTGTCCGGCTCGTCGGTCATCGCCGCGCCCTATCGCGGGAGCCAGGGGCAGGTGGTCGGCGTTGTCGGTGTGATTGGCCCGACGCGGTTGAACTACGCCCGCGTGGTCCCCATGGTGGATTTCACAGCGAAAGCCCTGACGAGATTGATGGCATGACCGACGACGAAGACCTTCACGAGGAAGCGGAAGACATCCGCGCGAAGACCGCCAGGGACGCGCCCGAGGTCGCCGAGCACGACCATCTCGCCGAGCTCGAGCGGCAGCTCGAGGAAGCGAAAGCGCAGGTGCTGTACGCCGCCGCAGACACTCAGAATGTGCGGCGGCGCCTGGAGGCGGAGCTGAAGCAAGCGACGAGCTATGCCGCGTCGCAATTCGCCCGCGACATGCTGGCCATCAAGGACAATCTCGAGCGCGCACTGGTCGCGGTCAACGACGAACTCAGGAGCGACAAGGTCGCGAGCCAGTTCCTCGCGGGCATCGAGGCGACGGCCCGCGAACTGGAAGCGGTTTTCGCGCGCAACGGCGTCAAGCGCATCGATTCGATCGGCGAGAAGCTGGACCCCAACCGCCACCAGGCGATGATGGAGATTCCGACCGACCAGGCCGAGGCCGGAGTCATCGTCGAGGAGATGCAGGCCGGTTACGTCCTCAAGGACCGGCTGCTCAGGCCGGCGCTCGTCGGAGTGGCGAAAAAGCCCGAGTAAAACCGTCTCCCGAGGGAGAGGGTCGACTCAACGAAGCTGAGCGGGGTGACCTCACCCTCCCGCGACCTGCGGTCGCTCCTTCCCTCTCCCAAGGGAGAGGTTTTTCAATGCACCTCGCGCCGATGCAGTTCACTCTTGCTTGCGAGCGAGAAGCGGGGCTCGGGCGCGACCGATCCGAACAGCCGCGCTGCCGCATAGCGGCCGACCTCCGGGCCATGTTTGAAGCCGTGGCCCGATCCGCCACCGACCAGCAGCACATTCTCCAGCCGCGGGTGGAGGTCGATGAGAAAATCGCCGTTGGAGCTGTTCTCGTACTGGCAGACTTCGGCGCCGGCCAAGGGCGCACCACGGAGGGCCGGAAAGCGCCGGTCGCGATAGGCGATTGCTTCGGCGAGCGCTTCCGCGCTCGGCTGGCGGCTCTGGGTGTCGGGGTCGACTTCGGGCCCGTGCACGTCATGCGCGAACTTCACTCCGCGCCCTTCGAGGTCGGGCGTGCCGTAGAACATGTCGCCCTGGTTGAAGTCGGCCCAACCGGGCATTGCAGCGGGAAGGAAGCGCCGATCGCCACTGGGTGAGGCGAAATAGAAAATCTCCTGGCGTGTCGGCAAAATCCGCCTGCCCACGATGTCAGGGAAGACTGTGCCGAGCCAGGGGCCGAGCGCGAACACGAAACGGTCCGCTTCAAGATCTTCGCCCGACGCCAGCGCGACTGAATGCAGTGCGTCGTTGCGCACCTGTGGAGGGTTCGCGAGCGCCCTGAGGTACACGCCGCCTTGGCGCGCGAATTCGTCGACCAGCGTCTGCACCGCGCGCCGCGCCATCAAGACGCCGAAATCGGGCTCGAATAGCCCAATCTCGACCCCCTCGAAATCGATCATTGGGAAGCGTCGGTCCATCGCGGCGCGGTCCAGAACCTCGGTCGGCAGGCCGAGCGAACGATGCACGGCGATGGTTTCGATCACGTATGGCTGCTCGGTAGGGAAGAAGAACAGGATGCCGCATCGGTGCAGGATCGGAAGGCCCGAGACGGCGCTCAGCGCTTTCCATTCTTGAAGGCTGTCGAGCGCCATCCGGCTGTAGATCGAATCCGATCCGTAAGCGGCGCGGATCAATCGCGATTCCCCTCCGGAGGAGGCGCAGGAGTGCGCGGGCCCTTCGGCGTCGATCAAGGTCACGCGATGGCCCGCTCGCAGCAGGTGCGTTGCCGTCCAGGCGCCAAAGACGCCGGCGCCGATAACGACGACATGCTCAGTCATGCCACCCTCCCGAATGGCAGCAGGTCCACGGGCGGACAGGTCGATGGGTGCCCACCGCGTTCGGCAAGAAACGCGTCCTTCACGATCTCGGCCTGCTGCTCGATGCCGTAGCTTTCGAACGGCTTGCCCGGCTGGAGCCCATACGAATAGCGGCAGAAGGGGTGCCGCATCAGCGGAAGGTAGAAGCGGCCGCCTCTCTGCGACTGCCAGACATGCGTCATCTCGTGGATGAAGAAGGCTTGCCGGCCGAGCGATTCCCGCGAAAAATCCTCGGACCAGCCGCCGCCGTCGGGATGGAAATAGATGCTGCCCATCGGCGCCATGGCGCTGCGCTTGGGCTGGAACGGCCACCATTTGCCTTCGACCAGCCGCACCCGCGCCGTGTCGACCGCGTCCCGGAAGACGGAGCGCACGAGTTCGGTCTCTCCCGGTGTCAAATGACGAGACTTTCGCGTCATTGCGAGGAGTCAAAGGCGGCGAAGCAGTGCATTGCGCCGCTGGATTGCTTCGCTCCGCTCGCAATGACAAGGCGTGAGACTTGCCGCCCGCCAACCGCATCGCTAGGGCATCGGCAAAAGCATAACGGAGGAAGCTTTCCATGAGCGAGACAGCCGATCGGGTGAAGAAGATCGTCGTCGAACATCTCGGCGTCGAGGCCGACAAGGTCACCGAGGACGCGAGCTTCATCGACGATCTCGGCGCCGACAGC
>Ga0207678_10004586_pt1 | contig 12423 bp, 10 predicted proteins | sample KBSC63metaG_FD_184319 | JGI IMG/M metagenome (GOLD analysis project Ga0207678, IMG submission 184319) | Corn rhizosphere microbial communities from Kellogg Biological Station, Michigan, USA - KBS C6-3 metaG (SPAdes) (version 2) | ecosystem: Host-associated > Plants > Roots > Rhizosphere > Soil ... | reverse complement strand
CGCGATCGCGTCGACGCTGATGACGCCATCGACCGGCTGGCCGCCGGTCATCGCGACCGCATCGTTGAAGAGGATCTTGTAGGTGAGGGTCGCCTTCGCCGCAACGGCCTGCCGGATCGCGAGGTAGCCCGAGTGGTAGTAGGTGCCGTCGCCGAGGTTCTGGAACACGTGCGGCGTTTTCGTGAACATCGAGTGCGAGATCCAGTCGACGCCCTCGCCGCCCATCTGGATCAGCCCCGCGGTGCTGCGGTCCATCCAGTTCGCCATGAAGTGGCAGCCGATGCCGGCGCGCGCGGTCGAGCCCTCGGGCACCTTGGTGCTGGTGTTGTGCGGGCAGCCGGCGCAGAAGTACGGCACGCGCTTGACCGCGTCGCCCGCGTTCGACAGCAGCTCGGGCGGCGTGAAGTCGCGCACGTGCTGCAGATGTTCGTTGAGGATCGCGTTCTTCGGGAAGTGTGCTTCGAGCCAGTGCGCCACGAGCTCGATCAGGCGCGAGGGCCGCAGCTCGCCGAGCGCGGAGACGAGCGGCGTGCCGGCGCGGTCGTGCTTGCCGACGATTGCCGGCCGCAGACCCGCGGGTGCGTTGTAGAGCAGCTCGCGCAGCTGCGTCTCGACGATCGCGCCCTTCTCCTCGATCACCAGCACTTCGTCCAGGCCGCGCACGAACTCGAGCATGCGCGTGGTCTCGATCGGAAACGACAGCCCGACCTTGTACAGACGCACGCCGACCTCGGCGAGCATCTGCGGCGTGATCTCGAGCCGGCGCAGCACTTCCATCAGGTCGAGGTGCGCCTTGCCGCAGGTGACGATGCCCTTGCGCGCGTGCGGGCTCGCGATCACGTGGCGGTCGATGCTGTTGACGCGCGCGAACGCGGCGACAGCGGCGAGCTTGTCGGCCAGCCGCGATTCGATGCGCAGCGATGGCAGGTCGGGCCAGCGGTAGTGCAGGCCGTCGGCCGGCGCGCGGTGGCCGGTGCGCTCGCGCACCGCGTCGGCGCTTAGCCACGCGTCGCTGCGCGTGCGCAGCTCGTCGAGGTCGACGGTGCCGGCGCTCTCGACCACTTCGGACAACGCCGTCAAGCCGACCCACGCACCCGAGTAGCGCGACAAGGCCCAGCCGTACAGCCCGAACTCGAGCATCTCGGCCACGTTGGCCGGCGCGACGATCGGCATCTGCCAGGCCTGGAATGCGTGATCGCTCTGGTGCGGCATCGACGACGAGACGCAGCCATGGTCGTCACCGGCAACGACGAGCACGCCGCCGCGCGGCGACGAGCCGTACGCGTTGCCGTGCTTGATCGCATCGCCGGCGCGGTCGACACCGGGGCCTTTGCCGTACCAGAGCGCGAACACGCCGTCGACCGTGCGCTCGGGATCGGACTCGACCCGCTGCGTGCCGAGCACCTGCGTCGCCGCGAGCTCCTCGTTGATCGCCGGCACGAAGCGCACGCCGGTGTCGGTGAGGCGGCTGCCGGCCTTCCAGACCGCGAGGTCGACCATGCCGAGCGGCGAGCCGCGATAGCCGCTGATGAAGCCTTGCGTCGCGAGGCCGGCCGCGGCGTCGCGTTCGCGCTGCATCGCCATCAAGCGCACCAGCGCCTGGGTGCCGGAGAGAAACACGGTGCCGCGTTGGGCCCACAGGCCATCGGCCAGGCGATAGTCGGGGCGCAGCACGCCGGGGGCTCGAGTCACGTCAGCTGGGGCGTTCATGAAGGGATTGTTGTTTCTCTCCCTGAGTAAATTGTTTTCTCTTGTGATAGGGTCAGCCCGAATTCAGAGAATTTTCATCCTCGGATCAGCCATGCCGACGCAAGACGTTCTTCTCGATTCGTACAGCCTGAAGATCCTCCAGGAGCTGCAGCACGACGCCCGCCAGACGATCCAGCAGCTCGCCGAGCGGGTCGGCCTGTCGGCCACGCCGTGCTGGAAGCGCATCAAGGAGATGGAAGACGCCGGCGTGATCCGCGGCTACACGGTGCTCGTCGATCGCGAGCTCGTCGGGCTGCACCTGAGCGTGCTCGTCGAAGTGAACCTCGGGCAGCACAGCGAGGAGCTGGTGCAGCGTTTCGAGCAGGCCGTCAACGCGAGCCCGTACATCGCACGCTGCGTCTCGACCACCGGGCAGGCCGACTACGTGCTGACGGTGCTCACGTCGGACATCAAGCACTACGAGCAGCTGCTGCACGACACGATCTTCAAGCTGCCGGGCGTGACGCACGTGCGCTCGAGCATCGTGCTGAAGGAGATCAAGTCGGAAGTCGTGCTGCCGTCGACGCACTACACGCCGAATACCCGGGCACGGGCGAAGGCACCCCGCGCTGCGGCGAAGCGGGCGCGGCGCTAGAGTCCGCCCATCACGTCACCCGAAGGAGAGCTGCGATGGACGACGACGCACTGAACATGAGCATCCGCAAGTTCCTGAAGATGGTGGGCGTCAGCTCGCAGCGCGAGATCGAGCACGCGGTCGCGCGGGCGGTCGAGGCGCGCAGCGTGGCCGGCACCGAAACCTTGCCGGCGACGATGACGCTCGAAGTGCCGGGCCTGGCGCTGAAGGTCTCGTTCGACGGCGACATCAAGCTCGCGTGAGCAGGCTCAGTTCTTCTCGTTGGCGTTCGGGAAGAACAGCTGCTCGCCGTTGACCTTGTAGGCGGCGATCGTCTCCTGGCCGTTGGCCGACAGCACCCAGTCGGCAAACGCCTGCGCGAGGTCCTTCTTCACGTGCGGGTGCTTGGCCGGGTTCAGGACGATCACGCCGTACTGGTTGAAGAGGCGCTTGTCGCCTTCGACCAGCACCACCAGGTTGCCGCGGTTCTTGAAGCTCAGCCAGGTGCCGCGGTCGGTGAGCACGTAGGCGTCGCTCGACGAGCCGATGTTCAGCGCCGGCCCCATGCCGCAGCCGCACTCCTTGTAGCCGCTGACCTTGCCGACCGGGTTGTCGATGCCGGCCGCCTTCCAGTAGCGCAGCTCGGCCGCGTGCGTGCCGCTCTTGTCGGCGCGCGAAATGAACGCAGCGCTCGAGGCCGCGAGCTTGCCCAGCGCAACGGCAACGTCCTTGCCCTTCACGCCGACCGGGTCGGTCTTCGGGCCGACGATCACGAAGTCGTTGTACATGACCGGCGAGCGCTTCAGCCCGTAGCCTTCGGCGACGAACTTCTCCTCCGCCGGCTGGTCGTGCACGAACAGCACGTCGGCGTCGCCGCGGCGCCCCATGTCGAGTGCCTGGCCGGTGCCGACGGCGACGACCTTGATGTCGATGTTGCTCGCCTTCCTGAACGCCGGCAGCAGGTGCGCGAACAGGCCGGACTGTTCGGTCGAGGTGGTCGACGCCATCACGATGCTGCGCTCCTGCGCTGTCGCGGCAACGTTCGCCAGGCAGATCGCAGCGAATGCGAGGGCGCGGGTCAGACGGCGGCGCGCGGTCGAGGGCTGGGTCATCGAAAGGTCTCCAAGGGTTCGATAGGCGGATCGCAGCATATGCCGGTCGACCGGGAACGGCACTGTAGGCAAGCGGCGCGCAGAGCGCAAGCGATGCTCCGCACGGAAAATGGCATAGGCGTTCGTCGACATAAACTCGCGCCATGCATCAGGTCAGCATCAAGCCGCAGTGGACGATCCGCCAGCCGGGCGGCGCGGCGCTCGCCGAACGCACCGTCACGCTGCTGGTCAGCGTGGCCGAACACGGCAGCCTGCTGCAGGCCTGCACGGCGCTGAAGGTCTCGTACCGCCACGCCTGGCAGCTGATCCGCCAGGGCGAGGCGCAGCTCGGCGCGCCGCTGCTGCTGATGGAGCGCGGCAAGGGCTCGTCGCTGAGCCCGCTGGCCGAGAAGCTGGTGTGGGCCGACCGGCGCATCGCGGCGCGCTTGTCTCCGACGCTCGATTCGCTCGCATCCGAGCTGCAGGCCGAGATCGATCGGGTGCTGCAACCGGCGCCGACGCTGCTGCGCGTCCACGCGAGCCACGGCTTCGCGATCGAGACGCTGCACGAGTTCCTCGGCCGCGCCGGCGTCGTCAACGAGCTGCGTTACTGCGGCAGCACCGAGGCGGTGGCATCGCTGCACATGGGTGCGTGCGAGATCGCCGGCTTCCACGTGCCGATCGGCGAGTTCGAGCCGGTCGCGCTCGAGCACTACGGGCAGTGGCTGAAGCCGACGTCGCAGCGCCTGATCGGAATCGCGACCCGGCGCCTCGGCCTGATGATCGCGAAGGGCGACCCGAAGAAAATCTACGGCATCGCCGATCTCGCACGCAGCGACCTGCGCTTCATCAACCGGCAGGAAGGTTCGGGCACGCGCTTCCTGCTCGATCTGCTGCTGCGCAAGCAGGGCATCGCCGCGGCGCAGGTGCACGGCTACGAGCATTGCGAGCTGACCCACGCGGCCGTCGCGGCGTACGTCGCGAGCGGCATGGCCGACGTGGGTTTCGGCGTCGAGACGCCGGCGCGCCAGTTCAAGCTCGACTTCGTGCCGATCCAGACCGAGCGCTATTTCCTGCTGTGCGAGGAACGTTCGCTCGACACGGCGGCGGTGCGCAAGACGCTCGAGATCGTCGGCAGCGCCGAGTTCAAGGCCGCGGTCGATCGGCTCCCGGGCTACCAGTCGAACGACGCCGGCAGCGTGATGACCCTGCGCCAGGCCTTCTCGAGCTCGATGGCGACGTCGACCCGGCGCGGCGCGCGCTCGCGCAGCGCCTGACCGCCACAGCCAGAAACCGATACAGCGAGAAACTCAGATCGAATAGCCGAGCAGCATCGCGACGCCAGCCTGCTTGTTCGGCCGGGTGAAGCTGTCGCGGGTCAGGCGGCCCATCTTGATCGTCAGCGCGTCGGTCTTGAACCACTTGTCGTACAGCGCGTTGATCTCGCCGCTCGCGTAGAGCCGCGCGAGGCTGCGATCGACGGCGGCGAGCAGAGCGGTGTCGCCCTTGCGCACCATCACCGCATACGGCTCGACCGACAGCGCGAGGCTGCTCAGGTTCAGCGAGTCGAGCGCCTTGTCGCTCGCCGCCATGCCGAGCAGCAGCGAGTCGTCCTGCGGGAACGCGCGCACCTTGCCTTCGCGCAGCGCCTTGTAGGCCTCGCCGTTGTTGGCGTAGGTGGTGAGCTGCGCCTGCAGTTCGCCGCCGGCGAGCTGCGTGAACAGCTTCTCCGAGGTGGTGCCCTTGCTGAGCGCGATCGGCAGGCCGTTCAGGTCTTTCACGGCTTCGACCTGCAGGTCCTTCGGCGTCAGCACGCGCATCGCGGCGACGAAGTAGGTGTAGCTGAAGTCGACCTTCTCCTGGCGCGCCTTGGTGTTCGTCGTCGAGCCGCACTCGAGGTCGATCTCGCCGGCCAGCAGCTTCGGAATGCGCTCCGGTCCGGTGACGAGCTTGTACTGGACCTTGATGTCGTTGAGCTTGAGCTCGCGCTTGATCTCGTCGACCGCGTTCAGGCACAGGTCGACCGAATAGCCGACCGACTGCTTTTGCGCATTGACGAACGAGAACGGGCGGGCGGCTTCGCGAACGCCCAGGACGATGGTTCGGGTTTCACGGATCTTGGCCATCGTGTCGGCGGCTTGGGCCGGCAACGTGACGACAGCCGCGACGGCCGCCAGCAGGGCAGCCCGGGCGTGAGCGGAAAACATGCGGAACTCCAACGAGGATGTACTGAAGAACCCGGCCGCTCTGCCGGCGGCATCCAGGGAGAAGAGAGGCCCCGGGGGAAACCCTAGATTCTAGAAGAGCAACCAGGTCTATCAGGCCATCCAGGGTGCCGCCGCGTGGGCATCGATGCCGTATTGCACGATTGCTCGCGCGCACACCGAGCGCTCGATCGCGCCTTGCGCAGCCAGCGCATCGAGCGCGGCCAGCACCAGATGGTGGCGGTCGACCTCGAAGAAGCGGCGCAGCGCGTCGCGCGTGTCGCTGCGGCCGAAGCCGTCGGTCCCGAGCGCCGTGAAGGGCGCGCGCGCGTGCGCAGCGATCAGCGCCGGCCAGGCGCGCACCGAGTCGCTGGCGGCAACGACCGGAGCCTTGCCGGCCAGGCACGCTGCGACATGGCTGGTGCTCGGTGCAACGCCGGGCTGCAGCCGGTTCGAGCGCTCGACCTCGCGCGCCTCGCGTTCGAGCTCCGAGAAGCTGGTCGCGCTCCAGACCTCGGCGGCGACGTTCCAGTCGTCGGCGAGCAGGCGCTGCGCCTCGATCACTTCGCGCAGGATCGCGCCCGAGCCGAGCAATCGCACCTGCACCGTGCCGCGCGCGGCGGCGAAGCGGTACAGGCCCTTGATGACGTCGGCGTGCGCTTCGACCGGCAGGCTTGGCTGCGCGTAGTTCTCGTTCATCATCGTGATGTAGAAGAACACGTCGTGCTGGCGCTCGAGCATCTCGCGCATGCCGTGTTCGACGATCACTGCCAGCTCGCCGGCGAAGCACGGGTCGTAGGCGCGGCAGTTCGGCACCATCGCCGCCGCGACCAGGCTCGAGCCGTCCTGGTGCTGCAGCCCTTCGCCGCCGAGCGTCGTGCGGCCCGCGGTGGCGCCGAGCAGGAAGCCGCGCGCACGCTGGTCGGCGGCGGCCCAGATCAGGTCGCCGACACGCTGGAAGCCGAACATCGAGTAGTAGATGTAGAACGGCAGCATCGCCAGGCCGTGCACCGAATAGCTCGTCGCGGCGGCAACCCACGAGCTCAGCGCGCCGGCCTCGCTGATGCCCTCTTCGAGGATCTGCCCGTCCTGCGCTTCGCGGTAGCTCAGCACCGAGCCGATGTCTTCGGGCTCGTAGCGCTGGCCCACGCTCGAGTAGATGCCGATCTGCTTGAACAGGTTCGCCATGCCGAAGGTGCGCGCTTCGTCGGCGACGATCGGCACGATGCGCGGGCCGAGCGCCGGATCCTTCAGCAGGTTGGTCAGCATGCGCACGAAGGCCATCGTCGTGCTCATCTCCTTGCCGTCCGCGTCGGTCGCGAACGTGGCGTAGGTCGCCAGCGCCGGCACCGGCAGCGGCGCGCAGGCGGCGCACCGCTGCGGCACGTTGCCGCCGAGCGCCGCGCGGTGCTCGCGCAGGTAGCGCATCTCCGGGCTGTCGTCGGCCGGCTTGTAGAAGGCGACGGCTTCGACCTGCGCGTCCGACAGCGGCAGCTGGAAGCGGTTGCGGAATTCGATCAGCGCCGCGGTGTCGAGCTTCTTCTGCTGGTGGGTCGTCATCCGGCCCTGGCCGGCCGCGCCCATGCCGTAGCCCTTCTTCGTCTGCGCGAGGATGACGGTCGGCGCACCGCGGTGCGCGTCCGCCGCCGCGTACGCGGCGTGGATCTTCACGAGGTCGTGGCCGCCGCGCTTCAGGCGGTCGATCTGCTCGTCGGTCAGGCCCTGCGCGAGGCGCGCGAGCTCGCTGTCCTGGCCGAAGAAGTGATCGCGGTTGTAGCGGCCGTCCTTCGCGGCGAAGGTCTGGAACTGGCCGTCGACGGTGTTCGAGAACACGCGCGCGATCGCGCCGTTCGCGTCGCGCGCGAACAGGCCGTCCCAATCGGAGCCCCAGAGCAGCTTGATGACGTTCCAGCCGGCGCCAGTGAAAAGCTGCTCGAGCTCGTCGACGATGCGGCCGTTGCCGCGCACCGGCCCGTCGAGCCGCTGCAGGTTGCAGTTGACGACCCACACCAGGTTGTCGAGCCGCTCGCGCGCCGCGAGCGTCAGCGCGGACATGCTTTCGGGCTCGTCCATCTCGCCGTCGCCGAACACGCCCCACACCTTGCGCGCACTCGTGTCGAGCAGCTCGCGATGGCCGAGATAGCGCATGAAGCGCGCCTGGTAGATCGAGCTGATCGGGCCGATGCCCATCGAGCCGGTCGGGAACTGCCAGAACTCGGGCATCAGCCACGGGTGCGGGTAGCTCGACAGGCCTTGCGCGCCCAGGCGCCGTGCGCTGATCTCCTGCCGATAGTGCTCGAGATCGCGCTCGCTCAGGCGGCCTTCGAGGAAGGCGCGCGCGTAGACGCCGGGGGCCGAGTGCGGCTGGTAGAAGACGAGGTCGCCGCCGCCGGGTGTGTCCGCGCCGCGGAAGAAGTGATGGAAGCCGGCTTCGAACAGATCGGCCGCACTCGCGTAGCTCGCGATGTGCCCGCCGAGTTCGCCGTGCGCGGTGTTTGCGCGCACCACCATCGCGAGCGCGTTCCAGCGCATGATCGATGCGAGCCGCTCTTCGATCGCCAGGTCGCCGGGAAACGGCGGCTGCCGGTCGACCGGAATCGTGTTGACGTAGGGCGTGCCGCGCCGCGGCTGCCAGCCGATCGCCGGATCACGCGCGACGTCCGCGAGCGAATCCAGCAGCTGCGCAACCCGCTGCGGCCCGTGGGCCGCAAGCGCGGCCTGCAAGGCGTCGCGCCACTCGGCGGTTTCCTGGGGGTCGATGTCGCCGGCACCGGTCGGACCGGGCGGCAAGGGGTCAGCGCTCATGCACCGAACGATACCTTGCTTGATCCGCCTCAACCCAGCCCGCAGCCGCGCAGCACCAGCGAGACGACGTGCTCGGTCGCACGCGCATGGTCGCGCGCCGTCAGCTTCGTGCGGCCGAGCACCGCGCGGACCTGCACGTCGAAGTCCGCATAGGTCTGGGTCGCGGCCCAGATCGTGAAGAAGAGGTGGGTCGCGTCGACCGGCGCCATCTTGCCGGCGGCGATCCAGCCATCGATCACCGCGGCGCGTTTGCGCACGACGCCGCGCAACTCGCTGCGGATCAGTTCGCCAAGCACCGGTGCGCCGTGCAGCAGCTCGTTCGCGAACACGCGCGACGCGTCGGGATGCGCCGCCGACATCGCCATCTTCGCGCGGATGTAGGCCTCGAGCGCGCTGCGCGGGTCGGCATCGGGCGCGAGGCTGTCGAGCGGCACGAGCCACTCGTGCAGCGTGCGCGCGAGCACCTCGCGATACAGCTCCTCCTTGCTGCCGAAGTAGTAGTGGACGTTGGCCTTCGGCAGCCCGGCGGCCTGCGCGATCGCCGCGGTGGTGGCGCCGTTGAAGCCGGCGCGGGCGAACACGCGGTTCGCCGCGCCGACGATCAGCTCGCGGTTGGCATGTCGGATCTGACCCTTTGCGCCGGCCCTGTGTGAGGGCTGCGCAGAGGTCTTCGCCGCAGCTCGGGCGACGCTCACTTCTTCGTCGCCGCCTCCCACACGACGTGGCTGTACGCCGCCGCGCCCGGGTCCTTCTTGATCACCGGGGCGCTGCCGGCAGTCAGCAGCACCTTGACCGTGCGCTCGTAGGCGGCCGGCTCGAGGTAGCCGAGCTTGGGCGTGCCGGCGGTCGTGATCAGCTTCGCGACGTTCTCCATCTGGCGCTGCTGCACCTTCTGCGTCGCGCTGCCCGACGGGTCGGCTGCGACGACGATCTTCGCAGCGCCGGCCGGGTCCTTGACCGCGTCGTTCCAGCCCTTCAGCGTGGCGCGCAGGAACTTCGCGCTGCGTTCGACGAAGGCCTTGTCCTTCAGCTTCGAGTCAAGCACGTACAGGCCGTCTTCGAGGGATGCGACGCCCTGGTCTTCATAGAAGAACGTGACCAGGTCGCTCTCCTTCACGCCCGCGTCGACCACCTGCCAGTACTCGTTGTAGATCATCGTCGAGATGCACGCGGCCTGGTTCTGCAGCAACGGGTCGACGTTGAAGCCCTGCTTCAGCACCTTGATGTCGGCGTCGGGCTTCAGGCCGAGCTTGGCCATCCAGTTGAGGAACGGGTATTCGTTGCCGCCGAACCAGACGCCCAGCGTCTTGCCTTTGAGGTCGGCCGGCTTCGCGACGCCACTGGCCTTCTTGCAGGTCAGCATCAGGCCGGAGCGGTTGAAGATCTGCGCGATGTTGACCAGCGGCACGCCGGCTTCGCGCGCGGCGAGCGCATCGGGCATCCAGTTGACGACCGCATCGGCCTGGTTGCCGGCCAGCACCTGCACCGGAGAGACGTCGGGACCGCCCGGCTTGATCGTCACGTCCAGCCCTTCGGCCTTGTAGTAGCCCTTGGCCGCTGCGACGTAATAGCCGGCGAACTGGGCCTGCGGCACCCACTTCATCTGCACGGTGAACTTTTCCTGGGCGTGCGCGCCTGCGCCCGCCAAAGCCAGGGCCAATGCGGCCGCAGCGAACTTGAAGGAAGAACGGGTCATCGCAGAGCTCCTAGAGTGGTTGGGCGAGGAAAGGGAAGGACAACGAAGAAGGTGCCTCATCGCGAGCGCACCGAAGGGTGCCAGAAAGCCCAGCGGCGTTCCAGCCGGACAAGCAGCGCGTAGGCCACCGAGCCGGTGACCGAAGCGACGACGATCGCGCTCCAGACCAGCGCCATGTTCATCTTCGCGGCCTCGGTGCTGATGCGAAAGCCCAGGCCCACGGTCGGCGAGCCGAAGAACTCGGCGACGATCGCGCCGATCAGCGCGAGCGTCGCATTGACCTTCAGCGCGCTGACGATGAACGGCACTGCGCAGGGCAGTCGCAGGTCCAGCAGCGTGCGCGCGTAACTCGCCGCGTACGAATACATCAGCTCGCGTTCGAGCCGGCCCGCGGCCTGCAGGCCGGCGAGCGTAGCGACCAGCATCGGGAAGAAGGTCATCAGCACGACGACGGCAGCCTTGGACGGCCATTCGAAGCCGAACCACATCACCATGATGGGTGCGACCGCGACCAGCGGCACCGTGCTCGTCAGCGACGCGACCGGCAGCAGCCCGCGCTGCAGGAACGGCAGCCGGTCGATCGCGACACCGACCGCGAACCCCAGCGCCGAGCCCAGCGCCCAGCCGACCAGCACGGACTTCAGCACGGTCTGCACGAAGTCGCGCGAGAGCATGGCCGCGTGGTCGAACAACGAATCGACGATCGCCAGCGGTGCCGGCAGCAGCACACGCGGCACGTCGAACGCGACCACGCCGACCTGCCACGTGTACAGCACCCACAGCCCGAACAGCACGGCGCTGAAGCTGCCGGCCCAGCGCGGGCGTTCGAGCGCTGCGACGCGCTGCACGCTCCAGGCACCGAGCAGCAGCGTTGCGATCAGCGCCGCGCAGAAGAGCAGCGTCGGCGGCTCGGCGCCGCGGCTCGCCGGCAGCAGCGCGACGCCAGCCCCGGCGAGCAGCGCCAGCGCGACCGTGAACGCCGACTGGCCGACACCTGCGGTGCGCGCGTTCATCGCCCTTGCCTGCGCAACGCGAGCCGCTCGACGAGCGCGACCGCCGCGGTCAACCCGAGCCCGAGCAGCGCCGACAGCACCAGCGCCGACCAGATGCCGACCGTGTTGCCGTAGTACGAGCCGGTCAGCAGCCGCGCCCCCAGACCGGCCTGCGCGCCGGTCGGCAGTTCCGCCACCATCGCGCCGACCAGCCCGGCCGCGATGGCGACCCGCAGCGACGGAAACAGATAGGGAAGCGCGGCCGGCATCCGCAGCATCCAGAACGACTGCAGCCGCGTCGCGGCGTAGGTGTGCATCAGCTCGGTCTCGATGCGCTGCGGCGAGCGCAGCCCCTGCACCATCGCGACGGTCACCGGAAAGAAGCACAGGTACATCGCGATCGCCGCCTTCGGCGCGACACCCGAAAAGCCCAGCGTGCCGAGGATCACCAGCACGATGGGCGCGATCGCGAGCACCGGCACGGTCTGCGACGCGACGATCCATGGCAGCAGCGCACGGTCGAGCGTGCGCGAGTGCACGATCGCGGCCGCCAGCAGCACGCCGAACAGCGTGCCGAAGACGAAGCCGACCAGCGTCGACTGCGCGGTGACCGCCGCATGCAGCAGCAGGTTGCGCGGCGAATCGAGCGGCCAGTCGACGATGGAGCTCCACAGGTCCAGCGCGACCTGGTGCGGCGCGGGCAGCACCGGACGCTCCATCGACCAGGTCGTCGCGACGAGATCGGCGGGCGTCCAGCCCGGCCGGTTCGACAGCACGCGCTCGATCGCGCCCTGCGAGTTCAGCGCGATGCACAGCAAATACCAGACGACGACCGTGACCGCGATCACGGTCGCGACCGGCAGTGCGCGCTGCATCAGCGTCGACGACGGCCGATCAGCCTTCATCGCCGTCCGCGCCGTGCCCGGCGTGCAGCGCCTCGCGCACTTCGTGCGCGATCGCGATGAACTCGCTCGTGTCGCGCATGCCCAGATCGCGCACCTCGGGCAGGGTCGAGACGATCTGCTTCGTCACGCGCCCGGGCCGCGGCGACATCACGACGATGCGCGTCGACAGATACACCGCCTCGGCGATCGAGTGCGTGACGAACACGACGGTGCGCTTCTCGCGCTGCCACAGACCCTGCAATTGCTCGTTGAGCCGGTCGCGCGTGATCTCGTCGAGCGCGCCGAACGGCTCGTCCATCATCAGCAGACGCGGCTCGAAGCCGAGCGCGCGCGCGATCGAGACACGCTGCTGCATGCCGCCCGAGAGCTGCCACGGGTACTTGAACTCGAAGCCGGCGAGGCCGACG
>Ga0207678_10004585_pt1 | contig 12424 bp, 10 predicted proteins | sample KBSC63metaG_FD_184319 | JGI IMG/M metagenome (GOLD analysis project Ga0207678, IMG submission 184319) | Corn rhizosphere microbial communities from Kellogg Biological Station, Michigan, USA - KBS C6-3 metaG (SPAdes) (version 2) | ecosystem: Host-associated > Plants > Roots > Rhizosphere > Soil ... | reverse complement strand
AGCCCCGCAGGTCGAACGGGACGGCCTCGATGGCGAGCGTCGCGAAGTCGATGCGCAGCGCGTGGCCCTCCTCGCCCAGCAGCGACGCGATCTGGTCCAGCAGCCCCGTCTCTGCGCCGACCCAGTCGTTCTCGACCCGCGAGCACAGCTTCGCCAGCTCCAGCCGGTCGGGCTCCCGCGCGCCGGCGACGCCGAGTAGCGCGAGGCAGAGCGCGGTCTCCAGCGCCGCCGAGGAGGACAGACCCGAGCCCTGGGGGACGTCGCCGGTGACGCGGACCCGCGCCGGCACCAGCGCGAGGCCCCCCGCGGTGAGCTCGGCCACGATCCCGCGCGCGAAGGCGCGCCACCCGTCCGCCGGCTCGGGGCCCGAGAGCGGGAACTCGTCGCGCTCGCCGAGGTCCTCGGCGACGATCTCGAAGCGGTCGCCGTCGAGCGGCTCGGCGGTCGCGGTCACGCCGCGGTCTATCGCGAACGGCAGCGCGAGGCCGCCGTTGTAGTCCGTGTGCTCCCCGATCAGGTTGACGCGGCCGGGGCCGCGCGCGCTAGCCGCCTTTGCCGGGATGGTCGCCGCCGTTGCCCTTGCCGTTGCCCTTGCCGTTGCCCTTGCCGTTGTCGTTGCCCTTGCCGTTGTCGTTGCTGTTGCCGTTGTCGTTGCTGTTGCTGTTGCCGTTGTCGTCGCTGTCGCTGTTGCCGTTGCTGTTGCCATTGCCGTCCTTGCCGCCACTACGATAGCCATACCTCAAAATCCGGAAGGGCAGGGCTTCAGCCCTGCCAAAAAAACACCGCGCCGAAGGCGCTACCGCTCTGCCGAAGGCTGGAGTGAAGCCCGAAGGGCGCAACGACCTGTTGTTGCACTTGCCCTTGCCGTTGCCGTCCTTGCCGCCACTACAATTGCCATACCTCAAAACCCGGAAGGGCAGGGCTTCAGCCCTGCCAAAAGAGACCGCGCCGAAGGCGCTACCGCTCTGCCGAAGGCCGGAGTGAAGCCCGAAGGGCGCAACGACCTGTTGTTGCACTTGCTGACGTAGCCCAAGGCTGGTAAGCCCAAAGCTTGTCAAGCCCCCGCATCTGGGGATAACGATCCAACCAACACACAACAAAGGAGATATTTCTTCCCGCAACTTGGCGGGTTAGTTTCTCTCAATCCTCTACAATGGAGCATAGAGATGGAGAAGGCCCCCGGCAACCGCCGGGGCCTTTCTCTTTGAACTAACTCATTTAGAAAGACGAATTTACCCGTAACCCATGCAGAATGACGATTTTACAAACATTAAAAAACGCAACCCCATGAATACAAGCGACTTACCGGGTACCACCCCCCAGGGGGGAGGGGGGTGTCAGAACCCCTTCATACGTCTCCATCGTCCTCTTCGCAATCGAGAGCCATGACTGATCCCCAAATTGCATCGCCCGCACCTTCCCGGCGAGCCGTTCCCGCAACGCGGCATCCTGCGTCAAGGCGAGCAGCGCCTCACCCAGCGCCGCCGCATCCAACGGATCGACCAGCAGAGCACTCTCCCGGTCCGTCAGCAGCTCGCGGAACACCGGAAGGTCGCTTGCCACGATGGCCTTCCCCAGCGCCAGCCCGGTAGCCAGCGCGCCGCTGGTCGTAATCGCGCGATACGGATAGACCACCACGTCCGCCGCCCGATACAGAGCCACCAGCTCCTCGGTCGAAATAAAGCGGAAGTGCAGCTTCACCCGCTTCAACCCCAGCTCCCGCACCTGCTCCCGAATCTCCTCCAGCAAATCCGGAGAACCGGTGCCGGCGATCACCAGCCACGCTGAGCTTCCGCTCACCTCCACCCGCTGCCAAGCCCGCAGCAACAGATCGACCCCCTTGTAAGGGAAGATAATCCCCTGCCACAACACCAGCGCCTCCCCCGGCCCCACCCCGAAACCGCGCAGCGTCTCCTCCTCGCCACTCGCGGGAAGATCGTAAAAAAACGGCCCATGCGGAATCACCGACACCCTCTCCTCAGCGACCGAGAACTCCGCCGCAAGCCGCGCCCGAATATGGTCCGAATGGCAGATGATTCCATCCACGCTCCGATAAACCGCCTCAAACGTCCGCTTGTATCTCTGGCCCGTATCGTGAGGAAGCAGATCGTGAACCGTCAGCACAATCTTCGAACCGCGCTTGCGGCACAGCTTCACAAACCAGAAATCCAGCGGCACACGCCACTTCAGCATCGGCAGATACTGCACATGAATTACATCCGGAGGCGAAACCAGAAACCGCACACTAAGCGCAGCCAGATTCACCATCGCTTCCGCCATCTTCAACGCGCGCCGCGGCAAACGAGGCAGCGGAAACTTCCCCACCACATCCATCAGCCCAGGATCGACCGTGATCCCGCGACTGGAAAAGCACGTTGGATCGAGGTAATACGAGATCGACCCGACCCGCAGATCGACGCCCTCGCCGAGCAGCGCCTTCGACAGATAAGCCGTGTAATAAGGCACAATCGCCCAAAGGTCCATCATGAAGACGCTGCACTTGCGCAGGCTCACCTCGTCTTTCCTCCGCTGGCAATCGCCTCTTCATACACGCGCAGATAATCCGTCGTCATGCGCTCGGCGGAGAACTTCTCCTCGACCAATTGCCGCGCCGCCGCGCCAAGCTGCTCTCTCCGCGCCGAATCCTGCAGCAACCTGACGATTCCTCTCGCCAAAGCATCCACATCTTCCGCACCAGTCAGCAAACCCGTTCGTCCGTCGAGCACCACCGTAGGCACATCGCCCACAGCGCTCGCAACCAGCGGCAAACCGCTCGCCATCCCCTCCAGAATCGCCATCGGCAAGCCCTCCTGCCGCGACGACGACACCATCACACCCAGAGAGGCATACACCGAAGGCATATCGTCGCGTCGTCCCAGCATCGAAACCGACTTCCGAATCCCCAACGCATCGATCAGCAACTCCAGCTTATCCCGATCCGGCCCTTCGCCCACCACGACAAACCTGGCGCTCGGAACCTCCATCAACACACGCGCCGCAGCCCGCAGGAAGATATCAACTCCCTTCTCTCTGGAGAGCCTCCCAATCAGGCCGACGATCGGACAGTCGTTCGCTGCCAACTCCTCCCGAAGCACAGGAAGCGCATGGTCAAAGGGCCTCAGGTCAATCCCATTGCAGACCATACGGATCTTCTCCTCCCGAACGCCAGCCTTCAACAGCCGCTGCTTCACCTCATCCGAGACGGCCACCACCCGAGCATACCGACGCAACACCAACCGATCCGCAACACCGTAGGCGGAAACGAGCAGACCTGCCTTCAACCAGTTATGACACGTTGAGACCAACGCCGTTCCCGTTCCGCGCAGTGCAAGGTAGACATAGACATCTGCCTTGTAGCCATGCGCATGGACGACGTCCGCGCCCACCCGCGTCGCTAACTCTCGAAGACTCGCAGTCACAGTCCAGTCGATCTGTCCCTTGCAGGGAATCAGGTGCGACTCGATGCCTTCTCTCGTCGCGCTCTCGTGCAGTTGCAGGTTCGGGTTCGCCGAGTTGGAGAACACGCCAAGCGTGCAGGAATGACCTCGCTCCTTCAGGGTGCGCGACAGGTTCAGGATCACCGCCTCAGCGCCGTACATTCCTCCGCTGCTGATGACATGCAGGACCTTCATACCGAATCTGCTCCGTCGCCATCCGGTTCCTGCCGGTTCAAGGCCGCCCAGAGCTTCGCATACATCCTGTCGCCCAGCAACGCCTTCGCCGCCTCCTTCATCCGATACTGGCGTCCCAGGCTGGACAGCACGTTCCCGTCCGCCGCGAAGAGGCTCTCAATCCACCCCAGTTCCCGATCCCCACGGATATTCAGCCGCCCAACAAGAGAGCCATCTAAAGAGGCTTCTGCTCTGGGAATGGAAGTATAGATCTGCGTATATCCTGCCTCCGCGCACGCAGAGAGAACCCGTCGGTTATACCGTCCGCCCGGTAGCGACATCGTCGTGATGGAAGCTCCCAACTGATCCTCCAGAGCGAGTCGCGCGTCCCCCAACTCCATCTGCAGTTCCTTCTCCGAGCAATGCGTCAGCAGGGTATGCGTCCATCCATGCGCACCGATCGCATGCCCTCCCGCATGCAATGCCCGCAACTCCGGCCATCCCATATACCCAGCCTTTTTCCCCGTCCACCCCACAGTAATAAAGAACCTCGCCGTCAGCCCTCGCGACTGCAGAATGGGCGCGGCAAACTCGATATTCGAAATGTGCCCATCATCGAAAGTGATCTCCGGCCACACGTCCGCACCAGGCCCCCGCAGTTGAACGTAGAGATCGGCATGTCTCTCGAACATCTCAGTCCCTACGATATAGGAGTAGGAACTCCCGCCTGGCCGTAGTTCGTGATACAGAAGATAAAGTCTTCGCAAAGGCTGCCGCATCTGCTCCTTTGATTTCGATCGCACTTGCAAAAGTTCTTCAATCGCACACGATGTTCCTTATGCTGCGGCTTCCACCAGCTCGAACAACTGTCGTGAGCGAGTGTAAATCCAGGCGATCCTCCGCCCCTGAAAAGCCACGGCGGGAACAGGAGCAGAGACGACGATGCAGCCATGCTTCTTGGCATGAACAAGCGCCGCATCGATATCACTCGTCTCGAAACAGAGATGGTATGCGCCTCCACCATCCTTCGCCAGCATCGAGCGGATCGGAGAATCTTCGGTAATCGGTGCAATCAACTCAATCTCTGCCACATCGTCGTCCGACTTACTGAGAAAATTCACAGTGACCTTTTGGATGGGATCATCAAAGGGACCGGACATCACTCTGTATCCAAACAAGGCCGAGAGCAGCTCAGTCGTGGGACCTAAAGACGGCACTGCCACTCCAACATGCAGAAGCTTGAAACCAAGACTCTCGGGCAATTCCGCCATCAGAACGCAACTCCCTTCTTCTCCAATTCCGTCTGAAGCAGGGAAACACTTGTAAGATCCGGTATACGCTGCGGATCGAATTGCACTCCATATTCCCCTTCGATCGCCAGGATCGCCTGAAGGTGCCTGAAGGAATCCCAGTTGTCCGCCGTACTCATACTCAGATCCGGAGTCACCTGCTCCGGTGAAACCTCAAGGATGTCGGCGAGAATATCACGAAGAGAAGACGGCACTTGTTGAGAGCTCATGAGTTTCATTTCCTTCCAAAGTGATCCACTTCGGGCTTGTCGGAGCCGAAACGGTCAGGTCAAGTTCATAAAAGATGGAGCCAGGTTGGGTCTCCTCCAGTAACGCGCTCCTGGAGAAACCGTGATCGGAGTAAAACGTTGCACAAGGAGCATTCTTTTTCGTTGCGATGAATTCACCTACGAGACGCTTCGCGCCCGCTCGAAGAGCCTGCTCCCCGATGTGTGCTAAGAGCGCTGTCTCGATGCCGCGACCAATCACCCGGCACGATAATAGCAGAGAATCGATGTAGCAAGAATCTCCCTGCTTGCGCGCGAGAGCCAGCCCCACGACTCCGGCGTCCCCGAACCGATCCCGTACGCGAACGACCACAGCCTGTCCGCCCGCGGCGGAAGCAAATTCCTCCACCTCCGCGGCAGAGTGGCGTCTCGTCGTCAAGTTGAACTGATTTGTCTTCGCAAGTAACTGCACTGCTCTAGAGAGAGGAGCCTGCAAAGCACTTTGGAAGATGCACACAATTCCCAGAGAGGCCAGGAACTCGTCGCGGTTTCCTGCGCTGCTGGCCAATTCAGCGCGCTGCGCCTGGGCCTTGTATTCATTCAGACGATTGGCATCATCCTCGGTAACAACAGCCGAATCGAAGAATGGCTGTTCCGACAGCATGCTCACAAGCTTCCATGGCTCCTGAACGGGAGCCTCGACAACAGCGACCTCCGGCAGCTCGCGACGCACCGCTTCACACTCCACGGGATTGTCGTCGACGAAGACAAACGAATCAAGACCAAGAGAAAGCTCCTGCGCAAGCTCTCGAATCGCATCCGATTTTTCATTCCAACTGATCTTGCTTGCTACAAAATTGTCCAGATTCAATGCCAGGTCAGCCGCTCGCAGTTGAAACGCCTCTCGTACATCCGCCACATTGTTCTTCGAAACGATCGCAAGCAAAATACCTCGCGAAGACAACTGTTTCAGATGTTTCTGGTACTCCAAATAACAGTTTCCCGGAAATGCACTCCCCGTAGCGATACCATCCGGTCCATCTTCTCCCAGCACCCCTCCCCACAAAGTGTTATCGAGATCCGTGCACAAAACCTTCCGCGGCGCCCGGTACAGTGCCGAGAACGAACGAACCAGACCATGCGAATAGATCCGGAAGACCTCTGCGGACACTGGAAGCCGGGAGGCAAGAAACATGCGCGTGTCACGCCAGCGAGCCCGGCCGTACCGTGCAGCAAGACGATCCACATCAAAAAAGACGCAGTCGGAAAGAGTACGGCACAGGGTTGCCAGCTTCCGATTCAGTGTCAGCACTGCGTTCGTCAGGCTGTATGGCAGATTTGCCTCTCCAACATCCCCCAACGACGTTTGGTCAGGAACAACAAGGCCCTGGAAGAGAATGCGGGCCGAACAGCCAGAGCGGAATCTCTTCAGCAATTGCGCTACCCGTTCCACACACTGGTCAATCTCCTCCTCAACTCCTGCGCCGATGCCGTCCGCGCACAACTCTGGCAACCGGCCCGCCATCTCTTCCATATCAAGGAGGACGAAAACGGTATCGGGATTGAACTTTGCGAGCGCACTCTGCGGGCTTAGCATCTCGTCGATATAGGACCCGTAGCCACCTACTTGAATATCAAGAAAATAATTCGACAGCACAGCCTCGGTCGCAAGAAAAGCCACCATCGGCTCGACCGTCACCGAACGAACCACATACGCCTTCAGCCTTCTTGTCCCGAGCTGCTCCTTCATCGCATCGGCAATACCCGCAAATGCAGACGCACAAAACATGGCATCGGATGGCTTGCCGGACGTCTCCATCAACTCCCGCCCGTAGCGCACGGTAGACTCTGCATCCTGTCTTGATGCGGCTTCCTTGATCTTGCCGCGTATCTCCTGACGCTCCGCGTCACTTTGCATCTGTTGTCTCCGCCACGTCCGATCCAGTCGCCTGCACAGTCTTCGGTGCGCGCATAATAATGCGTCCGGGCACTCCCATCACCGTAGCCCCCTCGGGAATATTGCTCATGACAAGCGTATTTGCAGCGATCTTTGCGCCGCTGCCAACCTTGATTTTACCGACTAGAGTCGCGCCAGTCCCAATATAAACATCGTCGCCTAGCACAGGCGCACCCTGCCGCCCCATCGCAGAAGCCCCAATCGTCACACGATGCGCCACATCACAATTCCTTCCGAGGACGGCCAGTGGGTTGATATGAACTCCCCCGATGTGGCTGATATAAAGACCCTCCCCGATCACGGCCTGAGGATCAATGCACATCTCCATAAAAACTTCACACCACTTATTCGCTAAAAAGGAGATGAGCTTCAGCGGAATCCGAACCAAAACGAACGGCTTTGCAACATTCAACCAATTACCTAACCTGTAACAACCAATCGCCCAGACCGCCGGGTTGAGCCATAACTCTTTTCCGCTGGCCCCTTTGAGTCTGTAGCGTGCAATATCCGCGGAAAACTTTCTCATGAATGATCCTTCTAGCCAATAACATCACTTCAAATTTAGTTCGCTTCGAGATTCATCTCGGGCAAGTCGTGTCGAGTACCAGATGCACTACGGATTATATTGAAACACGCAAGTATCTTTGCGGAGACAATCTCCCTCTTCCTATGAAACCACCGATAGGCTTTGTCCTCGTAACCTACAACAACCCCGAGCAAACATTATTTTTATGCGAACGTCTCAACACGATGTTCAGCAACCCACCCATTACCATTCATCATGACTTCTCAAAAAGCCACGTGAACACCAGCTTATTCCCCGGCAATGTTAATTTCGTCGAAAACTGGCTGCGCACGCGCTGGGGATCGATCTCCGTTATCGACGCACAGCTTCTCGCTCTGCGAGCACTCTATGCCACATCGGACCCTGACTGGTTCGTATCGCTCAGCAGTTCGGACTACCCCATTCAGACCGCCAACTTCATCCTCCGCGACCTATTCCAAAATAACTTTGACGTCTATCTGGACTCACGCCCGGTCAAAAATCTGGGTCTCCCCATCGCGAATGGAGGCTTTGGCGTGCTTCGGTGTTTCGAGCATCCAAGCTGGCCTCAAGTTGGCTACAACCGGTATGTCGCCATCCCCCTGTGCAGCCCCGGAATGGCGAAACGGCTGCGCGTCCAAAGCGAAAAACTCTGCCTCCGCTTCACCTTCCTGACCAAAAGGCTTACCCCCTTCCATGGCTCAATAACATGCCACGGAGGCGACGCCTGGTTTACAGCGAATCGTCGCGTTGCCCATCTCTTACTCGAAGAAACCCCGCTTTGGCGGCAGTTGCACGACCACTACCGCAAAAGGTTAGTCCCCGAAGAATCCTTCTATCACACCTTGCTGGCTAACTCTCCCGGCTTCAATTCTTCCCCGGATAACAAGCGTTACACCGACTGGCGCGGATGCTGGGCTCACCCGCGCACCCTGGGCAGAGAGGACTTTCCGCAGCTCTTGCAGTCAACCCACCATTTTGCTCGCAAATTTCTCTTGGACCCTGAGACACTACGCAACCTGGATGATGCAGTAGCACTCAAGTAGGCAACAGGCGCTCACACTTACTGGGGATAGACTCTGAGCAAGCTGCAGGGGAAAATCAAGTCAAATGCTTGTGAACTGGACGTCTCCGTTTCAGGAAGCATGCACGCTGAGGGAAAGACTCCTGTGAAACTTGACGTTGTGGTCCCTACCTACAATCGCAGCGCCTTGTTGCGACGCACCATCGCCAGTTTGCTGCAAGCTCCCATTCCCGCAGGTCTGGACGTAACGATCCTGATCGTCGACAACAACAGCAAAGATGATACGGAGCAAGTGGTCCGCGAGATTCAATCCCACGCTACCCGACCCATCGTCTACGTCAGGGAAACCAACCAGGGCCTCTCGAATGCACGCAACGGAGGCATCCGCGCCGGTGCCGGAGAGATCATTGGATTCATCGATGACGATGAAGAGATTCACCAAGATTGGTACAACGTAGTCGCGCGCGAGTTCGCTGACCACACAACCCAATTTATTGGGGGACCGTATCTAGCGAACTGGGCTGCACCCGCGCCGGCCTGGCTCCCTCTCGGCTACCGGGCAGCCATCGGCGTAATCGATCCAAAACCTCGCTCACCCTTTGGAGCAACCTTTCAGGGCAATCTCATGGGGGGCAATGCCGTCGTCCGCCGCAGCGCATTCGATCGCGTCGGCCTGTACTCCCCTAACCTCGGCCGCAGCGGAAAAGTCCTCCTTTCGGAGGAAGATGCGGAGTTCTATCGCAGACTTCGCAATGCGGATCTTCACGGGATGTATGTTCCCGACCTCATCATCTATCACCACATCCCCGCAGAGCGCCTTACACGCCGATATCACCGATCGTGGTGTTATTGGAGAGGGGTATCGCAGGGAATAGCAGACAAAGACCTGAAAGAACCCGTCCTCTACGTCCTTGGAGTGCCCCTCTACAGAATAGGTCGCGCCATCAAGAGCATGGCACTCCTTCCCAAACACTTTTTATCTTCCAAAGGGGCGGGGCAGGCCTTCGCGGATGAGTTGGCCACATGGGATCTTCTTGGCTTCATCCATGGCAGGTACTTCATCCGCATCGAACGGTACTACGCCAGGCAGTAATGCAAGCGATGACCCACAACGATCAAGCCTGGGCAGGCAAGAAAGATTGTGTCAGGCCCGGACCAGCCTTGATGCGCGCCATTTCAGGAATAAAGTCTGCACTTCGCTGCGGAAGACCGCGAAGACGGAGACCGCGTATACGGGCAAGATCACGATAATCTGCACAAAAAACGTCGCGAGATTACCGGCGTGCCAGTATCTGTCGGTGACAGCACACACAATGGCATACGGGACGGAGCACAGCGTAATCTTCATCCAACCCTGCCATAGGAACTTTCGCACTGGAACGTCCAACACCTTGCGTACATATCTGGGATAAAAGGTAAGGTGAACGAAGATGGACGCAATCGACGTTCCCCACGCCACTCCATAAACACCGAATGTCTTCACCAGAACAATGCTCAAGGTGAGGTTCGTTGTCGCTTCGATGACAGCCCATTTGGCAACCGGCTTATGCTTGTCGATGGCCATCATGATGGATCCTGCCGTACTGTCCGCAACTCCAAAAAACTGGCTGATGAGCAGAATCTGAAGCACCGTTCCAGAAATTTCGCTGTACTGGGGTCCCATCCACAGGCCAATAAAAGTCTTGCCGCGCAGCACCAGCGCCACGCTGATCGGTAACACGATACCCAGTGTCGCCTGCGTGCCTCGCAGCAGGAGACGCTGCAGATCCTCCATCCTCCCGCTTGCTTCCAGGCCGCTTGCAAGTGGAGTAAACGTCGTTGACACGGCAGAGACGACCTGCGAGGCATAGGTCTTCAGACTCCCGCCGATCGAATAAAACGCAACCATCCCGACAGATATGAACGCCCCCACCACCAGGTTGTCCGTATTGATAATGATCTGCACGGCGATGATAAAGATGAAGGTCGTAAAACTATACGACCAGATCAACTTGAGGACCGCCATATCCGGTCGTGCAATCCGTACCCTGCACAGCGGAAAGACCTTCAGCGCAATTCCACACGTCGCGATGCCGCCAAGCAACGCGACCGTTACCTCCCAGTACGCCAGCGCGACTAGCCCGTGTCCGCTGGTAAGGATAAGGAGCACGCCACCTGCCCTGAATAGGGTCTGCGTCGCCGAGATGGAACTTAGAATATCGAAGCGATTCGTCGCCGCAAGCACCGCCCCAAACACGCCAGAGATCAGGGTAATGGCAACCCCCAGGGCGCACATCAGAACCGTGATCTGGGCGGCCCGCTGCAGATCGGCAGGGATCTTAAACAAATGGGGAAATATCAGCGCCAGAACAACGCTTAGGACCGCGACGCCCGCCGAGATCAGTACGCGAACCCAAAGCGCTGCACCGATAGCGCTCGTTGCATCCTCAGGCTTCCCCTGCGCCTCCGCCTTAGATACGAACCGGATGACGGCGCTCCGCATCCCCATATCCAGAAGATTCAGGTAAGACACCGTCGAGACCGCGAGGATCCAGATTCCGTACGCGGTCACCCCCAGGCTCCGGATTACAAAAGGAGTCAGGAAGAACGGGACGACCATGCCGACAGCCATGGCAATCCAGTTCATAACTACATTGACTGCAAGACGTTTCGTGCTGGCCATGAGTTAATAAGTGCGCAAACCATACGATACTACAGCGTTAGCGGCTCCATGTCAGCACGCTTGTAAGCGTGTTCGTTGTTCTATAACCTCTACCCAATGGCCGCCGCTCTCCTCCCATGCGCGGCAAAGACGGGAAAGGCTTGGAAATGGCATCGGGTTCAGGTGTAACTGCTTTTATTCCTACCTTCAATCGTGCCGACTACTTGAAAGAGGCACTATTGAGTCTCTTGAAGCAAACGCTACGTCCGGATGAAATTATCGTCATCGACGACGGCTCTACGGACAACACGGCTCAAGTGGTTGCGCCCTTCGGGTCCCAGGTGGTTTACGTCCGCAAAGCAAACGGTGGAAAGTCCTCGGCTCTCAATGCCGGCCTGCAACGCTCCTCCAATGAGTTGATCTACATCCTCGACGACGACGATGTCGCGGCTCCTGATGCCATCGAAAGGCTCGTGGCAGCTCTCAAATCCAATCCTGAGTGCGGCTTTGCGTATGCCGGCCATGATGTATTTTGGGTGACTGACTCTGGCAAAGTTAAGACTGAGACGCGTGAACCGCACCCACCCGACGATGATGCGCTCTCTCTCGCCCTGATGCATCAATGCCTCCTCTACCAGTCCAATATGCTGGTCCGCAAAGAGTGCTATGAACAGGTAGGGCCGTTCAACGAGGCGTTCATCCGGTCTCAGGACTACGAGATGTTGTTGCGTCTGGTGAGGCAATTCCGCGGCAAGCGCGTCGATGGCATTGTCTTTCACCAACGCAAGCATACGGGAGTTCGCGGCACCTCATCTCTCCAGATCAAACGAAGTAACAGCGCTACCGTACAAGGCTCATTCGATCAGAAGATATTCAAGGCCGTCTATTCAAACTATGCCCTGGAAGAATTTTTACCTGAAAGTCATGCTTCGTTGAGCAGCCATGATCAGATCACCGCGCTCCTCGAAAGATGTGTCATCGTCGGGCGGCGTGAACTTTGGACACTCGCGGCGCAAGACCTACGCGAGATCGCTGCCATTGCCAGTCAATCGCAGATCCACGGGCTGACGCTGGAACAGTCTCACATCCTGCAACGCATGTTTGACGCTTCGAGTGCCGGCTTGTGGAACT
>Ga0207678_10004584_pt1 | contig 12425 bp, 17 predicted proteins | sample KBSC63metaG_FD_184319 | JGI IMG/M metagenome (GOLD analysis project Ga0207678, IMG submission 184319) | Corn rhizosphere microbial communities from Kellogg Biological Station, Michigan, USA - KBS C6-3 metaG (SPAdes) (version 2) | ecosystem: Host-associated > Plants > Roots > Rhizosphere > Soil ... | reverse complement strand
CGCTCGGTCCCGGGAGCGATCGTTCGCCGCGGCGCCTATGTCGCGCCGGGAGCGGTGCTGATGCCGAGCTTCGTCAACATCGGCGCGCGGGTCGGCGAAGGCGCGATGATCGACACTTGGGCGACCGTCGGCAGCTGTGCCCAGATCGGCCGCAACGTGCACATTTCCGGAGGAACCGGGATCGGCGGCGTGCTCGAGCCGCTTCAGGCTGGGCCGGTGATCATAGAGGACGATTGCTTCATCGGCGCGCGTTCCGAGGTCGCCGAGGGCGTGCTGGTCGAGCGGGGCTCGGTGCTGTCGATGGGCGTATTCCTCGGCGCCTCGACCAAGATCGTCGACCGCGCCACAGGCGAGGTCCATTACGGCCGGGTGCCGGCTTATTCGGTCGTCGTCCCCGGCGCGCTCCCGGGCAAGGACGGCGGCCCGAGCCTCGCCTGCGCGGTCATCGTCAAGCGCGTCGACGAGCGCACCCGGTCCAAGACCAGCATCAACGAGCTGCTGAGGGACTAATGACGTTGGACGGACCGGACGTTGTGACGAGCACTGGCCCCTCCACCACTCACCCCGGATCAAGTCCGGGTAAGCGGTCCCCCTCCCCATTGCTTTGCAACGGGGAGGTTCTGGAATGTACCTGGAAGGAGGGGGTATCCAGGCAGCCGCGCTGCTAGGCAAGTGCCCCCTTTGCGCCCATTGCGGAGATCAGGGCGTCTGTTAGGCTTGGCCTAGGGGGCTGTATGGACGCGCGGGCTTCAAGATTAGACTTCTCGCCCGTGCACGTTCGCGACCGAAGCTTCTTCGCGGCCTTCCTGGCAGCGTGCTGGCTGGGCGTCGTCTTCGGCTTTTACGGCGCGAGCAGCGCGCGCTTTTCGGGTCATGCGGATTATCCGGCGCCGCTCATTCTTATCGGCCACGCAATCCTGTTCAGCGCATGGCTTGCATTGCTCACCGCCCAGATCGTCTTGGTCCGAAGCAAGCGGCTGAGGCTTCACAAGAGGCTGGGCCGGCTCGGCTTCGTACTAGTGCCGTTGATGGTCTACTCGGCCGTCGCGGCCGAAGTGCACAGTCAGCGTTTCTATATCCAGCGGCACGACGACGATCTCCATTTCTTCATCTTGCCGCTGTTCTATGCGGCCGCGTTCGGCATTCTCAGCACCTGGGCGCTTTTGGTCGCGAAGAGAGACCCGGTATCGCATAAACGCCTGATTTTGCTGGCAACCACCGTGATTGTCGGTGCGGCCTACGCGCGTTGGTGGGGAAGTGCGCTCACCGCTTTGTTCGGCGACGGCTTCTGGGGCATGCTGGTGAACACCTTTACCGGCACAAACCTGCTGTTGGCGGCGGCGGTCGGATATGACTTCGCGACACGGGGGCGCGTCCATCGCATTTACTGGATCACTGTCCCGGCCCTGGTGATCAGCGAATTGATCTGCTCATACATCTATCATGCGGGCTGGTGGATGCCGATCGCCCGCGCGCTGATCTCGATTCACATTCCATTATCGGCCTAACCCTCGCTTGCCACACATAAGCTGAACTTATCGGGGCGAGTCCGGCATTTGTTGGCCGGGCGGGCGCGCGGCGCCTAGCTGCTTGCTCACCATGAACGCGATCCACCCTTCCGAGTTCGAGCGCAATTGCGCGGACGGCGCGGGCGCTCCGGACGTCTATTCGGCGCCAGTGATCCGCACCCAGATGAACAAGGCCGACTGGGGCATCCTGGTGACGCTCGCGGTGATCTGGGGCGGCGCCTTCCTGTTCATCAATATTGCCGTCCACCACGTGCCGCCATTGACCTATGTCTGGCTTCGGCTGACGATCGCGGCTGCGGCGATGTGGGCGTTCCTGAAAATTCGCGGTCATTCGCTCGGCCTGCCCCGGCCCGTATGGGGTTCGATTGTCCTGCTCGCGCTGCTCAACAACGCGCTGCCGTTCGCGCTATTTGGCTGGGGTCAGACGCATATCGCCAGTGGCCTTGCGGCGATCCTCAACGCGACCACCCCGATCTGGGGCGTGATCGTCGCCCACTTCCTCACGCGCGACGAGCGCATGACCCCGCGCAAGATCGGCGGAGTGCTGCTCGGCGTCGCCGGAGTCGTGACGATGATCGGCCCGACCCTGCTCGCCAACATCGGCACCGGGGCGGTCGCCCAGCTCGCCTGCATCACCGCATCGCTGTGCTACGCGCTCGCCGCCGTGTGGGCGCGGCGCTTCAAGGGCCTCGGTCTGTCGCCGATGTCGGTCACGACGGGCCAGCTGACCGCCGGTGCGGCGATGATGCTGCCGCTCGCGCTGCTGGTCGATCAGCCGTGGACCCGACCGTTTCCTCCGCTCGTCGCCTGGGGCGCGATCTCAGCGCTCGCGCTGATGTGCACCGCGTTCGGCTACGTGCTCTACTTCAAGCTGATCGATTCCGCCGGCGCGACCAATGCGCTGCTGGTGACGCTGCTGGTTCCGCCCGTCGCGATCCTGCTCGGCTCGCTATTCCTCGGCGAAACCTTGGCGCCACAGGATTTCGCCGGGCTCGGCTTGATTGCGCTTGGCCTTGCGGCGATCGACGGTCGCCTGCTCAGCCTTTTACGGGCGCGCCGCCTTCAGCCAACAGCTTAGCGGCATCCGGCCCCGTCCAGTCGAGGTCGCCGACGTAGCGCCAGACTTCCTTGCCCTGCGCGTCGAAGAGGATCGAGGTCGGCAGGACCGTGTCCGGCCCGAGCGCGCCCGACAGCGCCATCTTCGGGTCGTGATAGGCGCCGAGATCCTTCACCTTGAGCTTGGCGAGGAAGGCCACGACGGACGGCTGCGAACCGCTGTCCTGGCTGACGGCGATCACACCCAACTGCCCGTCATTGCGGTGCGACGCCGCGAGCTTGTCGAGCGTCGGCAGTTCCTTGACGCACGGCGCGCACCAGCTGGCCCACAAATTGACCAGCACCGGCACGCCCTTGAACTTCGCAAGGCTGATCGCGCCGCCGTCGGGATTGTCGAAGCTGGCCGCGGGCGCGGCCTCGCCCTTGTGGCTGCGGTCGACGCCTTTGACCGGGCCGGTCTCGGCGGGCACCGCTTCATTCGCCTGCGGGGTTTGCGCCTGCTGCTGCGGCGGGTTCTGGCAACCGGCGATCAGGAGAATTGCGGAAGCGATCGTCAATATACGGAGCATCGCGCGCCGCTAGCGCAATGACTGGCGCTGGGCTAGTCGGACCGTGTGACGGTCATGCGCGCGTTCCTCCTGCTCGGTCTGGTTGCAGTGGCCGGCTGCGGCCGCGTCTCCGAGCTGAAGCCGGAGGCGGGTCAGCCGCTGCCGGTGAAACCGCTGCTGGCGCGAACGACGCCGACCGCCGACCAGCTGCTCACTCCGCCGACCAATGCCCGGCCCGACCGGGTCGACGAGCTGATGAAGCGGTCTGAGGCGCGCAAGGCGGATCCGTTCGACCTGCCCCCGCCCACCGGAGGCGCCGCGCCCGCCCTTCCGGCCGGGACCGACCTTACTCCCGTCACTAACGACACCGGCCCGGTGAAGCCGCAATGACCCAGCGCGTCCGCAAGGCGGTTTTCCCGGTTGCCGGGCTCGGAACGCGGCTTCTGCCGGCGACCAAGGTCATGCCCAAGGAGATGCTGACGATCGTCGATCGGCCGCTGATCCAATATGCGGTCGACGAGGCGCGCGAGGCCGGGATCGAGCAAATGATCTTCGTCACCGGGCGCGGCAAATCCTCGCTGGTCGACTATTTCGACCAGGCGTTCGAGCTCGAGACGACGCTGCGCGAGAAGGGCAAGAGCCTCGATCCGCTGGAGCCGTCGCGCGCCCGCTTCGGAGAGATCGTCTCGGTGCGTCAGCAGCAGCCGCTGGGCCTTGGCCACGCCGTATGGTGCGCCCGCGAGATCGTTGGGGACGAGCCGTTCGCGGTGCTGCTTCCCGACGAGCTGATGCGCGGCACGCCCAACTGCCTCGCGCAGCTGGTCGAGGCCTATGAAAAGGTCGGCGGCAACATCGTCGCGGCCCTGGAAGTGCCTGACAGCGAGACGCACAAATATGGCGTGATCGACCCGGGCGCGACCGACGGACGGCTGACCGAAATCCGCGGCATGATCGAAAAGCCCGCGCCCGGCACGGCACCGTCCAATCTGATGCTCCCCGGCCGCTACATCCTGCAGCCCGAGGTCATGCGCGCGCTCGACGCGCAGGAGACGGGCGCCGGCGGCGAAATCCAGCTGACCGACGCGATGGCCAGGATGATCGGCAAGCAACCATTCCACGCTTTTCGTTTCGACGGCGCGCGCTACGACTGCGGCAGCGCGGCGGGCTTCGTCATCGCCAATCTCGCAATGGCTTTGGAGCGGGACGATGTTGGCCCCCAGGTACGCGAGGCCATTGCGCGTGCCTGATCAAGGCTCCAATTCGACGTCCCAGTAAAGATAATCGCGCCAGCTCGCGTGAAGATAGTTGGGCGGGAAGGCGCGCCCATGCTCCTGCAGCTGCCAGCTGGTCGGGCGGATCGGCTCGCGATGGAAGTGCATGTGCGCTTCCGTCGGCGTCCGCCCGCCCTTGCGCAGATTGCATGGCGCGCAGGCCGTGGCGACGTTCTCCCACGTCGTCCGGCCGCCGTGGGCGCGCGGAATGACATGGTCGAAAGTCAGCTCCCGCGCCGACCCGCAATAGACGCAGCGGAAGCGGTCGCGGAGGAACAGGTTGAACCGGGTGAAGGCGGGATATTCGTTGGGTCGGACGAATTGCCGGAGCGCGATCACCGAGGGGAGCTTCAGCGCCCGGCTCGGGCTGTGCACTTCGCGCTCGTAATGCGCGACCACATCCACGCGCTCGAGGAACATCGCCTTGACCGCCGTCTGCCACGGCCACAGCGACAGCGGGTAATAAGACAGCGGCGTATAGTCGGCGTTGAGCACCAGCGCCGGGCAGCTATCGGGATGGCGGATCAGCTCAGGATGATACACGTCGACGCTCAAGCCTCTCGTTCGGTCGGTCCGAACTCCAGCTCCCCGGCCCCGTCGCACGCCCGAACACATCAGGCAGGGAGGAGAGGGCCTCGGCCCGTCTTCCCCAGTCTTCTCAAAACGCTAGACGCACCGGATGCCAACCCGGCGTGACAGGATGAAGAATCGAGGATTGCGGAGTCGCCGTCAAGGGGGGCGAAGGTGAACATCACGCGCTTCGCGCCTTCGCCGACCGGACGGTTGCATTTGGGTCACGCGTACAGCGCGGTCATCGGCCGCGACCGCGGCGAGCAATTTCGGCTGCGGATCGAGGATCTCGACCCGACGCGCAGCCGGCCCGAGTTCGTCGAGGGCATCTATGAAGACCTTCGCTGGCTCGGGCTGGATTGGGACGGAGAGCCGCTGATCCAGTCCGAGCGCGGCGCGGAATATGAGATCGCGCTAGACCATCTGCGCCGGCGCGGCCTCGTTTATCCCTGCTTCTGCACGCGCGCGGACATCGCCGCCGCGCTCGAAGCTCCGCATGCGCCCGCCGCGCATTATCCCGGCACCTGCCGCGACCTGCCCGACGATCCCGCGCGCCGCGACACGGCTCCGCACAGCTGGCGGCTCAACACCGCCAAGGCCATCCGCGCGGCGGGGCTACCCTCCTGGACCGAGGATGATGGCCGCACCTTCACGACCAAAGCGTCAGACTTCGACGACGTGATCCTCGCCCGAAAGGACGCTCCGGCGGCCTATCATCTCGCCTGCGTCGTCGATGATGCAGCGAGCAGCGTGACGCTGGTCGTACGAGCGGTGGACCTGCGCTCCTCGACGCCGGTCCAGCGTCTGCTCCAGCAACTGCTCGGCCTGCCCGAACCGCGCTATCTCCATCACCCCATCGTCACCCACGCCGACGGAAGACGCCTCGCCAAGCGCGATCTTGCGCCGACTCTGGCGGCGATGCGCGAAGCGGACCTCGACGGCCGCCCGCTTGCGGCCGACCTGCTCGCCGGCAAGCTTCCGCTTGGTTTCGCCTTCGCGGACGCTTAAGGCGCGGCCATGCGCTGGCCGCTCCTCATCCTGCTCGTCCTCGCCATGGGCGCGACCCTCTATGTCCTCGTTCGCGGCGTCGTGAACATGGCCTCGGGCCAGGACCTGACCGGCGAAAAGTCGCAGCAATGGATGCAGCGCCGCGTTCTTTTCCAGGGGCTGGCGATCGTCATCGTCATTCTGCTGCTCGTCGCCGGTTCGTCCGGCCGCTGACGCTCGGGGCCTTGGTCAAGCTCAACAAGATCTACACGCGCACCGGCGACGCCGGCAGCGCAGGACTCGTCGACGGCAGCCGTATCAGCAAGGCCAGCGCGCGCATGGCGGCAATCGGCGAAGTGGACGAGGCCAATGCCGCGATCGGCAGCGCCATCGCGGCCCTCGGGCAGGGTGCAGTCAGCGAACGCCTGCTGACCATCCAGAACGATCTGTTCGATCTTGGCGCCGACGTTGCCACCCCCGGCGAAGTCGACGGCGCGTTGCGGATCGCCGCCGTGCAGGTCGAACGGCTCGAGCAGGAGCTTGACGAGATGAATGCGCAGCTCCAGCCGCTCACAAGCTTCATCCTGCCGAGCGGTTCGGCCGGGGTCGCGGCGCTTCACGTCGCCCGCGCAATCGTCCGGCGCGCCGAGCGCTCGGCGGTCGCGCTCCATCAAGTGGAAGCGCTGAACCCGCAGCTCCTCGCCTACCTCAATCGACTGTCCGATCACTTGTTCGTGGCGGCCAGGCTGGTTGCTTCGAGCGAGGGCGGCGACGTCTTGTGGACGCCGGGCGCGAGCCGGAGCTGACCCAAAGCCGATAGCGGGCGGGCACAAACCCCGCGGATGGCCGTTCTCGCCTGGATTCCGGACAGGCAATGGAGGCGGGCCGTGGCGCTCAGCGCAATCGCGATCAACTGCACCTTGAAGCGCAGCGGCGGCGAGCCGTCGTCGACCGACAAAATGATCGGCCTGGTCGCGGGCGAGTTCGGCAAGCACGGGGTCGAGCTGCGCGAAACCATCCGCATCGCCGACCACGACATCAAGCCGGGCGTCAGCTCGGACGAAGGGGACGGGGACGCCTGGCCCGATATCCGCAAACGCATCCTCGGCGCCGACATCCTGATCTTCGGAACGCCGATCTGGCTCGGCCAGCCATCGAGCCTCGCGAAGCGGGTGGTCGAGCGCATGGATGCTTTTTTCAGCGAGACCGACGATCGCGGACGGATGCCGAGCTTCGGCAAAGTGGCGGTAATCGCAATCGTCGGCAATGAAGACGGCGCGCACCATGTGACCGCCGAATTGCTCCAGGCGCTCAACGATACCGGCTGGACCGTTCCCGCGCAGGCGGCGTGCTACTGGGTCGGCGAAGCCATGCACAAGACGGACTTCAAGGATCTCCCGCAAGTGCCGGAAAATGTCCAAGGCCTCGCCGGGATACTCGCGGCCAATGCCGCTCACCTTGCAAAGCTGCTACAGCAGCATCCCTATCCAGGGGTGCCGCACCAGAAGTGAAGCTCGCGCTCGATCATCGCCCGGCCAATTCAGGCAGCTCGCTTGGCGAGCGGCTGTTCGCCACGCGGCAGCTGAGCCGTGATCTTGGCGCGCCGCTGACCGACGCCGACTCAACCATCCAGCCGTTTCCCGATGCGTCCCCCGCCAAGTGGCATCTCGCCCACACGACCTGGTTTTTTGAAACCTTCGTGCTTCGCGACCATGTTCCAGGCTACCGGCCATTCGACGAGCGCTTCGCCTATCTGTTCAACAGTTATTACGAAACAGAAGGGGTTCGGCATGCACGGCCGAAGCGCGGGATGCTCAGCCGGCCGGCGCTCGACGAGGTCCGCGAGTACCGGAGCCACGTCGATGAGGCGCTGAGCACTGCTCTCCCGTCGCTCCCAAGCGCCGCCCTCGAACTCGTCGAGCTTGGCATCCACCATGAGCAGCAGCACCAGGAGCTGTTCCTCACCGACATCCTCGCGACATTCGCCGAGAACCCGCTCGAGCCAATTTACTGTCATTGCGAGGAGCCGAAGGCGACGCAGCAATCCAGCAGGCCCGATACAGGACTGCTCCGGTCCGCTCGCAATGACGGATGGGTGAGCGGGGTTGAAGGCATCGTCGAGATCGGCGCGCCGGCGGACAGCTTCGCATTCGACGCCGAAGGCCCGCGCCATCGCGCCTTCCTCGCGCCCCACGCGATCGCCGGCCGTCGCGTTATCAACGCCGAGTGGCGCGAGTTCATCGCCGATGGCGGCTATCGCACGCCCACGCTCTGGCTGTCGGACGGCTGGGCGTGGGTCCAGCGGGAAAACATCGCCGCACCCCTCTATTGGCGCGAGGACGAGACCGAGTTCACCCTCGCCGGCCGCCGCCCGATCGACCGGGCGGCGCCGGTCGCGCATTTCAGTCATTACGAAGCGGATGCGTTTGCCCGCTGGGCCGGAGCGCGGCTTCCGACCGAAGCCGAGTGGGAAAGCTTCGCGTCCTCCGCCGACCCGTCCGCGGGCCACCAGCTCGACGAAGCCGCGGCGGTCATGCCGCGCCCAGGCGGCGGCATCTTCGGCGACGTTTGGGAATGGACGCAAAGCGCCTTCACGCCCTACCCCGGCTTCGCCACGGCCGAAGGTGCGGTCGGCGAGTATAACGGCAAGTTCATGAGCGGGCAGATGGTGCTCAAGGGCGCAAGCTGCGCGACGCCGCGCGGGCACAGCCGCGCGTCCTACCGCAATTTCTTCCCGCCACATGCGCGCTGGCAATTCACGGGGCTTCGCCTTGCTCGCGACGCTTGATCTCCAGACCGAGGCGTTTCGCCGCGACGTCCTCGCCGGACTTGCGGCGCCCATCCCGTCCGTTCCGGCACGCTGGCTTTACGACCATCGCGGATCGCAGCTGTTCGACGCCATCACCCGGCTTCCGTCTTATTACCCGACGCGCACCGAGACCGCCCTGCTGACGAGCGTGATGCCCGACATTGCCGCCCACATCCCGCGCGGCGCGGCGGTGGTCGAGTTCGGCGCGGGCTCGGCGACCAAGACTCCGATCCTGCTCGATGCGATCAGTCCCGAAGCTTATGTACCGGTCGACATTTCGGGCGAATATCTCGAGCAAAGCGCAAGCGATCTGCAACAGCGCTTCCCAAGGCTCAACGTCATCCCCGTCGTCGCCGATTTCGCCCGCCCCTTCGGCCTTCCCGGCGGGATCGAGCAATTGCCCAGGCTGGGCTTCTTCCCCGGCTCGACCATCGGCAATTTCGTGCCGCGCAGCGCGACCGACCTGCTGCGCCAGTTCCGCGACCTGCTGGGTGCCGGCGCGCATCTCCTGATTGGAATGGATCGGGTGAAGCCGGTCGATCGCCTGATCGCCGCCTATGACGATCCCGAAGGTGTGACGGCCGAATTCAACCTCAACCTGCTCGAGCGCATCAATCGCGAGCTCGACGGCAATATCCCGCTCGACGGCTTCCGCCACGAGGCGCGCTGGAACGATATCCTGTCGCGCATCGAGATGCACCTGGTCGCCACTCGCGACGTCGAATTCATGGTCTCCGGCGAGCGGTTCAGGTTCGGCGAAGGCGATTCCATCCACACCGAAAACAGCCACAAATACGGGCTTCGCGGCGGCCGGATGCTGTTGCTGGCCGGCGGCTGGACCCCGATCGCGGAGTGGACCGACGAGCCCGGCGACTTCGCGATCGTCCTCGCCGAAGCCCAACCGGAGCGTTTCGCCCCCTGAGATTGCGGCGCTAACCGCGCCCCGCTAAGCGACGGCGATGGTTGCCGCACTCGTCAGCATCGCCGATCTGCTCCTCGACATCCTGTGGTGGGTGATCATCGTCCAGGTGGTCCTCAGCTGGTTGATCGCCTTCAACGTGCTCAACGTGCATTCGGGCGGCGTGCGCAACTTCATCGTCGCGCTCGATCGGCTGACGGCTCCGCTCTATCGCCCGATCCGGCGCATGTTGCCCGATTTCGGCGGCATCGACTTCTCGCCGCTGGTGATCCTGATCCTCATCCAGGTGCTCAAGAAGCTGCTCGCCGGCGTCGTCACCTCTTATTATTACGGCGGATGACCGCGAAGCTGATTGACGGGAAGGCGTTCGCTGCCGGGCTTCGCGGCCGGGTCGCGGAGCGCGCGGCCGAATTCGCCGCCAGGACCGGCCGGACGCCTGGTCTCGCCGTGGTTCTGGTCGGCGAGCATCCGCCGAGCGCGGCTTATGTCCGCTCGAAGGCCAAGGCGACCCTCGAAGCCGGGATGCAAAGCTTCGAGCACAAGCTTCCGGCGGAAATCGCGCAGGACGAGCTGATTGCGCTCGTCGACCGGCTCAACGCCGACGAAGGGGTCGACGGCATTCTCCTCCAGCTCCCGCTCCCGAAGCACATCGACGAGCAGCAGGTGCTAACCCGCGTCGACCCTGACAAGGATGTCGACGGCTTCCACCCGGTGAACGTCGGACGGCTGTCGATCGGGCTGCCGGCGCTCGTGCCGTGCACGCCGCTCGGTTGCCTGATGCTGCTGCAGGACGAGCTCGGCGACCTGACCGGACGCGATGCGATTGTCGTCGGACGCTCGAACATTGTCGGCAAGCCGATGGCTCAACTGCTGCTTCAGGCCAGCTGCACCGTGACGGTTGCCCATTCGCGCACGCGCAATCTGCCCGACGCGGTCAAGCGCTCGGACATCGTCGTCGCCGCCGTCGGTCGTCCGGAATTGGTGAGGGGTTCCTGGCTCAAGCGCGGAGCCACCGTCATCGACGTCGGACAGGAACGGGTCGAACAGCCGGACGGCACGCGCAAGCTGCTGGGTGACGTGGCGTTCGACGAAGCGCTGGAGGTTGCCGGCGCAATCACTCCGGTGCCGGGCGGCGTCGGACCGATGACGATCGCCTGCCTTTTGCGTAACACCGTCGTCGCGGCGCACCGACGCGCCGGTCTCGCGGACCCGGAGGGCCTATGATCGTCGCCTTGCTGCTTGCCGCTGTTTCCATGCCCAGCGCGATCGATGCGGAGCGCGCCTTCGCCGCCGATGCGCAGCGGCTCGGCCAATGGACCGCGTTCCGCAAATATGCCGATCGGGACGCGGTCATGTTCACGCCGCAGGCAGTGTGGGCGCGCGATTTCCTGAAGGGCCGCCAGAACCCGCCCAAGGCCGTGCGCTGGTGGCCGGCGCACAGCTTCGTTTCCTGCGACGGGCGCACCGCGATCAACACCGGGCCGTGGGTCCGGGCCGACAACAGCCACGGCTATTTCACGACGGTGTGGCAGCGGACCGGCAATCAGTGGCGCTGGGTCTATGATGGCGGCGACGTCCTCAAGGGCGCTTCGCCCGTCCCCCCCAAACCACAGGTTCATCGCGCCACTTGCGCCGGACGCGCGCCCGGCGCGCCGATCATCCCGCCGCCGCCGCTGACCCAGAAGCAGGCGCGCACCACGCCGGAGGACAACGGCCGCGGCCAGTCGGCGGACAAGACGGTCGGCTGGGACTGGAAGGTGGCGAAGAACGGCGGCCGGCACTTCCGCGTCTATCAGTGGAACGGTCAGCGTTACGCGCAGGTGCTGTTCAACGACGTGAAGGGCGAATGATCGAGCTGTTCGGCTCGGCGCTGGTCACTTTCCTGGTGATCATCGACCCGCCCGGCTGCGCGCCGATCTTCGCCGGCCTGACTCGCGGCGCATCCCCCAGCCAGACGCGGGTGATGGCGCTGCGCTCATCGCTGATTGCCTGGGTCATCCTGATGTTCTTCGCGTTGCTCGGAAAGCCGATGCTTCACGCGCTCGGCATCAGCCTCGCCAGCTTCCGCATCGCCGGCGGCATCATGCTGTTCTTCATCGCCATCGACATGGTGTTCGAGAAGCGCACCGAGCGGCGCGAGAAGCGCGCCGAGGCGATCGAGCGAACGCCGGAGATCGAAGATATCAGCGTGTTCCCGATGGCCATGCCGATGATTGCCGGCCCGGGCTCGATCGCCAGCGCGATGCTGTGGGTGTCGCGCGCCGAGAGCCCCGTCCACATCGCGGTCGTCCTCGCGGCGATCACCACGGTGATCCTGGTGACCCTGATCACCTTGCTCGCCGCCGGCCCGCTGATGCGGCTGATCGGCGACAAGGTCGAAAGCGCGATCACCCGCATCCTCGGCGTGATCCTCGCTGCGCTGGCCGCCCAATTCGTCGTCGATGGTTTGAAGCAGAGCTTCCCGCACGTCCTCGCCTAGGACGCGACCTTCCAGATCTTGAACGGCGAATCCTTGGGTAGCGCAATCGGCGTCAGCCATTGCGGCACCTGCCCATGCTCCAGCTGCGCGTAGAAGCCCTTCGGCGCCTCGGCCATGAAAATGGTCGTGGTCGAGCTGTTCGGGCAGGTCATTAAATAGGTCGAATGATATTTCGCGATCAGCCGGTGCGCCTGGTCGGCATCGCCGCGAAAGGCGTTCATCACGTCCGCGATTTGCTGGCCGTTGCGGTGATAGGG
>Ga0207678_10004582_pt1 | contig 12433 bp, 9 predicted proteins | sample KBSC63metaG_FD_184319 | JGI IMG/M metagenome (GOLD analysis project Ga0207678, IMG submission 184319) | Corn rhizosphere microbial communities from Kellogg Biological Station, Michigan, USA - KBS C6-3 metaG (SPAdes) (version 2) | ecosystem: Host-associated > Plants > Roots > Rhizosphere > Soil ... | reverse complement strand
TGAGATTGTCGAACAGCGAGAAATGCTGGAACACCATGCCGATGCCGCGCGCGCGCGCATCATGCGGGCCGGCGAGGACCATCTTCTCGCCCTGCCAGAGCATCTCGCCTTCGCTCGGCTGGATCAGGCCGTAGATGGTTTTGACGAGCGTGGATTTGCCGGCACCATTCTCGCCGAGCAGCGCGTGGATTTCCTGCGGACGGATCGCGATGTCGATGGCGTCATTGGCGAGGAAACTGCCATAGCGCTTGGTCAGACCGATGGTCTGCAGAAGCACCGTCCCCGAACGCGCGTGTCCCGATCCCGAATCCAACATTCGCTACTCACGCGTGAAAAGGAGGTTTGCGGCAAGTGTGTGCCGGATTGGAATGCAGCGTAAATCTCGAATAAGCGCCAGCGTCTGCCTTATTTTTGGACTGGATCGCTTTCTTGGGCGATTCCTGTCGACGCAATGGCGTGAGGCTCGGTCTTTTCATTGATTGAATGACGTTTATTCGACTTTCGCATTGTATACTTGGTCTGAAGTGTTGCAGTTCTGGTACATGTGCAACGAATTCGAGATCCGGATTTTCTCGTGTGTTGAGAAGTTGGGCAGTGATTTTCTTGCGGTGCAAACACGAAATCACAGTGTGAATTCACCATCGGAGCTTCGTTCGGAAACCTGCGACAGAACGTCGCAAAATACCAATCTTTACAGTCTCTAAGCGCGTGTCTTACACGCGCTCGCATGGTGTCATTTCACCATCTCGAAAACACGATGCTTCAAGCATAAAATACTGATTTCACTGGGCATCCCTGATGAAATCCGTGGCAACTATTGGAAAAAGTTGAGGCTTCTCACCCGGACTGATTGCAACAACTCTCTCGCGAGAGGCACGCAATCATTGTCAACAGGTGGGGGTAATTCCAATGGCCAATCGTTTCCGAGCAATTGCAGCCGCGACGTTGCTGTCGCTAACAGCCATGGTGCCGACAGGCTCGGCAGGCGCCGCCGACATGGCGGCCATGCCGGTCAAGGCAAAGCCGATCCCGGATCTGCCGTTCTTCCTGCTGATCGATAACCGTTTCACCTATGCCTATCAGTGGGGGGCGGTCGATCCCGGCGTCACCGCCAAGACCACCAAGCAGGTGTTCGCCTTCACCCACTTCGACGTGTGGACCTACGGCACCAACTTCTTCAACATCGGCCTCGAGAAGGCGGGCAAGAGCAGCCCGGCTAATCCGTGCGCCGATCCGCTGCGTCCGATCACGGGCTGCGAAGGCGCAACAGAAATCTACGGCCTGATCCGCAGCACGATCGGCTTCAACGAGGTCTTCAACACCAAGGCCTTCTCGATGGGCCCGCTGCGCAACGTGTCGTTCGTCATCGGTGCGGATGGCAGCACTGAAAACCGGTTCTTCTCCGCATCCAAGCGCGACGTCGTGACCGGTCTGCAATTCGCTTTCGACCTGCCTTACAAGGGCTTCTTCAACGTCAATCCGTTGTTCTATTACGAATTCGCCAACCGCAGCACCTTTACGCAGTGCGGTTACGCCGGCGCTCCCGGTCAAATCCCGGGCGTCTCGTGCAACATCGACGGCAACCGCCAGTTCAACCCGACCTGGGCCGTTGAACTCAATTACTACATGGATCTCGGCTTCCTGCCCCCGAGCATGGACTATTTCGCGATCAGCGGCCGGGCCGGCTTCTACGGGCCGAAAGGTTCGGAGAACGGCCAGATTATCGGCACGGCAACCAAGATGGAGATCAACGCCGAACCGATCCGTCTGACCTTCGACGCCAGCAAGGCGATCTGGGGACCGAAATACACTCACAATGTCGACGTGTGGGTGGCCTATCGGCTCTGGCGGAACAAGTTCGGCTTGGATGAGAATGCCAGCCTGCCGTGCACCACATTTGCGCCCGGATCGTGCCGCGAGGACTCGCTCTATTCCGGCGTCACCGTCAAGTTCTGATCTGAGCTGACATCAATACGAAAACGACGCTGTGTGAATCGCGGCGTCGTTTTCATGTCGACATGACTAGCCCTGTTGTGCCCAGAAATTTTCGTGTTGCGCGGCTGCCTCGTCTTCGAGCAGCGGTCCGACGACCTCGATGCTCTTCTGCCCGGCAGCAAAGACATTGCGGCAAGGCAGATCCAGTGTGGGATTTTCCGGGTGGTCGCCGGTGATAGCCTTGAGCCTTGCTTCGCCGAGCCCATAAACCAGCCGGCCGATGCCGACCCAGTAGATCGCGCCCGCGCACATGGCGCAGGGTTCTGCCGAGGAATACAGCGTGAAGGTCTTCAGCTCGGTCTCGTCATAGGCAATCGAGGCTTCGCTGCACAGCAGCCGCTCTGCATGGGCGGTGCCGTCATGAGAGGGCATGAAGGCGTTACCGGCTTCCATCAGGACCTTGCCGTGCGCATCGACCAGGATCGCACCAAACGGATGGTTGCCGCGCTCCACGGCTTTGCGTGCAGCGTCGAAAGAAAGCCTGAGAAAGGCCTCATCCCTACTCGACGAGTCTTGCTTTGGCATCAGGGGGCTCCTGTCGTCGGCGCGTCGAAATCTGCTAGTTTCCCGCGAGGCCGAGCGCGGATTCGCTTTGGCCCGCTGGCCGCACTAGTATTGACGATCTAAATCGTTCAAGTCCCAGCCGGGTCTGTGGTCTGAACAAAGAAGCATGATTGCGATGGAAGAGAAAGTCGTCGGAGCTTCCGGCCAATCGCTCGGCGGCGAGATCGTCGAACGCATCAACGCGCTGGCTGCTATTTCGGAAGCGCCGGACAACATCACGCGAATATTCCTTACACCGGAACATCGTGCGGCCGCCGAACTGATCATCGGCTGGATGCAGGCAGCCGGCATGCGGGCGCGTATCGATGCGATCGGCAATGTCTGCGGACGCTATGAAGGCGACCGGCCCGGTCTGCCGTGCCTGATGCTCGGCTCCCATTACGACACCGTGCGCGATGCCGGCCGCTGGGACGGGCCGCTCGGGGTCATCACCGCGATTTCCTGCGTCGGTGATCTCAACCGTCGCGGCCTGCGCCTGCCATTCGCCATCGAGATCGCTGCTTTCGCCGATGAGGAGGGCGTACGCTTCGCCTCGACGCTGCTCGGCAGCCGCGCGGTGGCCGGGACGTTTGTCGAGAGCGTGCTCGGCGGCCGCGACAAGGCGGGTATCTCGATGCGCGAGGCGATGATCACCTTCGGCCTCGATCCCGATCACGTCGGCGCCGCAGCGCGCGCGCCCGGCGAATTGCTCGCCTATCTCGAACTGCATATCGAGCAGGGGCCGGTGCTCGAAGCGCAGAAGCTGCCGGTGGGGGTCGTGACTGCCATTTCGGGTGCGACGCGGCTTGCTGTCGAGTTGCACGGCATGGCCGGTCATGCCGGCACGGTGCCGATGGCGATGCGACGCGATGCATTGGTGGGCGCTGCCGAATGTATCGTTGCGATCGAGGAGTTCTGCCAGTCGGACCGCGGCGGCCTTGTCGGCACCGTGGGTTATATCAATGCGATGCCGGGGGCGACCAATGTCATTCCCGGGCTGGTATCGTTCACCATGGATATCCGGTCGCCAAAGGATTCCTATCGCAAGCTCGCCATCACCGACATGGTGCGTGAGATCGAGTCGATCGCCAAAGCGCGCAAGCTCGATCTGCAGATCAACATCACCCATGAGAATCGCACGGTGCCGTGTGCGCCCTGGCTGCAGAAGCAGATCGCCGATGCAATTACTGCCGAGGGTTATCGCGCGTTCGAGTTGCCGAGCGGGGCCGGCCATGACGGCATGGCGATGACCGATATTGCCGATGTGGCGATGCTGTTCGTGCGCTGTCGCGGCGGCATCAGCCACAATCCTGCCGAGCATGTGGACGATGCGGATGTCGAGGTCGGTGCGCGCGTGTTGTTGCGCGTGATCGAGAATTTTAAGCCGAAGGCCTGATGCGATGGCAGATTTCCACGGCGTGTTTCCCTATCTCGTCTCGCCCGCTGACGACGAGGGGCGTATCCGCACCGATGTGCTGGGCCGCTTGTGCGGCGATCTCATCAGCGCGGGCGTGCATGGCCTGACGCCGCTCGGCTCAACCGGTGAATTCGCCTATCTCAACCGCGAGCAGCGCAGGACGGTGGTGCAGGCCACGATCGAGGCGGCAGGCGGGCGCGTGCCGGTGGTGGCGGGCGTGGCCTCGACCTCGACGGTGGATGCGGTGGCGCAGGCTAAGTCGTATCAGAAGCTCGGTGCTAACGGCATCCTGGCCATTCTCGAAGCGTATTTCCCGCTCAAGGATGCGCAGATCGAATCCTATTTCCGCGCCATCGCGGATGCCGTCGATATTCCCGTGGTGATCTACACCAATCCGCAATTCCAGCGTTCGGATCTGACACTCGACGTCGTGGCGCGGCTCGCTGAACATCCGCGCATTCAGTATATCAAGGATGCCTCCACCAATACCGGCCGGCTGTTGTCGATCATCAACCGCTGCGGCGACAAACTGAAAGTGTTCGCCGCCTCGGCGCATATTCCGTCAGCCGTCATGCTGATCGGCGGCGTCGGCTGGATGGCGGGCCCGGCCTGCGTCGTGCCGAAGCAGAGCGTCGAACTCTACAATCTCTGCAAGGCGCATCGCTGGGACGAGGCCATGGTCTTGCAGCGGCGGATGTGGCGGCTCAACGAGGCCTTTGCGCGCTATAATCTGGCGGCCTGCATCAAGACGGGCCTCGCGATCCTGGGCTATGAGGTCGGCGACCCCGTGGCCCCGCAGCCGGCTTTGACCGCGGACGAGCGCAAGGTGATCGAGGCCGTTTTGCAGGATGTCGGCTGATCGATGTTGTTGCCGCCAGACGCGCAAACGAGCAGCGCTCATGCACATTCTGTCGCTCAGCCTTGTGCGGCTGGCCTGTTGGCTCGCGCGGTCTTTCTGGGCTAGAAACTATACAGCCCGCCCGTAAGGCTCGCCATTGAAGGACGTCTGATGAACATTCTGCCCGGCAATCTGCGCTTCGGCGCCGGTCTTTCTCCCAAGCGCCTTGAAGATCAAAGACTTCTCACCGGGCAGGGCAAATTCATCGACGACAAGCCGGAAGACGGCGCGCTGTGGCTGCATCTGCTGCGCTCGCCGCATGCCCATGCGAAGATCACCGCGATTGACGTGGCCGCCGCCAAGGCGATGCCCGGTGTCGAGGCGATCTACACCGGCGCGGATCTCGTGGCCGACGATGTCGGCACGCTGCCGACGCTGCCGATCTTCAAGCGTCCCGACGGCTCGGCGGCGACCTTTCCGCCGCGCCGGCTGCTCGCGCATGAAGTCGTGCGGTTCGCCGGCGAAGCAGTGGCGGCGATCGTCGCCACGTCGCGCGCCGCTGCCCAGCTCGCGGCCGAAGCGATCGACATCAGCTATGATGTCCTGCCTGCGGTGGTCGATCCCGTCGAGGCGATGAAGCCCGGTGCGGCCGTGGTCTGGCCGGATGCACCGGACAATATTGTCGCGGCCACCAGCTATGGCGATCCTGCCAAGGTGGAGGCTGCTTTTGCCGCTGCCAAGCATACGGTGTCGCTGGATATCGTGAGTCAGCGTCTCGTGCCATCGGCCATGGAGCCGCGCTCGACCATCGCTGAAGTCGACAAGAAGTCCGGCAAGCTGACCCTGTACGTGCAGTCGCAGACCCCGGCATCGACCCGCGATATCCTTGCCGATGCGGTGCTCAAGCGTCCGAAGGAATCGATCCGCGTGGTGGTGGGCGACATCGGCGGCGGGTTCGGTCAGAAAACGAGCTTGTATCCCGAAGACGGCGTCGTCGCCTATGTGGCCGTGAAGCTGAACAAGACGATCCGCTGGCGCGGCGATCGCACCGACGAATTCGTTGGCGGGACTCATGGTCGCGATCTGACGTCGACGGCAGAACTCGCGCTCGATGCCAAGGGTCGGATCTTGGCCTATCGCGTCCGTTCGATCGGCGGCACTGGTGCCTATATGTCGGCCACCGCTGTCATCATTCCGTTGGTGTTGGGACCGTTCGTGCAGACCGGCGTCTACGACCTGCAGAACGTGCATTACGATATCAAGGCGGTCATCACGAACACCGCGCCGGTGGGCGCCTATCGCGGTGCCGGGCGTCCGGAAGCCGTGTTCATCATCGAGCGTCTGATGGATGCCGCCGCACGGCAGATGGGAATGGATCCGCGCGCCATCCGCAAGGTGAATTACATCAAGCCGACGCAGTTTCCCTACAAGAACGCCGTCGGCCAGACCTATGACAGCGGCGCCTTCGCGCACATGCTCGACCGCGCCACCGAACTGTCGGATTGGGACGGCTTCGCCGCGCGCAAGAAGGCGGCGAAGAAGAAGGGTCTGCTCTACGGCCGCGGGCTCACCAGCTATATCGAATGGACCGGCGGTCCGGGCACCACGGAGAAGGTTCGCCTGCGCGCCACGGCCAATGGCCGCGTCATCCTGCATTCCGGCACTATGGCGATGGGGCAGGGCCTGCAGACCGCCTATTCGCAGCTCGTCTCTGAAGCCCTTGGCATTGGCATCGACAAGATCGATGTGATCCAGGGCGATACCGACGTCATCGTCGGCATGGGCAGTGTCGGTTCCCGTTCGCTGTTCGTTGGCGGCACTGCCGCGGTGGTGTCGGCCGCCGACATGATCGCCAAGGCGCGCGAGAAGGCGGCCAATATGCTCGAAGCTTCGGTGGAGGACATCGAATATTCCGCAGGCTTCCTCACTGTCGTCGGCACCGACAAGCGCGTTGGCCTGTTCGAGATCGCGAAGGCCGAAGACGGTGAACAGCTCAGCGTCGAGTCCACCGGCGTGGCGGACGGCCCGACCTGGCCGAACGGAACGCATATCTGCGAGGTCGAGATCGATCCGGAGACCGGCATCACCAATGTCGTTCGCTACACCACGGTCGACGATGTCGGCGTGGCGGTGAATCCGATGCTGGTGACCGGCCAGATCCACGGCGGCGTGGCGCAAGGCATCGGCCAGGCGCTGTTCGAGAACGTTCATTACGACGAGGACGGCCAGCTCATCACCGCGAGCTATCAGGACTACTGCATTCCGCGCGCGGGTGACCTGCCACCCCTGTCAGTGACATTGGATGGTTCGGCACCCTGCGTCACCAATCCGATCGGCTCGAAGGGCTGCGGCGAATCCGGCGCGATCGGTGGTCCGCCCTGCATCGTCAATGGCGTGCTGGATGCTCTGCAACCACTGGGCATCACGCAGCTCAATACGCCGCTGTCGCCCATCAAGGTATGGGAAGCGATCAGGAGCGCAAGCGCAGCGCATGGCTGAGACCCTGCAGGATGGGTAGAGCGTCGTCGCGAAACCCATCATGATCGGGTTCTATGCGATGGGTTTCGCTTCGCTCGACCCATCCTGCGGATAACAAGAAACTTCAACCGGGAGAGAAAACACAATGAAGAGCTTCAAGGTTCTCGAATTCAACGAACCGCTCGGCGAGGTCGACGAGCAGACCCCGCAGCCGACCGGCACGCAGGTGCTGATCCGCGTGAAGGCTGCTGGCGTCTGCCATAGCGACCTGCACATCTGGGAAGGCGGCTATGAACTCGGCCACGGCCGCAAGAAGCTGTCGCTGAAGGATCGCGGCATCACGCTGCCGCGCACCATGGGTCACGAGACTGTCGGCGAAGTCATCGCCTTCGGTCCGGATGCGCAGCAGGAAGCCGGCGGCGTCAAGATTGGCGATATCGCATTGGCCTATCCGTGGATCGGCTGCGGCAAATGCGCGGTCTGTCTTGCTGGTGACGAGAATCTCTGCCTCGCGCCGCGCTGCCTCGGCGTACATTGCGACGGTGGTTACTCCGATCACCTTTTGGTGCCGCATCCGCGCTACCTGATCGACCTCAAGGGCATGGATCCGGTCATCGCCGCGCCTTACGCCTGCTCGGGCGTCACCACCTATAGCGCGCTGAAGAAGATCGAGAGCGATCTCGGCAATCCGATCGTGATCTTCGGCGCCGGTGGCCTCGGCCTGATGGCGCTTGAACTGTTGAAGGCGATGGGCGGCAAGGGCGCCATCGTTGTCGATATCGATGCGCGAAAGCGCGAAGCGGCGATCAAGGCCGGCGCTCTGGCGGCCGTGGACGGCAATGCGCCCGACGCGCTTGAGCAGCTTGCCAAGGCTGCCGGTCAGCCGATCCTGTCGGTGATCGATCTGGTCGGCACTCCGTCAACGACGCAGCTCGGCTTCGACGTGCTCTCTAAGGGCGGCAAGCTGATCATGGTCGGCCTGTTCGGTGGCGGCGCCACCTGGGCGCTGCCGCTGATCGCCATGAAGGCGCTGACCATCCAGGGCAGCTATGTCGGCAATCTCCGCGAGACCAAGGAACTGTTGGAGCTGGTGCGCACCAAGAAGGTGCAGCCGATCCCGACGAGCCCGATGCCGCTTGCAAAGGCCAATGCCGCTCTGAACGACCTGAAAGACGGCAAGCTAGTCGGCCGCGCGATCCTCACGCCGGCGTAAGCTTGAAGCATTCGTTCTGATATCGAGAAGCGGCCTTCGGGCCGCTTCTTTTTTGTCCCGAAGGCAATTAGCCGGCCGTTACATCCACGAGCTCTTCACCATCCAACACACGCTTCGCCTTGGCATGGTCGAGATCGCTTTCCCATGCGCCGACCACGACGGTGGCAACGCAGTTGCCGATCAGGTTGCCAAGCGCGCGGGCCATGCCGATGAACCAGTCTACCGACAGCACCAGCACGAGGCCGATGGCGGGAATGCTCGGCACGGCATTCAGCGTCGCGGCAAGGATCACGATCGCTGAGCCCGGTACGCCGTGGGCGCCCTTCGACGTCACCAGCGAGACGCCCAGCACCAGCATGAGATCGCCGAAAGACAGCGGTGTATTCGTGGCCTGCGCGATGAACACGACGGCCAGCGTCAGATAGATCGAGAATGCATCGAGATTGAACGAGTAGCCTGTCGGGATCACGAGGCCGACCACGTTGTCCTTGACGCCGAGCCGTTCGAGCTTGCGCATGATCTGTGGCAGCACCGCATCCGAGGACGCGGTGGCGAGCACGATGGTGAGTTCCTCGCGCAGGTAGTTCAGGAATTTGATGATGTTGAGTCCGGCCAGCGCCATGACGCCGCCGAGTACGCCGAACACGAAGATCGCCACCGAGACATAGAACAGCACCACCAGCGAGACGAGTTGCTTCAGCGATCCGACACCGTAGCGTCCGACCGTATAGGCGACAGCGCCGAGCACGCCGATCGGGGCGAGGCGAACGATCAGTCCCATGGCGCGGAACAGAACGGTCGATACGGCTTCGATGAAGCTCGAAATCCGCTCGCCCTTCTCGCCGCCGACCAGCGCCAGGCTGGTGCCGAAGAGGATGGCGAAGAACAGCACCTGCAGGACGTCGTTGCGCGCCAGAGCGTCGAACGAGGTGGTCGGAATGATGTTGAGCAGGAAACTACCGATGCCGCCGCCCTGCAGCTTGTGAGCGTTGTCTGCGACCGTCGTGAGTGCCTTGCCGTCGAGCGAGGCCGGATTGATGTTCATGCCGTGGCCCGGGCCGAACAGATAGGCCAGCACCAGGCCGACAACGAGCGCCAGCGTGGTCATGGCCTCGAAATAGATCAGCGCCTTGACGCCAACCCTGCCGACTTTCTTGAGGTCGCCGGCACCCGCGATCCCATGCACCACCACACAGAACACGATGGGGGCCACAATCATGGAGATGAGTTTGAGGAACGCGTCGCTGAAGACCTTCAGGCCGACCGCGAAGTCCGGCACGGCGATGCCAAGGACGATGCCGAGCAGCAGGGCGACAAGCACCTGCACGAAGAGCGACTGATAGAGAGGCTTGCGGATTGGTTCGACGGCGGTAATCGTAGCTGTAGACATGGTTCGCTCCCCCTGAGGTTCACGAATATTCCAGCAACAACTGTGCCACCGCTAGGTGCAGACCTGCAAAAATCTCGCCGCGGTTACGGCGAGTTCTTTTCGTGTCGAGGGGGGATTGAAATCGAGCCGATCGGCGGCCGGGTCGCTCCGGCGGCCATGCGACGATTACTTCTCTTCGTCGGCAATCGCTTCCATCAGGACGACCATCTGGCGCTGGACCGTCTGGCTCTTGATGCGGCTGTAAGCACGAAGCAAGCGGAGGCTGAAAGCGCTATCGAGGAACAGCAAGCTCTCCACTTCGCGGCTCTTGCCATCGCCATCGTAGAAGAAGGTGACCGGCACATCGAGCGCCGTCGCAATCTGCTGAAGACGCGCAGCGCCAACGCGATTGACACCCTTTTCGTACTTCTGAACCTGCTGGAAGCTGACGCCCAGCTTTTCGCCTAAATCCGCCTGCGAAATTTTCTGCTCAACACGACGCAGACGGATCCTCTTGCCCATCTCAATGTCGGGTTTGCCGGCGCTACGTTGCTTCATTCGTCACCATTCAGTTTGTTTGAATAAGGGAGTTTGGTTTTATTTTCTTGTTAGAGCTTCTTAGCCCGAGAGCCCTTAAAGCTAACTTTCAAAGGCATCTCTGTTATACACATCGTCATGACGATTGGGATGGCTGAAATCGTCGCGATACTCGAATTGATCGACACGTAATCGCGAGGGTCATCCAATCGTACAAAAAACCTTGCGGTATTCTGTTGCTACTTCGCATTTGCCTGCAAAACTTCCAACGAATACCGGAACTCAATTTCTATCGATACGGGCCTTGCAGCGGAAGCGAAAGTACAAGTTGGTCATCATGCTATACACATGTGACTTGCCTGACGCACGCAGGATAACTGAGAGTCGTTCGCATTCGTAAGCTGCAAATCTCTGGCATGCAGCATTCCATGCGATTTCCAGCTGCAATTTCGCACTTTACGATCTCCTATGTAGCACCGACGTAATATCACAATTCCGTGGGTGGTTGTTGCTACGTCGCATGCGCACCGGAAGTTTCATTCCAAATTCTCACTGAGAGAGAATTTCATTTGATTCGTGCTGAGCGCGACCGGTGCCTGGTGGCGCGCACCGACTGAGCAATATTGATCATACCGTTCGTTACTAAACATTGCTGTCGGTAATCGCGGAGTAGATCATGGTACGCAGCTCGCGCCGAACCGGATAAGCGCTCGATGGCAACAGCTGCGTCATGAAGATTGCGATCAGCTGTTCAGCCGGGTCTATCCAGAACACCGTGCTCGCCGCGCCGCCCCATCCATACTCACCGGCGCTGCCGGGGATCATGGTCTTGACCGGATTCATCATCACCGAAAATCCAAGTCCGAAGCCGACGCCGGCATAGCTCGTTTCGCTGAACATCGACGTCGACATGTCGGCGACGTAGGCCCCGCCGGGCAGATGATTGTTGGTCATCAGCGCGATCGTCTTCGGAGCGAGCAGGCGCACGTCGCCGAGCGCACCGCCATTGAGCAGGGCGCGACAGAAGGTGAGATAGTCCGCGGCGGTGGAGCATAGGCCGCCGCCGCCGGAAATCATCTTAGGCGGCGACAGGAATGAACTCGTCGCGGGATCGTCCTGAAGAACAAAGCCGCCCTTGCCGTCGGCGGCGTAGCAGGCCGCGAGACGATGCGCCTTGTCGGGCGGCACAAAGAAGCCGGTATCCGTCATGCCGAGCGGATCGAAGATACGTTCCTGCAGGAATTGTTCGAATGGCTGTCCACTGATCTTCTCGACGAGATAGCCGATCACGTCGGTCGAGACCGAATAATTCCATGCATCCCCCGGGGAGAATTCCAGGGGGACCTTCGCGAGATCCGAAATCATCGATGTCATCGTGCCGGATTTTTCGATCTCGCCGATCTTGAGTGCACGATAGGCGGCGTCGACATTGGTGCGCTGCTGGAAGCCGTAAGTGAGTCCCGACGTGTGACGCAGCAGGTCGATGATCTGCATGGGACGGGCCGGTCGCTTCGTCACGAACGGCGCCGTTACGCCGGCCTGAAACACGCCGATATTTTCCCATTCCGGAATATATTTGTGCACGAGTTCATCGAGCGTGACGCGCCCTTCCTCCACCAGCATCATGAAGGCGACCGACGTGATCGGCTTGGTCATCGAATAGATGCGGAAAATCGTATCGTCCTTGACGGCGATCTTTCGCTCGAGATCGGCAAAGCCCTGCGTCGCGCTGTGCACGATCTCGCCGTGGCGATAGACCAGAAGCTGTGTGCCGGAAAAACGGCCGGCATCGACATAACGCTGCTTGAGATGCGCTTCGACGCGGGCCAGTGCTGTGGTCGACATGCCGACCTGTTCGGGTGACGCAGACGAAGGGCTCAGGCTTTGGGACGACGGCATTGCAACATCACTCCGATGTGTGGACGCGGTTCATTTCTATTGATGAAAATCAGCGGTTGTCCATATGGGTTTGTAGCGCGGCGAGCTTACGTGAAGCTCTGTTTGGTGTATCCTTAAAGATGTAATCGCGTCGCGTTGCTCAGG
>Ga0207678_10004579_pt1 | contig 12437 bp, 13 predicted proteins | sample KBSC63metaG_FD_184319 | JGI IMG/M metagenome (GOLD analysis project Ga0207678, IMG submission 184319) | Corn rhizosphere microbial communities from Kellogg Biological Station, Michigan, USA - KBS C6-3 metaG (SPAdes) (version 2) | ecosystem: Host-associated > Plants > Roots > Rhizosphere > Soil ... | reverse complement strand
TTCGCCGGCGGCGCCGCCTACACCGCCACCGGCGGCTCGGGCCACACCTGGCAGGCCGATGCCCTCTCCGGCGGCCTGATCGGCCTGCTCGTGCTCTTCGCGGCGATCGCGCTGCTGTTCGCCGGCCGCTACCCGCGCGGGCTGTACGACTTCATCATCGGCATGAACCGCTGGGTCCTGCGGGTCGTCGCGTACGCCGCCCTGATGACCGACGCCTACCCGCCATTCCGCCTGGACCAGGGCGGCGCCGGCGCACCCGCCCCCGCACCCGATGACCTCGCACCCGCATCGGCCGCGTCCGCCCCGACCCCGGCCGTACCGGTCAGCTGAACGCCTCCCTGACCAGGGGAGGCACCTGGTGACCTGATGAAGGCGATTGTTCAGGAGCGGTTCGGGCCGCCGGACGTCCTCCAGTTGGCCGACACCGACCTGCCCGAGGTCGGCGCCGACGACGTACTGGTCCGGGTGCACGCCGCCGCGCTGAACCCGTACGACTGGCACATCATGCGGGGCGACCCTCTCATTGCGCGGCTCATGGGGGAAGTGGGGCTGACCAAGCCGAAGGCCCGGGTGGCCGGGATCGACGCGGCCGGACGGGTGGAGGCGGTCGGCGCGAACGTACGCGGGCTGCGGCGCGGCGACGAGGTGCTCGGCTTCTGCCGGGGCGCGTTCGCCGAGTACGCGCGCGCGGAGGCAGGCAAGGTGGTGCCCAAGCCGGTGAGCCTGACCTTCGAGCAGGCGGCGGCGGTCCCGATGGCGGGGGCGACGGCCCTGCGGGGGATCCGGGATGCGGGTGCGGTGCGGGCCGGGCACCGGGTGCTCGTCAACGGGGCCGCCGGCGGCGTCGGCACCTACGCCGTCCAGATCGCGGCGGCGCTCGGCGCGGAGATCACCGGGGTGTGCAGCACACGCAACGTCGGGCTGGTGCGCTCGATCGGTGCCGCGCACGTCGTCGACTACACGACGGAGGACTTCACCGACGGGCGCGCGCGTTACGACGTGATCCTCGACAACGTGGGCAACCGGCCGCTGAGCCGGCTGCGCCGGGCACTGGCCCCGGCGGGGACCCTCGTGCTTAACGGCGGCGGCGCACCCGGCCACGTGCTCGGGCCCGTCGCTGGCATCCTGCGGGCGGTCGTGGTCAACGGTCTCGTCCGGGAGCGGCTCCGGCTGATCCCGCACGAACAGGAGCGGGAGCAACTGCTCACCCTCACCGGTCTCATCGAGGCCGGGAAGCTCACACCGGTCCTCGACCGGACCTACCCGCTGGCCGACACGGCCGAGGGCCTGCGCCGCGTGGAGCAGGGACACGCACGCGGCAAGGTCGTCATCACCGTGACGTAAGACCGGCCGGGGCACCCGGGCGAGCGCCAATTCATGACGCCTGCTGCTCAGAATGCGTTCGCGGCCGACTTCCAGTCCTGGAGGCGCTGCGCGATGAGCTGAGCGCGTTCCTCCTCGCTTCCGCCGTCCAGCACCTGGAGGTCTGAGGGGTCGGCTCGACGGTAGACGCCGGATGTCCGGGCATTCAGTTCGGGGTCGCGGTCTGACCGCGTCGTCCAGTACCCGGTGGCGCGGTCGGTGGTTTCCACCTTGATCTCGGCGATGCCCTCGATCTGCGGGGCATTCGGGTGCCGAGGGCGCTCGCCCTTCCAGAAGTAGAAGATGCTGGATGGATCCCGGTGCTCCTTCGTAGCCTCGCTCCAGTAGCGGACCGACAGGGTGCCGTCCTCCTGCCAGCCCCGGCCGGCCACGTTCAGGCCACCATCGCGGTCACGCGAGATGCGCAGGAGGCTCACCGCCGACGGTTCGCCCTCGCTCCGCGCGGTAAGCGAGAGCTGCCACCACAGCCCCTCGACCAGGCCCCGGCGGCCTTCGGCCTCGATCGCCTTGCGGAGCTTGCTGTTGATCGCGCGGACCTCCGCCGGCGTGCTGGCCGGGTCGTAACGGACGGCGGTCAGCCCGATCAGGTCGGTTGGCAGCTTCGAACCGTTCGCGTGGATGATGAACGTGCGCCGGATGCCGAGCGCGCCGCCGAACAGTCCAGCCTCGAATACCACGTTGTCGCGCGGGGATGCCTGGCCGGACTGGACCGCATCCGTCGTGGTCCAGTCGTCCTGGGCGAACACGAACGCGGCGAAGTCGACCTCCTGGGACAGTTCGACGAGCCGGTCGAGGGTGGACCGTCCCGGATTGAACGTGGTCGTCCAGGGCTCCACGTCGGCGATGTCCTCGAGCCCGCGCGTGATCGCCTGAAGCAGTCTGGCTTGCTGGCCCGACGACCCGAGGAAGATGCGCGGCTTGTTCACGGGCGATTCAGGATGGTGGGGCTGGCGCTGGTTCGTCACGTTCCGACCTTGTCCTGGTAATTGGGGAGATGCAACTGGGCGAGCCCGTCACGTGCCGCCGAGGTGAGGGTGGCCAGCCGGACGAGGTTCGCCTCATCCTGTTCGGTGAAGTCCCCCTCCAGGCGGTCCGAAGCCTGGATGAACCCATAGTTCTGTCCGTCGAAGCCGATCAGCGGAACGGCCTCGTCGGTCAGCCGGATCGGCCTGCGGACCTTGTGGGCGTACGCATGGATCCCGTACCCCACGGCTGGCTGCTGGTAGTCAGCCCACGCGGCGTACTTCTCTGACAGCGAGAAGTACTTCCTGGCGTGGGACCAGTCCTCCCCGATCAGGTGGGTCGCCGCGCCTTGATGCGCCCGCGCCAGCACCCGGGCGAGTTCAGCCGCCTGTGCCAGGACCGGGTCCACGGCGAGCATGAAGGCGGCGAGCTCGGCCGGGACGTCAGGCCCCGGCGGCGTACTCGCGTTGTGATAGCTGTTCAGGAACCGCTCGGCGCTCACCGCCCACGCATAGCGAGGGAGTGTGGCAGTCATGTGTAGACGCGATGGAAATCGTATGGAGAGCGATCCCAGCCTGCGCCTCAGACGGTGATGACGACTTTCCCGCGGGCGTGACCCTGCTGCATGTACCGGATGGCGTCGGGTGCCTGGCTCAGCGGGTACGTCCTGTCGATGACCGGCGTCACCTGGCCGGACTCGATGAGCTGGGCGAGCACGAGCAGGTCGGCTGCGTTCTCCGAGACTATGACCGCGGCCAGCCGCTGCGGGACGAACCGCGACAGCACCGGTGCCCGCAGGCTGCGATCGAATCCTCCCAGCCACCGGCCGCCGGTCTCGCCCCCGACGATGACCAGCGTCCCGCGGCGGGCAAGGACGCCGCGGAGCTGCCGGAGCGGGCGGTTCCCGCCGATGTCGATGATCACGTCGTAGCGCTGGGCTCCGTCGGCGATGCCGGCGCGCGTGTAGTCGATCACATGGTCCGCGCCGACGGACCGGACCAGGTCGATCTTCGCGGTGCTGCACACGCCGGTGACTTCGGCGCCGTAGGCCTTGGCGATCTGCACGGCGAACGTCCCGACGCCGCCCGATGCTCCGATGACCAGGACCTTCTGCCCGGCGTGCACGTGCCCGTGGTCGCGGACAGCCTGCAGGGCGGTCAGGGCTGAGACGGGCACCGCGGCCGCCTGGACGGCGGTGAGGCTCTCCGGCCGATGGGCAAGCTTCCCCGGCTGGGCGCAAGCGTATTCGGCGAAGGCGCCCTCGGCGATGCCGAACACCTCGTCGCCGACCTGGAACGACGTCACGTCCTTGCCGATCGCCTCGACGCGGCCCGCGACCTCGCGGCCACGGACGCGCGTCTTGGGGGCGCGGACCCCGTAACCCGCGAGGCGGACCGGGTAGGGCAGGCCGGTCATGAGATGCCAGACGCCCCGGTCGACGCCGGCCGCGTGCACGCGCAGCAGCACCTCGCCGTCGCCGATCGCCGGTCGTCCGGTCTCCTCCAGCCGCAGCACGTCCCCTGCCTCGCCGTAACGGTCCTGGACTATCGCCTGCATGGTCGTTTTCTCCTGCGTCGGCGCGTCGTGCGCTGCTGTTTTCATCGTCTCTCCGAATGCTCGTTTACTTACACTGTAAGTAACGTACACTTACGGCGTAAGTAAGTCAAGGATGGGATCGCAGATGGCGTCACCGGCCCGACAGGGGGCCCGACGGGGAGCCGAGCCCCGGACCCCGCTGACCCGTGACCGGGTGATGCATGCCGCGCTTGCCCTGGCCGACGCCGGCGGCATTGAGGCACTGAGCATGCGCAAGCTCGGCGAGGCCGTCGGGGTCGAGGCGATGTCGCTGTATAACCACGTCCCCAGCAAGGCGGACCTGCTGGACGGGCTCATCGACCTCGTGTTCAGCGAGATCGAGCTGCCGTCCGACGCGGCCGGCTGGCGGACGGCGATGCGTGAGCGGGCGATCGCGATCCGGGCCGCCTTGTCGCGCCACCGCTGGGCCATCGGCCTGATGGAGTCGCGGACCTCGCCGGGTCCGGCGACGCTGCGCCACCACGACGCGGTCCTCGGGTGCCTCCGGCGCGCGGGCTTCCCGGTCGCGCTGGCCGCCCACGCCTACGCGGTCCTCGACAGTTACATCTACGGCTTCGCGCTGCAGGAAGCGAGCCTGCCGTTCGACACCGGCGAGGAGACCGCCGAACTCGCCCAGGCCATGCTCGCGCGGTTCCCCTCCGAGCAGTACCCGCACCTGGCCGAGTTCACCTTCGAGCACGTGCTCCGGCCCGGCTACGACTACGGCAGCGAGTACGAGTACGGGCTCGACCTCATCCTCGACGGCCTCGACCGAGCGCTTAAGGTTGCGCGATGAAGGTACGTCCGCGGGAGGCCGCCGACCTGGCGGCGGCCGAGGCGTTCCTGGCCCGGCACTACAGTCTCCGGGCGGCCCGCCTGGGGGAACTGGTCCATCCCCTGGACCATCCGGCGTTGGTCGCGGAGACCGCCGACGGGCAGTTGCTGGGCATGCTCACCTACGTGCCGGGGCCGGACTGGCAGCAGTGCGAGATCCTGACCCTGCACGCGGACGAGCAGTGGCGCGGAGCCGGGACCGCCCTGGTCGAGGCGGCCGCGCAGCTGGCCCGGCGGCAGGGGTGTGCCCGCCTGTGGGTCATCACCACCAACGACAACGTCGATGCGCTGCGCTTCTACCAGCGCCGCGGCTTCTGCCTGGTGAGGGTGCATCGCGGTGCCGTTGATCGCAGCCGGGCCAGCCTCAAGCCCGAGATCCCCGCGGTGGGCGCCTACGGCATCCCGCTGCGCGACGAGATCGAGCTCGAACGAGCACCCTGAGCACTGATGCGCGGCTAGACCAGCCTCCAACGTGCCCGCCGGATCGTAAGACAACGTACGCTCATGGCTGCTATCGTCCGGCGTAGCTCGCATCGCCACATGCCGGCTGTCACATGCGTTAACGCAGTGCCGGCAGAGGGAGAGGTCAGCTGGTGCGCCGCCGGTACCCTGCCGAAAGCCGGTTCGCTGTTTCCGGACGCTGGCCTGGCCGCGGACTGCGCAGCTGGGGTGGGGTCGCTGCCGTTGCCATCGCCTGCTCGCTGCTGGCCTCGTCGGCCCGGGCCGTGACACCGGCCGCCCTGACGCAAGATAGCGGGGCGGGCTGGCTCTCCGCCGGCTCTCCTACGCCCGTGGCACAGCTGGAGGACCAGGCGGCCGAGCTGGCCAAGCAGTACCGCGGCCAGCTGGAGGTGCTCAGCGGGGCGGAAACCGACGCCAAGGCGGCCGCCGACCGGGCGCAGCGGATGGACCAGCAGCTCGCCGCCGCACACGACCAGCTCGCCAGGCTCGCCGCGTCGAGCTATATGGGCAGCGCGCCGGACCAGGCCCTCGCGTTCTTCGCCGGCGGCGACCCGCAGCAGGTGCTCGGCAGGTCCGCGACCATCGAATACCTCGCCCGGCAACAGGACGCCCGGGAACAGCGCCTGCATCAGCTCGCGCTGGCCGCACAGGACGCCCAGCAGACCGCGCAGGCCAAGGTGGCCAAGCTGCGCCAGATGGTCCAGGCCCTGGCGGGCCAGCAGCAGCGGGTCAAGCACCTGCTGGCCCAGTTCCATCCCGAGTCGCCGGTCATCGGCGACAGCATCACGCCGCGCATGCGCGGGGTGCGAGACGAGGTCGACCGGAGGTTCGGCCCGTTCTCCGCGATCGGCTGCTACCGGCCCGGCAGCGACGGCGAGCACCCGCTCGGCCGGGCGTGCGACTTCATGCTCAGTACCGGGGGCGTCATGCCGGCCGCGTCCTGGATCCAGAAGGGCTACGACATCGCGGCGTGGGCCCAGGCGAACGCCTCCCGGCTCGGCATCATGTACATCATCTACCGGCAGCGGATCTGGGACGTCCGGATGGCGTCCTCCGGCTGGGTGCCGATGGAGAACCGCGGCAGCATCACGGCGAACCACTACGACCACGTGCACATCTCGGTGTTCTAGAGGTCAGACGGCGCGGGCTCGACGAGGAAGCGGGCGGGGGTCTCGGCGAGCAGGACGATCGACTGGCCGGCCAGGATGTGCGCCGCGGCCGGGTCGAAGCCGTGGTCGCCGACCCGGACCAGGGTCGGCCGCGCCGGGCTGTAGGGCTCGCCCCGCCCGGGCATGGCCACCGTGATCGGCAGCCGTGCCTGGGTGGTGAGGTTGGTCGCGCGGTAGGTCCCGGGGGTGATCAGCGTGACCGCGAACAGGTCGCCGGCCGGGAGCTGGCCGCGGCTGTCGAGGACCGTGCGCGATCCGCCGCCGGCGGTGTGGCTGATGACAACGGCGTAGCGCCCGATGCCCTGGTCGGCATGGAAGCCCATGACACCGCCCTCGCGGACGGCATATTGTGCGGTGATATTTCCCGAACGGTCGGCGTCGGCCGCCAATCCGGCCAGGTCCACGTTGACCTGCGGCACGGCGCCTTCTGGCTGGACGGCGACGGTGAACCGGCCAGCGACGCGGCCGTCGCGCAGGATCGCCACGTCATGGTCGCCTGCCTCGCCGAAGACGTGAAACACGGTGCCGCGGACGGCGATGGCGCCGGAGTCCAGCGCGGGGTTGGTGAGCAGGGCGCGGTTGATGACGACGTCGCTGCGCAGCTCGTTCATGACACGGCTCCGATGTCGGCGGTGACGACCAGCTCGACGTCGCTGACGGTGGCGGTCAGGTGCTCGAGGGGGATGGTCACGTCGGGCAGCTCGACGCCCTTCTCGACGGTCTTGGGAAACATCGGGTACGGGTCGTCTAGCTGGAAGAAAGAGATGCACGTGCCGAAGAAGTCGGCCACGAACTGCAGGATGAGGTTGAAGACCCCGAGGCTGACGTTGAACAGGTCGCTGAGCCACTCCGAGATGTCGTCGGGAATGTCGAGCAGCGTGCGGAGCAGGTCCGCGATCGACCCGATGCCCGCCAGGATGAGGTCATGCAGCAGGCCGCGCGGCAGCACCGCGTCGAGCGCGTCGGTGAAGGCCTGCTCGAACAGGTCGCCGACCGTGTCGGCGAAGTCGAACAGGTCGAAGTCGATCGTCTGGGGGTCGCAGAAGATCCGCCACTGCGGCTTGGTGTCGTCGATGTCGAGCGCCGTGTGCAGGCCCTGGCAGTGCTTTCCGATCGCGGTGGTCGCCGGGTCGAAGTGCTGGATCAGCGGGCTGGCGATCAGGCTCAGCTCGTGCTTGACGAACGGCGCCAGGTGGACGGTGAACGTCAGGGTCTTCCCGCCGCTGAAGATGCCCGTCCCAGGCAGGAGGATGGACCCGAGCGGCACCTCGACGAGTCCGCCGCCGAACGAGATCTCGGGGAGCTTCACCGTCAGCGAGAAATCGAGCTTGTCCCAGCGTGCGTCCAGCTCACGCAGCCGGATGGTGCCATCGTCGCGCAGCGCGAGCGAACCGCCCTTCAGGAAGAGCCGGCCGTCGTAGCCGACCCGGAAGGCGCCGAAGTCGGCTTGGTCAGACACGTCGAAGCCGAAGTTGGCCACCACGACCTCGAGGGTCTTGGCGCATACCGCCTCCGAGACGGCGATCGTCAGGTCCGCCATGATCAATCCACCTTGAGGTTGAAGAGGACCTTGAGCTCGTCGTCCTCGACGGCCGGGTTGTTCGGCACGTCGGTGGCCAGGACCAGCGTGACGTGCTGGCCGATGGAGGTGTCGTTGTCCTGGAGCATCTTGGTGATGTTCAGGACCAGCGACTGCATGGGCACGATGAGCCGCGGCAGCACGCCGAGCCGGAGCACCACCCGCAGGTAGCACTCGAGCATGCTCTCTAGGTTGGACGGCGGGTTGGTCACCAGGTCGACGATCTCCAGGTTGTCCAGCCGCGTCTTGAGGAACTTCCCCGGGATCCCGCCGACGGCACCCCACTCGAAGTGCCCGACGCCGAACAGATCCAGGCAGCTGCAGAGCACGTTCGCGCTGGGCACCGGCTGGATGTCCGCGGTGGGCACCGCGACCCCGAGCACTCTCGCCGCCACCACGGCTTCCATCTCGGCCGCCAGGTTCTCGACCACGCCGTCGTCCGGGCAGGCCAGCCCGAAGCAAGCCTGCAGGTGGAGGGCGAAGTGCTGAGGGCCGAGCGACCCGAGCTCGGGCGGCAGCGCCAGCGTATCCCCCGGGTGCAGGTCGATGCTGACGTTGCTCAGCTGCAGGCACCAGTCGAGCCCGAGCGGCTGCGGCGCGCCGAGCACCGGCAGCTGCGGCTCGACGGTGAACAGCGGCCCGCCCCCCGGCGGCGGAGCGATCGGCATGCAGAACTGCGAGCTCAGGGCCTGGGTGAAGATGAGCGTGGCGTAGTTGAACAGCGACGGGCGCTGCCGCATGAGGTGGCCGATCGTCGTGTTGATCGCGTTCTCGTGTACGGCGGCGAACAGGCCACTGTGGTTGGTGAACGCCATGGTGCACCCCCTTTCACGGATGCCGGCTGGTGAGCACGACCTGGCCGGACGAGGCGGGGTTGCCGTCCTCCGGCTCCCGGGTGACGGTGATCGTGGGGTAGTCGGCCAGGCTGACCGCCGACCACAGCTCGACGGTGCCCGGGCCGCGCATATGGAAGGTGCCGATGGTGACCAGCCCGTGCGGCCCCTTCATCCAGGCCTGGTAGTAGAAGCCCGGCGGCGAGGGCGCCAGCTTCGAGACGTCCAGCTCGATGGCCAGCCCGGAGGGCGTGGCGTGCAGCTTGGCGGTCGCGCTCGCGGCCGGGGCCAGTCGCGTGCCCGCCAGGACGACGTCGGTGGTCGCGGGTCCGCGAGTGACCACGATGCCAATCACCACGGCCGCGGCCGCCAGCAGCGCGGCCACACCGGCCCGGACCGTTCGGCGCGTCCTGATCTGACGGCGGCGGCCGTCCGCGACCGTCGGCGTGGCCCGCTCACGGTCGATGGTGGCGGTGATCTGGGCGAGCAGGCCGACGGGCGGCTCGGCCCAGCCGTCCGGGTCGGCGAGCAGGCCGCGCAGCCGCCGGGCGGCGTCGGCCGAAGCCGCGTCCGGGGCATACGGGCCCGGTTCCTGCGCTCCTTGCTCGAGGTACTCGGCGAGCCACGGCTGCGATGTCATGCCGCGACCTCCGCTAGGTGCCCCAGCATCGAGGCCAGCCGCCGGTGCGCCCGGTGCGATCGCGACTTCACCGTGCCGATCGGCATCGCCAGTTGCTGGGCGATCTGGGCGTGGGTGAGGCCAGCGAAATGCTGGGCCCGGACCACCTCCCGTTCCTCGGCGGGCAGCATGTCCAGGGCGATCCGGATCTGCCAGGCCTCCCAGATGCACTCCATCGACGGCGGCAGCGCGATCGTCGCGTCATCCTTCGGCTCGACCGGCTCCGGCCCGTGGGCGCGGCGGCGGTACAGGTCGATCGCGGCGCGCCGGGCGATCGTGAACAGCCACGGCGCCAGCGGGCGGCCCGGTTCCAGCGTCCCGCAGGCGCGCCAGGCGTTCAGGAAGGTGACCTGAGCGGCGTCCGCGGCCAGTTCCCGGTCACCGAGAACCCGCAGCGCGATCGTGAACACCGCCCCGGAGTAGCGCTCATAGACGGCACGGACCCCTTCGGCGCTACCGGTGCGAAAGGCGTCGGCAAGATCATCTTCGTCCACTGGACCGGCCTTGCCCTCGCCGGCCGGGTGGCGGTGTAGTCATGGTTCCCCCGTGTGCGTGATGCTGTCGCAGGCGAACCTACGCCCGCGGCAAATCCGCGTGCACCGGGCGAATCACTGGGTTTTTAGCTGCACCAGGGGAGACGGCGGGTCAGAACGGGAAGCCGTGGGCCTGCCGCCGCGCGGGGTGATGGGCTCAGAGCCAGGAGTTGAGGATGATCTGGGCGGGGTTTCCTTCGGGGTGTTCGCGCACGCCGTAGAGGGAGCTGGCGCTCACCCACAGGACCAGGCGCCCGAGGTAGGCCGGGTACCGCTCGATCTTGGCGTTGAAGAAGCCGACGGCGGTGGTCTCGGTCCGCAGGAGCTCGTCGGCGTCGTCGAGGTACTGCCGGGTCTGCGCGATCGTCCGCCCGGCGTCGTCGTCGAGCTGCTTGTTCTGGTGGCCGCAGACGATGTGCCGGGGCTGCAGGGCCTCGATCTTGTCGATCGCGTCGCGCCAGGGGCCGAAGCCGCCGACGGCGCTCTGGCCCAGGTACATGTGCACGCCGTTGTAGATCGAGTCCCCGGCGACGACCAGCCCGAGATCCGGGACGTGCAGAACGCTGGTGTCGTCGCTGTCGGTGTGGCCGACCTCGACCATCACCAGGTCGTGCCCCTCGAGCGTGAAGCGGTTGCCCGGGACTGTCACCGCGGTGACCGACGACGGCGGGATCCCGGTGTACACCTTGTCCCACAGCAGCGGCCGCGTCGCGAGGCTGCCGTGCATCTGGGCGATCGTGCCCGCGGTGGCGACGACACGGGCCCCGAACCGTTCGGCCAGCAGCCCGGCGGCGAACCAGTGATCGCCATGGCCGTGGGTGACGAAGATGTCGGTGAGGTTCCGGTCCTTGGCGGCGACCCAGTCGCCGAGCGCATCCGCCTGATCTTCGGTCATCCCGGGGTCGGTCAGCACCGCGTCCTCGCCGCCGTAGATCAGCGTGCTGGCCATCGGGGAGAACCGCTTCGGCTCCCCGTTGGGAAGAAAGCCGTCCTGCGGCGGCGGCTCGTTGACGAACACGTCGTAGCCGAGGTTTGCGGTGGTGCTCATGTCGACCTCCGTAGGTGGGTATTCTCCACAGTCCCCGTCCGGGCGGCCGGTCGCACCAGTGGATACGCTGGCGCCACCCCGGGATCACCCCGGGAGTGACCCTGGTCCGTGCCGGGCGTCAACGGGCAGCTCACCCCGGGAGCTGACGCCGAGCTTGGCGAACACCTTGCGCAGGTGCCACTCGACCGTCCGGGCACTGATGAAGAGCTGGGCTGCGATCTCCGCATTCGACAGGCCATCGGAGGCCAGCCGCGCGATGAGCGTCTCCTGCGGCGTGAGCTGATCCGGGCTCTCGACGGTGCGCCTGCGTATGGTCGCGCCGGTGGCCAGCAGTTCGCGGCGAGTCCGCTCGGTGAAACCCTCCATTCTCATGGCGGTGAACATGTCGTAGGCGAGGGTCAGCTCGGTGCGTGCGTCGGTTCGGCGGTTCTCCCGCCGGAGCCACTCCCCGTACAGCAGATGAGCACGGGCAAGTTCGGCGCGCACCCGGGCCCGGCCGAGATGCTCGATGGCGTCACGGAACCGGGGTTCGGCGTTCGCGCTCAGCAGGGCACGTGACCGGGCCTCGATGCCGAGAGCCCAGTCCGTTCGGCATGCCTGGGCCTTCCTGGTCAGCCGGTCGAGTGCGTCCGCGGCCAGATCGGGCATCCCGGCTCGCGCCGCGGACTCGATCAGTTCCGCCAGGCTCCAGTTGTGGGCCACCATCTCGGTCGGATCCGCGCAGGCGCCCCGGGCGGCGGTCAGCGCCTCGTCGTACTCGCCGAGGCCGTTGCACAGGACGGCGTGCGAGTACTCGCAGATGGCGACCCCGACGCCCTCGCCGCGGGAGGTTGCCTCACGCATCGTGGCTTCGATCAGGTCTCTCGCCTCGCGCGCCTGGCCCTGCCACGCATACAGGATCAGCGCGCCGTACGGCGCCTCGGCGATCCCCGCCGCCTGCAGTACCGACCGTGCTTCCCCGGCCAGCGAGGCGGCCGCGGCGATCTCACCGCAGAAAACGAGGATGGGCGTGTGCGAGCCGAGCGCCAGCGGCAGCTCGCTGAGGGCGCCCGTCTTCCTGGCGACCTGAAGGTGACGCTCGGACAGGACGTACGCACTCTCGTCGTCCCACAGTTCGAGGGCCAGCACGCACCCCTGCCACAGCCAGCGCAGCGTCTCCCCCGCCGGGTTCGTGTCGCTGCGCAGCCTGGCCAGGGCGTTCCTGCCCGCGGGCACGGCCGCGGCGTAGTCCTCGGTGAGCGTGACGAAGGCGTCCAGCAGCACGTCGCCCGGCGTCGCTTCGTCGCCCGCCGGGCGCGGCGCGGACCGGGCGGCCCGTGCCACCTCGGCGATGCCGACGCCGTCGTTGAGCCGGGCCGCGAACTGAGCGGCGGAGAACG
>Ga0207678_10004577_pt1 | contig 12441 bp, 9 predicted proteins | sample KBSC63metaG_FD_184319 | JGI IMG/M metagenome (GOLD analysis project Ga0207678, IMG submission 184319) | Corn rhizosphere microbial communities from Kellogg Biological Station, Michigan, USA - KBS C6-3 metaG (SPAdes) (version 2) | ecosystem: Host-associated > Plants > Roots > Rhizosphere > Soil ... | reverse complement strand
CCGGGGGTCTGGGAATGCCTCGACGAGGCCATCGAATCCGCCGACGGGGCCGGCGAGTCGCAGTCGATCGTCCCGGTGCGGCTGGCCCGTGCCGAGGCGTTCTGGCTGGACGGCAATCTGACTGACGCCCGCCGCGAGGCCGAGCTGGCCGATGACGCGGCCAGCGGCTGCGACCGATTCCCGGCCACCCCCCGAGCCTCATCAACCCGCCTGATGGCTGCCCGTTCCACCCGCGTTGCCGGCACGTCATGGCTCGCTGCCGCACCGACGAGCCGCCATTGCGCCGCGTAGCTGGCGAGCTGGCGCATCGATCGTCTTGCTGGCTGCCGGTCGACCTGGTGGGTTTGGGCCCCGACGCTGCGCGAGGGGCGTTCGCTGCCGCCCACCGGCCCTCGGAAGCGAATCTCCCATCGGACAGGCGAGCCGCCTCATGACCGGCAGCCAGGCAGCAGGGACATGGCCCGGCCCTGACCCGGACCCGGATCTGCTCGTCCGCCTCGACGGAGTCGTCAAGCATTTCCAAGTACTTTCTGGCACCCTGCTGCGGCGCAGCATCGCCGAGGTGCACGCGGTCGATGAGGTCAGCCTCGACGTGCGCCGCGGCGAGACGCTCGGGCTCGTCGGCGAGACGGGTTGCGGCAAGTCCACGTTGGCCCGCTGCATCGCCCGGCTTTACGACCTGACTGCAGGCCGCGTCATCTTCGACGGCCACGACATCTCGACATTGACGCGCCGGCAACTGCGGCCGTACCGGCGCGAGCTGCAGATGATCTTCCAAGACCCTTATGGATCGCTGAACCCGCGGCGACGGGTGGGTTCGATCATTGGCGACCCGTTTTCGGTGCACCGCGTCGCCGACGGCGAGCAGCGCAAGCGGGCGGTCCAGTTGCTGATGGCGCAAGTCGGACTCAACCCGGAGCACTACAACCGATTCCCGGCCGAATTCTCTGGCGGGCAGCGACAGCGCATCGGCGTAGCCCGCGCCCTCGCTCTGCAGCCCAAGCTGATCATCTGTGACGAGCCGGTGTCCGCACTCGACGTCTCGATCCAGGCGCAAGTGATGAATCTGCTCATCGATCTGCAGGGCGAGTACGCGCTGACTTACGTCTTCATCGCGCACGACCTAGCCGTCGTGCAACGCGTGAGCACCAGAGTCGCGGTGATGTACCTCGGCCAGGTTGTAGAGATCGCTCCATCGCAGGAGCTCCGCGAACACCCACGCCACCCCTACACGAGGGCGTTGCTGTCGGCCGAGCCGATCGCCGATCCGGACCGGGCGGACGCACAGGAGCGGATCGTGCTACGGGGCGACGTGCCGTCGCCCACAAGTCCGCCGGCTGGCTGCCGGTTTCATCCGCGGTGCCCCAAGGCGCAGCCAATCTGCCAGATCCAGACCCCCCCGCTACAGCCGCGATTCCTCGACGGCGCCACACACGCGGCGGCGTGCCATTTCCCGCTCGCGGACGGCGAGTCGCTTGCATATGCCCACGAGAGCACGGAGCAATGACGAGCGGCCGCATCATGGACATCACGGTCGAGGCCGCGCCCGCTGGGGCGAAAACCATCGAAGGGCGAAGTCCGTGGCAGCTTGCACTCGCCAGGCTGCGTCGCGACCGGGTCGCCGTCGGCTCGGCCGTGGTGATCGGGTTGATCGTCTTGATGGCGATCTGTGCACCGCTCGTCGCGGCCGCGGTCGGCCATGGCCCGAACACTCAGTACCGCACCACGGGCCTGTCGCCTGAGGGTATTCCAGTTGGGCCGAACCACACATTCCTGCTCGGAACCGACGAACTCGGCCGGGACGTGCTCGTCCGCATCTTCTACGGTGCCCGGATCTCGCTGCTGGCCGGCGTGGTGGCCAGCCTCTTGGCCGTGGCCACCGGGGTCGTCGTCGGGCTCATCGCCGGCTACTTCGGTCGGGCAGTAGATACCTTGCTGAGCCGGTTCATGGACGTCGTGCTGTCCTTGCCGTATCTGGTCTTTGCCATCGCGCTCATCGCAGTGGTCGGCCCCGGGCTGCCCGTGTCGATCGCCGTGATCGCCTTCTTCTCATTCGCCTCGGTCGGGCGAATCGTGCGCGGCCAGGTCTTGTCGATTACACAGAAGGAGTTCATCGAAGCCGCCCGGTCGCTCGGCGCCAGCGATCTGCGGATCATGTTCGTGGACATCCTGCCGAATGTCCTGGCCCCGGTGATCGTCTACGCAACGCTGCTCATTCCGGCGTCGATTGTGTTCGAGGCCACGCTGTCATTTCTCGGTCTCGGCGTCGTCCCGCCAACGGCGAGTTGGGGCGGCATGCTCTCCGAATCCATCCAGTACTACCAGGTCGCCTGGTGGTACGTGGTGTTCCCCGGGGCAGCGCTGCTCATCACCACGCTCGCGTTCAACCTGCTCGGGGACAGCGTGCGCGACGCCTTCGACCCGCGATTCACGAGCACGATCGCCTCATAGGTGGTTACCGATGCTGCACTTCCTGATCCGCCGGATCTTCTTCGGCATCCTGGTCATGTGGGCTGTAGCGACCGGTGTATTCGTCCTTTACTTCGTCGCCCCGCACAACGTCGCGCGAACCCTCGCCGGCCGGCAAGCCACCGCGCAGACAATCGGGCTTATTGAGCATCGTCTTGGCCTCGATCGGCCACTGCTCGCGCAGTACGGCAGCTACCTGTGGAGGCTGCTGCACGGCGATCTCGGGTACTCCTACGTCAACAACGAGTCCGTTGGCACCATCATCAAGCAGGACTTTCCGGTCACCGCGTCCGTCGCCATCGGTGGCGCCGTGCTATGGCTGCTGATCGGGGTCGTGTCAGGCGTCATAGCCGCCACGCGTCCACGTTCCGTGGCTGACCGGACGGTCACCGGTTTCGCGCTGTTCTTCTACTCGATGCCCACGTTCCTGCTCGGTGAGCTGTGCCTGCTCATCCTCTTCTACCAACTACATCTCGCCGGGATCACGTTCTTCCCCGGCAGCGGCTACGTCCCGCTGACCCAAGATCCCGCCGAGTGGTTCCGGCATCTGGTGCTGCCCTGGATCACGATCGCATTAGTGACCGCAGCCACCTACTCGCGGCTCACCCGCGGTTCGATGCTGGAGGTCCTTGGCGAGGACTACATTCGCACGGCCCGTTCGAAGGGCATCCGCGAGCAGCGGGTCGTGTACCGGCACGCACTGCGCAGTGCGCTAACCCCGGTGGTTACCCAATTCGGCATCGACCTGGGCACGCTGCTCGGCGGGATTATCGTGACCGAAACCGTGTTTGGGCTGCCTGGCCTGGGCCAGGAGATCTACAACGCGATCAGCCGGCAAGACCTGCCGGTGATCATCGGCCTCGTCTTGCTAGCGTCGGCGTTCATCGTCGTCGCGAACATCGTGGTGGATCTCATCTATGCGGTGCTCGACCCCCGAGTGCGCCTGTCCTGACGGAGCCCGCTGCGACGGCACGCACTAAGCGGACGACGCGTCCTCTACCAACGCGGTCAGGATCGGCGTCAGCTCGCGTAGCTCCTCCACATGCGCACCGCTCAACGCATCGACCCTCCGGCGGCCCTTGGCGGTGAGGGCCAGCCGCACGACCCGGCCATCGTGCCGATCACGCCGGCGGGTTATGAAACCGAGCAGCTGCGCCCGGTCGACGAGCTCGACCGCCGTGTGGTGCCGGACGAGAAGATGCTCAGCAACCTCGCCAATCGTCGGACCCCGCGCGTCATCGTGCCCGCGAATTGCCAACAACAGCTGATGCTGTGCGTGGGTCAACCCGAAGTCGCGAGCACGTTGCTCACTCCGCCGGTCGAAACGTCGCAGCTGAGTTCGGAAAGCCAGCAGCCTCCGATAGTCCGTGTCGGAAAGAATCATGCCCAACAGGTCCTTTGCCACCGATAGCCGCTCCGGCCCCAGCCGGCCCGAATTAGATCGGGACACGATACTGCATCGCTGGGCCGCGCGCCAGGAGTTGCCGATCTGTCGGAAGCCGTGCTCAGGACATGAGTGGCCGAGGCCCCAGGTGCGTCATGACGGTCCGTCACAGCACGGGCCGCTCTAGCAACGGATAACCCCGAGCGCCAATCTGGGACAGCGCGCGGCTGGGGTGCCGGGCTCCATATCGATCGCTAGGGTGCCTAGGGGCGCATACAGCCGGGAAGGTGTTGCCGAGCAACCTTGTCGCCGAAGTGCCAAGCCCTCGCTGGCGTGACCTGCCTCGTGCAGCCATCCTTTGGTGAGTGTCCGGATGGAGAGGATTGGCGATGAAGATCGCTTCGAATGAATATCGCTACTCCGATGGCGACGTTCCGTTGACCGGGTTCCTGGTGCGCCCGGACGACGTACCCGAGCAACCGGCCCCTGCTGTGCTGCTCGTGCACGGCGGCGGCGGCCTGGACGAGCATGCTCGTACGCAAGCCAAGCGCTACGCGGCCCTCGGCTACATCGTCCTAGCCTGCGACATGTTCGGCGCGGGCGTCGCAGGCGACCGCGGGCGGATAGTCGCCGCGCTTACGGCCATGCGCGATGACCCAGATCTGCTGTTGCAGCGCGTGACGTCCGGGCTCGAGGCATTGCGGACCGTGCCTGACGTGGCCGATCCGTGTGCAGCCATCGGTTACTGCTTCGGCGGGCTGACCGTGCTCACACTGGCGCGCCACGGGACCGACCTCGCCGGCGTGATCAGCATGCACGGAAGCCTCGCCACCCCGCGACGCGCGACGGCAGGAACCATCAAAGCGAAGATCCTCGTCTGCCACGGCGCCGGCGACCCACACGTACCACTGAACGACGTCACCGCATTCATCGACGAAATGCAACAGGCCGAAGCAGACTGGCAACTGATCATGTACGGCAACGCCGTCCACGGCTTTACCCACGCCGACGCCGCCCCAGGAGCCATCCCCGGCGTGGCATATGACTTAGCGGCAGACCGGCGCTCGTTCCAAGCCGCCTGTGACTTTCTCGCCGAAGTCCTACCCCCTCCGGCAAGCAGCGACACCGATCACGCCGCCGATCCTGCCTGAACGTGCTAGAGCCGGTGCCTGGGGACAGGCGGAAATGTCGGGTCAGGCGACGCGACACCCCCCAAACCGACATCGGGCGGTTGCTCGGGAGGACAGAGTCAATAAGCGCTCGATGACGCAGGCGGCTTAGGTCGGCCGATCGTTCGGCGTCGAGGCGGCATCCACGACACGAAGCCGCCGATTCGCAGCACTGTCAGCCGAGCGCCGGCCATTCCGACCGGAACGGCGCCGATCAGCTTCATCCGACGCCTGACACTGCTGCCCCGGACTAAGGACTTCCTGGATTCGACCGTGTTCTCGCGGGGCCACGATCTGTCCCATGGGACCGATGCGAAACTCTCGTCGCGTCGTCGGTGCCGCCGACCACGCCGGTGCGTCTTCGCGCTCCTCGCATCCCCTCGGCCGGGTCTGGACGAGCCGGCCACTTCGTAGCAGAGGTAACTGATGAGCGCAATTGAGGGTGCCGTCAAAACCATATCCACGGGGCGGCGGCGCTGGCTCGCCCTCGGAGTGATCGGAATCGCGCAACTCATGGTCGTGCTTGACCTGACGGTGATGAACATCGCGTTGCCGTCGGCGCAGCGTGCGTTGCACTTCACGACCGCAGATCGGCAGTGGGTGGTCACGGCGTACAGCTTGGCGTTCGGCAGTCTTCTGTTGGCCGGGGGGAAGCTGGCCGATTTGCTTGGCCGCAGGACGACGTTTCTCGCGGGTCTACTCGGCTTCGCCGGCGTCTCAGCTGTGGGCGGCGCATCCGTCAACTTCGCCATGCTGGTGACGGCGCGAGCCTGCCAAGGTGCCTTCGCCGCGCTGTTGGTGCCTTCGGCGCTTGCGATTCTCACGACCACGTTCACCAATCCGAAGGACCGGGCTAAGGCGTTCGGCGTCTATGGCGCCATCGCGACCGCAGGCGGTGCCGTCGGCCTGCTACTCGGCGGCGCCCTGACCGAGTATCTGTCGTGGCGTTGGACGCTCTACGTCAATCTCGTCTTCGCCGGCGTGGCCTTCGTCGGTGGGATCGTTCTGCTCGATCGGCGGACATCGCCGACCAAGTTTCAGCTGGACATTCCTGGTGTGCTTTTGGCATCGGTGGGGATGTTCTGCCTCGTCTTCGGGTTCTCGAACGCAGCAACACACAGCTGGCATACGCCGTCCACGTGGGGATTTCTCCTCGCTGGAGCAGCACTACTCGTAGCTTTCGCCGTCTGGATCGGGCGCACCGCTCACCCGCTTCTGCCGCCGCGGGTGGTGCTGAATCGCAACCGCAGCGGAGCCTACGTCTCGATATTCATCGCTTCGCTGAGTCTGTTCGCGACCCTCCTCTTCCTGACCTATTACCTGCAGCAGACACTGAACTACTCGCCGATCGTGACCGGCTTCGCGTTCTTGCCTGTCTCGGTGTGTTTGGCGGTCGCAGCCAACCTCTCCACCATTGTCCTGATGCCGAGAGTGGGACCCCGACCGGTGGTGACCATAGGGCTAGTGGTCGCGGCGGGAGCGATGGCCTGGCTCGCCCAGCTCGGACCGCACACCGGCTACGCCAACGGCGTACTCGGCCCGCTCATCCTGGCCGGATTCGGTCTCGGCATGGTGATTGCACCAGCGATCAACACCGGTACTTACGGTGTGGCTCCACAGGATGCCGGAGTCGCGTCGGCGACCGTCACCGTCAGCCAACAACTCGGCGCCTCCATCGGCACATCGCTGCTGAACACGATCTTTGCCACCGCAGTCGCCTCATACCTCGTGACGCATGAATCCACGACCCGGTTCATTAACCGTGCGGCGCTGAACAACGCGGCTCTCGCGCACGGCTACGACACCGCGTTCTGGTGGACCTGCGCGATCACGGCCGGCGGGGCCGCCATCGCCGCCTTCCTGCTGCGCCCGGGCCCACTCGCCGGTCCGGCGAAGGCGACCTCGGACAGAGGCATCCAGCCGTCAGCCGAACTCAACCCGTACAGCGGTACTCAACCGGAGCGGGCATGAGCAGCGCAGCAGCCGCCGACCCAAATAAAGTCCCCCCGCCTGACTCAGTTGACGGGCTGCGCGAGGTCGAGCGGCAACCCGGTTCGGTCGGCTCCGGCGCACCTCGCCTTCAGGAAGATGAAGATATCGCGAGAGAGGGGGGAGTTCTGGCATACCAACCGATCGAGAGCTACGGCGTCATCGGCGACATGCGGACCGCGGCCCTAGTTGGGACGACGGGGTCGATCGACTGGTTGTGCTTCCCGCACTTCGACTCGCCCAGCGTCTTTGCCGCCCTCCTCGATAGCGACAAGGGAGGACGGTTCCAGGTCGCTCCCACGACGGAGCACTACCGCTCGACGCAGCGGTACTGGCCCGACAGCAACGTGCTGGTGACCCGCTTTCTTTCCCGCTCCGGGGTGGCCGAGGTCACCGACTACATGGCGGTCGGTGCGAGGCCCGAACGGCATCGGCGGCGCTTGGTCCGCCAGGTGCGAGGCATCCGCGGCACCATGACGCTGCGCGTGCGGTGCGCTCCCGCTTTCGATTTCGCCCGGGCGGTACACCGCGTCGAGGCGGCCGATGGAGGGGTCGTGTTTCGGTCGCCCCTTCTGGATCTCGCATTGGGGAGCGACGTACCTCTACAGGTCGAGGGTGGTGCAGCAGTGGCCGACTTCAGTTTGGAGGAAGGCGAAGAGGCGTCCTTTGTACTCGGCGAGCCCGACACGAATAGTGGTGGATTGCGCCTCCCACCCGGCCTTCAGCACGAGCTACTCACGACCACGATCAACTACTGGCAGCACTGGCTGTCGAAATGCAGTTACCGGGGGCGGTGGCGCGAAATGGTCCACCGCTCGGCCCTGCTCCTCAAGCTACTGACCTTCGACCCCACCGGGGCCATCGTGGCCGCACCGACCTGTGCCCTTCCCGAGGAAATCGGCGGCACCCGCAACTGGGACTACCGATACACCTGGATGCGCGACGCCGCCTACACGCTCTATGCGCTATTGCGCATCGGCTTTGCCGAAGAGGCGGCCCGCTTCATGACCTTCCTGGAGGCGCGGTGCCGCGAGCTCAACCCCGACGGGTCGCTGCAGATCCTCTACCGGGTGGACGGCCGGCCCGCGCCCCGTGAGGAACTGCTCAGCCTGGCGGGCTATCGGGGCTCGCGGCCGGTCCGAGTCGGCAACAACGCCGTGGGCCAACTCCAGCTCGACATCTACGGCGAGCTGATCGACGCCGTCTATCTGTACAACAAGCACGGCGCTCCCATCTCCTACGACCTGTGGGTACCGCTGCGTGGCCTCATCGACTGGGTCTGCGACAACTGGCACCGCGAGGACGAGGGCATCTGGGAGACCCGGGGAGGCCGGCGCCACTGGGTCTACTCCAAGCTCATGTGCTGGCTCGCCGTCGACCGGGGCCTACGCATCGCGGGCAAGCGGTCCTTCCCGGCTGATCGCGACCACTGGCTGCGGGTGCGGGACGAGATCTACCTGGAGATCATGGCCTGTGGGTGGAGCGAGAAACACAAGGCGTTCATGCAGTCCTACAACAGCGACACCCTCGACGCCAGCAGCCTCATGATGCCATTAGTCTTCTTCGTCGCTCCAAACGACCCGAAGATGCTCGGCACCATTGACGCCATCATGCGCTCACCTGACGAGGGCGGCCTCGTTGTCAACAATCTCGTATACCGCTACAACCCGCTCGCCAGCCCGGACGGGCTCCCGGGTGAGGAGGGGACCTTCAACACCTGTACGTTCTGGCTCGTGGACGCCCTCACGCGTGCCGGAAGGGTCGACGCGTCCCGGTTGGACGAGGCCAGGATCATGTTCGAGAGCATGCTCGGCTACGCGAACCACCTGGGGCTCTACGCCGAGGAAACCTCCATGCTCGGAGAGGCCCTGGGCAACTTCCCCCAGGCCTTCACCCATCTGGCCCTCATCAGCGCCGCCGTCAACCTCGACCGCGCCCTGGATGCTCAACAGTCGAAGGCGTCCGCATGACCCGACCGGCGAAGCCGGTGACCGCGTACGCAGGGACTCGGATCCGTGTCCCTGTGGCTGCTTGTCGCGCTTAGGCCATCACCGAAAGCGTCCAGCGGATGCACAATCCCGGCCCGGGCGTAGCGACTCCGACGATCTTCATGTACGAGAATCACCTTATAAAATAAGGAGACACGGTCAGCGAAGCCCCGCTGACGACATCGTCGCGCTAACCGCCGGACACGACCGGGACAGGTCTTACACCTTCCTCCTCGCTGCGTTCTTCAATGACCCCGGCCATACGCGGGTCGACGTCCTCGAATCCTGTCCAACTCCAGGTCGCCGGCGAGGCTCGGTGGACTGCGGGCGGTATCGGTCAACGACTGCAACCCGGAGCGCATGGCCGTGCGGTCCAGCCGTGCGTCCGCGTACAGTTGGCCTTGCCTTCCGGCCGACGCCGCTGAGCAACCATCCAGGTACGGGATTCCCGCCGCGTGCGATGGTGAACTGTGACAAGGAGCGCGACGATCGGACCGCCCCGGGGCGCTGCGTGCTTCGGCATGCAGTATCGGTTGAGGCGACAACGCTTCGAGAAAGAGCAGCAAACGTGATCGATGTGCACAGGTTGGCCGGCGAGCTGGGTGTATCCGCGGAGGTGATACTGCGGGTGTCGGCCGAGCTCGACGGCTGGGTGAGTGCCCGGTCCACGCTGACCGACGAGCTGGCCAGCCAGGTACGCACGCATCTCAGGAGCACCCAGCGCGGCTTTGCCGGTTCCGCCGGTAGCCCCATCTTCTCCGTCGGCACGCAGCAGTCCGCGGCCTCGGGGCCCCAGAACGGCACCATCCCCCCGGCCTTCCCAGGCCGCGACCGCGAAGACAATCCAGCTCAGCAGGGTCAAAGTCGTGATCCCGGCCGGGGCGTCGGCAGCGGCACTTCCTCCGACGACGACCGCTCGCGCCGCGCAAACGCGACCGTCCACGAGCAGGATGCGCTGGCGTCCCAGCTGGCCGCACAGGCGGCGGCGTCCGCGCTGGCCGCAGAGTGGCGAGCGGCGGGCTTGGGACGCCACGACCGGCACATCATCGAACAATGTCAGCGGCATGGGCTGACGCCGCAGGACGTGCGCGTTCGCGTCGATGGCCAAACCATCGCCAGCCGCCTGAAGAATGGCGAGTCCATCTCCTCAGTCCGCTCTCGCATTGCGCAGGCCACCTGACCTTTGCGAACCGCTCTCGTCTGGTAACGACGACGCCTGGCACTGACTCGTACGAGGTCCTTGACGCGTATACACCTTCGGCCCGTAGTCGCCTCGAACCGTCGACGTCAATCGAGCGCGAAACGAGTTAGCAGGCATGGACGGTTCACCGGAGCCGAGTCAACACCGTCCTGAATCTCGACAGCCAGCGCCCCGGTAGCGGCCCAATAATAGGCTCCCGTGTGGACGCGGAGGATGGGGTGTTGAGTGTCCATAGCGAAGCGGGACATCATCGGGCGGTCGCCTACCCCCGATCGGCCAGAGCGTGGACCTTGAGATTTGACGGGCTCCGGCCGCGGCGACCCGCCCAGACCCGTGAGGTGATCTCCCGGCTGCTGGCCTGGGCCGACGCCGCTCAGCGTAGGCACAGCCTGCTTGGCTTTCCCTACGCGGTCGTGAAGAAATACAGCGATGACGACGGCGGCCGCCAGGCCGCGCTGATCACCTACTACAGCTTCCTCAGCATCTTCCCGCTGTTGCTCCTCGCCGTGTCGGTGCTGTCCAAGGTCCTCGTCGACCATCCGTCCTTGCGTGCCCAGCTCATCGATGCTCTAGTGCCGCCGGAGCTGCAGCCCACCATCGACCACGCCGTCACGACGATGCCCTCGTCAGGCCTTCCGTTCATCCTCGGACTCATAGGTTTGCTGTCGGCCGGCACCGGTGTGGTGTTTTCGGCGTACGAGACGCTCAACCATCTCGCGGGCGTCCCGAAGCGATCGAGGTTCGGTTTCGTGGCGCGCTACGCGAGGGTGCTGCTGATGCTGCTCGTCGTATTGGTTGGCGGCGTGGCGGCGGCGACGTTGACGGTAGCGTCGGGCGCCCTGCCAAATGTCAACGGATTGCAGCAGCTGGCCGCGGCGGCCGGGACGGCAGTCGTCGTCTTCGTGGTCCTGGCGCTCGCCGCGAAAGTGCTGATCGCACGACCGGTCTCGCTGCGGACATCGTGGCCGGCGGCCGCGATAGGGGCCGTGACGGTAGCGGCGGTGCTCGCAATTGGTACCCGGCTGCTCGCGGTCCTGGTGTCCCAATCGGGTGCGGTCTATGGCAGCTTCGCCACGGTCGTCGGCAGCTTCACCCTGCTGTACGTGGTGAGCGAGGTGCTGCTGTACTCCGCGGAGGGGGCGGTCGTGCGGCACGCCAGGTTGTGGCCGCGGGCACTCGATATCTCACGCCCGACCCCCGCCGACGTCCAGGTACTGACCCGCCTGGCGACCGAACAGGAACGGCTTCCCACCGAGCGGATCGAGGTGCGGATGGAGGCCGGCAGCCGGCCCGGGGACGACCCCAGCGGCTCGGCCGATGCAAGCCGTGAGACCGAGCGGCGGTGACCACGCCTCCCCGTCGCTGTTCAGCGTCGCCTCGCCGAAACAGACCCACAGACCAGACTCAACCGGGCGTACTTTGTCGGCGAAGTTCAGGATCAGATGTCTCTAGCGGGATCCGAATCAGTGTTCTCATCGTGTCCAAGTTCTCCGGCGACACGGACACATTCAGCCTGACGCTGGGGGAACGCGCTGATAAGTCGCGCAAGTTCGCCGAACTGTCGTGAACGTCGGGCGACGCGGATGACCGGACCTTCCGGAGGCGGCCGCTCGTGCTTCATGCAGGGGCAGCTCGTTCCACGTTTCGCTTGAGTACGGCCAACATTCGTGCCTGCATGATCCAGACAACCGGGGGGTAGAGCCAGTAGTCGAGGAAGCGTCCAAGCCATCGAGGGCGCAAGGCTTGATACCCGCCTATAACGAGGCGGGTCCGCCCGGCAGGCAATTCAGTCAACAGGAATCCCCATAATCCTTCGGTGTAGGCCGATGGCCGTGGCTGCTTCGGATCAAGGCTGCGGCCTCGTAGATCGCTCAACCCGCGCAGTCCCAGGAATCGATTCGGTTCAAGCGCCGCAACCTGCCACGCGTCCACGAGGCCATGGCGGCGCGTCCAGTACTTGATGTAGTCGCCGACGGCGATGTCTTGCCACTCCGGGTGGACCGTTTGGGCACTTGGGCGGCCGGCGTTGTCCAGGTGGTCCCAGGAGTACCACCCCGCACGGCCCCCGCCCAGTTGGACGAGCCAGGGCCAGACCTGATCCGGCGCAGCGTCGATCGTCACGGCCATCGTCGCGCCCCGTTCCCGGTCGGACACCAGGTCCGCACCGGGATACGGCCCGGTGACTTCTTCATCGGTCGCGCCCCAGCGCATTAACCGAGGGCGTACCCAGGCTCCGTAGAG
>Ga0207678_10004575_pt1 | contig 12442 bp, 12 predicted proteins | sample KBSC63metaG_FD_184319 | JGI IMG/M metagenome (GOLD analysis project Ga0207678, IMG submission 184319) | Corn rhizosphere microbial communities from Kellogg Biological Station, Michigan, USA - KBS C6-3 metaG (SPAdes) (version 2) | ecosystem: Host-associated > Plants > Roots > Rhizosphere > Soil ... | reverse complement strand
GCCGGTATCACCCGGTCCCGTCTCGAAGAGAAAGGCCACATCCCCGTAGCCCTGCCTACCGAAGCCGACGGCGCGGTACTGCCGTTCTCGACGCCGGACTGGTTTCGCACCCCGAGCGGCCGCGGCGAACTGCTGCCCGTCCCTGTCTTTCACGCCCCGGTTGAATCGCGCGGCGGCTCAGCCGCTCAGAGCGGCGAGTATCCCCTGGAGTTCCTCCCGCGAAAGGCGGACAACTACATGAACTCCACCTTTGCCAATATCCCGGAGCACCAGAAGATGCAATCCCGGACCGCAGGCGTTCTGGAGATGAACCAGGCCGACGCCACCGCGCGCGGCATCGCTTCCGGTGACGCGGTCGAAATCTTCAATGCTCGTGGTCGCATCGGCCTTCATGCGCTGGTGAACACGCAGGTCTCCGCTGGGGTGGTCTCCGCCCGCCTCGACTGGAACAAGCTGTCGGCAGGCGCGGCCAACGTCAATGCGCTCACCAGCGAAAGGCTCACCGACATCGGCGGCGGCCCCACCTTCTATTCAACTCTGGTCGAAGTCCGGAAGGTTCATGAAATTGGATAGCTTCCCTGAAAACCTCTCCGCGATCAAAATAGCGCCAAAGGCTCGGTCAATACCAGCCCAGGGTGCTGAAACCTTGGGTTGCGCCACCATGATGTGCATTTAGGGCTGAAGGCCCGACCTATATCCACCTGAATACCGGCAAATGATTTCATCTCGTAAAATAAGGTGAATCGTCGAAAACAAAAAGGATGACAAACGGCAGATGAGTATTGAAACGCAGACAGTGTTGGCAGGACATGTAGTTGCAGCAGCACAGGCTGCCGGGCTGGCGGTGGTCTCAACCGCAGAAGGCAAAGACTTCTCCGGCAATCCGACGACACAGTTCACTCTCGGACTCGCGGCGGACAAGTCGAAGACCCAGGTACTGGAACTTAGCTCCGGATTCGATTTCAGCCGCCCCGAACTGGCCTCCGTCGTGAAAGCATACCTGGCCGAAGCGGCGAAGCGGCTGAAAAACCCCAGGCCCGATTGCTATCTCACCCTCGGCGGCCTGCCCCTGAGCTTCGGCAGGTTCGAGTGGCCCTTTCACGCCTCGACCTCAGGCGCAGACACGTCTCTCGTTCACGGCGAGGTCTGGCTGGAGGATGGTAAAGAGCGGGTACTTCACTCGAAGATCTCCGCTTCCATGACCGTCACCTTTCGCGAGGTCGTCGCCGCTCCGGAGCAGCCCTTCGCCGAAAGCTTCATCTACAACGCCGTCCGCAAAACCATGGATCAGGGGCAGTTGGAGCTGGTCAAGAGCGGCAACCGCCAGCCGGTGCCGGTCACGACGAGATATTACAGCCCCAAGCGTCGCGAGTTTATCTTCAACGACACCAACGAGAAGCAGCGGCACGACTTTCTCGCGGCGAAGACCTATTGGCTCTCCGGCGTCCTCGGCGGCAATCAGCCCGTCTGGTTGACCGACCCACGCGACGCGCAGTATCTCGACAGCACCGTGGAAGACCTGAAGAAGATAGCAGCCAAACTGGCGACTGAAGGCCTCATCACTCTTCCGGAGCCGGACTATGCCGTGCCCACAGAAGCTCTGATGCAGCGCCGCGACCACTACGCGGAAGAGCTGGCGCAGGCGCTCGCATTCACCAAACCCAGCTTCAACGAAGACATGCGCGGCGGCCACACCAATATGTAAATCTGCAAGCCAGATCGCAGGAAAAGATAAAAAGGCCCGCATGACATATCCATGCGGGCCTTTTCTGCGGAAGGCGACTTTACAGGCTGCGGAAAACTCACGCTTCGCTTAAGGGCACGGCTTCAGCCGTGCCATAGGTCCTCTGCTTGCAAGCGGCTTTAGCCCCTGAGGGCAGCCAGCTTATTTCAAGCGTTGAACGCGGTTGCCTGCGGCTGGACTGGCGCCTTGCTTGCAACGGCTGTCCCGCAGTTGGAGCAGAAGACAGCGTCCGCTTCCATCGGCCCTCCGCACGTGGCGCAGCGCGAAACCGGCGTTGCTCTGATGTAGCTGGCGATGTACGCAGCCTGTGTGGCGTTGTATTCGCGAACGCGGCCGGGCATGAAGAAGCACTCGATAAAGCCGAGAATGGCCGTTATTCCAGTCCAGCAAAACAGCACATACAGAATTCCGAGTCCGTTGCGGCGAAGATAGAAATGGTGAATCCCGAAGCAGCCGAGAAACAACGCAAGCAGCACGCCGACAACTTCTTCTTTGCGCGCGCTCTCGTACTGCGCATAAAACCAGGCACGCTGCTGCGGGTTCATGTTGACGGTATAGATTGGGTCCTCGAACGGCATCATGGCATCTCTCCCAAAGTTGTAAGGAGATACGTGCGTCAGACAGCGATGGTTCCCGGCATTCGAGCAGCGAACAGCCCTCCAGATGGAGGGCTGTTCGCTACAACGTATGTTGCGGACTACATCTCTTTTACGCCGTCCACAAACGCCTTCAACTTGCGGCTGCGGCTGGGATGACGCAGTTTGCGCAGGGCCTTCGCCTCTATCTGGCGGATGCGCTCGCGCGTGACCTGGAACGACTGGCCCACCTCTTCGAGCGTGTGCTCGGATCCGTCTTCAAGGCCGAAGCGCATCTTGATCACCCGCTCTTCCCGAGGCGTCAACGTGCGCAGAACCTGCGAAGTGTACTCCTTCAGGTTCACCGAAATAACTGCATCGGACGGGCTGACCGCCATGCGATCTTCGATGAAATCGCCAAGATGCGAGTCTTCCTCTTCGCCGATCGGCGTCTCCAGTGAGATTGGCTCCTGCGCAATCTTGAGCACCTTCCGGACCTTCGCCACCGGAATGTCCATGCGGCGGGCAATCTCTTCCGACGATGCTTCGCGGCCAAGCTCCTGCACCAGTTGACGCGACGTGCGGATGAGCTTATTGATGGTCTCGATCATGTGCACCGGAATGCGGATCGTGCGGGCCTGGTCCGCAATCGCGCGGGTGATGGCCTGACGAATCCACCAGGTCGCATACGTCGAAAACTTGTAGCCGCGGCGGTACTCAAACTTATCCACCGCCTTCATCAGGCCGATGTTGCCCTCCTGAATCAGGTCGAGGAACTGGAGACCGCGGTTGGTGTACTTCTTGGCAATCGAGACGACCAGTCGCAGGTTGGCCTCGATCAACTCGCGCTTGGCCCGCTCGGCGTCCATGTCGCCCTGAATCATCTCGCGCTGGGTGCGTTTCAGGTCGGCGATGCTGATTCCGGCGTCCTGCTCGATCCGCTCGAGGTCGACGCGGCAGTTCTTCTGCTGGCGCTTGTACTCCTTGCGCAGCTCTTCAGACTTCGAAGCCTCGTGCTTGGCTTCGAGCGTCTTGATCTGGCGTTCGAGCGTGCGCATGGCGTCGACGGTCTTGTTGACCTTGTCGAGCAGCCGCTTCTTCTCGGCATTGGTGTACTTCAGCTCGCGAACGATGCGGTTGATGTACACATGCTCGCGGCCAATCAGCCAGCGAACCTTGCGGGTCTCTTTTGCCTTTGCCTTGGCATCTTTGCCGGCCGGCGCAGCGAGCTTCTCTTCCAGCGCAGCAATCTTCTTCTGGTGCTTGGTAATGACGTCAATCCGGCTGGCGGTGGAACGCACGCGGGCAGCCAGAATCTCTTCCGTCAGCTCTTCTTCATCGAAGGTGACAACTTCCTTGATGTTGCGAACGCCGCGCTTGAGGTCTTCGCCGAGGCCCACAATCTCACGGATCACGATCGGCGAGCGCGAGATGGCTTTCATCACGCGAAGCTGGCCGCGCTCGATTCGCTTGGCAATCTCCACCTCGCCCTCGCGGGTCAGCAGGGGAACGGTTCCCATCTCGCGCAGGTACATGCGGACCGGGTCGTTGGTCTTCTCCAGCGTGCCGGGAGTAAGATCGAGCTCGACGTCTTCGGACTCTTCACCGGCTTCCGGCTCATATTTGTCCCGGCCATCGTACTTCGAGTCGCCGGAGAGGACATCGATGCCCTGAGTATTGATAGTGGTAAGAAGATCGTCCAGATCGTCCGGCGTAGTGACATCGCCAGGCAGAAGGTCATTGACCTCACCGTAGGTGAGATATCCCTTCTCTTTGCCCGTATCGATCATCTTGTCAATATCTTCTTCGTACTTGTCTAGTTCTTCAGCCACGGCTATGCGCACTCCTGCGAGAAATTCTATTGATTGGGATGCCGCTGCTGTCCATGGTGGTATTCAAGCGGACCAATCCCTTGGTTGTGACGTAATGGGCAGGGAGTAAGGTGCGGTTTAGACCGCGTTGGCAAGCCCGATGACCTCAAGAGGGTCAGGGCATTCGAAGGCACACGTCCCCAGCGAATCACAGGATACCACATCTGTTAGACGCATTCAGGCGAAAAAAGATTCGGCGCCGGATCTTTCAGCGGCTCCCCTTTGGCCCCGTCCTGATGGCGAGGACAGCGCCGAAGGTGGATATCTTTGCCGTTCGAGCCATAATCGTGGCCACAGCCAGCGCAGCGAAGGTGATAGATCGTCTGGCCGGGAAAGCTCTCCGACGGAAAACCCGTTCTGGAGATGACGACCTGGCCATGTTTGTTCCTGTATCCGGGATCTGTGGTCTGAAATCTAGGCATCGTTATAGTCGAACTGCATGTTGTAAGTTATAACGTTCTCCTCGCCCAAATCCCAGTGTATTGAACGCCATTGCACCCCGGTCTACACTGATATTATGCACATGGTCGCCACCCCTAACCGCAAGATGCAGCGCGTTCTGCAACTCTCGATGGGGCTGACGCTGGCGTATGTGGTCGCGACCTTTTTCTTTGGCCTCCGTGCTCACTCGCTCGCTCTTATCTCCGAAGCCGGCCACAACGTCTCGGACCTCCTCGCTATTATTCTTTCCTTCGTTGCGGTGTACTTTCAGGCGCGGCCGGCAACGGAAGAGAAGACCTTCGGCTATCAACGCGCCGGGGTGCTCGCTGCCTTTGTCAATGCTGCCACCTTGGTTGTTCTCTCGGTCTGGATCGCGATTGCCGCAATCCACCGCTTCAGCGCTCCTGTGACCGTGCAGCCAACGCTAATGATCTACGTTGCGGCAGCCGGAGTCCTGATGAACGGCACGGTCGCGGCCCTGCTCTGGCGTTTTTCGGGAGACGTGAATATCCGTAGCGTCTTCCTGCACATGCTCGGCGACACCCTTTCGACCGCCGCCGTGATTGTGGGCGGTGCTGGCATTCTGTTTACCGGTATGGAATGGATCGACCCGGTGCTCTCCATTCTTATCGCCGCGATGATCCTCTGGAGTTCGGTCGGCATCATCCGCGAGACCCTCAATATCCTGCTCGAAGGCACACCGCGCAACCTGCAGTTAGGCGCTGTCCGGGAGGCGATGCAGTCGGTCGCGGGGGTGGTAAATGTGCATGACCTGCATATCTGGTCGCTCGGTTCGCGGTCCCATGCTCTTGCCAGCCATGTCACCATTGCAGAAATGCCGATGTCGGAGTGCAGCAGCATATTGGACGGCCTCAACTGCACCCTGCGCGACCGCTTCCATATTCATCACACGACGATCCAGTTTGAGACGACTGGCTGCGAAACCACCCACGGCTGCAGCGCCCCTCCCGAGGTGGAGACGGTGGCCGCACACGACCATTGCCACTCCCATTGATTCTGAATGCGCGATGTCCCTTAGAGCGCCGTGGCGAGAAGAATAAGTCCGGCAGTTACTGCGGCAATCTGATACAGGCGATCGGAGCGGCTGGGCGGCGCGGATTCCTGCACAACAGAGGTATCAGGCAGATTCGCAGGTGCCAAACCCGCTGAAAGCTCAGTCGCGAGGAACGGAATCCTGTTGTCCGGGTGGATCATCATGCTTCTCCTGATGAAGGAGTAGATGCTGGCTTTTACGCAATGATGCACTCATCGGTTCGATTTGACATCAAAATCATGCAAAGATCGCGTACCAAGGTCGAGTCGGATTCAGCCGCGGGAACTTTATTCCAGGAGGTATAAAATTTTGCCTTATGAGCGATCTGAATCGGGCAGGGAATCCATCGGGTAGTGACGAGCGAAACGCAGCTGAGCCGGCGATGTTCACGCCGAAGCGGTCCGGTGGCGGAGGAGTCTCCGGTTCAACCTGGGCCATTGCGGCGGTCGTGGTTCTGGTGCTGGTGTTCGGGATGATCTGGGCCAGCCGCGGGAAGAGCCATGAACCTCCCGCCGACAGGGTTATGCCGCTGGCTTCCTACGCAGCGAATCTGCCTTTGTCGCAGCTTGCTATGAGCGAATCGACCAGTCTTTCGGGTGGGAAGTCGACGTTTGTGGATGGCCACATCAAAAACACGGGTACCTCGACCGTGACCGGGATTACAGTCCAGGTGTTGTTTGGGAACATGGAAGGAAGCGCACCGCAGATCTACACCATGCCGCTGACGCTGATCCGGACCAGGCAGCCGTACATCGATACGCAGTCCGTGGCTTCCTCGCCGATCAAACCGGGTGAGGAACGGGACTTCCGTCTCATCTTCGAGACCATCCCGCAGAACTGGAATATGCAGATGCCCGAGGTCCGGGTGGTGGGCGTAAAGACGCAATAACTGCGTAGGTTCCCGGACGGCCGCCAGGCATTCCGGAATCAGCAATAGTTACCTGCCTGCCGGAAGATTTTGCTCGGGTGAGTTCGAATCGTCCAGTTGGTTCGAGGATGGCCTTACAGGACAAATCTAAGATTACAAGTATCTTACGATTAACTTCCGGTTTGGCATGTGGCTTGCTCTAGGGATAGTGCCGACGTTTGACCAACAGACGCAGGATTGTCCCAAGGAGCAAAGACATGATGATGAAATCCGGAAGTACTTTTGGCCTCTCAGTTCTCATCTTAGGTGGCGCTATGGGCATCACTGCACTTGCGCAGTCCAATGCCCCGACGATTCAGACCTCGACCAGCAACACCGCGACCACGACTGCCAATTCGGACAACATGAACCCGGGCGACAAGAGCACTTATGCCACAGGAAAGCCTCTGCAGACAGAGTCTAAGGAAGGCTTCTGGGGGCATATGAACCCGTTCGCCCGCAAGAAGTGGGTAAAGAGGCAGATCGATCCCATCAAGGACCGCGATAACGAACTCGATCAGCTTCAGGCAAAGAATGCAAATGACATCCGCGATGTCGACGCACGTTCCCAGGCCGGAATTCACAAGGCCATGGATGCCGCCAATACTGCCGACCAGCATGCGCAGGACGCGGCAAACCGCGCCAACTCCGCCCAGACTCTGGCAGGAACGGCCAGCACGCGCACCGACGCTCTGAACACGACGGTTGGCAATCTCGATCAGTATTCCAAGGTGGTTTCGGCTGCGGTTCCCTTTGCCCGCGGACGTACTGCTCTAGGCCCCCAGGGTAAGGCCAGCCTCGACGATCTCGCCACCAAGCTGGCGGGCGAGAAGGGATACATCGTTGAAGTAGAAGGATACAGCCGCGGCGGAATCCAGCAGTCGCAGGCCATGGCCAACGCGGTCGCCCGTTACCTGGTCGAAGAACACCAGGTGCCGATCTATCGCATCTATAAGACCGGCATGGGCAAGAACACGGCCCAGCCAGCAGATGGCGAAAAGGCGATTGTGAACGGCGTACAAGTCACGCTGCTCCACAACAGCCTCGCCAACATGAATGACACCTCGGCCCACAACGTTGCGCCCAGCACCCCCGGAGCAGCCCCGGCGCCGAGCGGAGTCAGCGCTCCCCCGGAGCAGTAGTCCTCCCCCCGGAGAGAGCGAGAGCTCTCTCCCCTAAGGGCGGTGAGCAGGATATTTCCTGTACCGCCCGCAAGTTTGCCGAGTAGCGGCGAAGATCGCACTCGCAAAAAACTCTCCTAACCAGAGAGAACCAAGGCAGATTGGCCCCTCATTGAGGGGCCGTTTTTTTGCTGAAAAATTGGGCGTTAGTTTCAGATCTGGGTCGAACTGACGGCCTGATGGACAGCTAAAAGCTGTTCAAGCACAGCCTTCAGCTTCTTGAGGTGTAGGGCATTAGCCCCGTCCGATTTGGCTTCGGAGGGATTGTCGTGGACTTCGAGGAAGACGCCATCGACCCCGGCTGCAACCGCTGCGCGTGCAAGCACAGGAATGAACTCAGGCTGGCCACCGCTGACGCCATTGCCTGCCGAGGGGGTCTGGACCGAATGGGTGCCGTCGAAGACCACGGGAGCAAATGCGCGCATGGTCGGCAGCGAGCGCATATCGACCACGAGGTTGTTGTAGCCGAAGCTGGCGCCGCGCTCGGTGAGCGAGACGCGAGGACAGCCGCTCTCACGCACCTTTTCGACCGCGTGGCGCATGTCCCAGGGGGCGACGAACTGCCCCTTTTTGATATTGATGGCGCGGTGGTTCGCTTGTGCGGCCTCAGCGGCGGCGATGAGCAGGTCGGTCTGGCGGCAGAGAAAAGCGGGAATCTGCAGGACGTCCACAGCCTCGGCCACCGGAGCGCAGTCCTCCGCGGTGTGGACGTCAGTGAGAACAGGTAGCCCGGTGCTCTCGCCGATGGCTCGAAGAATACGACAGCCTTCGGCAAGCCCGGGGCCACGAAAGCTCTTGATCGAGGTGCGGTTGGCCTTGTCATAGCTCGCTTTGAAGATGTAGGGAACGCGCAGATCGGAGGCGATGCGCTGGATTGCGTCGGCCATCTTGCGGGCGTGGGCTTCGGACTCGATGACGCAAGGGCCGGCGATAAGGAAGAGCTGTCCGCGGCCTACAGGGACATTGCCGATATCGAAGGGATGAGGCTGAGGGCTGGTCACAGGCTTATTTCATCACATCTAGCCATTGCAGACGTGGAGGCTACCTGCCACAAAGGCTGCTAGCTGTCTTTGCGATAGAGCAGGTTGCGCATCGCCTGCCTGCGCGCCTCGTTGGCCTCGGCGATGGTCTTGCGCTCGTCGGCGTCCATCCGCTGGCGGCTATCGCTGTCTGTAGATTCTTCAGGAGCGCTGCACTCCGGGCAACGATTTGCGAAACCGGGCTTGTCGGGCTTCAGTTCAAATTCTTCATTGCAGACGACGCAAACTTTGATCGGAAATGCCATACGTTTCTATGATACGACGCGTCTGCCGACAGTTCCACCGCGCTGGCCCTGTGGCTTTCGAACGGCAATTACGATCTCATTGCCCTACTGAAATGGCTGACGAAGTTGATCAGTAGCATGATGCGGGTTAGGATCGGTTTACTCGGGACTTGAAAATTTACTGGCGTATGACTGCGCCATTGTCGCCGAACGTCACCTCATATCGAGTACCGTCCGGTGTGCGGACCGCGGCAGTCGACGCTTCGCCACCGCCGGCAGGAAGGTAGTCGTAGGTGTAGACGCTGCCATCTGCCAAAACCTGGCGGATGATCCTGCCGTTCTGAAAATAATTAGTAATGAGGACAACGGGAGGGACGCTGGCATTGGGAGCGACGCTGAGGCTGAGTAAATTCTGTTGTTTGTCGTAGGTGTAGCTCAGAACTTCTCCCGACGGATAGGTAACGCTTGCGAGCTGACCCATGGAATTGTATTGATAAAGGAGACGTCGTCCGCGGCTGTCTACGATTTCAGTAATACGATTCCGTGTCCTAGGTTGAGAGTCGTAGCTGAGATGCAGCCAGTTGCCTCCCGTGGCGGAAAGGCTGGTTAGCCTGCGATCACTGTCCCGCTGCATAGTGAGAACTCCACCATTGCTGCTTCGGTATCCGTTCAGGTAGCAGAATTCGGAGTCAACGCAGGGCATGTAACTTTCAACCTCGCCATTGAAACGTCGGAGGTCGAAATGCGGCATGGGAGCTGTGCGCCAACGTAATGCGAGATTGCTGCCGGATGCGTCGCTATCGATCCATTTATTGAAGGCCAGCAACGAAAGCCAAGCGGGGGTACGCACGAGCGAAATATCGCCACTGCCGGCGTTCACGATCTTGATGTGGCGCATTTTGTCATTGGAGGTGAGATAGCGGTCATAGTTGTGACTGCCACTGATGCCGAATGCCTGCGGCATTAACCAGCGATTATTGGTTGCACGTTCAAAGCGGATGGGAACAGGACCGGGCAAATAGAAGTCTGTGTGTTTTTCAGTCAATAGACCGTAGCGCAGACGAAGTTCAATTCGCTCCTGAGCGATATTGGGTAGCGAGTTTGGAGCATCAATGTCGGCCTGCTCTTCATCCGGGGCCTCGGGATGTTCGCAAGGGCGAATGAAGTCACCGGCGGAAGATTTCAATCCTGTTTGTGCCGTGTAAATAAAGACAATACATGGGTCGGCGATGAACTCACCCCATGGAGAATGGGTAGGGCCAAGGTCTGTCTGATAGACATCATTCGTCGGAATGGAAGGATTTAAAGAAAAATATAGAAGGCTTCCGGGGTCATTGTTGAGGGGGAGATGCCAGAAAAGTACGGCGACATCCTTGAGGAGAATCCTTCGCATACGGTTCTGAAGTTCGGATTTTGAAGCTTTGTGTGAGGTCGTAAGTCGCCGCCAGAGGCTCGGAGAATCCTGTATTCCCGAAGACGAGATAATTGCGGTATGGTAACCGTCGCGCTGAGAGAATGTGGAACTCCATTTTTCGGTCGCGGAGTACATTTCAGCATCGGTAAAGCCGATCAACCAGGCGTTTGGGTCTGCCGCAAGAACGGGATGCTCACGTTTGATCTGGGCGTAAAGGCGTTCCGCAATATAACGATGGCGCGAGGAGTCCCAGGCCGAGGAGTCGAGAGCAGTGGGTAGGAGAATTTGTGTGTCGAGCGAATATTTGTCGCGGAGCCATTCCGCGAGATCTCCAACAGAGTAGGCATCGGTGTGTGGGCCAAGCTGGAGTAGATAGATTCTCCCGCTGCCGTGAAGTTGATCCAGTCGAGCGACTTCACCGTCGTGCTGCCAATCCGGAATATCGGAATGCCTGTGGCTGAAAAAGGCTGGATAAAAGGAAATGCAGAGATGGAGGACGGCAATCATAATCGCCGAAAGAATCCCGATCCACTCAAACGCATTTCGCTGTGCGATAGGGCGCTGTGGTGATATAGGCGAGGAATGCCATGAAGAGCTCGCGTAAGGCCCGGCGAACTGATCCTGCGCGTCCGGCGAATTAGAGTTCTTAAAACTTGAGTTCTCTGGGTAGTTCGGATCAACCGGCATACCCAAAGAGGCTAGTCGAGGCTCAGGCCAGTGAGAATGGCACGGAAGGTGTATTCGCCACGCCCATCACCAGTCATCAAAGCGGTGGCTTCTGTTCTGCCTGATGCTGCTGCGAGCCAGTGATGGCGGATTTCGAGAGCCGGTACAGTGTTTCGGGTCAAGGCTGGAGAGGATTGTGCATCCGCTGAAAGCTCGTCTCGATGCTAAAAGATTTTAGTCTTCATTCAGGAAATGGAAAAATAGCTTCTTCTTTCGTATTGAAATCGAAGCTTGTCAAAATCCAGCGCTGGTTCGATTTGTAGACGACGAATTTTGCGAAGACGGGCCCCTTTTCGAAATCCAGGATCAAATAAACGATCCGTGTCCGATGGCCAATTTCCTGGGTGCTTAGGACTTCAAAGAACTGATATGCACCGTAGAAGTCCTGGATTTGGCGCAGGCTGTTCGCCTGAGTAACAGCTTCCTTGCTTCCCTCGATGGGACTGTCCTTAATCCAGATTCGAATAGCTTCTTCAGGACCTTTGTCTTTGTATGCTTGCAAGCCGGAGAGAATGATAGGCGGCAGGCTGTCAATTACTTCTTTCCTGATTGGATCGGAGACCTGCGCAAATGTTAACTGCGGTAAGAAGAGAACGCACAAGCTAAGAAGCCACAATAGTTTACGCATTTCACCACCTTACAGAAGAATAGAACGAAGAAAAGGATTTTCGTCAACGCGGACTGCTACGCCCACGCATAGCTTCCTTTTGGGCAACTCCCTTCGTATTTCCCTAATCTTAAGTAGCGTAGATGCAGCAATTTGTATTACTTAGTTACACCAACAGGGTGAGAGAGCCATGAATAAAAAGTTCACTCACAAGGATAAAAACAAGATGCCCAATTCGTTCCGAACTCCCTTCCAGGTTGACGTAACCGCAGGAGGCTCTGAAGATCGATTACTGACAGGTACGATCGGCCTCGATGACATTTTGAACGGAGGTCTTCCCAAGGGCCATTTGTACCTTCTGGAGGGAGACCCAGGCACCGGAAAGACGACGCTCGCACTCCAGTTTTTGCTCGCAGGAGTAGCGAGGGGTGAAAGAGGGATGTACGTTACTCTCTCCGAGTCGAAACGGGAACTGGAGCAGGTAGCCCGTTCGCATGGCTGGTCTACCGATTCCATCACCATCTATGAAATGGTTCCTCCCGACGAGGACCTCAGCTCTGAGGCGCAGTACACCGTTTTTCATCCATCCGAAGTCGAACTTGCCGACACCATTACAGCCATCGTTAAACAGGTTGCAGCGGTCGATCCCGCACGCGTC
>Ga0207678_10004573_pt1 | contig 12447 bp, 8 predicted proteins | sample KBSC63metaG_FD_184319 | JGI IMG/M metagenome (GOLD analysis project Ga0207678, IMG submission 184319) | Corn rhizosphere microbial communities from Kellogg Biological Station, Michigan, USA - KBS C6-3 metaG (SPAdes) (version 2) | ecosystem: Host-associated > Plants > Roots > Rhizosphere > Soil ... | reverse complement strand
CCGGACTGAAGCCCGTGCGCGCAGGACGCTTCGTTGTTCACGGCGCGCATGATCGCGCCGGCCTGAAGGCAAACGACATCGGCATCGAGATCGAGGCTGCCCTCGCCTTCGGCACCGGTCATCACGGGACGACCCGCGGCTGTCTTCTCGCGCTTGATGATCTCACAAAACGCCGGCGCGCACTCAACGTGCTCGACATCGGCACCGGAACCGGCGTGCTCGCGATCGCGGCGGCACGATTGCTGCGCGCGCGTGTGACCGCCGGGGACATTGACTCCGTGGCCGTGCGTGCCGCTCGTGAAAATGCCAGGCAGAACCATGCGGCATCGATGATCAGCTTTGTTCGCGCGGCCGGTGTCGGCGCGCAGGTCATTCGCGAGCGCGGTCCCTACGATCTGGTATTTGCCAATATTTTGATGGGGCCGCTGACAAGGCTAGCGGTGCCCGTGCGCAAGCTCGCCGCTCCCGGGGCCCATGTCGTTTTGTCCGGCCTGCTGCCTTCTCATGCCAACGCCATCGTCAGCATCTATGGCGCCCAGGGCCTTGTGCTCAAACGGCGCATCCTCCTTGAGGGCTGGATTACGCTGGTGATGCGACGGCCCGCTGCTTCTGGGAAACCCAAAAAACAAAACCGCCCCGGGCGGGGACACCGGGGCGGTTTCGCGGGCCAGACGGCTGTTGTCAGCCGCTGAACGGCATCTTGTCGACGGTATTGATCAACCGATTGCCGCGTTCGTCGAGCGTGTAGGGCAGCAAGTGCGCGTGCCTGGAAATCTCGCGATGGACGCTCTGAAGACGTGACTCTACGAGCGCATCCATGAAGCGGGCGAACAGGCCTTTGCGCGGCGCAGCGGCTTTCGCGCGCTCAGCGATTTTGGCGGTTGGAATTCGGTGAGTGCCATAAGTGACAGCAACCATTGTAAGTCTCCTTCTCAAATCAAAGCATCGGCAAACGTTACGTTTCTCGCTTCCGACTATTGCAGTGCAATATATTCGTGAGTCGGCCCGCCACCACGCGCGACCCTGCATGGTTGCTGTGTAATTCCGGCATGAATCGACTAATCATATGCCGAGATTGATGGCACCGATGCACCAGATTGATGCATCGCACAAATCAGGATTTCTGTGCTCGATTTGCGGCCGAAAGGGCCTCCTTTACGAAAGAAATCTTCACAATCTTCGGGCAGCGTTTGCTCAAAGCACGTGCGACGCTTTCGCATGCCTGCATTGCTAGGCCCGCGTGGCGCGCTAGAGTCGATTTTGATGTTCGAGGCCCGCTTTCAATCATTCGACGATTCGAGCGAACGCGCGCAAAGCGCGGCACGCGTCGCCGCGTTGCGCGGCGAGCTCAAGCGGCGCGGCCTCGACGGCTTTGTGGTGCCGCGGGCCGACCGCCAGCAGAACGAATATCTGCCGGCAAGCGAAGAACGACTGGCCTGGCTGACGGGATTTACCGGCTCGGCCGGCGCCGCCGTCGTCCTCGCCGACCGCGCGGCGCTGTTCGCCGACGGGCGCTATTCGGTGCAGGCGGCGACCCAGGTCGACGGCAAGATCTTCTCGATCGAGCATCTTGTGGAGCACCCGCCCGAGCAGTGGCTCGAACAGAATCTGGGCAAAGGTGCGAAGCTCGGCTACGACCCCTGGCTTCACACCAGCGACCAGGTTGAGAAACTGCGGAAGGCCGCCGCCAGCGCCGGCGCGGAACTCGTCGCGGTCGACCGCAATCCGATTGACGCGCTTTGGCACGACCGTCCCGCTCCGCCAGCGGGCGCCGCAACTTTGCGCGAACTCAAACTCGCCGGCGAAGCCGCACCGGACAAGCTCAAGCGCATCCGCGTCGAATTAAAGAAAATCCGCGCCGACGCCCTGCTTGTGTCCGATCCGCAGAATGTCGCCTGGGCTTTCAACATCCGTGGCGCGGACGTGACTCACACACCGTTGGCGCTTGCTTTTGCGCTGATCCCGCAGGACGGGCGGCCATCGCTTTATATCGAAGCGGCCAAACTCAACAATCAGGTGCGTCATGCAATCGAGGAATTCAGCGATGTCCGGGTGCCGGAAGACCTCCCCCCCGACCTCGGCAAATTGAATGGCAAAGTCGTCCGGCTCGACCAGGCAAGCGCGTCAGACGCACTCACGCGCCTGCTGACCGACACCGGTGGCAAACTTCAACGCGGCACCGATCCGATCGCTTTGCTGAAAGCTACGAAGAATCATGCCGAGATCGTCGGCAGCCGCGCGGCACACAAGCGCGATGGCGTCGCCATGGCGCGTTTTCTCGCCTGGTTCGACAAGGAGGCTCCGTCGGGCAAGCTCACTGAAATCGATGCGGTCGCCGCGCTCGAGAGCTTCCGCCGCGACACGGGAGCGCTCAAGGACATTTCCTTTCCGACCATCGCCGGCGCCGGACCGAACGGCGCAATCGTACACTACCGGGTGACGCGCTCGTCCAACCGCCGCATCGGCACCAACGAATTGTTCCTGATCGATTCCGGGGCTCAGTATGAGGACGGTACGACCGACATAACGCGGACTGTCATTGTCGGCGAGCCGAGCGAGGAGATGCGCGATCGCTTTACGCGGGTGCTCAAAGGCCATATCGCGATAGCAACCGCGGTCTTTCCGGAAAACACCAGCGGCGCACAGCTCGACCCGCTTGCCCGCACGGCACTCTGGCAGGCCGGCCTCGATTTCGACCACGGCACCGGACATGGCGTCGGCAGTTATCTGTCGGTGCACGAGGGCCCGGCACGAATATCGAAATTGGGGACCGTCGCACTCCGGCGCGGGATGATCCTGTCGAACGAGCCGGGCTACTACAAAACAGCCGCCTACGGCATTCGCATCGAAAACCTGGTCCTTGTGATCGCCGCGCCCGAGCCTGTTGGCGCCGAAAAGCCTCTCAATGCCTTCGAGACGCTCACGCTTGCGCCGATCGACCGGCGGCTGATCGAAACGCGAATGCTGACGACGAAGGAACGCATCTGGCTCGACAGCTACCACGCGCGCGTGCACGAGGTCATCGGCCCTCTGGTCGACAAGCCGACGCGGACGTGGCTCACCGCGGCGACGCGGTCGTTGCCATAAGGGGGCCTCCGGTCATGGCCCTATAACCATTGTCCAATAATAGACGCCATCGCGTCCAACCGCGTGCGCAACGGCTTTGCACCCCGTGAGGCGCATGTTGGCGGCGTGACCCGGCGAAGCCCACCACAATGCAACCGCCGCGCTTCGTGTTTTCACGCCTGCGGCTACATTTTCGGCGCGCGCGCCACGGCGCGCACGGTCCATGAACCCCGCATGATCCATCGCGCCGCGCCGCGCCATGTCGTTGGAATGTTCCTGCGCCAGCTTCTGCACCGTGGCGCAGCTTGCCCGAGCCTCAACGATTGCGAGCAGCAGCACGATCGCGATGATGGCGGGCTTTAGTAGCGGCACAGCTATGGAACGTGAGCCGTCGGCTCTGACCTCTGCCCTAGGTCGACCGCTGCACAGATGGCGTTGGCCACGTCTAGTTCCAGACTATGCTCTGTTACCGCTACCCGACCGCAGGCAACACATAAAAATAACGGAATTGCGTTCTCTGCGTCATGGTCGATACAGCATGTCATGTGCGCTTGTCCTATGCAGTTGGGTCTCGGAAGCACGCATAACAACCCTCTTCGTATAGCCGATATGGTTAACGCTTCCTTAACGCATTTCAACGAGCGTTTTTGCGCTCAGATTTTCGCCAACCGGCACCCTCCGCTTTGGCTCACAGGCGGACACACCCAAAACAGAAAGGTCGCCTCACGGGCGACCTCTCTGAATTTCACATTGTCGTCGCAGTCACGCAGCGTGTGATGCTGCTTTCTTCTTCCTACGCCAACCGAGCAAGCCTAAAGCAATTACCTCCGAAAGAGGACATGGACCGATCAAACGGAATGTCTGCTTTGGGCCAATAGCGGACATTCCGCCATTCATTCGAATCGCCAAATCAGGCGAGTAACGTCAGAGGTTCGTCGAGCCTGAGGAAACATCTTGGCGAGCGCGCGATTGGTTCGAAATTTGCCATTGCGGTCCTGTCGAAAGCAGTTATTCCTCCTGCGGCACTTAGAGATCGGTGAGGCAAAGAAATGATAATCGGCGATACGGATAGAGAACTCCTGCTGGCTCTGAATTCGTTCGTTGGACGCCATGCGCTATCCGATAAAATTCTGACCGGTCTTGCTAATAACGAGCTAATCAGAGGCTTTCCAATATTCTTCTCTTTGGTTGCGCTATGGTTTTCTGTCGAGAGCATAGAACGGCGTAGCCGGATGCTAACCGGGCTGCTTGCAACCTGTGTGGCCACAGTTCTGTCGGTTTGGTTGCAGTATCACATCACTCCCCACATACGCCCGTTCTTGGACCCGGCGTTTCATTTAAATATCATTGATCCCCGAGTGACCAACAATTTTGGGCGTCTAGGCTCGTTTCCTAGCGACACGGCGACACTGTATTTTTCTCTGGCCACCGTAGTCCTCCTGGAGAACCGGCTGGCCGGTTCACTTTGCTTTTTTTGGGCATTGGTGACCGTTGGCATCGGTCGCGTCGCATTTGGTTGGCACTATCCAAGCGATATCGTTGGCTCTTTGGTTTTAGGGCCGGGATGCGTCTATTTGTTCAACAACATTCCATACCTTAAGACGCTCTTTCAGCGTGCGCTTAAGTTATTTGAAGGTCGTATGTATATTGTGCATGCGCTCTTATTCATTTTTTTGGCGGACGCATATAATTTGTTCGATAGTCTGCAAAGTATCGCTAAAACAATTGTCGCTTTTTTTTGAGGTGAAACAACTCGCGGTCCTTTCGAGGTGTGCATTGAAAAAATAGGCCTTGCAATAAGTAGCGCAAACGGCGCTGAGAAGAGGCCTAACTTGGCGAGGAGGCAATCGGCTCAAGCTCAGTCGATCAGCGCGAGACGAGTTTCAACCATTCGTCTTCGGTCAGCACCGTCACGCCAAACTTCTTGGCGTCGGCAAGCTTCGACCCCGCGCCCGGGCCGGCAACAACATAGTCGGTCTTTTTCGAAACGGAGCCTGCGGCCTTTGCACCCAGGCGCTCGGCCTGGGCCTTGGCCTCCTCGCGCGTCATTTTTTCCAGTGCGCCCGTAAACACCACGGTCTTGCCGGCGATGGCCGTGTCCTTTTTAGGCTTCTCCGCGTCGAGAATTTTTACCTCTTTGGTCAAACGCTCGACGATCCCGCGATTGTGGCTTTCGCCGAAATAGGCCGCGACGGCACGGATCACCGTGTCACCGATCTGGTCCAAGGCATCCATCTCGGCAATGGTCTCTTCATCGCCTTTGGTGACCTTCAATCCGGCTTCATGGAAGGCCTTCCATGAACCGTAGCCGCGCGCGAGCGCGAGCGCGGTCGTTTCGCCGACCTGACGGATGCCTAGCGCATAGATGAAACGGTCGAGCGCGATCGAGCGCCGGGCCTCGATCGCACTAAAGAGATTGCGCACGGACGTTTCGCCGAACCCTTCCAGCTCAAGCAACTCGCTCCTGTGCTTCCTCTCCAATGTGAAGATATCGGCGGGCTCCTTCACCCACTCTTTTTCAAAGAACAGTTCGATCTGCTTCTCGCCCAGGCCTTCGATATCGAAGGCCCGACGCGAGACGAACAACATCAGATGCTGGACCTTCTGATAGGGACAGGCGAATTCGCCAGTGCAACGCGTTCGTGCGCCCTCTTCGCCGGTCGCGGTTTCCTCGCGGACGAGGTCCGTGTGGAGAAAACACGGGCATTTCTTCGGAAAGTGATAGGGCTTGGCATTCTTCGGACGCTTGTCGATGACGACGTCCACGACCTGCGGAATGACGTCTCCAGCACGCTGAACGATTACGGTGTCGCCGATGCGGATATCGCGACCGTCCCGCAATGGCTCGCCGTCGCCACCAATGCCCTTGATGTAGTCTTCATTGTGCAGGGTAACATTCTGCACGATCACACCGCCCACTCCGACGGGATCAAGTTTGCCGACGGGCGTAAGCGCTCCGGTCCGGCCAACTTGAATCTCGATATCCTTGAGTATGGTGATCGCGCGTTCGGCCGGAAATTTATGCGCGATTCCCCAGCGCGGCGTGCGCGAGACAAAACCAAGTCGCTCCTGCCAATCGATACGGTCGACCTTGTAGACAACACCATCGATGTCGTAGTCGAGCTCGGCGCGCTCTTCCTCGATCTTGCGATGGAAGGCGATGAGTTCCTCGGTCGTGCGGCACAGTTTCGTGAGCGGGTTCGTCTTGAACCCGCACGCTTCAAACCACTTGATCATGCCCGACTGGGTGTCGGCCGGCATCGCACTCATCTCGCCCCAGGCATAGGCGAAGAAGCCGAGAGGCCGTGAGGCCGTAACCTTCGGATCTTTCTGTCGCAACGAGCCGGCGGCGGAATTGCGTGGATTGGCGAAGATGGTATCTCCGGCCGCCTTCTGTCGTTCGTTGAGCGCAAGAAACGCATGCTTGGTCATATAGACCTCGCCGCGCACTTCGCAGATGTCCGGTACATTGCGGCCCTTGAGCTTTTTCGGCACATCCTCAAGCGTGCGGATGTTGGCGGTGACGTCCTCGCCCTCCGCGCCGTCGCCGCGGGTTGCGGCCGTGACAAGTTCGCCGCCCTCGTAGCGTAGCGACATCGAGAGGCCGTCGATTTTCGGTTCGGCACTGAACGCGAGCTTTTCATCCTCACCCAATTTCAGGAACCGGCGGATGCGCATGACGAAGTCGACGACGTCCTGCTCGGCGAAGGCGTTGTCGAGCGAAAGCATCGGCAGCGCGTGCCGGACCTTCTTGAACTTGCCCGTCGGGGCCGCGCCAACTCTCTTCGATGGTGAATCCGTCCGGACGAGATCGGGAAAACGCGCCTCGATGGCAGCGTTGCGCTGACGCAAGGCGTCGTATTCGGCGTCCGTTACGGTCGGCGCGTCCTCTTGGTAGTAGCGCTTGTCATGCGCGGCAATTTCGGTCGCAAGCCGCTTGAGCTCGGCTTTGGCCTGCGCTTCCGTGAGCTTGGCAGGATCGATTTTCAGCGCATCGCGACTTGGCATGCACGGACTATATCAACTCGCGGCCTTGATCAGCCTCTCGGCAGCGGCGCGGGCTTCGTTGGTGATCTCGGCGCCAGCGAGCATGCGGGCGATCTCCTCGCGCCGGCGTTCTGATGCCAGTTCGGTCACCCGGGTAGCCACCCGTTTTCCCTTCTCCAGCGCATCCTTGGTAATGAGATAGTGGCGGTCGGCGCGCGCCGCTACCTGCGGCGCGTGCGTCACCGCGAGCACCTGCACGCCGCGGCCAAGTTTTGCCAGCCGCATGCCGATGGCGTCGGCAACGGCGCCACCGACGCCAGTGTCGATTTCGTCAAAGACGAGCGTGGGCGCCGAACCGCGGTCGGCAAGAACCACTTTCAGTGCCAGGAGAAAACGCGCCAGCTCGCCCCCCGACGCAACCCGCATCAGCGGCCCCGGCCGCGTTCCCGGATTGGTCTGCACCCAGAACTCGACCCGGTCGATGCCATGCGGCCCGGCGGCGCCCGCATCGCTTTCGACCGCGGTTGAGAATTTCGCGCGATCGAGCTTGAGCGGCTTGAGCTCGCCGTTGACGGCCTTGTCGAGCGCCGCAGCGGCTTTGGCACGTGACTGCGAAAGAACCTGCGCCGCGGACCTGTAGGCGGCGTCAGCCTGTGTTGCGGCGGCTTCCAAGGACTTGAGCTTTTCTTCGCCGGCATCGATCAGCGCAATATCGCCGTTGTACTTTTGCGCCAGCGCCGCGAGTTCATCGACGGGAACGTTGTATTTCCGGCCGGCGGCGCGCAGGCCGAACAGCCGTTCCTCGATGCGCTCGAGCTCGGCCGGATCGAAATCCGCCGTGCGCAGCGCGGCTTCAAGATGGCCGCGCGTGTCATCGAGCGCCGTCAGAGCGGCATCAAGCGCCTTGATGGTCGGCTCGATCAGCCCCGGCGCCTGAGCGACGCGTCGTTCGAGTCGCCGGATCACGCCCGAGAGGGCCGGCACGCTGGAGTCGGTGCCGGCAATGACATCGTGCGCGCTGCGCAGGTCTTCCGCCACCTTCTCGGCCTGCATCATCGCGGTACGACGGTCGGCGAGTGCGGTCTCTTCACCGGTCTGCGGTGCAAGCTTGTTGAGTTCATCGACGGCATGACGCAACCAATCGCTCTCGCGTTTGGCCCGTTCGACTTCGGCACGATGGGCATCGGCGGCGGCTTGCGCCTCACGCCTGGCTTCCCACAGTGTCGCGACATTTTCCGCCCGCTCCTCCAGGCCCCCGAAGGCGTCGAGCAGGCGCCGGTGAGTGCCCGCATCGACCAGGGCGCGCTCATCGTGCTGGCCATGAATTTCGACCAATGCACTTCCGACTTGCTTCAACACCTGCACGGTCACCGGCTGGTCGTTGACGAACGCGCGCGTTCTCCCGTCGGCGAACTGGACGCGGCGGAGGATCAATTCATCTTCGGCGGGGATGTCGTCGGCCGCGAGCAACGCCCGCGCCGGATGGTCGCGCGCAACATCGAACACGGCGGTAACCTGGCCTTGCTCGACGCCTTGTCGGACGAGCGATTGATCTCCGCGGCCACCCAGGGCCAAAGCGAAGGCATCGAGCAGGATCGACTTGCCGGCGCCGGTTTCACCGGTCAACACGGCAAGCCGGTCGGCGAAATCGATATCGAGGCGGTCGATCAACACGATGTCGCGGATCGAGAGTCGGGAGAGCATGGCGCCTTCACTGTCCTGGCAGTCATCGTGCCCGGCCTCGCGCCGGGCATTCACGCCTTACAGATTCTGCATAATCAAAGACGCAGACGGTCGGGACAAGCCCGACCGCGATCGTGTGGGTAAGTCTTACAGGCGGACCACTAGCCCAGCCCGAAATTCTTGAATGCCTTGCTGATCCAGGATCCCGTGTTCTCGGTGGGCTCACCGCCGCCGGTCTTCAGCAGTGCATAAGCATGTTTGTACCACGTGCTGTCGGGGAAATTGTGCCCAAGGACAGCGGCGGCGGTTTGCGCCTCATCGACGATGCCAAGCGCCATATAAGATTCCGTCAGGCGCATCAGCGCCTCTTCGACGTGGCGCGTCGTCTGATACTTGGTGACGACCACTTTGAATCGGTTGATCGCCCCTGTGTAGTCCTTCTTGGTCAGATAGTAGCGGCCGATTTCCATTTCTTTGCCGGCAAGCTGGTCGCGCGCAACCTCGATTTTCTTTTTGGCGCTGATCGAATATTCGCTACCGGGATATTTCCTGATGACCTCGTCAAGTGCGGCCAGAGCCTTCTCGGTGCGTGCCTGGTCGCGCGTGATGTCCGGAATTTCGTCAAAGTAGGACGAGCCGATCAGGAATTGCGCATAGGCGGCATCGGCTCCGCCGGGATGCAGCGTGATATAGCGCTTCGCCGAATTGACGCAGTCGTCGTATTCCCCGGCCTGGTAGTAGGCGTACGACGACATGATGAGCGATTTGCGCGCCCACTCCGAGTATGGGTGCTGGCGGTCGACTTCCTCGAATTTCTTGACCGCTTGCTTGGGATCCTGCTTTGCGTTGAGAAGGTAGAGTCCCTCGTTGTAGAGCCGGTCGGCGGGCTCATCCGAGGCGGCTTCCTCCTTCTTCGAGAACATATCGAAACTGCTGCAGGCGCCCAGGCTGCCCGCCAAAAGAGCGATCGCGCAAACACGGGCAATCGGCATCCATCCGCCACGCAGAGACGTCCCCTGGGGCATGATTCTGGCTACGAAAGTCTTGAACACGAACGCATCCACGCGAAGTTGCTTCCCCGAAAAGGCGGCTTCGCAAAAGAGCTTTGCGCTGCGCGACGATCCGCGCCGGTTTATCCGAAAACAACCCGTTTAGCCATGCGACTAAGCCGACATTCGGCCCGGATTAAGGCGAAGGTAAAGCCAAAATCCTCAGGTTTTCAGGATACTTCCGGCCCATAAGCCGGAGCCACCAATCCGGTGACGACATCGGCATGGCCTCGCGCGCGGCGCACTGGTTCCGCGGCCGCCTCAACAACCCGCCATGCCCTGGGATCGGCCATCAGCGCAGAAAGGACGGCGTGATTGAGCTTATGGCCACCACGGATGGTCTTGTAGGTGGCAAGCAGAGGCTGGCCAGCGAGCGCCAAGTCCCCGATGGCGTCGAGGACCTTATGGCGAACGAATTCGTCGCTAAACCGCAGGCCATCAGGATTGAGCACGCGGTCTTCGCTCACAACAAGGGTGTTCTCGAACGACGCCCCGAGCGCATAGCCGGCGGTCCACAATTTGGTGACGTCGCGCATGAAGCCGAAAGTCCGAGCGCGCGCGATTTCGCGACGGAACGTATCGGGCTCAACATCGAGCGAGAGGGCCTGGCGGCCGATCAAAGGATGATCGAACTCGATCTCCGCCTCGACCCGGAAGCCATGCTGGTTGGGCCGCAATTCGCCATAGGCACCGTCCTTGGCCACGGTAATCGGCTTGACCACCTCGATGTAGCGGCGCGGCAGCGCGCGCGCCGTAAGCCCGGCCTGATCGATCGCATCGACGAAGGCCGCGGCACTGCCATCCATGATCGGGACTTCCGGACCGTCGATCTCGACGACCACGTTGTCGACATACAGGCCACGAAGTGCGGCCAGAAGGTGCTCGGCTGTGGAGCAGAGCGGACCCTTGGCGTCGCCAAGGACAGTGGCAAATTCGGTAGCGGTGACCGCCCGCACATCGGCGCGGATTTCGCGCTCGACGGAGCCGTCGGACGAGATGCGTTGGAAGATGATGCCGCTGTCATCGCCAGCAGGATTGAGCGTAAGCGTAACGGGAAGACCGGAATGAACGCCAATGCCGGAAACGGCAACCTGATGGCGGAGCGTTGTTTGCTTAGCGCCCTTCATCGACAAATTTCCCGCCGGCCCATTTCAGGACACCGAGCGGCCCCATCCCCGTGACCCCAAGGGGTCACATTTCTGCCTTTAGTCCCAACCGCCAGGTAGCGTCAGCGGCAATCCCCTAAGGACCGAAAGTCCTTTTGACTGCTGAAACTTAGGCAATAGCCGGCCCTTCTCCAACTCACGCTTTCTTACCGACTGTTACTCTTTTTTGCCGCATTTAACGGCCGGCCGGGAGCCATTCCACAATCCGGCTGGTTGCGGAGTACGCACTGACGCAAGGCAAGTCTATGTGCAACTCGGCTGCGGCGAATAAAACCGCAGAAATACTATTCGTTTCAATAACTTGACTTACAAACGCGCTGTTGAGAGACGACCCCGCTGTCGTCCTGAAAGCGGGGTCGCCGGTATTTAGCTGGCCATCAGTTGGCCTGACGGCGCAGGAAAGCCGGGATATCGAGTTGATCCTCGTCCTGCGAATTATGCACAGGGGCTGACCGACCATGGGTATCGAGACCCTGTGGGGCCGCCCGGCGGGCATATTCAGATACCGGATCCGCTGGCCGGCCTTCCGGCTGGCGAGCCGTCGGACGCTGCGGCGGACGCTCGAATTGCGGCATGGGTCGAGGCGCCCGAGGCATCGCCGCCGTAGGCGGCGCATCCCCTTCCGCCTTGCGGCCCAAGCCAACCGAAGCGAGCCGTTGCATCAACGTCATCCGGCGCTTCTCCGGATGATCGTCGGTGCGTTCGCCGCGTTGCGCCCGGATTTCGTTCTGCGCCGGTATCGGAAGCTCGTCCACACGCGGCATGCGAGGCGTGCGCGCGTAGCGCTCCGGCGCCGGCGGAATGTAGGCGGCCGGCATCTGAGGCTCCGCGGCGGGCGTCTCGTTTTGCGTCGGCTCGAACAGTGACGGCTTGACCGGCATTGGCCGGATTGAAACGTCCTCGATCGACTGTGGCAGGATCGCCGCGGCGACGGCTGCGTGTGCAGCGGATTCAAGCGATGGCGGTGCGTGTGTCACCGGCGTCGGAGCGCGCTCGATACGATCGGTGAGTCGACGGTCGGTGCGGATCTTGCCGGCAAGCTCCTTGAGCGCGCTTTCCGCCGGCTGCGCGTGACGCGCCGTGTTCGCGCTGTCGATGCCGGTCGCCACGACTGACACCCGAATGATTCCCTCAAGGCTTTCGTCGAAGGTCGCGCCGACAATGATGTTGGCGTCCTGATCAACTTCTTCGCGAATCCGCGTGGCGGCTTCGTCGACCTCGTAAAGCGTGAGGTCCTTTCCGCCCGTGATCGAGATCAGCAGACCCTTGGCGCCCTTCATCGAAGCATCATCGATCAGCGGATTGGAGATCGCAGCCTCGGCTGCGGTCAGCGCCCGTTTCTCGCCGGATGCTTCGCCCGTGCCCATCATCGCCTTGCCCATTTCGCGCATGACCGCGCGCACGTCGGCAAAGTCGAGATTGATAAGTCCTTCCTTGACCATCAGGTCCGTGATGCAGGCCACGCCCGAATAGAGAACCTGGTCGGCCATCGCAAA
>Ga0207678_10004571_pt1 | contig 12450 bp, 12 predicted proteins | sample KBSC63metaG_FD_184319 | JGI IMG/M metagenome (GOLD analysis project Ga0207678, IMG submission 184319) | Corn rhizosphere microbial communities from Kellogg Biological Station, Michigan, USA - KBS C6-3 metaG (SPAdes) (version 2) | ecosystem: Host-associated > Plants > Roots > Rhizosphere > Soil ... | reverse complement strand
AGGCTGGCGGCGCGGGGCTGTAGCTCAGATGGGAGAGCGCTGCAATCGCACTGCAGAGGTCAGGGGTTCGATTCCCCTCAGCTCCACCAGCCTGCATTTCTCGCGCCTGGCGAGCGATGGACCAGGATCGCTGGAGGGCCCGCCTGCGCATGAAAGGCAACCTTCGACTTGCCGGGCTGCTGTTGTTGAGCGCGGCTGCGCCTGCCGTCGCAGGGCCTCCCTATCTCACCGACGATCCGGCGCCGACTGACACCGCGCATTGGGAGATTTATGCCTTCACCGCCGGTGACGGGAGGCATTCCACGCTCGATGGCGAGGCGGGACTCGATCTCAACTACGGTCCGGTGAAGAACCTCCAGTTGACGGCAACGCTGCCGCTCGGTTTCTCGCACGAACCGGGTAAGGCATGGAGCATTGGCACGGGAGATGTAGAGGTTGGCGTCAAGTACCGATTCCTGAATGACGAAAGGAGCGGCATCTCGGCGGCAATTTTTCCGCGTGCGATCCTGCCGACTTCGACTCTCGCGAGTAGCGAGGGAGTCCGGGTCTTGCTTCCCGTATGGATTGGCAAGGATTTCGCCGGCGGGACCAGCCTGTTCGGAGGCGGCGGTTATGAGATCAATCCTGGGTCCGGGAACCGCAACTTCTGGCAGGCAGCAATCGCCTTGACTCACGATGTCAGCGACAGGCTTTCGGTGGGAGCGGAGGTCGCCCGCCAAGGTCCGGATACGATCGACGCCACGGCCCAGACCCGCGCCGGTGTGGGGTCGATCGTCAAGCTGTTCCGTCACGAGGCGCTGCTGGTTTCCGGCGGGCCGACGTGGACCGACCGCAAGATCGGCTACCACGTCTACGCGGCGCTCGGGCTGTTCTTCTAGGGCGCGACGACCAGCACCCGGAACGTGCCGGGCACAGCCTTGGGCCGCTCCCCCGGCTGGGCAGGAGCGAGAGTCGCGGCGGGCAAATAGGCTCGGCCGGTCGATGGATCGACAGCAATCGTTCGTGCGCTCGCAGCGGTTGGCGCTTGGCCGACGACGGAAGGCTTCGCACCCAGCTGGATGACGGTGATATTGCCGTCGCGCCCGGCAGGAACGAGCACCACTTTGCGAACCGGATCGAAAGCGGCGCCGTCGGCTCCCCTGCCGATCGTCAGCGATGCGATCCGTGTTCCGTCCGGCCTCGATACGATTGCCACTCCATTGCCGCAGGCGGACAGGATTTCGTTCGCGCGGGGATCGACGACAATGCCCGTTGGTCCGTCGCAACCTTCGAGCGGAAAGCGCTTCACCACTTTGCGGGCGCGAGTGTCGAGCACCGCGATCTCATTCTTGTCCTCAACGTTGACGAACAGCCTTCCCTGGCCGTCGCTCGCCGCGAATTCTAGCGAGCCGCCGACAGGTACGGTCGCCAGAACCTTCGTGCTCGCCGGATCCACGACGGTCGCATCGCCGCTACCGGGATCCATGATCCAGACGGTGCGCGTTGCCGGGTCATAGGCGGCGGCGTCCGGATTCCTGCCGGTGGGAACGGTCGCGCGAACGCGCCCCGTGCGTCCATCGAACAGGAACGCATTATTGGTTTCGCCATTGGTCGACAGGACATCATGGGTGCCTGGAATTGCCAGTGCGGCGTGGATTCGTTGTCCAGCAACCAGCCTGTCGATCGTCTTTCCGGTGCGAAGATCGAAGGCGCTCACCCGATCGCCGTGCGCGACGTAGAGACGCCGGTCGGCCGCCGAAACGCTGAGCAGGTCCCATCCGCCATCGCCGGCGGGAAGCTGTGCAACGACATGGTAGGAAGCCTGCTTTCCCGATGCCGGCGGCGCGATGACGATCGCCAGCATCGCGACGAACCACTCTGCGCGCATCGCTGTCTCCTGGGCCCTATCAATAGCAGCCCCGGCGGTTCGCGCGAATTACATCATTGCAATGTCAGCGAGTCGGTGTGGCCGATCGACTGGCCGTAATCGAGGATCGAGAGATGCTTGCAGTCGGCTGCCATCGTCGCGACGGCGTCGTCGCTGGGCGGCGCGAGGTCGGTGAGGTTCGGGTGCCGCCTCGCCAGGAGGTCCCACGCCCGGCTCCGTTCCGCCAGGTCGGTGATCTCGTGAACCGTGCAACCCGCGTAGACAGCCTTGATGTCGCTTAGCTCGACAGGCTCGTGTCCGACCGTGATCGCCACGCGATTGTTGTGGACCATATTGGCGAACTTCTGGCTCGTCCGATACGTCAGGAAGTAAATGCGGAATCCGTCGTTCGCATAGCCGACGATGGTCGCCTGGGGCCAGCCGTCAGGCCGTACCGTCGCGATCGTCATGATCCGGTTGGCGTTCAGGATGGTGATTGCCGGCTGCTCCATTTTTGGACCTCCCTTCCTGACGATGCGATTGGGTTCCGACCGGGATCTTCACAAGCTGAAGCTCAGCGCAATGGACGCGACATGATCGTCGGTGTCCGGGCCGTTCGGGACCAAGGTGTGCTGGTTGAGATAGCCAGCCTCCGCGCTCAGGCTCTTTGCCAGCGGTATCGAAAATCCGACAAAAGTCCGGACTCGGTCGAGCCCGCTCTTCCGCTGGAAGGCCGTCGTGTTGAGGTTGAAAAACGGCTCTACGCTAACCACGACTGCGGTGCGGCCGCCCTTGTGCAGCGGCAGGGCATATTTGAGATACGGTCGCACGCGCCAGCCGGTGCCATCCAACCCGTCTCGCCAGCGCTGTTCCATCCGCATCCGGCCGCTCAGCTTGCCGCCGCCGACCTCTGCCAGAGTGTCGACGGTCACCTGCTCCCTGGCCCGGTGCTCCATGACGGTGAAGTCGCCGGCCGAATATTGCGGATCGTGGGTGTAGCCTCCCCAGACCGTGACACCCTTGTCCACGCGATAGCCGAGAAGAGTGTTGCTCTCTACCTCGTAGAGCCCATTGCGATTGTCGCTGAAGCGGACGGTGATTTCCTGCGAAAGGCGCCAGTGATCCGACAGCTTTGCGGTTACGCTCCCGCCCGCCCACAGCTGCGAATCGTCCGCTGCCGACGCCGGAGTCGCGATGACCGCGACCGCCGCCGCGGCAGCGCAATGCAGAAGTGGCTTCGGCAGTATCATGACTCAGTCGATCATCGCCGAAATGACAGCAATCGCAATGCCGAAACAGAAGATCAGCGCAGGAAGGAGCAGAACCAGGACCGTCGCCTCTCCGGCGCTCGACCGGCCAGTCGCGGTCTGAATGCCGCGACTACGGAAGTCAGCCCAGCTGAGCGCCTTCTTTCCCGACGGAGCCATCGCCGGCAAGATCGCCGGGACGGCAAAGAAGGCGGCGATAAAGGCGAAGATTACGCCGTAGACGACTGCCATCTGCCCGCCCCGGAGAGCCAGGCTCAGCACGCCGATGAACCCGGCGAACAGCGCCGCCATTGCGACATACACGCTGGACGGAAGCTCGAAACTCTGGTCGTCGCAGGCACGCGCGGCCGGAGCTTCGACGATTTCGTCGCTGCGAATCAGGACTTCGGAATTAAGCCGGCTGGTCATTCAATCCCCCATTCACTTGGAACGGGCGCAAATGACCTGCCGGCAGCGCGAGCGGCTATCCGTAGTTTTCCGGGGATGGAAGGTCCTGAGCGGCGAACGCGATTCGAAGCGCTTCGGACAGGCTCCGGACGCCAAGCTTGCTCATCACGTTGGCACGATGAATTTCGACGGTGCGGGGGCTGATTCCGAGATCGTAGGCGATCGTCTTGTTCGGCAGTCCCTTGGCCAGGCCGTCGAGGACCTCGCGCTCGCGGGGGGTCAGCGCCTGCAGCCGGACGATCGCTTCATCGGCCCGGTCCTGCGTCGCGCCCGATCGCTTGAGGCGCTCCATCGCATGCTCGATGCCAGACAGCAGGACGGCCTTCTCAAACGGCTTTTCGATGAAGTCGACGGCGCCAGCTTTCATCGCCTGGACGGCAAGACTGACGTCGCCGTGACCGGTCATGATGATCACTGGGAGACCGACCCCTTTTTCCCGCAGGGCCTTTTGCACTTCGAGACCGTCCATGCCGGGCATCCGGATGTCGAGAAGGATGCATCCGGTTTCGAGGCCGCCTGCCGCCTTCATCAGCTCGATTCCGCTTTCGTACGTTCGCACGTTGAAGCCGGATGTCTTGAGCATGAAACCGACCGAGCGGCGAATGGCCTCATCGTCATCGACAAGATGGACAAGGCGCAGCTGCTCGTCACTCATGATTTTGCCTCTCCTGTTGGCAGTGTGAAGTGAAAGGCGGTGCCTTGCGCCTTCGCTGGCTCCGCCCAGATCCGGCCGCCATGCGCCTGGACGATCGTCCGGCAGATCGACAGGCCGATGCCCATTCCATTCGCCTTCGAGGTCACGAATGGCTGGAACAGCTGCGGCGCAACGGTCGGCGAAATGCCGGCGCCGGTGTCCTCGATCGTGACCTCAACGAAGCCCTCGTGGCCACGCTCGGTGCGGATCGAGAGCGAGCGGACCGGGCTGTCGATCATTGCATCGATCGCATTGCGGATAAGATTGACGACGACCTGCTGAACCTGGATTCTGTCGACGAAGACGAGGTCGGCGCCCGGATCCAGGATTAGCTGGACGTCGATTCCGTGCTCGCGCGATCCGACGAGGGCAAGGGCGTTGGCCTCGTTGATCAGACGCTGGAGGCTTTCGACCTGCCGCTCGGTCTCGCCATGGCTCATGAAATCGCGAAGCCTGCGGACGATCTGGCCAGCGCGGACTGCCTGCTTCGCCGCCTCGTCCATCGCCTCGCGAACCATGGCCAGCGTCTCATCATCCGGTTGGACGAACAGCAGATCTCGGGCGCTTTCGCAGTAGCTTGCGACCGCGGTCAGCGGCTGGTTGAGCTCGTGAGCGAGCGACGAGGCGAGGGTTCCCATCTCGCTCACCCTGCCGACGTGCGCGAGCTCCGACTGCAGGTCCTGAAGCCTGAGCAACGTCTCCTGACGCTCGGTCAAATCGCGGATAAAGCCGGTGAAGATCCGTTTGTTGCCGCTCCACGCTTCGCCGATGGCAAGCTCGATCGGGAAGGTATTGCCGTCGCGGTGAAGCGCTGTTGTGACCCGCCCGATGCCGATGATCTTGCGCTTCCCGGTCGTTAGGTAATTGCGGAGATACTGGTCGTGGCGGTCCCTGTCGGGGTTCGGCATCAGCATCTTCACGTTACGGCCGACCACCTCGGCTTCGGAGTAGCCGAACATCTTCTCGGCGGCCGCGCTGAACGACAGGATCGACCCGGCCTCGTCGATCACGACCATCGCGTCGGGCACGGTCGCCAGGATCGAGCGCAAATGGGCTTCGGCTTCGACGGCCGTCTGGGTAGGCGGTGGAGTCACGGGTGCATCCATACCTAGGGAACTTACTTATCCAAACAGCGGCCGGGTATCGCTAGCTGGAAAAATACGATGGACAAGCTCGACCCGACCATTTCCGCCTCCAATGAAGATGAAGCCGCTTCGGACCTCGCACGCCGGCTCGCCCGCTATCGGCGCAGGGTGGCGGCGGAGGGCCGGCCGCGGTCGGTGAAGGTGATCGATCGGGCCATCAAGGATGCCGACGCGAAGCCGAAGCGCGACAAGCGCTGACGAGCCGCGAAGGCTCAGCTCTTCTCGCCCAGCCGCGGGCGCCACAGCACCGGCGCATAGGCGATCAGGAACAGCAGAAGAGCGCTGCCCCAGACAAGTCCGGCCAGTTCGATACCGAAATTATAGTCGATCAGCCGAAGCGATGCGCAGACACGAAGCAACGCTCCGGCGGTGACCAGCAAGTAAAGAACGACCGTCGCCCCATTCGCCTTCAGCTCGCGGGCGGTATGCCCCAGGCTGGCGCGGGTCATCACCGCGAGGATCATCGTCGTCATTGCACCGGCGGTCAGCGCATGGATTGCCGCGCTGCGTGGCACCTCGCCCATCAGGCTGAGGCCGAGCAGCGCTAGCCCGATCGGAAGCCAGGCGTAACCGACGTGAAGGACGAGAACGAGCGGATCGGCGAAGGTGCGATAGCCCCGCCAGCGCACCCAGCGAACCAGCTGAAGCGCGGCTGCTGCAATGAGCACCGCGCCGATCGGTGCCGTTTCAGGCCCGCTCAGCCAGACGAGCAGTGCAAAGGCGGTGGCGCCGATGACGAACAGGTCGAACCGGCCCGCCTGGGTCGGAAGGCCCTCTCGAATTCCGCGCTTGGCGAGCCAGTTACGCGTGAAGGAGGGAATGATGCGCCCGCCGATCAGCGAGATCAGCAAAATCACGATCGAGAGGGCGATCTGCCAGCCGAGATCTGGAAAAGGAATCGTTCCGGTAACCGCCAGGTAATCGATGCCGTCGGCAAGCCCGAACAGCAGGATCATCCCGACAACCGGTATGTTGCGATTGTTGGCCTCGAGGACTTCGCGCGCGGCAAGCAGGGCCAGCACGATGAAAAAACCGACGTCCAGGGCGGCGGCCACTGGAAGCGTCACAAACCCGGAAAACAGGACCGCGATCCTTGCCGTTCCCCAAAGCGCGAACAAGCTTGCGAGTGGCCAGCCGGCGATCGGAAGACGGCCCGTCCAGTTCGGCACCGCCGTCAGCAGGAAACCGCCGATGATCGCGCCGACGAACCCGAACAGCATCTCGTGCCGGTGCCAAGCGAGCGGGTCGATGGCGGTTGGGAACGTGATCTGGCCCGTGAGCGAACAAATCCACAAGGTGATTGCGATGACCGCCCAGGCAGCGCCGCCAAAGAAGAAGGGACGAAACCCCCCGCGGAAGAACGGATACGAGTCGGCCATGCGGCGGCGGCGCAGGGCAAGCATCTGCTCCCCCCGCGTCACCAGACGCTCGCCGGATACATTATCGGGCATAGAACTCCTCCTAGCCTGAGGCTCGCAGGGGTCCATACGTAGAATCCGAAGGGCATGGATGCGAGCGTCAGGCCGGGCGGAGGCTCCTCCACAGGTGATGAAGCAAGCCCGCGAACGCAGCTGTCCACGCCGCCAACGCAAGCGCGATGAAGACTTGGGGAATAGTGGCCAGGAAGCCGAGGCCAGTCGCGCGCGACAGTTGAAACGTCGCGGTCGTGTACATGCCGAGCGGGAACACCATCCCCCACAGCGCAGGCTCATAGGACGGAACCTCGCTCCGGATCAGGTAGCGCCAAACCATCAGTGCAATCAGCAGCGGAATCCACCAGGTCGAAGCCGCCCAGAAGAACAAGGTGAAGCCGGGAAGGAATGGCGCAATGCCATCGAGCACCTGCCAATGGCCGACGCGCATGATCAGGGTCGCCCCTGCAAGTGTCGTAATCGCGACCGCGCCCATGTTGATCCAGTAGGGTGGAGAAAAATCTCTCGACGCCAATCGGACGAACGTCAGGCGGTAGAAGATGAGCGGGATGATCGCCAGGTAGAGCATGCAGCCGATCATGAACATCGTTACGCAGAGGAATTGGATCGGAGGTGACGGCACGGTCATGCCGTCGACCGCGCCGCGCGACACGACGATAGACTGGGTCGCGACCGCCGCGATCAGCCACGCGCCGTTGATGCCCGCGGCGAGGGTGGGCTTGCGCTGCCTGATCGTCACCGCAGTGAAGAAGGCGTACATGATGAGGAACCACAGCCCCAGGCCGAACCACCAGAGGATGGCACCGATTGCGTGACCGCCGGCAACCAAGATCGTCTGTGTGGCGAGCATGCAGGTTGCCGCGACGAGCGTGAAGAATCCCGGTGCGCGCTGGTGGTCGAAGAGGTCATCAATCAGCTTTGCCGGAAAACGCACCAGACGCAGGAGCGTCAGCCCCCACAGCGATAGGTAGAAGAGCCAGTTGAGCCCGACGAGGATCGCGGCGACGCTCGAATGGCCCAGCAGGAAGCTCGCGATCGAAATCGCGGCTGTCGCCATGACCAGCGCGAAATAGCCCGGAAACAGCGTTTGGGCTGCCGCGCGCACTATTTCGAGACCGTGCGGCCGCGCGATCGGGACTCGGCTGTCGATGGCCCGCGAAATCGGCATTTCGGTGACGCTCGCACCTCGATTTTTCGCCGTCGATGATTCAAATCAATCCGGAACATCTTGTGATTGGGTACGCGAAGACCTACTATATGTAGGGAGGTACCGATGAGTTTTGACGTTGCATTGGCTGAAGAAATCTGGACTGCGAAGTATCGATTCAAGACGGGCGAGGGAGCAGGTGACGACAGCTTTGCCGCCACCGCCGAGCGAGTAGCCAGAGCCGTCGCACTCGCCGAACCGCCTGCCGACCGCGCCAAATGGGAAGCCCGTTTCCGGGAGGCGGTCGAGAACTTCAAATTCATCCCCGCGGGGCGGGTGCTGGCAGGCGCCGGCACCGAGCGCACCGTCACGCTTTTCAACTGTTTCGTGATGGGGACCATCCCCGACAGCCTCGACGGAATCTTCGAGCATCTGAAGCAGGCGGCGCTAACCATGCAGCAGGGCGGCGGCGTCGGCATGGACTTCTCGACCATCCGTCCGAGCGGCGCGCCCGTCAAAGGTGTCGCCGCCGACGCATCTGGCCCGCTGACCTTCATGGATTGCTGGGATTCGATGTGTCGGACAGTTCATTCCGCCGGCCAGCGCCGCGGTGCGATGATGGGGTGTCTGCGGGTCGACCATCCCGATATCGAGGCGTTCATCGATGCCAAGCGCGATCCCTTGCGCTTCCGCAATTTCAATCTGTCGGTGCTCGTGACCGACGCATTCATGCAGGCGCTGGGAAGCGATTCCGACTGGCCCTTGGTGTTCGGCGGCGAGACAATCCGGACGGTCCGCGCCCGCGAACTTTGGGACAAGCTGATGCGGGCGACATACGAGGTCGCCGAGCCAGGCGTGATCTTCGTGGACCGCGTCAATGCCCAGAACAACCTCGCACATTGCGAGACGATCAGCGCCAGCAATCCGTGCGGCGAGCAGATGCTTCCGCCCTACGGCGCGTGCCTGCTGGGCTCGATCAACCTTGCGACCCTGGTCGATCGGCCGTTCGAAGCTGGCGCCGTGCTCGATGAAGAGCAACTCGGAGAGCTGACCCGGACCGCCGTTCGGATGCTCGACAACGTCGTCGACGTTTCGCGCTATCCGCTTGCCGAGCAGGAGGTGGAGGCAAAGGCGAAGCGCCGGCTCGGACTTGGCGTGACCGGCCTTGCAGACGCGTTGCTGTTCTGCGGCGTCGCCTACGGTAGCGGCGAGGCCGTGACCCTGACCCGTCAGTGGCTGGGGACAATCAAGCGCGAAGCCTATCGCGCGTCGGCCCTGCTTGCCGCGGAAAAGGGACCTTTTCCCAAATACGACAAGTCGATGCTGGACCGCCCGAACCTCAAGTCGCTGGACGAGGACACGCGGGCGCTGATTGCCGAGCACGGTCTTCGCAACGGCTGCCTGACGTCGATCGCGCCGACTGGGACGACCTCGCTTCTCGCCGGCAATGTCAGCTCGGGAATCGAGCCTGTCTTTGCCTATTCCTATACCCGCAAGATTCGGCAGCCTGACGGCAGCAAGCGCGAGGAGAAGGTCGAGGATTATGCTATGCGCGTGTGGCGGCGGGTCAAAGGCGACACCACGCCGCCGCCGGAATTGTTCGTCAGCGCGCAGACGTTGACGCCGTCCGATCACCTGACGATGCAGGCGGCGGCGCAGGCGCTGATCGACAGCTCGATCTCGAAGACGGTGAATTGTCCCGAAGACATCAGCTTCGAGGATTTCGCCGACGTTTATATCGAGGGCTACCACCTCGGCTGCAAAGGCCTGACCACCTACCGCCCCAACGCGGTAACCGGATCGGTCCTGAGCGTCGGCAAGCCGAAGGCGACGAAGAAAGAGGACGTGCTGGAGCCGCGCGCGGAGCAGCTTCACGGTACGACCTACAAGCTCAAATGGCCGGAGAGCCCGCACGCCGTTTACGTCACGATCAATGACATCGAGCAGGACGGGCGGCGCCGCCCGTTCGAGATGTTCATCAACTCCAAGAATATGGAGCATTACGCCTGGACCCTGGGCCTGACCCGGATGGTGTCGGCCGTGTTCCGGAGAAGCTCCGACGTCGCGTTCGTCGCTGAGGAGCTGAAGGCGGTGTTCGACCCGCGCGGCGGCGCGTGGATGCAGGGCCGCTATGTCCCGTCGCTGCTGGCGGCGATCGGCGACATCGTCGAGCGGCACCTTGGCGGCCTTGCGGACAAGCCGGTTGAGGCAGCAGCCTTTGGCAAGGAAGTGACCGCGAAGCCGATGCCGCAATGTCCCCAGTGCGGTGCCTCGGCGATCGTCAAGGTCGAGGGCTGCAACAACTGCCTCGAGTGCGGATACTCGAAATGCGGATGAGCTAGATCGCTGCGACGTGCGTGGCGGTGGACGACGGAAGGTAGCTGTCGAACGCCGCCGCCACCGCGCGGATGAGCGGCCTGCCTTCTTCCGTCACTTCGACCCAGCTTCCCGATCGCCGGATCAGTCCGTCGGCTTCCAGCTCGCGCAAGGGTGCGTCCGTCGAGCCGATCCTTGCCCGGTAATTGCACATCAATTGCTCGATGATTTTCCCGCGGCGGCTGTCCTCGTCACTGAGACGGCAACCGCGCACCGTGGCAAAGCGCCCCTGGGCGATGTGCCGCTCGTAATCGGGGATTTTCGTTGCGTTCTGCACGAATCCCTGCGGCAGCCGTCCGATCGCGGACGCGCCGAACGCGATGAGATCGGCGCAAGCATCGGTGGTGTAGCCCTGGAAATTGCGGTGCAGCATCCCGCGCTCCGCGGCGAGCGCGAGGCTGTCGCCGGGAAGCGCGAAATGATCAAGCCCGATCTGCCGATACCCCGCGGCCGTGAGCGCCAGCGCAATGGCCTCCGCCTGTTCGGCTCGCTCGGCCGGACCCGGAAGCGATGCCTCGTCGATCTTGCGCTGGTGCGCCTTGAAGGACGGAACATGCGCATAGCCGAAGACCGAAAGCCGATTTGGCTGCAGCTCGATTGCCCGCTCGACGGTGTCGACGCATGACCTCGCGGTCTGGAACGGCAAGCCATAGATGAGGTCGAAATTGATTCCCGGCATGCCGCAATCCCGCAGCATTTGAACGGCCGCGGCGGTCGTCGCGAAGCTCTGGACCCGGTTGATCGCGGCCTGGACCCGGGGATCGAAACTCTGCACGCCGACGCTGGCGCGGTTGACGCCCGCTCCAGCAAAGGCGCGGGCAAGCGGCTTGGTAAGAGTTCGCGGATCGACCTCCACGGTGTTTTCCGCCAGCGGATCGACTGCAAAGGCTTCTGCAAGCGCGTCCCTGATCCGTTGAACATCGCTCGGGGTCAGCAGCGTGGGCGATCCGCCGCCCCAGTGCAGATGGCCGATTCTCGGCCGTGCCCGCAGCTCTGACGCGACCAAGAGGATTTCCTTGACCAGGCTGTCCACATAACGGCTCACCGGCGGCTGCCGGTGCGTGACCGTGGTGTGGCAGCCGCAGTACCAGCACATCTGTCGGCAGAAGGGGATGTGCAGATAGACCGACACGCGCGAGCCGCCGTCGAAGGACCGCAGCCAGCGGCGATATTCGATAGCGTCGATCGCCGACGAAAAATTGGGGGCGGTCGGATAGCTGGTGTAGCGCGGCACGCGCATCGCCGCGTAGCGCGCGAAGACGTCTGGGGGGATCATCTCCGTAAAGCTACGGAATGGATGCACCGCTCTCGTTGATCTAGATCACTGTTGGAACGGGCCCGGCGGCTAGAGCGCCGGGCGAGAAGAGGCGTGGACGACACAGTGATTCCCTCGACCCCGATGATCGACGGCTTCGGCCGGCGGATCACTTATGTCCGGATGTCGGTCACCGACCGCTGCGATCTTCGCTGCCGCTATTGCATGGCGGAGCGGATGAGTTTCCTGCCGCGCAAGGACGTGCTCAGTCTCGAAGAGATCGTCGAGCTTGCCGACATCTTCATCGCGCGCGGCCTAAAGCGCATCCGGCTGACCGGTGGCGAGCCGCTGGTCCGCAAGGGAATCGACCAGCTCGTCGACGCGCTCGGACAACGTGTCGGCCGCGGCCTTGACGAGCTGACAATGACCACGAACGGGACTCAGTTGGCACAGCACGCGCGGGCATTGTTCTCTTCGGGAATCCGCCGGATCAACGTCAGCCTCGATAGCCGCGACCCGGAGCGGTTCCGGCACGTCACGCGGCGCGGCGACCTGGCACAGGTGCTCGGCGGAATCGAAGCAGCGGCGCAGGCGGGCCTCCAGATCAAGATCAACATGGTCGCCCTCAGGGGCATCAACGAAGACGAATTCGCGCCGATGCTGCGCTGGTGTGCGCGCAGGGGCCACGACCTCACGTTGATCGAAACGATGCCGCTTGGCGAAGTCGAGGACGACCGGACCGAGCATTATCTGCCGCTGAGCGAAGTGCGCGAGCGGCTCGAACGGGAATTTCGGCTGGTGCCGTCGATCGAGCGAACGGGCGGTCCGGCGCGCTATTT